>Ga0214473_10004379_pt1 | contig 16998 bp, 14 predicted proteins | sample RVTome_7_FD_203509 | JGI IMG/M metagenome (GOLD analysis project Ga0214473, IMG submission 203509) | Soil microbial communities from uranium-contaminated site in the Upper Colorado River Basin, Wyoming, United States - RVT98D197 | ecosystem: Environmental > Terrestrial > Soil > Contaminated >... | reverse complement strand
CCACGTACCCCTGGTACTGGTTGTCCGTCCATCCCGCGCCGGTGCTCTGCAGCAGGTTGTCCGACGACGATGTGACGCTCCCCTGGGAGACGTACGAGCCGCTCCCGTACGCCGTCTTCTGCGTCTGCAGGTGCGGCTCGTGGCAGGTCTTGCACTCCACCGTCCACGTCCCGTACGTGTTGTCGGTCGTCAAACTGGAATGCGTCTTGACGTACGGCGCCGTGATGTCGTTGTGGCAGTTCCAGCACAGGGCGTTGTACAGCGTGTCGTCGATCGTCTGCGGGTTGAACGTCGCCCAGTCGGGGGGAAGCGCCGGGTTGTACTGGTAATGGCACGACTCGCACCCGATGTCGTAGGTCGCCGCGTGGGGATATTCGTAGACGTACCCGGAATACGGGGTCATCAGCCGGGCGGGGCTGAAGCCCCTGAGGTCCAAATACTTGCGGAACTGGGGATTGATTGCGAAGGAGGTGCCGATCGGAAGGGAAAAACCGATGAAAAGGCAGGAACAGAGCGCGAAGAGAAGGGCCTTCTTCATGTGCCTCCCGATCACGATCTACGATGACACCGCTGTATATCTATAGATGAATATCGCAATAATGTTACATCCACTTCAATCTTGCAAAGGGAAAAGGGCTTCCGCGCAGGGCAGATGATCCACGCCGATCTTATTGATAACGCTTGTTTTTTAAGCGATGTTCGGGATTTTCGCTACGGTAGGAGTTTCTCTCCGGGACGGTATGCGCGGAAACCGGATTTTCCCTCCGCAGACAGGTAGAAATACCGCCAGTTTTCTCTCCACGACGGAAGCACCGCGAGGGTTTTCCCCGCATCTCCTTCGCCGAAACGGAGCAGCCGTTCTGTATGGAAGTGCCCCAGGATCACGAAGTCCGAACCCGTCGCAAACTGCCGCAAGGCGAACTCCCGGCAATCCTTTTCGGGGAAGAAGCTGCGGAAATGGATGTTGGTTCGCTTGAGCTTTTTCTCGAACCAATCCGCCAGCGGCAGGAAGATCGACGACGGCAGGGCGGAGACGGCCCCGTAGGAGAGGCGGTTCTTCGAGATGGCCTTCCAGAACCTGTAGGGGATGTCGGCGCGGTTGATCGTATCGCCGTGGGAGAGGTAAACGCTCCTCTCACCGACGGCCGCCCGCATCTCCACTTCCGCGACGGCGTCGAAGGTGCTCCCCTCGTGATATTTTTTGAGATAGAAATCCCGGTTTCCCTCCACGTAATATAGACGAAGGCCTCCGCGGCGCAGTTCCCGAAGGCGCGAGATGACCGGCTTCTGAAAATTGAAGGTGAGGCCGGAGCTTCCGAACCAAAGGTCGAAGACGTCGCCCAGCAGGAAAACGGCGGTGTTTTCGGCGGCGGCATTCTCGGCGAGCGCGACGAAGTTCCGGGAGTGGATGTTGTCCTGGTTCAGGTGGGCGTCGGACAGGAAGACCGCCCGGTCCGCGGAGATCGGAAGCCTTTTTTCCATATCGCCGAATACGATAGCACAAGATTCTTCCGGGGGGAGATCCGAGGATGTCCATGCTTGCCGGGATCCGCGCGCTGGACCTTTCGCTGCAGCTGCCGGGGCCCTTCTGCACAATGATGATGGCCGACCACGGCGCGGACGTGATCAAGGTGGACGAGCCCAATCCCCGCGTCCGCAACCCCTTTGCCGGAGAGGAGCCGGGCCTCTCGCCGGCCGACCGGTACCTCAACCGCGGGAAGCGTAGCCTCACGCTGAACCTCAAGTCGGAGGAGGGGCGGGAGGCCTTCCGGAAACTGGCCGCCGGCGCCGACGTCCTCGTGGAAGGGTTCCGGCCCGGCGTCGCCGCGCGGCTCGGCGTGGACTACGCGACCCTTTCGGCGGTCAATCCCGGGCTGGTGTACTGCTCGATCTCCGGCTACGGGCAGACCGGCCCGATGCGCAGCGTCGCCGGGCACGACATCAACTACATTTCCTACGCGGGCATCCTGGGGATCTGCGGCAGAAAAGACTCCCCTCCGGTTCTTCCGCCGGTCCAGATCGGGGATCTCTTCGGCGGCGCCCTGATGGCCCTCTCCGGCATCCTGATGGCCCTTCATGCCAGGCGTTCCACCGGGAAAGGGAGATGGCTGGACCTGTCGATGACCGACGGAGCGATGGCCATGCTGTCGATCCACGCCGCCACTTGCCTTGCGGAAGGGGATTCTCCGGAGCGCGGGACGATGCCCCTTACGGGAAAGTTCCCCTGCTACGAGGCGTACCGGTGCGCCGACGGGCAGTACGTGAGCGTCGGCCCGCTGGAAGCGTGGTTCTGGGAAAAGATGGTCAATGCGATGGGACGGGAGGACCTGCTGGGCTTCCAGTATGCGGAGGGGGTGGAGGCGGAACGGGTGCGGACGGAACTGTCGAAGGTCTTCGCCTCGAAGAGCAGGGACGAGTGGGTGGATCTCTTTCGGGAGCACGACGTCTGCCTTTCCCCGGTCCTCTCCCTTCCCGAGGCGCTTGCGCACCCCAACGCGTCGGCCCGCCGGATGGTGATCGATGTGGAATCGCCTCTCGGAGGGAAGGAGCGGCAGTTGGGGCTTCCGATCAAGGTCGCCGGCGAGGAGGAGGCGATCCCCCGCCGTCCCCCGCGGCTGGGGGAGCACGACGAGGAGATCCTTTCGGGGATCGGATACACCGCGGCGCAGATCGAGGGTTTCCGGTCGAAAGGCGTGATTCGGGGAAGATAAGCGAGATGCCGCGAAAGAAGAAAACGATCGTCATCCCCCTTCCCAAGGTCAAGGAGCGTGGGGTCATGCCGAAGCCGACGCGGGTGATCCCGGACCCGAAGAAGGCGGCCGGCAGGAAAGTGTGCCGGAAAAAGGTTACGGTGGAGGAAGAGGGGGGAACGCAGTAGCCCCCCACGGGGAAGCGAATCCTCGGTCGTCGGGATTCATCGGAAGGGAAGAGGCGCGCGCGATTCGAGTATCGGAGGCCGGAATGGAACTGCCGCTGCTGGTTGCGCTTCGCGACGACGGGTCCGTCGACCCGGACCTGGACCCGAAGTTCGACGCCGAAACGCTTCGGCTCCTTTTCCGGAAGATGGTGTTTCTCCGGGCCCTGGACGAGAAGGCGATTCATCTCCAGAGGTCGGGTCGAATCGGCTTCTACATCGGCGCCGCGGGGCAGGAGGCGGCGGAAATCGGATCCGGCTTCGCCCTTCAGCCGGGAGACTGGCTGTTCCCCTCCTACCGGGATCAGGGCGTTGCCCTCCTGCACGGGTATCCCCTATCCGCCCTCGTGGCGCAGCTTTTCGGAAACTCGGCGGACGCGACGAAGGGCAGGCAGATGCCCAACCACTGGTGCGACCGGTCGGCGCGCGTGGTCTCGGTGTCCTCCCCGGTCGCCACCCAGCTTCCGCAATCGGTCGGGGCCGCCTATGCCGCCAAAACGAGAGGGGAGAAAAACGCCTTCATCGCCTACTTCGGCGACGGCGGCAGCTCCACCGGAGAGTTCCACGTTGCGATGAATTTCGCCGGCGTCTTTGCCACTCCGAACGTCTTTTTCTGCAGCAACAACCAGTACGCCATCTCCGTCCCCGTTTCGAAGCAGACCGCCTCGGGCTCGATCGCCGGGAAGGCCGCGGCTTACGGGATCCAGGGCGTCCGGGTGGACGGGAACGACGTGCTGGCCGTCTACCGGGTGACCCGCGACGCGCTGGAGCGGGCCCGCGCCGGCGGGGGCCCCACCCTCATCGAGGCGGTGACCTATCGGATGGGTGCCCATTCCACCTCCGACGACCCGGCGCGCTACCGCTCCGGTGAGGAGGTCGAGGCGTGGCGCAGGAAGGATCCCGTCGCCCGGTTCGCGGGGCATCTCCGACGGCTCGGCCTTCTCGACGAGGCCGCGGAAGAAGCGGCCGCCGTGGAAGCGCGGGAGGAAATCCGCCGGGCGGTCGCGGCATGCGAAACCGCTCCGCCGGTCCCCCCGGAAAGCCTGGTCGAGGACGTCTACGCGGAGATGCCGTGGCACCTTTCGGAGCAGCGGGAGTGGATCCGGAAAACGGTCGGGAGCTGACCTTATGGCGACGATGACGCTCGTCCAGGCGATCCACGACGCGCTGGCGCTCGAGATGGAGCGCGACCCCCGCATCGTCCTGCTGGGGGAGGACATCGGGAGGAACGGGGGCGTCTTCCGGGCGACGGAGGGGCTATGGGCCCGGTTCGGCCCCGAGCGGGTGATCGACACGCCGCTTGCCGAGGCGGGGATCGTCGGGATGGCGATCGGCATGTCGTTGAACGGTCTTCGGCCCGTCGCCGAGATCCAGTTCGCCGACTTCATCTATCCGGCCTTCGAACAGATCGTGTCGGAGCTGGCCAAGTTCCGGTACCGCTCCGCGGGGCAGTTCACGGCCCCGGTCGTCATCCGGACCCCCTCCGGCGGGGGGATCAAGGGGGGGCACTACCACTCGCAGAGCCCGGAGGCGTATTTCATCCACACGGCGGGACTGAAAGTCGTGATGCCGTCGACCCCCGCGGACGCCAAGGGGCTGCTCGCCTCGGCGATGCGCGATCCCGACCCGGTGATCTTCTTCGAGCCGAAGGCGCTTTACCGGACCGCCAAGGGTGAGGTTCCGGAAGGGGACTTCACCGTTCCGCTGGGCAAGGCCCGCACCGTTCGCGCGGGGGAGGACGTTTCCCTGATCACCTACGGCGCGACGGTCCACGCGGCCGAAGAGGCCGCCGCGCTTGCGAAGGAGGAAGGGATCGGCGTGGATCTGATCGACCTTCGGACCCTGTGGCCCCTCGACATCGAGGCGGTTGTCCGGTCGGCGGAGATGACGGGCCGGGCGGTCGTCCTCCACGAGGCGCCCCGCACGTGCGGCTTCGGAGCGGAGATCGCCGCGCTGATCCAGGAGAAGGCGTTTCTCCATCTGAAGGCGCCGGTGACCCGGGTGACCGGGTTCGACACGCCCTTCCCGTATGCCCTGGAGAAGCTCTACATCCCCGACGCGAGGCGGGTGCTCGACGCGATCCGTGCCGCGGTGAACTTCTGATTCGACGATAGCGACGCGACCCGATACGAGGAGGGAAGAGGCCATGGCGGAAAACGTTGCGGCAAAACCTTGCCGGCTGTTGATCGGAGGGAAGTGGGTGGAAGGCAAGGAGACGATGACGGTCATCGACAAATACACCGGGGAGGCGATCGGCTCCGTGCCGGTGGCCGACCGCGAAATGGTGGACCGGGCCATCGGCGCGGCCCGGGATGCGTTCCCCGGGTGGTCGAGGACCCCGGCCCACCGGCGGTTCCGGATCCTGGAGAAGGCGAGCCATCTCCTGGCGAAGCACCAGGAGGAGATCGCGTCGACCATCTGCCGGGAGGCCGGGAAGGCCTGGAAATATTCCGCGGGAGAGGTGGCGCGCGCCGTGGAGACGTTCCAGTTCTCCGCCGAGGAGGCGAAGCGGATCCACGGGGAAACGGTGCCCATGGACGCCAGCACCGCGGGGGAGGGGAGGATGGGATTTTATCTGCGCTGCCCCGTGGGGGTCGTGGCGGCCATCACGCCCTTCAACTTTCCCCTGAACCTGGTCGCGCACAAGGTGGGACCGGGGCTGGCCGCCGGGAACACGATGGTCCTCAAGCCCGCCTCCACGACGCCTCTGACCGCCCTCCGTCTCGGGGAAATCCTGGAAGAGGCCGGGATACCCCCCGGCGTCTTCAACGTTGTCGTCGGTCCCGGGGGGACCGTCGGCGACTGGATCACCGCGGACCCGCGGGTGTCCAAGATCTCCTTCACCGGAAGCCCCCCCGTCGGCGAGGCGATCATCCGGAGGGCGGGCTTGAAAAAAGTCACGATGGAGCTGGGGAACAACTCGGGGACGATCGTCGAGCCCGACGCGGACCTCGACGCGGCAGTGCCGCGCTGCGTGGTCAGCGCCTTCGCCAACTCCGGGCAGGTGTGCATCTCCCTGCAGCGGCTTTACGTGCACAAGTCGATCGCTTCCGAGTTCACAAAGCGGTTCGTCGAGGCCACGGCGAAGCTCAAAGTAAGCAACCCGCTGGAGAAGGATTGCGACGTGGGCCCCATGATCGACGAGGGAGAGGCGAAGCGCGCGGAGGCATGGATCAAGGAGGCGGTCGCCGAGGGTGCGAAGCTCCTGATCGGAGGGAAGCGCGAGGGAAGGGTCCTGTATCCGGCCATCCTGACCGACGTCCGCGCCGAGATGAAGGTCATGTGCCTGGAGGCGTTCGCGCCGCTGGTCTCCCTCTACGAGTACGAGACGTTCGAGGATGCGGTGCGGATGGTGGAGGATTCCCCCTACGGGCTCCAGGCGGGGGTTTACACCAACGACCTGCGGAAGGCGATGTACGCAGTCGAGCACATCAACGTCGGCGGGGTGATGATCAACGACACCTCGATCTTCCGGGTCGACCACATGCCGTACGGCGGGAACAAGATGAGCGGATTGGGCCGGGAAGGGGTCCGGTTCGCCGTGGAGGAGATGACAAACATCAAAATGGTGATGATCAAGCCTTGATGAAAGCGGTCCCGCATCTTTTATGAAGCGTATTCCCGCTCCGGATCATCCGTATTAGGAACATGATTTTGTAGGACAGGCGCGAACCAGACTCTCCGTGGAAAGGCATGCGAATGGCGTTTGAGCTCCGGCTTCCCGATGTCGGGGAAGGAGTGGCCGAGGGGGAGATCGTCCGCTGGCTGGCGGCGGAAGGGGCCGCGGTCCGGGAGGACGACCTGTTGGTCGAAGTGCTGACCGACAAGGCCAACATGGAAATCCCCTCGCCCGTCGCCGGCGTCCTGTCCCGGATCCTGGCGCAGCCCGGACAGACCGTGAAGGTGGGGGAGGTCATCGCCCTCATCGAAACGGAAAGCCGGGCCGCGAGCCCTTCCGCTCCGGAGAAGGCGGTCGCCGTCACCCCCCCGCCGGCGCCTCCTTCGATTCCTTCCGGGCATCCTTCGCACGAAGGGGACGTGCTGGCCACCCCGGCCGTGCGGAAACTTGCGAAAGACCTCGGGGCCGATCTTTCCGGGGTTGCGGGCACCGGCCCCGGGGGCCGCGTGAGCGAGGAGGATGTCCGGAAGGCCGCGGCCGGGTCCGTTCCCGCCGACGGAGAGGAGGCGGCGGAGGAGCGCATCCCCTTCCGGGGAAGGCGACGGCTGGCGGCGAAGAAGATGTCGCTCGCCAAGTCCACCGTCCCGCACGCGCTGCTGGTCGACGAAGCGGACGTGACGAACCTGCTGGCGATGCGGGAAGCGCTCCGGGAGATCGCGGAGCGCGAGGGGGTGAAGATCACGGTCCTGCCGTTCCTCGTCCAGGCCGTGGTGACCGCCCTGCGCATCCATCCCGCGATGAACTCCTCGCTCGACGAGGAGCGCGGCGAGATCGTGCGGAAGAAGCGGTACGACATCGGGATGGCCGTGGACGCCGAGGACGGGCTGGTCGTGCCGGTCATCCGGAACGCCGGGGAAAAGACGATCGTGGAGCTGGCATGGGAGATCGAGCGGCTCGCGGAGGCGGCCCGCGGTGGGAAACTCCCGCTTTCCGACCTCTCCGGCGGCACCTTCACCGTCACCAGCGTCGGGTCGATCGGCGGCCTGTTCAGCTATCCGGTGATCAACGTCCCGGAAGCGGCCATCCTCGGGGTCCACAAGATCGTGAAGCGGCCGGTTTTCCGCGAGGGAGCCGTGGTTGCCCGGGATATGATGTACCTGAGCCTGTCCTTCGACCACCGGCTGATCGACGGGGGGACGGCCACGCGGTTCATGAACGACGTCATTCGGCAGATCGAAAACTTGGCACTCTGACCCGGGGGAGCGATGAAGCGATACGACCTGGTGGTGATCGGCGCGGGCCCGGGCGGATACGTTGCGGCGATCCGGGGAGCCCAGTTGGGGATGCGGGTGGCGGTGGTGGAGCGGGACCGCCCGGGCGGCGTGTGCGTCAACTGGGGGTGCATCCCCTCGAAGGCGATCCTCAAGAGCGCCGATCTGTACCGGGAGATGAAGAACGCGGCGGCGTACGGGATCTCCTGCCAGGGGCTCACGGTCGACTTCGCGGAGGTCATCCGCCGGAGCCGGAAGGTGGCGGAACGGATGTCGCGCGGCGTCGCCTTCCTTTTCAAAAAGAACGGGATCGAGCTGTTCGCGGGGAACGCCACGCTCGTTTCCCCCACCCGGGTCAGGGCGGGCGCAGAGGAGCTCGATGCCGGCCGCATCCTGGTGGCCACGGGAACGGCGGTGCGCGGCCTGCCGGGGATCGAGCCGAACGGGAAGAATGTCATCACCAGCGACGACGCGCTGGCGCAGGAGACGCTTCCCCGCTCGGTGATCGTCCTGGGCGGCGGCGCGGTGGGGGTGGAGTTCGCCTACGTCTATCGCACCTTCGGAGCCGAAGTGACGGTCGTCGAGATGATGGACCAGCTCCTGCCCCGCGTCGACGGGGAGGTGGCGGGGGAGCTTGCGAAATCGTTCCGCAAGCAGGGGATCCGGGTGCTGACTTCCGCCGCGGCGAAGGGGATGGACCGGGAGAAGGGGGCGCTGACGGTCTCCGTCGGCGGAGCGGAGGAGTCGCTCTCCGCGGAGAAGATCCTCGTTGCCGTGGGACGCAAGCCGCTGACCGAGAACCTGGGGCTGGAGGCGTGCGGAGTGGAGCTGGATCGCGGGTTCATCAAGGTCGACTCCCGATTCCGCACCGCGTGCCCGACCGTCTACGCGATCGGCGACGTCATCGGCGGGATGCTCCTGGCCCATGAGGCCTCCGCGGAAGGGGTCGCGGCGGTGGAAATGATGGCGGGGACGGCGGCCCGCAAGCCGGACCCCGACAAGATCCCCGCCTGCATCTACTGCCAGCCGGAGGTGGCCACGATCGGTCTTTCCGAGGAAGAGGCGAAGCGGCGCGGGATCGCGGTGAAGACATCGAAGTTCCCCTTCACGGCGTTGGGGCGGGCTGTGGCGTCCGGCCACACGGAAGGGTTCGTCAAGATGGTCGCGGAGGAGAAGTACGGCGAGGTGATCGGCTGCCACATCATCGGGCACGGGGCGCCGGATCTCATCTCCGAGATCTCCCTCGCGCGCACGGTCGAGGCGACGTTCCACGAGATCGGAAAGACGGTTCACCCCCACCCGACGCTTCCGGAGGCGATCCGGGAGGCGGCGCTCATGCTGGGCGGCGAAGCGATCGACATCTGACGGGGCGGAGGAAGCATGACCGAGCAGAAAGAGCGGGAACTCTATTTCTGGCTTCGCCTCATCCGGGAGTTCGAGGACCGGATCTCCCGGTTGGACAAGCAGGGGAAGATCCAGGGGGGGATCTATTCCGGCAAGGGGCAGGAGGGCGTCGTGGTGGGTGTCTGTCACGATCTCCGGCCCGACGACTGGATTTTCCCGCTGCACCGCGACCTGGGCGCCTTCCTGGTGAAGGGCGCCGACCCGAAACGGCTGATGGCGCAGATCTTCGGCCGCAGGGACGGCTTCGCCAAGGGAAAGGACTCCTTTCTCCACGGTGGTGACTTCTCGCGCTGCATCTTCGGGGCGACCTCGATGCTGGGCTCGACCCTCCCGGTGGCGGTCGGCACCGCCTACAAGTTCAAGATCCGGAAGGAGGACCGCGTGGCGGTCGCCTTCTTCGGGGAAGGGGCAAGCTCCCGCGGGGACGTGCACGAGGCGATGAACTTCGCGGGGATCTACAAGCTGCCCGTCGTCTTCGTCTGCGAGAACAATTTCTACGCCTACTCCACTCCCAACGAGCTGCAGTTCGCCGTGGAGGACGTCGCGGTTCGCGGCCCGGGCTACGGCTTCAAGGGGGATGTCTGCTCCGGGAACGACCTCCACTCGGTGATGAAGGCCGCGAAGAAGGCGGTCGACCGGGCGCGCGGCGGGGAGGGGCCGACCTTTCTCGAGTGCAAGACCTACCGGTTCCACGGCCACTCGGAGCACGACGGCGCCTCGTATCGCAGCGAGGAGGAGCTGGTCACCTGGGAGAGCCGCGACCCGATCGAGCGATGGGAAGTCTACCTGGGGAAGCGGAAGTACGATCTTACCGCCATCCGGGCGGAGACGGGGGAACGGGTCAAAAAGATCGTCGACGAAGCGCTGGCGTTCGCGGAGGCGAGCCCGTGGCCGGAAGGCCCGGAAGCGATGGAGGACCTCTACGCCACGCCGGTCACGGAGGATTAGATGCTGGTCACCTACATCCAGGCGATCAATCAGGCGATGCACGAGGAGATGGCCCGGGACGAAAACGTCCTGCTCCTGGGGGAGGACGTCGGAGTCCTGGGGGGGGCCTTCAAGGCGACCGAAGGGCTCCTGGCGAAGTTCGGCCGGGAGCGCGTCGTGGACACCCCCATCGCCGAGTCGCTCATCGTCGGGGCCGGCGTGGGACTGGCCATCCAGGGAATGCGCCCGATCCTCGAGATGCAGTTCATCGACTTCATCTCGTGCGGGTTCGACCAGATCGTCAACATGGCGGCCACGCTCCGGTACCGGCACGGCGGGCAGGTTTCCTGCCCCATCGTCGTGCGGGGGCCGTGCGGCGGCGGGGTCCACGGCGGGATCTACCACTCGCAGAACCCGGAGGCGTGGTTCTTCCACGTCCCGGGACTGAAGGTCGTGGCTCCCGCGACGGCGTACGACGCCAAGGGGCTGTTGAAGAGCGCCATCCGCGACGACGACCCCGTCATCTACCTGGAGCACAAGTTCCTCTACCGCAGGATCAAGGAGGAGATCCCCGATGCGGAGTACCTCGTCCCCATCGGGAAGGCGGCCCTGCGGAAGGAGGGGAGGGACCTGACCGTCGTCACCTACGGTTCTCCCGTGCACGCGGTGATGAAGGCCGCGAAGGACATGGCGGGGGAGATCGACATCGAGGTGATCGACCTGCGGACCCTACTGCCGCTGGACTGGAAGACGGTCCGCGCTTCGGCGGCCAAGACGGGGAAAGTCCTGATCGTCCACGAGGCGAGGCGGACCGGAGGGATCGGGGGAGAGATCGCCGCCCGCGTCGCGGAGGAGCTGTTCGAATACCTCGACGGGCCGGTCATGCGGCTTGCCTCGAAGGACACGCACAACGCCTTCGCGGGACCCATGGAGGAGTACATCCTCCCGAACCAGGAGAAGATCACCGAGGCGATCCGCAAGCTCGCCGCGTATTAGAGGGGAAAGGGGACGAAAGAAATGCGCGTCGACGTCATCATGCCGCAGCTGGGAGAAAGCGTCGTGGAGGGGGTCATCGCCAAGTGGCTCGTCAAGGCGGGCGACACCGTGGCCAAGGACCAGCCGCTGGTGGAAATCTCCACCGACAAGGTGGACGCGGAGATCCCCTCGCCCGTCGCCGGCACGGTCGTGGAGATACTGGCGAAGGAAGGCGACACCGTGCCGATCCTGGCCGTGATCGCGAGGATCGAAACGGAGGCAGCAGCGGCTGCGGCACCCCCGGAAGCTCCTCCGGAGAAACCACCGTGGGACGAGGAGACCGAAGGGTTCCCCGGCGCGATGGCGCGCAAGACGGGGCCGCCGCTTCCGCAGCCGCCCCGCATGGAACCCGTGATCGCGCCCCCTCCGCAGCCGGCGCCCGGACTCCCCAAGGTGCGGATCACTCCGGTGGTCGCCCGGATGGCCTCCGAGTACGGAATCGACCTGTCGAAGATTCCCGGCACCGGCATCGACGGCCGGGTGACCAAGAGGGACGTCGAGAATTATCTTGCCGGGAGGGGAGCCGCCGCGCCCGCCGCCGTCCCGGCGCCGCCTCCCGCCGCGAAGCCGGCTCCCGTTCCTTCGCCTCCGGAGGCACGCGTGGTCCATCCCACTGCGGCTCCGGAAGACCAGGTGGTCCCGTTCACCCCGATCCGGAAGCGGATCGCCGAGCACATGGTGATGAGCAAGCGCACCTCCCCGCACGTCCACGCCTTCGCGGAGGTCGACATGCACAGGATCGTCGCGCTCCGCGAAGCGAAGAAGAAGGAAGGGTTGACCCTGACCTACCTCCCCTTCGTGATCGTTGCGACGGTCCGGGCGCTCAAGGAGTTCCCGGTCATGAACGCCTCGGTGGCGGGGGAGTCCACGATCCTGCGTAAGGCCATCCACATGGGGGTCGCCGTCGACACCGACCGCGGGCTCATCGTCCCGGTTCTTCGGGACGCGGACAAAAAATCGCTCGTGGAGATCGGGAAGGCCGTCGAGGATTTCGCAAGCCGGGCCAGGGCGCACCGGATACTGCCGGACGAGCTGGCCGGCGGGACGTTCAGCATCACCAACCCGGGGCCGAAGGGGAATCTCTTCGGGACGCCGATCCTCAACCAGCCCCAGGTCGGCATCCTCCGGATCGGGCAGATCGTGAAGCGGCCCGTCGTCGCGGAGGTGGACGGGGAGGAGGCGATCGTCATCCGCCCGATGATGTACCTGACGCTGGGGTACGACCACCGCGTCATCGACGGCGTGACCGGAAACGGGTTCCTGTTCCGCGTCCGTGAGATACTGGAAGCGGGAGAATTCCCCCTGTAGGCGGGAGAGGCGATGGAGTCGGCCTGGCTCGGACACGTGGAGTACCGCAGCGCGCTGAAGTTCCAGCTGCAGTGCGTCGAGCGGCGGGCTTCGGGAGAGATCCCGGACACGCTCCTTCTCCTGACCCACCCCCATGTCTACACGATCGGGCGGATCGGCAGCGACGACAACCTGTTGGTTCCCGCCGAGTCGCTGGCGCAAGAAGGGATCGCCGTGGAACGGGTCTCGCGGGGCGGCGACATCACCTACCATGGGCCCGGGCAGCTGGTCGGCTACCCGATTGTGCTGCTGGCGAGGCCCGACGTCCACCGGTTCATCCGCTCCGTCGAGGAGGCGCTCATCGACGCGCTGTCGGATTTCGGCATTGTCGGACGGCGCATCGAGGGGCTGACCGGCGTGTGGGTGGGAGGGAAGAAGATCGCATCCATCGGGATCGGCGTTCGGCGCTGGATCACCTACCATGGATTTGCGCTGAACGTGGATACCGACCTGTCCTATTTCCGGCGGATCCACCTGTGCGGGCTGAAGGACCGCGAGGCCACTTCCGTCGCGGAAGTGACCGGGCGGGAACTTCCGATGGAGGCGGTACGGGAGGCCGTGGCCGTCGCCTGCGGAAGACATCTTCGAGGGTTTTCATGAAACCCGCCGTCCCTCCCATCCGTCCTCCCTGGCTCAAGGTGCGCGCCCCCTCGGGGGAAAACGTGGAGAAGGTCGGGGAGGTGCTGCGCCGGTACGGCCTGCGCACGGTGTGCCGCGAGGCGCGGTGCCCGAACATCGGCGAATGTTGGGACGAAGGGACCGCGACAGTACTCATCCTGGGAGACACGTGCACGCGCGGCTGCGGGTTTTGCGGCGTCGGCTCGGGCACGCCGCAATCGCCCGATTCCTACGAGCCGGGACGGGTCGCCTGGGCCGTGGTGGAGCTGGGATGGAAACACCTCGTCGTGACGTCGGTCACGCGCGACGACCTTCCGGACGGCGGGGCGTCCCAGTTCGTCGCCGTGGTGAAGGAGATCCGGAAGCGTGCTCCGTCGACGACGGTCGAGCTCCTCGTGCCGGATTTCGCGGGGAACTGGTGGGCGCTGAAGAAGGTGGTGGCCGCCCGCCCGAACATCCTGGCGCACAACGTGGAGACCGTCCCGCGACTGTACCCCGAGGTTCGTCAGAAGGCGATCTATACGCGCTCCCTGGAGCTCCTGGCAAGGTCGCACATGATGTCCCCCCGCCTGGAGCTGAAGTCGGGTCTGATGGTCGGCCTCGGCGAGACCCGCGAAGAGGTGCTCTCCGTGCTGGAAGACCTGCATGCCGCGGGAGCCCGGTCGGTCACGCTGGGGCAGTATCTCCCTCCGTCCAGGAACCATCCGCCGGCGAAGGAATACCTGCCCGTCGAAGTGTTTTACGAGTATGCGAACGCCGCCCGGAAGATGGGATTCGCGCGCGTTGCGGCGGGACCGCTGGTGCGCAGCTCCTACAAGGCGGGGACCGATATGTGAAAGGCCGTATCGTCCTGTGACTCTACCCCGCCCGCGAGAAATCATCCACCTGGACCTGGACGCCTTCTATGCTTCCGTCGAGACCCTGGACAACCCGGACCTGAAGGGAAAGCCGGTCATCGTCGGCGGAAGCGAGAAGAGGGGCGTCGTATGCGCCGCATCCTACGAGGCGAGGAAGTTCGGGGTTCATTCCGCCCAGCCGACGGCGACGGCCAAGCGCCTCTGTCCCCGGGGAATTTTCCTTCCCCTCCGAATGGAGCGGTACCAGGAGATGTCCGGACGGGTTTTTGAGATCTTCCGCCGTTTCACTCCCTTGGTCGAAGCGCTCTCCATCGACGAGGCGTTCCTGGACGTGACGGACTCCATTCGCCTGTTCGGGACGCCCGCGGACATCGCAAGGAAGATCCGCTCTTCCGTACAGGAAGAGACGGGGCTCACCGTTTCGGCCGGCGTCGCCTCCAACAAGCTCCTGGCGAAGATCGCCTCCGACATGAACAAGCCCGACGGGCTCACCGTCGTCCCGAGGGGACGGGAGAAGGAGTTCCTGGGCCCGTTGCCCGTGGAAAAACTCTGGGGGGTCGGGAAAGTCACCAGGGAAGCGCTTCATCGGATCGGTGTGCGGACCATGGGGGACCTGAGCGCCGTTCCCGAGGAAATCATGGATAGGAGGTTCGGCAGGAACGGCGTGCAGCTGCATCGGCTTTCCCGGGGGATCGACGACCGGGAGGTGGAATGCGAGAGCGAGGCCAAGTCCATCGGGCACGAGGAGACCTATCCGGAAGACCTGACGGAGATGGAGTCCATCAGGAGGGAGTTATTGTCCCTCGGGACCCGGGTTGCGGCCCGGATGCGGCGCCACGATGCCAAGGGAAAGACGGTCACCTTGAAGGTGAAGTATCGCAATTTCACCCTCGTCACCCGCGCCGTAACGCTGGAGCGACCGACCGACGACGGAGGGGAGATCTACCGGAGCGTCCTGGCGCTGCTGCCGAAGACGGAAGCCGGGAAACGGCCGGTGCGGCTGCTGGGGATCTCGCTCTCCCGCCTCTCGGGCGGTGAAGAGAGGAAGGCCGGGTACCCCGCCGAACAGCTAAGGCTGTTCGGCGGGGCGCCTCCGGCAAATAAAACCGCAACGTCGGCGAAGAAGGAGAAGCTCAACCGGGTCGTGGACAGGATCCGTGAAAAGTACGGGAAGAAGGGGATCCGTCCCGCGGCGCTTCTCGACGAGGAGTGATACGCCTATCCCCTTATTTCTTCCGGCCCCGGAAAGCGTGGCACTTCATGCATGCCCCGCCGTCCTTGTTGTGATCCTTCATGTCGCTGTGGCATGCAAGGCACGTTTCACGGCCCGTTACGGCCCATCCGTGGGGCTTGTGGCACTCCGTGCAGGACAGCCCCTTGTGCTCCCCCTTCACGTGCAGCCCGGATACGGAGTCGTGGCAGTCCTTGCACGATGCGACCGGCCTGGCCTCGAACGTCTTCGTGTGGCACTCGGCGCACTTCATCGAAGCCATCATCGGCGCCTTCGTGTCGATCCGGTGGCACTCGGCGCAATCCGACGGCGGGCGGTAGCCGGCGGCGTGGCAGCGGTTGCAGAGAATCTGCCCGTGCTTGCCGGCGAGTTCGACCGGGTGCCATGACATTTTGCTCGCGGTCGTGACGGTTCCGAGCGGCATGAGCGGCGACCGCACCGGTTGGGTATGGCAGACGGCGCACTCCATCGTCAGGACCTTCCCGGTTTTGGAGACGTGCCGGCCGTCGTGGCACCGGAAGCATCCCGGCCAGTTCCGGTGGCCTATATTGGAAGGGTACGTCTTCCAGTTGACCTTCATCTCCGGGAAGACGCTGCGGTCGTATATGGACACGGCCGTCGCCACGGTCTTTTCGATCTCGGCGGCGCGCTTTTTGTAGGCATCGGGATAGCGCTTTGCGTAGAAATCCCCGATTTCGGACAGGATCCCTTCATGGGCCTTCTCCTGTGTCGGATATTCGCGCACGAGGGCATCCACGACCACCTTCTTGACCCAGGGGAGCGTGCGGGGGATGATGCCGGTCGTCATCGCCCGATCCACCGCGGTCTCGGGCGGATCGAAATTGTGGGTGGGACGGTTGTGGCAGTCCATGCAGTCCATCTCGTCTTTCTGCAGGGCGAGGATCTGCTCCCGCGTCCCTTTATAGTCGAGGCTTGTGTACTCGTCCACGCGTCCGCCGGCGTGCCGGACCTCGATCCACGGGATCTCCTGCTTCTGCCGGTCGAGGGCTACGTAATGGACCTTGTTCTCGATGAGCATGTGCCAGTGAATTCCGGCGGTCCCTCCCAGGGCCGCGCTGCCGCCGCCCGTCTTGACCCCGATGCTGATCTGCTCCGGAGTGTTCTTCTCGTCGTAGCGGAAATGCGGGATCTGCATGAGCTGGGTCCCGAAGAATTTCGCCGGCCAGTGGCACTCCTCGCAGGTCTCCCGGGCGGGCCGCAGGTTCTCGATGGGCGTCGGGATCGGGGTCGGATAACTCTTCCTTAGAACCGCAAGGACCTGTCGTACCCCAGAGATTTTCGCCTTCACATACCAGGAAGCGCCGTGCCCCACGTGGCAGTCCACGCAGCTGACCTTGGCGTGGGGCGACGCTTTATACGCCTCGTATTCAGGCTTCATCACCGAGTGGCAGAGCGTTCCGCAGAATGAGACGGACTCGGAATACAGGAAGGCGTTGTACGTGATGAAAGTCATCAGGATGGCAAGGAATGTCCCGCCCATGACGACGTAGCTGAACCATTTGCGGTGGACGGGGTCGTTGAGGTCGACGCGGGGGTACGGAAGCGCCTCGTCGGATTGCGCCCGCCGCCTTCTGATGCTCTCCCTCCGCATACCGTACAGGAAAAGGACGGCGCCCACCGCGAAGATGGCGGGGAACACCATGTAGGTGAATATGCCGATATAGGGGCTGGGGCGCTTCATGCTCATGTCGAGCGCGAAGGCGAAGACCATGAGCAGGATGCTGCCCGCCGAAACCAGCGCGCCGAAGAAGCTG
>Ga0214473_10004378_pt1 | contig 17005 bp, 10 predicted proteins | sample RVTome_7_FD_203509 | JGI IMG/M metagenome (GOLD analysis project Ga0214473, IMG submission 203509) | Soil microbial communities from uranium-contaminated site in the Upper Colorado River Basin, Wyoming, United States - RVT98D197 | ecosystem: Environmental > Terrestrial > Soil > Contaminated >... | reverse complement strand
AGACCACAAGGCCCTTCGGAAATCTTTAAGGGACTGGTTGAATGGGGTTTTCCCCCAGTGTGATTTTAGCGAAGCGGCAAGCGGGGAGGAAGCCATAGAAATATGCCGGGACCTTACACCCGATTTGATTCTTATGGACATCGGTTTGCCAAGGCTGAATGGTATCGGAACCATTAAGCGTCTTTTAACCATGGTGCCAAAGGCACGGGTAGTTATGCTGACCATTCATGAGGAAGAAGCCTATCGGTCCGAGGCCTTGTCGGCCGGTGCCAGCGCTTTTGTATCGAAAAGAAAGATGAAAACCGAATTGATCCCCACCATAAAAAGGCTGTTAGCGGCCTCAGGACCTAAAGGATCAAAGGGGATGAAATGAATCATAAAGATAAATTGATTATCTTTATTCTTGAGGAACAAAAAATTGCTCTCCATCTTTCCTCCGTGGATAAAGTGGTCATGGCGGCCGAGATTACACCCCTTCCGAAGGCACCGGATATTGTGGTCGGAATGATCAATGTGGGGGGTAAAATCATCCCTGTCGTCAACACCAGAAAACGGTTCCAAATGCCGGATCGGGATTTGCGTTTATCCGACCAGTTCCTTATGGCCCATACCTCAATACGCACAGTTGCTCGTTGGGTCGATAGGGTAACCGATATTATTGAAACGTCATCTCAAAAAATGATTGAGGCCGGAGAAATTTTTCCCAATCTGGAATATGTCGAAGGGGTGGTGAAGCTGGAAGACGGGTTGGTCCTCATTCATAATCTGGACACGTTTCTTTCCCTTGAAGAGGAAACAGCCCTGGAAGAGGCGATGAAGGAAAGACTGTCCTGATATTGGATTTAGGAATTTAGGAATTGAGGGATTGAAGAATCGGGGGATTAAATTCTAAGATTTATCAATTGAGGGATTGAGGAATTGAATTTAAAATTTAGGAATTAAGGGATTGAAGGATTGAGGGATTACAAATTCCTGATCCTTTAATTCAATTAAGTACCTTCAATTCCTCAATTCCTAAATTCCTAAATCCCTCAATTCAGTACCGGTTATTTTATGAGGTGAAAGTAGGTCATGCCGAACAAGCTGCTGACAGCCAAACTGAGTGACTATCTATCGACGCAGATGGGTTTGTATTTTCCAGAAAAGCGCCAGGAGGAGCTTTGGCAAAAGATGTCGATGGCCATGAGGGATTTTAATTTTGATCAGGTGGAGAGGTTCATTCACTGGCTGTTGTCCGCCCCTCTTACCCGACAGCAGATTGAAACCCTGGCCGGTCATCTAACAGTCCGGGAAACCTATTTCTTCAGGGAAAATAACACCTTTGAGTTGTTGGAGAAAACGATACTCCCGGAATTAATCCAAACCAGGCAGAAAAACGAAAAACGTCTTCGAATATGGTGTGCCGGCTGTTCCACAGGAGAGGAGCCCTATTCGATGGCCATTCTTTTAACCCGGTTGATACCGGATATTAAGGATTGGAATATCACTATTCTGGCTACAGACATCAGTCCCCAGGCCCTGCAGAAGGCCGGACAGGGTATTTATTCGGAGTGGTCGTTCCGGGGGACACCCCAATGGGTAAAAGAGGATTACTTTAACCAGGTAAAAGGCGGTCAATATGAAATCCGACCATCCGTTAAAGATTTGGTTCAGTTATCCTATCTCAATTTGATGGAGGATGTTTATCCTGCGCTGCCGAATAACACCAATGCCATGGACCTGATCCTTTGTCGAAATGTCTTGATGTATTTTTCTCCGGACCGGGCTAAATCGGTGGCTGGTCGTTTTTACCAATGCCTTATTGAGGGGAGTTTTTTGATCGTCGGGGTAGTCGAAGTGTCAGCTCTTTATTTCTCATCATTCATCCCGGTTCATTTGCCGCATATGACGATTTACAGGAAGGACGGTCTTTTTGTTAAATCAAAGCAAAAAACAGCACCGGACTTCAAAAAAGAACCCATTCCTGTCCTGCCGCAGGGGACAGGGGGAAAAAGATCTCCCGCTTCATTGAGGAAACCGGTTACCGTTCCGGCAAAGATTCAGCCCAAACCGGCGGCCTATGAAAAGGCCATGGATTGGTATAACCAGGGCAGGTATCCCCAGGCGGAATCGGAATTGGCAGGTTCATTGAAGGACCTGAAATCGATGATCCTGTTGGCCCGTACCCTGGCCAATCAGGGAAAGTTGACCGAGGCTCTCCATTGCTGTGAAGAGGCCCTGGGTATGGAGAAATTAAATTCCGGCTTACATTATTTATATGCCTCAATCCTGGAAGAACAGGGAAGGTTTGACGAGGCCGTTATTGCCTTAAACAAGGTCCGTTACCTTGATCCTGATTTTGTCCTGGCCCATTTTGCCTTGGGGAACCTGATGCAGAGATTGGGCCGACCCAAAGAAAGGCAAAGATATTTCAGGAATACCGCCGAGCTTCTATCCAAGTATAAAGCGGGGGAAATCATTCCGGAATCAGAAGGGATAACGGCAGGCCGGCTCACTGAAATTTTAAGCGCGATCAATCGTTAGGAGAACCGATGAAAAAAGGACGGTCAAAAATGACAGGGAAACAGACCCCAAAAGCACCTGTGGAGTGGAAAGATGTTTTTGATCGTTTGGAAAAGACCCGGATCATTTTGGAAAAAGGGGGTGATTTATCAGAAGAAGACAGAAAAAAAGTGCTTAAAGACCGGGCCAGGGTACTTGCCCGGGAATCTGAAAAAACAAATACGGCCGAGACCTATCTGGAAGTGTTGGAGTTTGTCCTGGCCCAGGAGCGATACGCCATAGAAACCCTTTATATTCGTGAAGTGTATCCCATGAAAGACCTGACCGTCCTGCCCTGCACTCCCTCTTTTACCCTCGGGATTATTAATGTGAGGGGTCGGCTTGTTTCGGTCATGGATATCAAAAAGATTTTTAACCTCCCCGAAAAAGGGATAACCAATCTTAACAGGGCCATCATCGTAAAAACCGATAAAATGGAGCTGGGCATACTATCTGATGAAATCATCGGCATAAGAACTATTGCCGAAAGCGACCTTCAGCCTTCCCTGATAACCTTGTCCGGTATCGGCTCGACCTATCTTAAAGGGGTAACCGGCGAGCGGCTGGTGGTCCTGGATATAGAAAAATTATTAACCGATGAACGGATTATTCTCCGGGAAGAGGCGGAACCTGGCGTTCTAAAAAGGCAGGAGGGAATTCCATTTTGAAAGCTAATCTATTTCTATTTACATCAGGAGGAATACAGCATGAAAAAAATTAAGGATCTTCGAATAGGGACCAGACTGATGATCGGCGGCCTCCTGATCGTGGCCATTCCCATCATCATCATCGGGATCGTGACCGTATATGAATCTACCAAAAGCATTTCGGATTTTGCCAGACAAAGTATGAATAATACGGCTTCCAGTTTGGCCGGGGCCATCTCAATAGGAATGAACGAGCAACTCATTACGATCAAAAATGTTTCTTATTCCAACAGTGTTATTGCCGCCTCCGAAACAGTGGCAAAAAAGGGTGAAAAAAACAGCCGGCCGGAGATCGCCCTGGCCGAAAAGGAACTCATTAAAATAAAAAAAGACGCCGGGGATCGACTTTCCAGCATTAACCTGGTGGGCAAAGATGGAATATTCTTTGCTTCTTCAGACAGTAAGATGAAGGGAATCAATGTCTCTGAGAGAGAGTATTTTGCCTTGGCTTTAAAAGGTAGGCCGAATATCGGCTCGGTGGTTATTTCGAAAGTGACCGGCCGGGTAGTCTGTACGGCGGCCACCCCGATATATTCCTCTTCAGGCAAGGAAATTACCGGTATGGCCATGATGGCCTTAGAACTCAAATTCTTTTCCGACGTCTTGGAGAAAACAAAACTGGGTAAAGGAGGATATGCGTATTTGGTTGACCGGAACGGTCTCTATATTGTCCATCCTCTGAAAGAGAATATCCTGAAGGTGAACATCTCCCAGATTAAAGGCATGGAATCCGTATCGGAACTGATCAAAGAAGGCAAATCAGGGACAACGGAATATACACTGAATGGTATACGAAAGACAGGAGCGGTGTCTCCTATAACGGTTACCGGATGGAATGTAGTGCATACGATTCCGACCGCAGAACTTTATACCCCTGCCCGGACCATCCGAAATATCATCATAACCGGCGGGCTCATCATCCTGATTTTGGCCTCGGTCTTCTTTTACCTCTTTGCCAGGGGACTCACCGGCCCGATGAAGGAGGCGGTGAATATGGCGGAGAAGATCGCCGCCGGAGACCTGACGGTGACTACCCCCCCGACAGACCGGCAGGATGAAATCGGGACCCTTTCCCGGGCCTTTAATCAGATGGTCGAATCGATGAAGGAGAAGGCCCAGGTGGCCGAACGGATTGCGGCCAAAGATCTCACCATAAAAGTAACGCCTTTTTCCGAGAATGATGTTCTGGGTAATGCCCTGGCCGAGATGAAAGGGTCACTCATTAAATGGATCCAGGAGATTGTGGAAGGGGTGAACGTCCTCGCTTCCGCCGGAAGTGAAATTATGGCCTCCGTTTCCCAAATGTCCTCAGGGACGGCCGAGGCATCCATCGCGGTCAGTGAAACCACTACTACCGTGGAAGAAGTGAAGCAAACAGCCGAAGTTTCCAGTCAAAAGGCCAAACTCGTTTCCGAACTCGGACAAAAAACCATGGAGGTATCCAAGGTCGGATTGAAATCCATTGAGGATACGATCAAGGGCATGGACCGTATCCGGGAACAGGTGGAATCCATTGCCGATATTGTCGTCCAGTTAAGCGAGCAGAGCCAGACCGTCGGTGAGATTATTGCCACCGTGAACGATCTTTCGGAACAATCCAATCTTCTGGCCGTCAACGCCTCCATTGAAGCCTCCAAAGCCGGGGAATACGGAAAAGGGTTCGCCGTGGTGGCCCAGGAGATAAAAAGCTTGGCCGAGCAATCCAAACAGGCTACCGCCCAGATCCGAATGATTCTATTCGAGGTGCAGAAAGGGATCAGTAAGGCGGTTATGGCCACCGAACAGGGATCTAAAGCCGTTGAGGCAGGAGTAAAACAATCCGCTCAGACCGGGGAGTCGATAGAAATCCTGGCTGAAAGTGTTTCCGAAGCAACGAATGCCGCCCTACAGATTGCCGCTTCGAGCCAACAACAGTTGATCGGCATGGACCAGGTGGTCTCGGCCATGGAAAATATCAGGGGTACTGCTTCCCAAACCGTGGAAAGTTCCAAACAGACAGAAAAGGCCGCCCAGGATCTGCATAACCTTGGGCAAAGACTGCAGGAATTGGTCAATCAATATAAGGTATGATTTTAATTTCGGATTTCGGATTGCGGATTGCGAAATAAAAAATCAAAACCAATTCAATTGAGGATTTGGAATTGAGAAATTGAATTAAAAATTTAGGAATTGAGGGACCTACGATCAGCAGGGGAATTAAGGGATTGGGGGATTACAAATTCCTGATTCTTTAATTCAATTAAGTACCTTCAATTCCTAAATTCCTAAATTCCAGAATCCAGAATACTGTTAGGAGTTATGATGAATAAAAAAAACGGTGAGTTTCTGAAAAGGCTTTTGGCAACCTTCAAGGTTGAGGCAGAAGATCACCTTAAGAGCATAACCTCCGGATTGATCGAGCTGGAAAAAGACCGGTCTCCTGAAACCAACCTGGAACTCATAGAGACCCTGTTTCGAGAAGCGCACAGTCTGAAGGGGGCCGCCCGTTCAACAAGCCTGTCCGATATTGAATCGGTCTGTCAATCGGTTGAGAGCGTATTTTCGGCCTTAAAACGCAGGACCGTCCAACTCCATCCGGGATTGTTTGATGCCCTCCATAACGTAATGGATCTTCTCCAAGGGATGGTTTTTCCCCTGGATGCAGGGGAAAGGGTTCCCAGTGAGAGGATCGTCGAGCTGAAGGAAATGCTGGCCAAAATTGAGGCCGGAGAACTATTGGAAAAGAAAAAACCTTCGGCCGAGAGCGGGGGAACCGTTTTAAAATCAAGGCAACCGTTTCCGGAAACCGTCCGCATCGGTACGGAAAAGATGGTTTCCCTGCTGTTTCAGATGGAGGAAATGGTTTCGGCCAAGCTGACCGTCAACCGCCATGTGCAAGACCTGACGGATATGCTGTCCCTGTTTGGCGAATGGAACAGGGAATGGTCAAAAACCTATCCCGAAATACACGCTTTTAGACGGGAAGAGGAGAAAAAGGTCCGGTCCGGGGAAACGGGAATCAAAAATAATCCGAATGTAAAATTATTTGAATTTTGCGAAACCACCGGCGCCCATATCAAATCGTTTGGAAATAAATTGATCGAATTAAAAAAACAGGCTGAGCGCGACCGTTACGCCGTCGGAACCATGATAGACCAATTGCTGGATGATGTCAAAAAGACCCTGATGATCCCATTTTCAAGGCTTTTTGAGGCCTTCCCCAAAATCATTCGGGACCTTTCCCAAGAACAGGGTAAAGAGGTGGAGTTGACGGTCAGCGGAGGTGAAATTGAAATCGACCGGCGTATACTGGAAGAAATGCGCATCCCCTTTATGCATTTACTAAGAAACAGCGTTGACCATGGGATTGAAAAACCGGAAGAAAGAAGACGAAAAAACAAGCCCGGAACAGGGCGTATCAACATCACCCTGTCGAATGTCGAGGGCAATAAGGTGGAGATTACTTTTTCGGATGACGGCATCGGGGTCGATATACCCAAGGTAAAAGCAATCGCCGTAAAGCAGGGAATCCTATCCGCAGCAGAAGTGGAAAAACAAACCGACCGGGAAATACTTGCGCTTATCTTCCAGTCCGGGGTTACCACGAGTGCCATCATCACGGATATTTCAGGCCGAGGGCTGGGGCTGGCCATTATCAAGGAAAAAATTGAAAAGCTGGGCGGGAGAATATCGATAGAATCCCATCGAAACGAAGGAACCTCCTTTAGAATACGTATTCCCGTGTCCCTGGCCACCTTCAGGGGGGTTCTGATCAAAACAGCCGGACAGGAGTTTATTGTCCCGACCCTTCATATTGAAAAGGTGGTCAGGGTAAAATCGGAAGAAATTAAAACCGTGGAAAACAGAGAAACCCTCTCTTTGGAGCAGGCAACGGTTCCTTTGCTGAAACTGGGTCCTATTCTTCAATTGTCCGGCGGGAAAGAAGATTCCCGGATCATTCAGGTGCTGGTCATCCATTTTATGGAAAAGAGAATCGGATTTGTTGTGGATGAGATATTCAATGAGCAGGAAGTTTTATTTAAAAATCTGGAACAGCCGATTGCCAGGGTCAAAAACATTGCCGGGGCGACGATCCTCGGTTCCGGCCGGGTAGTCCCCATCCTTCAGGTTTCCGATTTGATTCAATCGGCCATGCAATATGACGGAGACCTTATTAAGACTGAAAAGATTGAAACAACGGAAGAGGAAGAAAAATCAATCCTGGTGGTTGAAGATTCCATTACTTCGAGGATGTTATTAAAAAATATTCTGGAGACTTCGGGATACCGCGTCAAAACCGCCGTTGACGGGGTCGATGCCTTCACCCGGTTAAAAACCGACAAGATTGATTTGGTCGTCTCGGATGTGGATATGCCGCGTATGAACGGATTTGACCTGACGGCTAAAATCCGTTCGGACAAGAAACTGTCCCAACTGCCGGTGGTTCTGGTCACGGCCCTCGAAGCCAGAGAGGACCAGGAGCGGGGCATTGATGTCGGGGCCAACGCCTATATCGTCAAAAGCAGTTTTGATCAGAGTAATTTATTGGAAGTGGTGAGGAGACTGATTTGATTATCTGGATTGAGGGATTAAGGAATTGAGGAATTTAGGAATTGCGAATTAAGGAATTGAGTATCTTCAATTCCTAAATTCCAGAATCCAGAATCCAGTATCGGCAGTTAAATCCAGTAATAAGGCATTGGGAGGATGCATGATAAAAGTTTTAGTGGTTGACGATTCACCAACTGCAAGGGAGTATCTCACCTTCATCATTAATTCCGACCCTGGTTTGAAAGTAATCGGAACTGCAGGTGACGGTGAGAAGGCTTTGGAGCTTGCGAGACTTGAAAAACCTGACGTCATCACCATGGACATCAACATGCCCAAAGTGAACGGTCTGGAGGCCACCCGTAGAATCATGGAGGAAATACCGACCCCCATAGTCATTGTTACCGCAAGCTGGGATGTGAAAGATGTAAAAACAACCTTTCTGGCCATGGAAGCCGGTGCCTTGGCTGCCCTGGAAAGGCCGGCCGGAATGAATAGTCCGGGATATAAGAAAAATGTCAAAGAAATGATTCAGACCATTAAATTGGTCTCGGAAGTCAAAGTCGTCAAAAGGTGGCCTAAGAAACCTATTAAAAAAATTTCACCGGTAAAATGGGAAACAAAGCCGGATTTGAGTGGCGATGAAATCCAACTGATCGCCATCGGGGCCTCCACAGGCGGGCCGATGGCGATCCGGACGATTTTAAGCAACCTCTCAAGCCAATTAACCATCCCCATACTTATCGTTCAGCATATCGCGCCGGGTTTTATTCAAGGATTTGCCGATTGGCTGGCCGGTTCCTCCAAATTTCCGGTTCATATCGCCTCCAATGGTGAAACGATTTTAATAGGACACAACTATATTGCCCCGGATGGATTCAATATGGGTGTGGCCAAGGGAGGCCGGATAACCTTAAGCCAGGATGAGGCGGTGAATAATTTACGCCCCTCGGTTTCCTATCTTTTTCGCTCGGTAGCCGAGGTCTATGGAAAGCAGGCCATAGGGGTCCTGCTGACAGGCATGGGAAAAGACGGTGCCCGTGAACTGAAGATGATGAAAGAAAAAGGGGCGGTTACCATTGCCCAAGACAAAGAGAGTTCCATTGTTTTTGGTATGCCGGGGGAAGCCGTGAACCTTGAGGCGGCCGTTTTTGTCCTCTCGCCGGAAGAGATTGCCAAAAAACTGGAAAGATTGGCGGGCGGCCGCTAAGAGAGAAGGTGCATAGAGAATGAAAACAAAAGCCAGAACGGACCAAACGAGAAAGGGGGCCAAGCTCCTTATCGTTGAAGACAGTCCCACCCAGGCTGTGGAGCTGCAATATATCCTGGAAAAGGAAGGTTACAGCGTTGTAACGGCTCAAGACGGGCAAGAGGCCCTGGTGCTGATCGGCCAAAACAAACCGGCCATCGTGATTTCCGATATTATTATGCCCAAGATGGATGGATATGAATTGTGCCGGCAGATAAAAGAGGATCCGTCCTCAAAAGATATTTCAGTGATGCTCTTAACCTCCCTTTCCGAACCTCAAGACGTTATTAAAAGTTTGCAATGCAGAGCGGACAAATTTTTCACCAAACCCTATGATGAAGAGCATCTTCTTCTGACGGTTAAAAACCTTCTCTCGGCTGATGATCCATTTGAGGCCAGGGAAAGCAAAAACCAGATTGAAATTCTCTTTGGCGACCAGTCCTTTACCCTTACATCAGACCGGAGGCAGATTATTAATCTCCTCATTTCCACCTACGAGGCGGCTATGATTAAGAATCGTCAACTGATCAAAACCCAGGATGAATTACAGGTCATGAATAAGAACCTGGAAAAAATAGTGGAGGAAAGAACCGCCGATTTGCAGGCAAAAAATGAAGAACTGAAATCGACCTTACAGCAATTATGGCAGACAGCCAAACTGGCCACCATGGGGGAGCTGTCGGCCAGTATCGCCCATGAATTGAATAATCCCCTGGCCACAGTGAACCTCAGAGTGGAATCCCTCCTGGCTCAGGTTCCCCTGGAGGACCCCAAGCGGCGATCCCTGGAGATCATTGAACAGGAGCTTGACCGGATGGCTAATTTAGTGGCCAACCTGCTTCAATTCAGCCGCCGCAGTCAACAACAGATTTCCACTATAGATATTTGTCAAGAGATCAACAATACGCTGGATCTTATCCTATATCATCTTCACAAGTATGGCATACTGATTCAGCGGGAATTTTCTCCGGACATACCCCTTATTCATGCCGATCGCCAGCAGTTACGGCAGTTGTTCCTGAACCTTTTCACCAACAGCAGTGATGCCATGCCCCAAGGTGGGACGTTGACCATACGGGTCTATACGCAAGAGTCAGAGGCTGAAGGTCAGAGGCTTGAGGTAAAAGGACGGAAGACAAAAGCAATTCCGAACTCCGAACTCAAAGGCTCCGCCTTTGTGGTTATTGAAATTTCCGACACTGGTGTGGGTATTTCACCTGACGTTTTGCCTAAGGTCTTGGAGCCTTTCTTTACCAATAAACCGGAAGGGAAAGGGACAGGCCTCGGGCTGCCGATCTGCCGGCGTATCGTGCAGGAACACAACGGACTATTTGAAGTTTTCAGCGAGGGTGTTCCCGGGAGGGGGACAACGGTCCACATTACCTTGCCGGTAAAAAACGGGATGAATGCAGAAAAATTATGATGCTGGATGCTGGATTTAGGGATTGAGGAATTAAGGGATTTAGGGATTGGGGAATTGAAAAGTGGAGGCTGGATAAAAACAAAATACCGGTACTGGATGCTGGATGCTGGATGATGGATGATAGATGATGGATCGGAGGCCAATGATATCGAATTTTAGATAAGGCCGAAAGAAGATGTTAAGAAGTAAATGAGAACATAAGTAAAAGAAGGGATGGTTTCAATGGATGGACCAAAACTCAGCCGATTATTGATCGTCGATGACGAGAGCGAACTGGTTGCCGCCCTTTGTGAAACCCTTAAGACTCATGGGTATGAAACAGAGGGGTTTACGGCAGGGAAAAAAGCCTTAGGGAGGCTGAAAAAAGAGGGATTCGATGTCCTCCTAACGGACCTGATGATGCCTGAAATGGACGGCATAGCCCTTTTAGAGGCGGCTTTGAAGATCGACCCTGAGCTTATCGGTATCATTATGACCGGGCAGGGTACGGTCCAGACTGCCGTGGATGCCATGAAGAAGGGGGCGTTTGACTACATTATGAAACCGTTTAAAATGAATACGTTACTCCCGACCATATCCCGGGCTATCGGGGTTCGGAATCTTAAAAAGGAAAATATCGAACTGCGGGCCACCTTAGCCATATATGAGCTGACCAAGGTCATCACTTTGACGACCGATTTGAATATCATCGCCAACAAAGTGGCCGATGCGGCCATGGAACAGACTCAAGCCGATGAAGTATCGATCCTGCTCCCCATCCAGGATGATTATGAGAATGAAATGTATGTAGCCGCCGTGCGTGGGTTGGGAAGGGATCATCTCCTGGGGCAACGGATAAAGGTAGACCAGGGTATCGCCGGATGGACGGCCCGTCACCATAAGCTTGTCCAATTAGAGGGTGAGGTCAATGACCCGCGGTTCAAACCGATCCATCCCCGTTCTGATATCAAGACAGGCGTTTCCATACCGATGATGAGCGGCGGAAAATTCGTCGGGGTCCTGAACCTTAATGCGGTTACTAATCGCTCTTTCACGGTCGGTCAAATCAAGGCCCTGACCATTACCATAAGCATGGCCGCTCCTTCGATTGAGAATGCCAGGCTTTTTAACATGCTCCAGACGGCCGAGGCCAAATACCGGAACATTTTTGAAAACGCTATGGAAGGAATTTTTCAGGTCAGTCCTGCCGGACGTTTTATCACCGCCAATCCCGCCCTGGCCGCAGTTTTAAACTACCAGTCGCCCGAAGAATTGATGAGATCCATTACCGATATACCAGGGCAAACGTTTGTGGATCGTCATCAGCATGGTCTGTTGATGGAAGCGGCTGTTAAGAAGGGCAGGGTTATCGGATTTGAGGCCCAGGTCTACAGAAAGGGCGGAGATAGTATCTGGATTTCCATGAATGCTCAAACGGTTCGGGATTCCGACGGTCATATACATCACTTTGAAGGTTCTTTAAAGGATATAACCGATCGTAAGCAGGCGGAAGTGAGACAAATACTGTTCCTCCAGGTCTTGGACCTTTTGAACCAGCCCCATGCTAAAGGGGATCTGATGCAGAGAATGCTTATTATCCTGAAGGAACACATCGGGGTAGAAGCCATGGGTATCCGTCTCCGGGAAGGGGAAGACTTTCCTTACTTTGAAACGAAAGGATTTCCCGATTCTTTTATAGAATTGGAAAGGTATCTCTGCGCCCGTGACCAGGACGGTCGAATAATCCGCGACTCCCAGGGTAACCCTTATCTGGAGTGTATGTGCGGGAACATCATCTGCGGAAGAACCGATTCTTCCCTTCCATTTTTCACCGAGAAGGGGAGTTTCTGGACCAACAGCACAACGAAACTACTGGCCTCTACAACCGAGGAGGACCGTCAGACACGTACCAGAAACCGTTGCCACGGGGAGGGATATGAATCGGTTGCCCTTATCCCCCTTCGTTCAGGAGATCAAATTATCGGACTCCTTCAGCTCAATGACCGGAAGCCCAACCGATTCACGCTGGATAGAATAGAATTTCTTGAAGGTATTGGCGCCAGTATCGGGATAGGACTGGAACGAATTTATGCGGAAGAGGCAGTCAAAAGAAGCGAGGAGAAGTACCGCAGTATCTTTGAAAATGCTATCGGAGGCATCTACCAGTCAACCCCGGAAGGGCAATTCATCAGTGTGAATCCGTCCATGGCCCGGATACACGGATTTGCCTCTCCGGAAGAGCTGAAGGAGAGCATCACCGCCAGCGGGCAACAGTTATTCGTAAACCCTGAAGATCAAAGCGTATACAAAAAGCTCATCGAAGAACAGGGAAAAATTGAGGGCTATGAAGTCGAGATGTTTAAAAAAGACGGCGGAAAGATATGGATGTCCATCGATGCCCAGGCGGTGAAAGATGCGGAAGGAAAGGTGCTTTATTATGAGGGGATAACCGAAAATATCACCCGTCGAAAAGAGGCCGAGGCCTCCCTTAAACAAAGCCTGGAACGATTAAAAAAGGCATTGGAAGGGATCATTGAAACGATGGTCATGACCGTTGAAATTCGGGATCCTTACACCTCGGGTCATCAGAAGAGGGTGGCGGATCTGGCTTGCTCGATTGCCGATGAACTGGGATTGACTACGGAACAAATCGACGGCATCCGCATGGCCGGCATGGTTCATGACCTGGGGAAGATCTACGTCCCGGCCGAAATTCTAATTAAACCCACAAAACTAAGTGATATTGAATTTTCCATTATTAGAGAACATCCGGCAAAGGGCTACGATATATTAAAGGATATTGAATTCCCTTACCCGGTTGCCAGTATCATTCTTCAACACCACGAGAGACTTAACGGGTCGGGCTATCCCCAGGGCCTGAAAAACGGTCAGATTCTAACCGAGGCGAAAATCATCGCTGTGGCCGACGTGGTTGAGGCCATCGCTTCCCACCGGCCTTACCGGCCGGCACTGGGGATAGAGGTCGCTTTGGAAGAGATCACCAAGAACAAGGGACTCCTTTATGACCCAGGAGCCGTGGAGGCGTGTTTGGGCTTGTTCAGGGAAAAGGGGTTTGGGTTTGAGTGATGCTGGATACTGGATGCTGGATAAAAACGAAAAGCGATGCTGGATGCTAGATTTAAAGATTTAGGAACCTGCGATCAGCAGGGGGATTGAGGGATTGAGGAATTACAGATTGAAGAACCAAAAGAAATACGGGTTACGGGCCTGCGGGCGGGCAGGGAGTTACTGGTTGATTCAATTGCGGATTTCGAAATGAAGAGAATGAAAAATGCGGGATATGGGTTACGAGTTGCGAGATAAGGAATGAAAAAACTAAAAGGATTTTAGATCGTAGATTGCGGAATTCAGAGTAGGATATTGCCTAGGTCGCTTAAAGACAATCTTTCACCGGCAGCCAATATCTCACTGCCTACGATATGGCCTTTATGAATACCCTATTTACTGCTCAATGCAGAAATGCAGTGTCGGTCTCACAACAGGATGAGTTTGAGACCGATCTCAACCCTTTCGTAAAGGGCACGAGGCAGAGCACCTATGCATTCCGTCAAAAAGCGTTTGTCTATTGTAATAATCTGGGAAATGTTTGCTACCGAATCATGCGGAAGACCGGTGTTTTTTTTCGGCAATATGATATTACCGGGCGCTTTGGCCAAACGCAGATTTTTGGTGATGACGACAACAACTACCGTGGAAATAGCACTATCATTGAAGGCATCTTTTTGGACAACAAGGACAGGCCTGCGAAATCCCGGCCCCGAACCAACCGGGTCGGGCAATGTTGCCCACCATATTTCTCCACGTTTCACCAGACCTCCTGGGCCAGACTTGATACTTGCATTCCGGTGAGCGTGGGATCAATACGGGATGATTCTTCAGCGTATATATCATTTAATCTTGTCGTTAGGTCATCTTCCCGATGCTTTTCAATAAAATCGCTGATTGCTGCCGTATACAAACGGCTTCGTTTCATCCCAAGGTTTTTAGCCGTCTCTTCCGCTTTAATAAAGATATTTTCCGGTATTGAGATGGCCGTTTTTAAAGATTTCATATAATCCTCCCTCTATGTTTAGGGAAAGTATAACTCGTGTTATACTTATTGTCAATGAAAAAAAATTAAGGATCATCTTCAAAAGAGTTGGCGATGATAGAAGGATTCAAGGGGCCGGTTTAGATTGGAGAAATTAGTTTGGAGTTAGGTTCTCCCACTCCGAACTCCGGCTTCCACTGGAAGCCTTTCTGAAAGCTCGGCAAAGCCGAGCGGCCTGAACTCCGAACTTTATTTTGTTTTAAAGATGGGATGGTTCAAATGGATGGACCGAAACTCGACCGATTATTGATCATCGATGATGAGAGCGAATTGGTGGCCGCCCTTTGTTAAACCCTTGAGGCCCAAGGATATGAAGCAGAAGGGTTTACAACTGGAGGAAAAGACAGTGAAAGAACAAAGTAAGCCGGAAGAAAAAGAGAATAGCGGACGACTGCTGAGGAATGTCGCCGATGATAGGCTCGCCCGGTCGCCCACTGCCTCCCCTGAGATAAAAGAAAAGAACCCTGAGGGACTTCTCCACGAACTCCAGGTGCACCAGATCGAACTGGAGATGCAAAATGATGAACTCAGAAAGGCCCAGCTTGCCCTGGAAGAATCCAGGCAAAGGTACGCAGAACTCTATGATTTTGCCCCGGTGGGGTACTTTACCTTTACCCCGGACGCCCTGATTAAAGAGGTAAACCTTACCGGAGCAACTCTCCTGGGGGTGGCCCGGCAAAAGCTGGTTAACCACCGGATCAGGAGGTTTATCGCCCCCTCAGATTTTGACCTTTGGGATCAGCATTTTTTGAGTGTATTACATGAGGGAGAGAAGCAGACTTGCGACCTTACGCTCAAGCGGGAGGATGGTACTACCTTTCAGGCCGGTTTGGAAAGTATCCGGATGGAAATAAGCCGGGGGGCATTTGAGGTCCATACCACAATAACCGACATCACCGAGCGTAAACGGGTTGAGGAAGCTCTACGTCAAAGTGAAGAAAAATATCGCAGCGTTGTGGAACAGTCGATAATGGGGATAGGGATCTCCAAAGGCAATCAGGTCATATTTGCCAATAATGCTTTACTAGGAATATTTAATTACGATGATCTTGAGGAATTTAAAAAAATACCCTTATCGGACCACGTTGCACTATCCTCCAAGAAATTAATCTCCGATCGGATGAAGATGGTCGCTGAAGGGAAAATACTTCCACAGGAATTTGAATACGATATTACTTGTAAAGGTGGGCTGATCAGGACCCTCCATGCTTCCAGCGCTCATTTATCCTTGGGGGGAGAGGTTTTCACTCAAACCATTTTTCAAGACATCACCGTGCGCAAAAAGACCGAAGAGGCACTTCGGAAGAGTGAGGAGAAATTAAGGAGTCTTTATGATAATGCTGCGGGAGGGATATTCCAGACGACACCGGAGGGACGGTTGATCACTGCCAATAGGAGGTTTGCCCGGATGTTCGGTTACGAATCTCCGGAAAAAGTCATCAACACGGTGACGGATATCGCCCATCAGTTATATGCAAATCTTGACGACTGGAAAGTGATTATCGATACGCTTAAGGAAAGGGGATACCTCAGAAACTACGAATCCCGATTGCGGCGGAAGGACGGCTGTATTTTCTGGGGGTCGATCAGTGTCCGATTTTCTGAAACCGTGGACGGTATCCCCTGCTTCGAGGGGTTAATTATCGATGTCAGCGAGCGCAAGCAGGCGGAGGAAAAACTGCGGGAGAGCGAGAAAAGGTATCGTGAGTTGTATGATTTCTTGCCAATCCCAGTCTATGAGATGGATTTGGAAACCAATATTACTTCTGTGAACCGAGCTATTTATGAAACGTTTAGAGGTACGGAAGAGGATTTAAAAAAGGGTTTTAAAGCTTGGCAACTCATTTCACCGGAAGAGATTGAAAAATCCAGCAAGAACATTGAACGTCTGTTAAAGGGGGAACAAGTAGAAGGAACTGAATATACTTTGATGAGGTTGGATGGGTCTGCCTTTCCTGCCATAATAATCTCGAGTGTCATTTATAGTAATGACAAACCGGTGGGGCTCAGAGGTGCTATTATAGATATTACAGAGCGCAAGCAGGCGGAGGAAAAACTGCGGGAGAGCGAGGAATTGTTCAAGAGTTACTTGGAGCATGCCCCGGATGGTGTCTACATGAGCGATCTGGAAGGCAACTTCCTTTACGGCAACCGCAAGGCCGAAGAGATCATCGGTTATCGGAGAGATGAATTGATCGGAAAAAACTTCCTGGAGTTGAACATCCTAAATGAAAATAGTCTGAAAAAGGCGGTTCAGTTACTCCTGGCCAATAGGGAGGGCAGGGCCACCGGCCCGGACGAGATTGATCTGATCAGCAAAGAAGGACGCCTCATGCCTGTTGAGATCAACAGCAATGTTGTTCAACGTTTGGGTCAAAGTATCGTCCTCTCTTTTGTTCGCGATATCACCGAGCGCAAACAGGCCGAAGGAAAGCTCAGCCATACCCTGGAGAACCTTCGTAAGGCCT
>Ga0214473_10004377_pt1 | contig 17005 bp, 10 predicted proteins | sample RVTome_7_FD_203509 | JGI IMG/M metagenome (GOLD analysis project Ga0214473, IMG submission 203509) | Soil microbial communities from uranium-contaminated site in the Upper Colorado River Basin, Wyoming, United States - RVT98D197 | ecosystem: Environmental > Terrestrial > Soil > Contaminated >... | reverse complement strand
GGCTATTGTGCTCGTTAATTTACCTGTCTACTCACAGATATTATTAGAAGCTGATGGTCCAGGCAATACATATGAATTGATAAATAGTGTGTTGGCTCCTGGTTACAATGTTGTTGAAAATCCGGAATGTATTCATCCACAATTCGGAAGACATATCGCTGAGGTATGGGATAATGAATTAAATCAATATGTATTTGAGTTTTATAGTCATGTTACGCCGGACAATGATCGCTGTATAAATTATGACCGACAAAGGATTGAAATAAAAACATACGATCAATCGCCGGATAGTTTAATAGGTGTAGTTGGAGAAACTATTATTTATAAATGGAAATTTAAACTGCCCCTGGGATTTCAGCCTTCGAGTAATTTTACACATATTCACCAGATAAAACCTGTTGGCGGTGATGATGGCAATCCGATTTTTTCTTTAACAGCAAGAAAAGGTTCGCCGAATAAATTAGAACTTATTCATAATAATACAACAAAGGTTGCACTAGTTGAGCTTTCTTTATTTGAGGATACCTGGGTTGAATGTACAGAAGTGATTTATGTTGATCCTGCAAATGGTAGATATTCAATGACTATTAAAAAGTTAAGTGATGGAACAACATTACTTTCGTACGATAATAATAGTATTATGACCATTCGCCCTGATAATAATTTTATTAGACCTAAATGGGGAATCTATCGTAGTTTACTATCATCATCAGATTTGCGTGATGAGGCAGTACGTTTTGCGAGTTTCTATATTTCTGAAAACACTGTGATTCCTGTAGAATTAACTTCGTTCACTGCAGATGTTAAAGGTTCTACCGTAATATTAAATTGGCGGACGGCTACTGAGCTAAACAATCATGGGTTTGAAATTCAGAGAAAATTAGAAAGTTACGACTGGGCTGCAATTGGGTTTACAGCAGGACAAGGAACAACAACAAAACAGACAACATATTCTTTCCAAGATAATATTTCAGATATGAACGTAATTAAACTCTATTATAGGTTAAAACAAATAGATTTAAACGGCACAACAGAATATTCAGATGAGGTAACAGTTGTAAATAAACCTCGAGCTTATGAGCTTTATCAGAATTATCCAAATCCATTTAATCCGAGCACTACTATTTTGTATTCAATTCCAACAGCTGGATTAGTTAAAATTACTCTTTATAATACTACCGGAGGGTTTATAATATATACTGGAATGCCGCTAATCTTAATAGCGGAGTTTATTTCGTAAGGATTGAAGCTAATAATTTTACTTCGACTAAGAAAATGATTTTAACCAAATAAATTTTTAACTTTCTTATTTAAGGTCAGATTATGTATAGAGAAGAAATTGTTAAAAATATAATAGATAATGGCGTTGTTGCTGTTGTCCGCACAAAACATCCGGATAAATTGCTCAGGATTGCTGAAGCAATTTTTGAGGGAGGCATTAAGCATATTGAGATAACTATGACAGTTCCGAATGCTCTAAAAATGATTGCAGAGGTTAGAGGATCGGCTAATGCTAAAATTATAATAGGAGTCGGTTCTGTTTTAGATAGTGATACTGCACAGAAAGCAATCGATGCAGGTGCACAATTTGTTGTAAGCCCTATTTTTAATAAAGAAATAATAATAACAGCTCACAAAAACTATGTCCCTGCAATACCAGGTACATTTACACCCACAGAAATTTTTAATGCACAAGAGCAAGATGCAGATATAATTAAAGTATTCCCTGCAGATGTACTTGGGATGAGTTTTTTAAAATCTATAAAAGCACCGATGCCCAATCTAAAAATAATGCCCACTGGCGGTGTTACCCTCGATAATGCTGGAGAGTGGATTAAATCAGGGGCTTGTGCTGTTGGGATTGGGTCAGCTCTATTAGATGAACGAGCTATTGAAGATAATAATTATAGTAAGCTAACAGAAAATGCCAAACGAATTATTAATAGCATTAATTCTGTTAATAGACCCAAATCAGTTTTTGTTTAAGGAAGGGAGAAAAGATGCCGAATAAAGTTGTTACTCTTGGTGAAATAATGCTGCGATTATCAACTCACGGCTTTAATAGATTTGTTCAAAGCCAAGAGTTTGATGCTACATATGGTGGTGGTGAAGCAAACGTTGCAGTATCTTTGGCCAATTACGGATGTGAAAGTTATTTTGTTTCAAAATTACCAAAACACGAAATTGGACAATCGGCTATCAATCACCTAAGGAGATTTGGTGTTAAAACTGATTACATTGTTCGCGGAGGAGACAGAGTTGGGATATATTTTCTTGAAACCGGTGCAAGTCAAAGAGCTTCAAAAGTAATTTATGATCGAAGTAATTCTGCTGTTGCTGCTCTCAGTTCAAACGAAATTGACTGGGAAATTATTTTTAAAGACTGCAATTGGTTTCATTGGACTGGCATTACCCCCGCTATCGGTAAATTTTTACAAAGCATAATCCTCGAAGGTTGTAAAAAGGCTAAAGAGAGAGGTGCTAAGGTAAGCTGTGATCTGAATTTCAGAAAAAAATTGTGGACCGAAAAGGAAGCTCAGAGTGTAATGATTCCTCTTATGGAATATGTGGATGTATGTATAGCAAATGAAGAGGATGCGGAAAAAAGTCTTGGAATGAAACCGAAAAACACGGATGTTCAATCGGCCGCGCTGGATGAACATGGCTATTTTGAACTTGCGGAACAATTGAAAAAGAAATTTTCTTTTGAAGCCGTTGCTATAACGTTGCGAGAAAGTTATTCGGCATCGCGTAATGGATGGAGCGCACTTTTGTTAGATGATAAAAATTGCACCGAACCTTACAGATCTAAAAAATATGATATTCAAATAGTTGATAGAGTTGGCGGTGGCGATGCATTTGCAAGTGGGCTGATATTTGGCCTGCTTTTTAAATACGACACGCGAGATGCTTTAGAATTTGCAGTTGCTGCTTCATGTTTGAAACAAACAATTCCCGGAGATTTTAACTTAGTTACAGTCGAAGAGGTTGAAAAATTATCTAAAGGTGATTCTTCCGGTAGAGTCGAAAGATAATGGGGAAATTATAACAATATGATAAACAAATAATTAAGGCAAGTAAAATGTTCAATCCGTTGGCAGAAAGAATATCTATAAAGGAAATGATAGCCGTTCAAATTGAAGAAGCTATTTTAAATAAAAAATATCTTCCGGGAAGCAAACTCCCATCTGAAAATGAGTTATGTAAAATGTTTGGTGTCAGCCGCACATCTGTTAGAGAAGCTTTGCAAATATTGAATGTTCAAGGATTGGTATCGATTGAAAAAGGCAGGGGGATTTTTGTTAAAAATCTTTCTTCTGAAAGTGTTAGCAATAGCATCTTAAAATTTTTTGAACATAGATTTCAAGGCGATTATTTTTTTGATCTTATCCATGCTAGGCAGATAATTGAACCAGGAATAGCATATTTAGCTGCCTTAAATCGGACAGACGAAGATTTAATTAAGCTTGAAAAAGATATAACAGACATTAAAAATAATGAAGACCATATCAAACATGGAGAATATGATATGTCATTTCACATGCACTTAGCTTATGCCTCCAGCAATAAACTATTACCGTTATTATTAAAACCAATTCATAGGTTAATGCCTTCAGTTAAATCAAATATTATGGTCAATGTGCCTGATGCAAAAGAAGCGGCAGTGGTTTGGCATACAAAAATCTTTAACAATGTAAAGAATCGCGAAGCTGAAGAGGCTAAAAACTCAATGGTAGCTCATTTAATAATAGCAGAAAAACACATTGAATTGGCAATCAGCGCTTCCGTAAAGAATAATTAAAAATAAGTAAGGAAAATCAAAAATGAATAATTTATCCAATAAAGTAGCACTTATAACTGGAGGCGGAAGAGACATTGGTGGCGAAGTTTCCAAAAAACTCACTACACTCGGTGTAAAAGTCTGTTATAATTATTTCGAAAGTGATGAGAAAGGTGATTTGACGCTAAAAGAAATCAAGAAAAATGGTGGCGATGCAATAATGGTTAAAGGCGATCTTACAAAACAAAAAGATATAGATAATTTAGTCCAGGCATGTATTAAAACTTTCGGCAAAAAAATTGACATTCTCGTAAATGTTACAGGAGGATTAGTTGGAAGAAAAACAATGGAAGAAATGGATGAGCAATTCTGGGATTTTCTTATGACTCTCAACCTTAAAACCGTATTCCTTGTAACCAAAGCGGTGTTACCATTTATGAGTTCTGGCGGAGCGATTGTCAATTTTGCCTCTCAAGCAGCAAGAGATGGTGGAGGTCCAGGGGCTATGGCTTATGCAACTGCTAAGGGTGGAGTGTTAACGTTTACTCGTGGTCTTGCAAAGGAATTGGGACCTAAAGGGATAAGGGTTAATGCGGTTTCTCCGGGTATGATAAGTACAACTTTTCACGATACATTCACAAAACCGGAAGTGAGAGAAAAAGTTGCGGCTTCTACTCCGCTTAGAAGAGAGGGCCAAGCTAAAGAAGTTGCTGATCTGGTTGTTTATTTATGTTCAAATGAATCTTCATTTATAACCGGTGCTTCAATCGAAATTAACGGTGGAACGTATTTTATTTAACAAAGGATTGGTTAATGAAGAAATTTTCAAAACTTTTTTTAACAATTTTATTTCTATTCAGCACGCTTAGTATAATCGCTCAAACGGAGCATCCTAAATTAATTCTTACGCAAAAAGTAATTTCTGAAATAAAAAGCAATCTTGGAAAGATTTCTTTATTCGATAAAACTTTTGAATCGGTAAAATCAGATGTTGATAAAGTATTGAATGATGATATTGATGTCCCAATACCAGCAGACCCTGGCGGCGGATATACCCATGAAAGACATAAACAAAATTACGATTTGATGTATAAGGTAGGCATCCTCTATTCAATTACTAATGAATCAAAGTATGCGAAATTTATTAAAACAATTCTTGATAAATACGCTAAACTTTATCCAACAATTGGATTGCATCCACAAGCAAAAGACCAAACTCCCGGCAGATTGTTTTGGCAATCACTGAATGAGACAGTTTGGCTTCTTCACACCATTCAAGCTTATGATTGTATTTATGATTGGCTGTCATCGGCTGATAGAAATAATTATGAAAGAAATATTTTTCTTCCGATGTCAAAATTCTTTTCTGAGGAATCCGAACATGAGTTTAACCTAATTCATAACCACGGAACCTGGATGGTTGCTTCTGTAGGAATGACAGGATTTGTTTTAAATAATGAAGAGTTGATTCTAAAATCTCTTTATGGATCTAAAAAAAATAGCGAAGGCGGTTTTCTTGCCCAACTTAATCTGCTTTTTTCTCCTGATGGTTACTATACTGAAGGCGGTTACTATGTAAGATATGCACTTTGGCCATTCTTTATTTTTGCCGAATCGATTCAAAGAAATATGCCGGGTCTATCTATTTATGAATTTAGAAATCAAATTCTAAAAAAGGCTTTTTATTCGGCAATGCAAATGACATATACAAATGGTGAATTCATTCCAATAAATGATGCTCTAAAGGAAAAAAAATTTTTAACATCTGAGATAGTCTACGCATTGAATTTTGTTTATGACAGATATGGAGAAGATCAGACACTACTTGGCATTGCAGAAAAACAGGATCGGGTAAGCTTTTCAAGGGGTGGAATAAAAGTGGCTAAAGCAATTAGTGAACTAAAAAATATTCCCGAATTTCAGTGGAAGAGTGTTAACTATGTTGATGGTCCAAAAGGAGATGAAGGCGGTGTTAGTATTTTAAGATGGGGTCCAAATAGTGATATGGAGTGCTTACTCTTTAAATACAGCGCTCACGGATTATCACACGGTCATTTTGATAAGCTTAGTATGTTATTTTATGATCAGGGCAGAGAAATTATTCAGGATTATGGTGCGGCAAGATTTTTAAATGTTGAACAGAAGTTCGGCGGAAGATACTTACCAGAAAACAATAGTTATGCACTTCAAACTGTTGCACATAATACGATTGTTGTTGATGAGACTTCTGATTTTAATGGAAAAAAATCTATATCAGAAAATTTTCATCCAGATTTATATTTTTCTAATATAACAGATCCTGATCTTCAGATTACGAGTGCAAAGGATGACCATGCATATGATGGAGTTCTTATGCATCGCACTCTTTTAATGGTGAATGATCCTGGTTTACTGAAACCAATAGTTATTGATGTATTCAGAGTCAAATCCGACGAGCAGCATCAATACGATCTGCCGTTTTATTATATGGGGTATTTTATTTCGACAACCTATGACTATAAAGCTAATACTACATCAAGAAAACCATTGGGATTGAAAAATGGTTATCAACATTTATGGTTAGAAGCAGAAGCACAATCTGACAAATCATCTTCATTTACCTGGTTAAATGGTGAGAGATATTACTCAATAACTTCAAATACCGATAAAAACACACAGATATTATTCACCGAAATTGGTGCAAACGATCCCAACTTTAATTTAAGAAACGATCCGGGGATTATGTTCCGTGTAAAAGATGATAATCACACATTTGTGAATATCATCGAACCTCACGGGGATTTTAATCCTACTTTAGAATATTCATTTAATTCGTATCCTGCAATTGAAGAAATCAAGGTTCTTCAGTCAGACGATCAGTATACAATAGTAGATATTTTAGGAAAAAATAATCTTAGTTGGATAGTAATGATCTGTAACGATAATGCTGATGAGAAGGTAATTCACAATATAAAATTAGATAATGGCACTGATCTTAATTGGGTTGGTCCGATCTCAATTCAAAAATAATATAGAGGCAAGTATGCAAAACCAAAGTGAAATATTTATTAAAACTGAACCAATTGAATGGGAACAAGTTGCACCGGGAATGAAAAGAAAATTTATGGGTTTTAACGATGAGATTATGATGGTAAAGGTACATTTTGAAAAAGGTGGAGTTGGTGCACGACATGCACACAAACATAGTCAATCTACTTATGTTGAAAGTGGAAAATTTGAAGTAACTGTCGGTGACAAAACGGAAGTTTTGAAGGGTGGAGATGGTTTTTATATTCCACCTCATCTTGAACACGGAGCCGTCTGTTTGGAAGCCGGAATTTTAATTGATGTTTTTAGCCCGGTAAGAGAAGACTTTTTGGCTGGGAAGTCCGGTTACTCAAAATGAGAATTAAATTTAACGATAAGTTGGAGAGCAAGTGAAAAAACTTAAAGGATTACGCTGGTGGATAATCGGACTTATTGCATTAGCCACAGTAATTAATTATATCGACCGAAGTACTTTGGCATTAATGTGGCCAAACATTTCGGAAGATCTGGGTATGGATAAAAATGATTACGCTTTTATTCTAAATGTTTTTATGGTGGCTTATGCAATTGGGCAATTAGTTTCAGGTAAGGTGTTTGATAAAGTTGGAACGAGAATCGGATATGTAATTGCCATAGGGGTTTGGGGTGTATCCTCTTTTATGCATGCTTTTGCGCGTGGAATACTTTCATTTAGTTTTTTAAGGTCAACTCTTGGACTTGGTGAAGCCGGCAACTGGCCCGGTGCAGTGAAGTCAAATGCAGAATGGTTTCCTATTAAAGAAAGAGCGGTAGCTCAGGGAATATTTAATGCTGGTGCATCTATTGGTTCCGTAATTGCTCCTCCACTTATTGCAATTCTTTGGGCAGCTTTTGGATGGCAAACCACTTTTATGATTGTTGGTTCATTTGGTATTCTTTGGTTAATTCCCTGGTTAATTATTAACAAGAAAATACCTGCAGAACATCCCTGGCTTTCTGAAGAGGAAAGAGAGTATATCCTTTCGGGACAAAGTGAACAGGACAGAAAAAATGTGAAAGGAAAAGGTTTAAGTTTAAAACAAATTCTTTCATACCGTGAATCCTGGTCTGTCTTAATTGCAAGATTTTTTCTTGAACCGATCTGGTGGTTATTTGTAGGTTGGATGCCGCTCTACCTTGCTGAAGTTTATGGATTTAATGTTAAAGAAATAGGATTCTTTGCCTGGGTTCCGTATGTCGGTGCAGCAGTTGGAAGCATTTCTGGGGGTTACTATGCAGGCAAATTAATGAATAGGGGAATTAATCTTAACAAAGCAAGAAAAACTGCTATAGTAATCGGTGGAATAATAATGTTTTTAGGGTTGGTAGCTACTATTCTTTTTGCAGACACTCCACTTAAATTTGTTGTAATTGTTGCATTCGTTTTATTTGGATTTCAATTCGCGATTGGTAACATCCAAACTATCCCTAGCGACTTGTTCAGCGGTAAGTCTGTTGGAACTCTAGCAGGTCTTGGTGGATCGGTTGGTGTATTTGCAGTAATTATTATGAACTTTCTTGTTCCTGTAATTTCCAAATACTCTTATATCCCGATATTTATAATGATTGCTGTATTTGTTCCGCTAGGTGTTTTTGCAATATTTTTCTTTGCGAAGCAGATAGCTCCCGTAGAAAAATAGCTTAATAATTTAACTATGTACCTCATAGTAAACATCGCGCTCTATTTTAGACCCTTTCATGAGCGCGATTTAATTTTTAAAGCAAAATAATCATGATTTCATCAAGTAAAATTCTTACACAACTCATTCTAATAATAATTCTTTTTTTAAGTAAAAGTATACTGTCACAGGATTATACTTCACTCCAAGAAAAAATTCCAAGAAACCGGTTACTAAATGATAAAGAACTGATTTCACTCATAAGTATACCAAATGATTTTACACAACCTTTTCTTAATGCACTTGAGAAGCGGGATTCTTCTGCCGCATTAAAATATTTCGCAGAATATTTAAAAATTAGAAAGTCACCTGCTTACTTTTTTGATTGTAATGATGTTAAAAAAAGAGTTACGGAATTCACGCAATTATATCCGGATCAATCTAGAAAAAATGTTGAAAGTGCGGATGAGTTTATTAAAACATATGGGACCGACATTGATTGGCTACAACCTGGCATGGATTTATTTGGCAGAAAGCACACACCTAATACAGTTCGTTATCTCGCAAGACAAGAAGCGGCGCCGGCTATCGCACTCAGTTATTTTATAACCAATTATAAAAAATTGTACTTGGAATATCTAACGAATGAAATACAAGATTTTGTTACTGATTTTGAAAATGGTAAAGTTGAAACCGGGAGGAACGATATATTCGAAAGGTTTTATGCCGGTCATAGAACAAGAAATTGGCTCTTCATGCATCAACTTTTGCTGGGTTCGGATGAATATGATTGGAGAGATCAGATTTTAATGTTGAAGATATTTATTCTTCATGGCGCTCGATTATACGATGTTTGCAAAGATTTTAATTGGGGTAATCATCAACTTCATGGTCTTGCTGGTTTGTATGAAATGTCAATAACGTTTCCCGAAATTTCCGTTATGAATTTCTGGAACAACGAAGCTAAGAGAGTAATACTTGAACATATTGAAAAAGAAATTAAACCGGATGGTTTTCAATTCGAGAGAGCCTCGCACTATTTCAAACTTGATATAGTAAATTACTTCCGGATTTATCGAATATCTAAAATTAATAACGTAGAACTGCCGCTTATTTATCTAAATCGTTTTCGAGCAATGTTTGAAGCAATTACAAAGTTAGTAATGCCAAATAAAAGATTACCGGTTTTACAAGATGCACAAGATAGTTATCAGACACGGTTGGACGATACACTAGTGACTATCAGTAATTTATCATCAAACGATGCTGCAGAATTAAAAGAACCGGAAGAATCTAAATTTATGAGTTTGGGATCTCTATTGTTTAGTTCTCCCTTATTTAGGTCTTTTGGTGAGGAAACATTTCCTCCAGATTTTTATTGGTTCTTTTCAAATGAATCTTTAGAAGATTACTTAAAAATCTCAGTCGAGGTTCCTCAGGTTGGTTCTGTATCTTTGGACTCATCTAACTATTATGTGATGCGAACCGGTTGGGATAAGAATGATTTTTATATGATAATTGACGGAGGTCTTGCAAAATATAAACCGGATCATACACATGGTGGAATTTTGGGTGTGGCAGCTTACGCTTTTGGCGTAGAAATTCTTCCTACCTATAGAGTTAAATACAGCGATCCATCATATAGGACTATGAAAAATTCTTTAGTTAAAAATGTTGCAATTGCAGATAATCATCTTCAAGGTCAAAATTGGATAAGCAATACAGCGCGAACAGGTTTTGGCGTTTGGGGCAAATTACCGCTGCCAGAAGTTACTGAATGGCTTGTAGGAAATAGTTACGATTTCTTTTCTGGTTCTCATAATGGATTTGAATCATTTGGGGTTAAGTACGAAAGAAGCGTTTTATTTTTCAAACCATATTGTTGGTTGGTAATTGATAAATTCTGGTCAGATCAAATTCATTCTTATAAGCAGATATGGCAAGGCAATTATTCTATTGATTCACAAAGAAACCGTGCATCAACAATTGGTAATAATGCAAAGTTGGATATCCTCCAAGCAGATCCTTCCGACATGAAGCTAACAAACAAGAAAAATTTCTGGACGAATTCTGTGCAATTTGAAAAACAAGGAGTAGCGAATTATTCTTTCCTTACAGTGCTTTATCCTCAAAATACCGAATCTTTCGGTGATAAGGATATAAGATTATTTGAGAGAGATAACTATACGCAGGTTCAATTTATTGCAGACAGCTTAAATTTTATAACCTATATCAACAATCAGCAAAAATTAAAATTAGATGAATTTGAAACTGATGCAGCATTAATTGCATCGACTTATGTTAATGATACTTTAAAAACTATATTGATCAAAAACGGTACTTACTTTAAGGCTGATGTGATTATGATTAGCTCTCGTGATAAAATTAGTGTTGAGGTTGAGATAAGGGATAATAATCAAATAAAAATATCAGCTTTGGACAATAAATCTCATGAAATTCAATTTAACGGAAAGTCAACAATAATTGATTAGTCGAAAAATTCTTTTTACGTTGGGTTTTATAATTACTGGTTTGAGTTTTTATTGTTCAAATTCTTCACAAACGAAAGACACACATCGGGAAAGAATTAATCTTTTTTCATATGAGAAAGACCGTGTTCTTTCGGCGGTAGATAAATACTTGAATGAAGATCCGATTACTATTACATCTTCATCATCGCCACACAGTGCCGGTGGAAAACATGATTTCTTTTCAGAAGGCGATTATTGGTGGCCTGATCCTGACAATCCAGATGATCCTTACATTCAAAAAGATGGAATAACAAATCCCGATAATTTTGTTGCCCACAGAAAGGCAATGGTTAGATTGAGCATTCAATCGGCTGCATTAACAGCAGCTTATAAAATTACTCATGATAAGAAATATGCAATAAAAGCTATAGAGCATTTCGCAGTGTGGTTTGTTAATGATGCGACAAGAATGAATCCTAATCTTCTTTATGCTCAAGCCATTAAAGGTCGGTTTACAGGCAGAGGTATTGGAATCATCGATATAATTCATCTTATCGAGGTTGCCCGGTCAATTATGATTATTGAACGGGCAGAATTGTTTGATCCAACAGATTTAATCGCTATTAAAAAATGGTTCAGTGATTATATCGAATGGCTCTCAACTCATCAGTATGGTAAAGATGAAATGAATGCAAAGAATAATCATGGTACTTGCTGGGTGATGCAAGTTGCAGCTTATTCTCAATTGGTTGGCGATGAAGACATAATGAATTTCTGCCGTAACCGTTTTAAAGAAGTTATACTTCCAAATCAAATGGCTGCAGATGGAAGTTTCCCTTTGGAATTAAGCAGAACAAAACCTTATAATTATTCCCTTTTCAATCTCGATGCCATGGCAACAATTTGCCAGATTCTTTGCACAGGAAATGATGATCTATGGGAGTTTACTCTTCCGAATGGAAGAAACATGAAAAAGGGAATCGAATTTATGTATCCCTACATTGCTGACAAGTCAAAATGGAAGTACAAATCCGATATGATGTTCTTCGAATATTATCCAGTACGCCAGCCCTCGCTCTTGTTTGGAGGTTTGGCTTATGGTGAAGAAAAATTTATTGATTTATGGAAGAGGTTAACTCCTGATCCGGTTAATGAAGAGATCATTCGGAATTTTCCAATCCGTCAACCTGTTCTCTGGGTTGATTAAATTCATTAGTAAAATGAAAGTTAGTTCAGAACTCAGATGAAAAAATATATTACTCTTTTGTTTCTTTTTTTGTTTATTGATAATTGCCTCGGACAGGATATCCTCAAAATAGTTAGTGATCAGCTTATTAAAAAAGATAAAATCATTAACGGTAATTTTCCAATTTATACGATCGATGGAAAGTGGTCATTAAGTGAAAATCCTAATTGGTTTGCCGGTTTTACTTCCGGTGAACTTTGGTATATGTACGATATGACCGGTATCGAAGAATTTAAGTCACGGGCATTGGCACATGCGGACAAACTCATTCAATATGCATCACTGGATAACACACACGACCTTGGATTTATATTTCTGAACTCCTGCGTCAAAGCATTTCAGCATACGGCTAATAAAAAGTATCGGGATGCTGCGATTGAAGCGGCAAAGATGCTGGCTAACAGGTACAATCCAATTGGAAATTTTATTAGAGCATGGGGAAAGCTTGGTACGGATGATCGTGAAGGTCTAATGATCATTGATACGATGATGAATCTCGAACTTCTTTTCTGGGCTGCAAAAGAAACGGGAGATTATACACTTTATGATATTGCCTACAAACATGCAATAACTTGCATGAATGAAAATGTCCGGAGTAATTATTCATCCTATCATGTCGTAGAGTTTAGTCTGCAAACCGGTGAAGTAGTCAAGAAAAAAACCCATCAAGGATACTCCGATGAGTCAACATGGGCGCGTGGACAAGCGTGGGGGATTTACGGATTTGCTATTGCTTACAAGTATACTCAAGATGAAAGATTTTTTAGTATCTCAAAGAATATGACGGAGTATTTTTTGAAGAATCTTCCCGATGATTTAGTGCCTCATTGGGATTTAAGTCTAAAAGCTGATACTGTAGTAAGAGATGCCTCAGCCGCCGCTATCGCTGCTTCCGGAATGTATTTAATCTCAGTATTGACAGACTCAAAATTGGAGTACAAAAAATACATAGGTTTTGCAAATCAGATTACTGAATCACTTAAAAAGAATTATCTCTTTACCAAAAGTAAGAGGGCGGTCGAAGAGGGAATTTTAATCCACACAGTTTATAACTTCAACAAAGAATGGGGAATAGATGAATCCTATCCAGCTGGAGACCTCTATTTTATTGAATGTTTGAAAAAGGAATTCGATCAGAACAACAAAGAGAATTTTATAAAAGATTCAAACAAAAGAGAAAGCTTTCTAATAAATGATATCTGGTTTTATCTTGAAGATGGTATCCGTGAGCTAAAAAATTTATATCAATCCCCAATTGAATGGAAGAAAGTAAATCTTCCGCATACATGGAATAAAAGTGATGCTCTTGATCAAACACCCGGCTACAGAAGAAATATAAGCTGGTATGAAAAGGACATATTTATTCCTACGAATAAGAGTGATAAAATTTACAAGCTTCATTTTGACGGAGTAAATAGTAAGAGCGAAGTTTATATTAATGGGATTAAAGCTGGCGGACATATTGGTGGATTTGTTGGTTTTGATGTTGATATAACTCCCTTCTTAAAGAAAGGTGAGAAAAATTCAATGCAGGTAAAAGTTGATAATTCTTACGATCCATACGTTGTACCATCTCAAAAATCCGATTTCGTTGTTTATGGTGGAATTACAAGAAATGTTTGGCTTAATGTTCTACCTCATACTTATTTTGAAAAGCTGCTGGTTCAGACTCCGGAAGTTTCAACCAAATCTGCAGCAACCAAAATCCAAATTTTCCTAAATAATACTGACGAAAATAAATCATCCCAAATAGATGCTGTAATCAGGGATAAATCAGGTGGTATAGTTGCAAGTAAAAGTTCAAAATCAGAATTAAAAAAAGGAGAGAATAAAATAGATTTAGAATTTCCCAAAATTAGAAATCCAAATCTTTGGTCGCCTGCATCACCTTACCTTTATTCGATTGAATTGACCCTTAGCTTAGAAGGAAAGCAAATAGATAAATATTTTAACAACATCGGTTACCGATGGTACGAGTTTAAAGAGCATGGCGCGTTTTATTTGAATGGTGAAAGATTACTTCTCCGAGGAACTCATCGTCATGAGGAATTATCAGGTTTCGGTAATGCACTTTCCGATAGTATTCATAGAAATGACATAAAAATGATTAAAGAGATGGGTGCCAATTTTGTTCGCCTGGCTCACTACCCTCAAGCACCGGAAGTCTACCGTGCTTGTGATGAGCTTGGACTTTTAGTTTGGGATGAAAATCCTTGGTGCCGTGGAGGTGTTGGTCCAATTGAATGGCAGGAGAACACAAAAAATATTTTTAAAGAGATGATAATACAAAATTACAATCATCCATCAATAATCCTTTGGTCTATTGGAAATGAAAGCGATTGGCTTCCCGATTTTCCCGATGGAGATAATCCGGATTCATTAAAAGCATTTGCACAAGCACTTCATAACCTTGCGAAACAATTGGATCCTTACAGATATACTGCAACAAGAAAATTTCCTGCCGCACAAAATGTGGTTGATGTATTTTCTCCATCTATTTGGTCTGGCTGGTACTCCGATGTTTATAAAAATTATGAAAAGACATTAACTAAAGCCCGGGATACTTATAAGAGATTATTCCATGTCGAATATGGTGGCGATAGTCACGTCGGAAGGCATTCCGAAAACCCTATTGACGGCGAAGGCAAGGTAACCTCAATAGGCGGAGACGAATCGATTAATAAAATTAGATTCAGCAGCATTGCCAATATGGGAGATTGGAGTGAGAGCTATATTGTGGATCTATTTGATTGGTATCTGCATATAACAGAAAATCTTGATTGGTTTACCGGTTCTGCTCAATGGATATTCAGAGATTTTACAACTCCTCTTCGACCAGAAAACCCAATTCCTTATGTGAATGAAAAAGGATTGGTGGATATGAATAATAATCCGAAAGACGCCTATTACGTTTTTAAGAGTTATTGGACCTCTAATCCAAAGTTTTGTTATATAGAATCACATACCTGGCTGGAAAGATATGGCGCACCAAATCAAAAAAGCGATGTAAATGTATTCAGTAATTGTTCCGAGGTTGAATTATTTGTAAATGGTGTTTCACAAGGTAAACTTACCAGGGATATTAAAAAATTTCCTGCGTCGGGTCTTAGCTGGCACGTAGATTTTGTTGAAGGTAAAAATCAAATTCAAGCCCTTGGTTATGAAGGGGATGAAAAAGTAACCGAAGACAATTTGAAAATAGCTTTTACAACCAGGCAAAATGAAAAGCCTGATAACCTGACTCTTTCTCAGACCAGAATGCCGAATGGAAACTATTTAATTACAGCTTTTGCCGTTGATAAGAATGGTAATCATTGCCTCGATTTTAACGGAAGAGCTAGTTTTTCCGCCGTAAGTGGAGGAAAACTACTCGAAAATTTAGGGACTCCTTTAGGAAGCTGTGTCATTGAAATGGTGAATGGAAAGGCTCAAATAGTCTTCAAACGTACTCCATTCGAGAAAGGGGTAGTTGAAGTACGTAATCAAGAGTTTAAGGGAACTTATATAACGGTTGAAGATTAGAGGATAAAAAGATGTCAATAAAATTTAGTGTTTATTTAATTCTTTATTTTCTCCCGGAAAGTTTTTCATACGGAAGATTTATTCAAGTGAATACAGGTTCAAGTTTCAAAAAATGCTTGTGTAAATGCCGCACCCCGAGACACTATTGAACTGGCAGATGGAATTTATAATGACATTGGATCCATTACAATTTATCAAAGTGGCACAATTGATCAGCCAATTTTAATTAAATCAAAAAACATTGGGTTAGCAGAACTTACAGGAAAAACTCAATTTGATTTTAGACAATGTGAATACATAACTGTTTCGGGATTTCTTTTTACAAGTACCGATGCAACAGTAATAAAATTACAAGCTTGTAATAATATTAGAATTACTCGGAACATTTCTCGGTTAAACGAAACGGCTTCATTAAAATGGGTTTTAATTTGTGGTGTATGGAATGATCCAAATGCAGTTAGTCATCATTATCGCGTTGATCATAATCATTTCCGGAATATTGGACCGCATATTGTAAACGAAATGGAGACTATTAGAGTGGGATGGAGTGAACCTTCGATGTCAAGTGGATACACCAAAATTGAATAGAACTTATTCGAAAATTGTGATGGCGATCCTGAAAGAGTTTTTGTTAAAACTTGTGACAATATAATACGATACAATACCTTCCTTTCTTCTAAGGGAACTGTATGTTTAAGAAATGGCAATCGGACGGTAGTTAACGGAAATTATTTCTTAGGACAAGGTAAGGAGGGAACTGGAGGTATAAGATTTTAGGGTGATGAGTACAAAATTTACAATAACTACTTCGAGGGATTAACCGGAACTATTTGAGACGCTGCGTTAACAATTACAAACGGCGATGCAGACTACAGTTCTTCAAATAGTTGGTTTAAACATTTCAGGCCAAGAAATGCTGTCATTGCTTTCAACACTTTTGTAAATAATTTGCAGAACATTGAAATTGGCTAAACAAACAATGGCAATTATTCAAAACCACCAAGTAACAATTTAATTGCAAATAATATTATTCAAGGTCCTGTTAATGAATTAATTCACACTTATACTCAACCAATCAATATGTTTTGGGAATCAAATATTATGTTTCCGACAGACAATGCAGTAATGGGAATTAATACGAATTATTTTCAAATAAAACAGGTTGATCCTTTTCTAGCGGAAACAGACTCATAATGGTTTATTTCAAGTGTTAGTCCAGCTATTCATAGTGCAACCGGATTATTTGATTATGTGACAGATGATTTTAGTGGTCAGCAAAGATTGAGCTTAAAGGATATCGGTGCTGATGAGTATTCCAGCG
>Ga0214473_10004376_pt1 | contig 17007 bp, 9 predicted proteins | sample RVTome_7_FD_203509 | JGI IMG/M metagenome (GOLD analysis project Ga0214473, IMG submission 203509) | Soil microbial communities from uranium-contaminated site in the Upper Colorado River Basin, Wyoming, United States - RVT98D197 | ecosystem: Environmental > Terrestrial > Soil > Contaminated >... | reverse complement strand
CCACCGGTGCTCCCGGATGTCTTTGCCGGAAATGAGATAGTGGTCTTCGGACGCTTCATCAATGAGGGCGAGACCGAGGTTCACCTACACGGCACACGTGGCACGACCGCCGTCAACCACACTTTTGCCGCCGGATTCACACCGCGCGAAGGCCAGTATCCCTTCATCGCCAAGCTTTGGGCGGGACGTCGCATCGGGCACCTTCTTGATGCGATGCGCACGTCTGGCGAGACTCAGGAAGTGAAAGATGAGGCCATTCGACTGTCGAAACGCTACGGGATCATGACACCTTACACGTCATTCCTCGCGGCCCCGGAAGAGGTCCGCATCGCCCAGGGCATCTCGGGGGACATACTCAAGACTCAGGTCGGTGTGACAGTGAGGCGGGACAGATTCGCCGCCAATTCTCCGCAAGCGTCGGCGCAGAAATCGATCGAGGCCAGCAGATTGAAGTCAATGCCGGCGTTTTCGCCCGCCGCACCATCGCTGGCTGGCGAAGATGAGCAGAAGCAGGAGCGCGACGCCAACATCTCCGGCCGCCGCTTCACCAACATCAACGGTGTCTGGACTGATTGGGACGCCGTGGACCTGAAGACCGCGGTGGCGGACACCTTAGTGATCAAACCATACTCCGAGGCCTACTTCAAGTTGTCCGCCAACAAGGAGATAGCGGCGATCTTGTCGCTCGGCGACCGTATCATCTTCTTGTGGGGCAATGTGTTAATCCGCATTGACGAAAGTGGCGCCGAAAAGTGGAACAAAGACTGGCCTCATTTGTAATAACCTCTGCGAGCACAGTGCGGGGCGATACCACCTCCTTGTCCCGCTTCTGCAAGAATCCCCGGGCGCACCACGGCCCGGGGATTTCTCCATTTGGGCAATTAAGGAATTGGTAGGGGTCGATCTAAGATCGACCCTATCAGTTGCCGTGGCAACGAAAAGGGCCGGTCTGAGATGAGGCCGGCCCCTACGATTCCATACAGGGCGGAACAATTTACCCCCGCATCCACGCCATCCCGCCCACCATCAGCGCCGGCAATCCCATCAAGACAAACCAGACGATGATCGAGACAACCAGAATGACACCCATGTAGGGGAGACGTTGGTCTTCCGGCGTCTTCATGACATGAGGAAGACCAACATAGAAGAGATAGAGTCCATAGAATGCGACCAGGACGGACAGCATGCCAATGACCGGAACCAGCGTAATCAAAGAGGCCACCCAATAGGGCGCGTATGAAAACGTCACCATCTTCAGCGCATCGACAAACGTTCCCTGCGACTTGAAAGTCGGCGCGAGCTTCTGCACGATCACCGCACTGACCGCCACCGCGGCCAGTCCGAGGATGTACCCGACGATCATCATCATGAGGAGCGTACTGATCGCCGGACGCACCGACAGGCCGGTGAATGGGAGCGCCTGTCCCCACATGGCCGCCGACAAGAACCCGCAAATCGGCCCGATGGCGGACAAGGGAATGATGTACTTCGTATAGAGCCCGGCCGTGCTCGTCTGTTCCTGCGCGATCACCGGCCATTCGTCATTCGGCTTCAAGGCGACGTTTATGATCCGTTGCAGCATGGTCTGACCTCCGTGGTCAAAGGACAATCCGATTGTGTCGCCTCAACCTCGTCGGATCGGCGGGATCTGTCAAGATGAAATTGCCAGGGTGCGCCTCGGCAATATGAATCATCCCCGGTGACGGTCGCCTCCCGCTCCAAAAGAGGTACTTGCAATCTTGCATTTCAAATGCAGAATTGCACGGTGCTACGGCTTGGCGCGTTCTCAGGGAATTGAAGTGTCAAAAGGAAAAGAGGACGCGGCAATGCGCATACTCTCGAACTCCGAATGCATTCGAGCGGCAAGTGGCTATCTCCCGCAACTCCTCGCGGCCACTTTCACTTCCGGCCAACAACTTTCGCCCGGCCAGAGATTGAGGAACTTCTCGACCACCAGGACCTGCACTTTGCCGACGCCATCGGCCTTGGAGCGGTTGATGATACGTCCTTCGAGCGACACCAACAACGGCTCTCCGGTCTCGCCGCGCGCGAACGAATACGACCGTTCCAGCGCCGCATTGCCCGCTTCCGGCGCGACCGGTATGTTCAGGCGGGAGAGGCACTCTGTGAACACTCCGGCATCTGCCACGTAACTGTACATTCCATGCAGCCGAACATGCGGCTCAAACCAATCCATCTTCTTCTGCCGAACGAGCGTACAGTTCAGTTCTGATTCAATCGGGTTCCCGTCGATGTCAAGCTTGCGCAACATCTCACGCCCTTCGATCGCGAAAACCTCTGGTGTCTCATCCTTGCTGCTGAAGATCAGAGCCGCACCGTCGGCCGAGAACGACCAGTGGCCGATGTCGTCGAAGCCGGTCCCTTCGCCCTCCCCGTTGCCGAGATGCGTCATCCGCCGGAAGAAGACCTGGTCCGACCAAATGTTGAGCGTGTACCGAGTTCCCTCGCAATCGGAGCAGGGAAGGATGCCGGAGTAGGTCGCCGGGAAATCGAGCGATACTCTCTTGGTGATGTCGAAGCCCGCTGACGGTACGTCGGCGCTGACATTGCAACAGGAACTCGAACATCCCCCGCAGGCAACCAGCGCCGCGAAGACAACGACCACACACGTGAAGAGTTTCATTCTGCCCCCTTACTGCATAATGTCGGTCGGAATGCCTGTATTCCTGACCGTGATCACAGATACGTCACTGCCCGATGTCCGCAAATAATAAGGGCGCGGTGACCGCGCCCCTACAGGTACTCATGGCGGATCTTTTCGGAGTTTACTGCGAGCGAAAATTCAGCCGCCCCGCATACTCCATCATCAGACCATCGCGCACCTGCTGTCCGGTCTTGCCGGCCGTCAGTTCCGCTTTCACACGGTCTTCGATCGCGTGCGCGACCGCGCAGTGGCAGCCCAAGAGAGCGACCTGCGCATCTTCTGTACCCGGGCAGCGAAAGCCGGCGATGATCCACTGGTCCTTGGCGTCCAGTTGATGCGGGCAGTTCACCGTGCTTGCGGCCCCCGCCGCCACCGTGCCGGCGCCGGCCGGCGCCGAGCGCTGTCCGATGAAATACCCGCCGATGAATCCGACCAACACACCCACCAGAGCCATCAACACCACATTCACCGAGCCCGATTTCTGACCGTTCATCCGCTGCCTCCTGGGAGCGCTGCTCCCGAATCGTATTAGTTGCCGCCCATTTTCAATTGCGCGCCATACTGCGCCATCAACTCCTGCCGGATGGCCGTGCCATCCTTACCCTGTCCGAGTTCCTGTTTCACCCGGCTGCGCAGGCCCTGCGCCTCGGGGCACTCGCAACTGCGCAATTCGCACGACGGGCAGGCCGGCGAAGGGCAACGCAACCCGGCGATGATGTATTCATCCACGGATGAGAGCAGTGTCGGATCGATCCCGGTCTGCACCGCCACACTCGAGGCAATCGGCCCACCCTGCCCAACAACAAATCCTGAGATCCCCCCAAAGAGAAGGCAGAGGATCAATATCAATGCCGGGCTTACGCCCGCGAGTGCGCTACGCGCCGCGTTCACATTCACTCCGTGGTTCCGGTCGGTTCATCCCCCGAGGCCGCGTGGACCGGAGGGTAATTCAAGTACGTCATCAATCGGTATTCCAGTTGGCTGATCGCATTCTGCGACGCGTTCGGTATCATCGCCGTATAGCCCATAGTCTTCCGCTCGAAGATGTGCGAGTTGGCGAACGCGATCACTTGCCCTTTGCCATGCCGTGCGAGGGAACACAGCGATGATCCCTCGGGACCCGGAAGCAAGGGCTCGCCGCCGACCACACGTCCCCCGCCGTTCCAGAGCAGAATCTGCAGATGATCGATCATGCCCGGCGGTGGTGGTTGTACACGCAGGTCGAACGACAGATCAAATTGCGCCAGCGCTTGGTTGGATGTCGAGCCGGTGTTGGCCGGATCATCAAGGACATACAGTGTCCCGCCGTTTTCGACAAACCGGCGGACAGTCTCAAGCTCCGATGCCGCAAACTGGTCCTGTGGGTCAATCATGATTTGACCGCCCGGCTGCGCAAACGACTCTTCCAAAGTTGGCCACTTGCGCGGGACAACCCCGACACGCTGTGTCCAGAGGAAGAAGGTGCTGAAGTCCTTGTCGGCTTCGCGTGCCAAACGCAATTCGGGCACGAAGAACTGCGAATGCTCGCTCTCGAAATTCAACTGCGCAAAAGGCGTGTGCGGCTCCGGCAACGGATAGTTCTTGTGATTGATGCTCTCGATCCACTTCGAACTCCCCGCGAATACGAGGCATCCGACCGCGGCGTACCAGATCCACCCCTCCAAACGCAGGCTGTGGGCCGCGACCGCGCCTGCGAGCAGGCACACCGTCGCGAACAGAAATGTCAGGATGCGCCAATAGGGGAATGGATCATACCGGTTGCAGTATTCCACCAGCCCCAACGCCAACTCCGGCTTGCCGGGTATGAACGCAAAGAAGTTCGACCAGAGCGTCGAGTCTGTGAATGAGACTATACGCCCCTTGCCGAAACGTGTCTGCAACGCGCTGAAGAAGATACCGAACCGGTATCCCGTATTCGCCGAACGTTCGGGGAAGAAGTTGCGTTGGGTGTAGTCCGCCGGCAGCGTCTTTACGGAAAACGTCGTCATAATCGACCGCGCTGACAAATCCCCATACATGGAACACGGACCGCCAAACAGGAAAGTCGGCATGTTTTGCGCGACTGGATGAGGCAGAGTCTTGGGAATATGATGGAGATTCAGGTCTCCTGTCTTGAGGTCGTAAATGATATCGGCTATGAACCGTTGTCCAAATCGAGTCGCCACCGGATTGAGGAACGTGGCATACCCAAAAACATTCGTGTGCTCGCCGATGAGGAAAAGCCCACCGCCATCCGTCACCCAATCTTCAATCAGATCCAATTCGCGCTCGGAGTAGGGCTGCGTCGGCACTTTGAGCAGGAGAATGTCGACACTGTCGAGCACCTCGGCGGTCAGTGAATCGAAGTGCCGCTTGACCTGGTAATGCTTCCCCCAAAACTCGGCGAGGCAGTAGAAATTGTAAGTCGATTGCTGACCATACCACACCGTGTCAAAAGGCATCTCGGTCCACTCCCAGTCGGAGTGGTATTCATCGATCAACATCCGCCCCTGCTTCTTGACGCCGGCCGGGTGGTAGCCCTCGTACGCCGTCCAAGCAAGCATGCCCAATGCGACCAGCGCCACCGCGAACGCCAACCGCTTGTTCGGCGACGACTGTCGTGATTCAGGAATCGTCACGGCGGGCCGTTTCCATATTGTCGAACCTTGAAGGAAGAGAGCCACCGGCCAGACTGTCCATGCGAACACCTTGGGGCTGTAGTAGGTGTCCACCATGCCGCCCTGATTGTAATCCCATAAGAGGACCACGGCGTAACGCAGGAAAGCAAAGGCGCCGATGACGAATCCGCCGGTAATGAGTGAGCGAAAGCGGATCTTCCCTGTTACGCACAGGGCAAAAAGTCCCATGAAGATCATCAAGACGACATAGATCCCCATGTTGGCCGGGGAGGGGACAACTTGGAACAAACGGTCCACCGAGAATAGATGCAGTCCATCCGGTAACGCCGACGCGTTGATGCCGAAGAGCCGGAAGGCGCCGGCGAGAATTGCGGAGGTCACCCCGCATCCGTGCCCGCGCGGTCCGAAGTAGACGATGTAGAGGTAGTATCCGACAAGCTGCGACAGGGCGACGCTGCCCGCGACAATTAATCCGTCGCCGAGCCGGGCGCCGATCGTGGTCCGTCCGAGCGCCACCACCACGATCGCGCCGGCCGCCAGTAGGAGAGGGCCGAGGAAGGGGAGGTCAAACCAGAGCCATCCGAAAACGGCCAAGGCCGCCGCCGCAACCAGCACACGTGGATGCCACCGGCGTGATGTGACATCGGGATTCCAAGATGCCGCGAGGATCAGAACGGTGCCCAGCGCGCCGAGCCAGAGAAACGTCTTCAACGAGTCGTCCGGATTGGGCGGCAAGAACTGCCAGCCAATCGCCCACAACACTACGCCCCAGATGTAGAGTCGCTTCATCTATTGTGCCTGCCGCGTAAAGGTCGCGTCCATCAAATCACGGAAGAAACGCACATTCTCCATGACCACCTGCTCGTTTTGTCCTTCGAGGTTCTTACAATAGAGGAACTGCGAGTCACCAATTGCGATCAATCCGCCTTTGCCGCGCGTGACAACCTTTGCCACCGGCTGACCGAACGATTCGATCAATGTTTGGATGCCCTCGCCGTCTCCGGTGACCGGATAGGCGTCGGCCATCTTGACCGCTCCGTTGAACGCCGTCCCGTCCGAGGCGCCGAGCGGAACGTTCTCCAGCCGCACGCCGAATCGGTCATACAGCGACCGGACCATCGGATACGTGTTCCACCCCGCCGCCGACAATATCCATCCACCGCCTTCGGCGAATGCAACCAGATGATCAATTTCGTCTGATTCATAGGGACGTGTCGGAGCGAAAATAATGTAGAGGTCGGCGTCTTCACGCCGAAGGTCGGTCGGCGAATCGACAAAGCGCGGCGAGAAACCGTTGCGCATGAGATTGTATTGCAGTCCGCCGATCGATTTCGGCTCCCACGCCATCAAATCAAACATCTGCCCATGTCCCTCATCGATCAGCGCCTGACGATATTCGGGGCCTTTCCATGTCGATCCACCATCCCCGGGAATCATCCCAAAGACTCCGACGGACAGCGCCGGCAAAAGCAGAGCCGTCAACATCCACACTGGCTGTGCGAACGAGAGGACGATCAGGATGGTGCCGATGATTCCAATCAGGATCAGAAGCAGCTCGCTGCGCCAGCGGTCGATGAACGACAACCACGAGTCGTCGGCCATCCAGCGCAGTGTCCGGTTGATCATCGAATGCGAACGGATGATCGTGCCATTCTGATAGGGCGATGTGTCGCCATGGATCACCGCCTTGCCCTTGCCCCAATGCGCTGCCGCGGCCAGCACGACATCACCCAGCGGCTCTCCCGGATCGTAGGCCAGATTTCCCAGGTATGACCGCGCCTTGTTGTTCATGTCGCCGGGATCGGAAAACGCGCCCCTTCCCACGACAAACGGCTCGCCCTTTGGCCCGGCCGTGATCGATGCCCCCAGCCACAATTCCGCATCCATCTTTCCGCCGGAACGCCCCAATGGGTGAAAGAGGTACGACTTCGCCGACACCCAACTACGACGCAACGGCACCGCCGTATCGAAGTTAAGCTCCAATCCGCACGGCGACAGGAGATCGTTGGTCGGTTCACGGATCGCATCGGTGCCGGTGTGATCGCCCACGATCAACAGTCCGCCGCCATTCTCGACGAACTCCCAGATCAGGTTGCGTTCCTCTTCCGGGATCTTCTCAAGCAGGTTGGCGATGAAGATGACATCGACCGAATCAAGCGCTTCGCGCGTGATCGCGCGCCGCATCGTGACATTGCCGATGCCTTCCAGATACTTCGGGAGAAATCCAAACATCCCTCCCGAACGATCCCCGTAGCGCCCATGTTCAGGGACACCCACATCGAGCGTGTTGCGCTCCAGCATCAGGACACGCACCGGCCCGTTTCCATAGGAGGCCGCCCCGGCGACAATGCACGTGAGCACGATTAACGCCAGTGACACATACGCCGCGCGCGAATAGTGAACCGTGGGGTGCCGCGACGTCCGATCCGGAGCTTCGGCGCTGCCCCCCTGTGAGGCCAGGACGACAATGAGGGTCACGAACAGAAAGTAGATCCCCGGTAGGTCCAGATGCGGAGTTGTGGAGACCGGAATCGCCTTGTTCACGACACCTAGCAATGCCGGCGCCGCCCAAATGTAGATGATACGTCCCGCTTCAAGCACGACGATCCACAGGATCATGTTCGCCCAGCGACGCGGATGTGAAACCAGCGTGAAGGCGACGATCCCGCAGATGCCGAGAATCAAGAGATCCATACCCGATGCCGAGGGGCCGAGGATCAGCCGGATCGACATTACTTGCGTGATGATCTGCGAGTACGACAGCGACAAGTCCGTCAGCCAACGGTAGGGGACAGGAAGCTGGAAGAGGACCGTCCACCAGATCGCATAGAGAATGCCGGTGACAACCAGAGCGCGGTACCGTCCGCGTGATTCCGTCGCGCCGAATCGATCGAATCCCCACACGGCGAATGTGATCAGCGTGATTTGGAGGACCGGATGCACGGCCATAACCAAGCCGACGAAGACCGCCCAACCCGACCACCGCAAGACCCAGTTGATCCACGGCGCCCACGCGGGCACACTCGGAAACGACCTCCAAACAAGTCCAAGCAGAACAGCGGTGATCAGCCCGTAGATGGGATCGCGAAAATCGCCGAAGGCGCGCGTCATCGCGCCCAAAGACGCCAGAAAGTAGAAGGCCAAGAAGAAGCTCCCGATGCCGGCAGTGGTCCCTGCCCAGGCCGCGCCAACATACGCACGTTTGCACCCACAGGAAAGGGGAAAGCCGGAGGCGCGGGGACGAGGCAAGCGTTCTTACCCCATGCAAATCAAGGCGTTGAGCCAAAACCTCGCATAGGACACAAAAAAAGTTCGCTTAATGCCGCTTTTATCTCATTTAGGGCTTGACAATTATGGCTTGACAACCAGTGAAACTCCCACTTGACTGCTTTCGGTGAGCCGGAATCGCCATCGTGGTTCACCAAATATTCTGCACTGTAGCCGACTGACGGAGTAGTCGACTGACGAAACACCATAACTTTTTTCACAACAGGCGCGGAGGTGCGTCATGAGGTGTATCTGTACCGGCGGTCGAACTGCCACGGCGCGTTGTCGTGCCATCTCGGTAGTCACGGCCCTGCTCGTCACGCTCGTGTTCGTCTCCCACGTTTTTGCCACATCCGATCCACAGCCATCGCCGCTATTCCAGCAAAGTCTGAGGGTATCGTTGGAGAAGTTTGATGAACGGGGCCACTCCCCGGCTCCCGCCAACCCACCCGCTGTGGTTTCACCGGCCAGTGCCGACTCACTTCCCACGATGCAGGGATTCCCCACCTGCTTCTCGGCTCCGACTTGCATCAACTTCCTATCCTGCCCCGGCTCGTCGACCTGCCCGGGCACGTTCACATGCGACAACACCTGCACTGGCGGCACGACTTGCGGCGGGACGTCAACCTGTGGGACACACACGTGCCAAGGGATGACAACCTGCCCCGGTGGTGTGACCTGCACCGGGAGCCCGACGTGCGACCCGTCGCAGCCGACGTGCGTAGGTCAGAGCACATGCGGCAGTCAGACCTGTAACGCGCAATACACTTGTCCGGGCGCCTTCACGTGCCAAGGGACCTCAACATGCGATGGTGCGTCAACCTGTGGCTGGGCCCCGACATGTGTCGGCTATTCCTCATGCCTCGTCGATTGCAACCCAACGATGCAGGGACTGGCCTCCTGTCAAGGGTCATTTACCTGTCCGGATGCCCCCACGTGCGCGGGAAAACTCACCTGTCAGGGGACATATACCTGCCCCGGCACAACAACGTGCCCCAGCACCGTGACCTGCCCCGGGCCGGCAACCTGTGTGGGATACGCCACCTGCGATCCCACTCACACCTGTATGGGTGCGCCGACCTGCTACATCAACTGCCGACCGACGATGTCCGGTGCGATGACCTGTCAATACAACTACACGTGCCCGGGCTCCGCGACCTGTCGGGGTCAAATCACTTGCCACGGGACATCGACCTGCGACGGATACACAACGTGCCTTTCGGGCGAGACTTGCAGTGGGATCAACGGTCTCACCTGCGCCTCCGAGCCAACCTGCCCCGGGACGAGGACGTGCTGGGGCGAATCGACCTGCCAAGGAGCGCCGACATGCCCCGGGACTGAAACGTCGGCCGGATCGCCGACTTGCAACGGGACGACGACCTGTCAGAACGGGGCCACATGTTATGGCTTCCCGACCTGCAACGGCTCGCCGACATGCTTCATTACATGCAACATCACGTGTGCGGGCGCGGCTACGTGTGATGGGACACCCACCTGTGCCTTTGGCCAGACCTGCGTCGACCAACCAACATGTTCGCAGTACGCGACATGTGAGGTCGTGACATGTCCCGGACAATCCACATGCCAGGGGTATACGACCTGCCCGAATTCTGTAACGTGCCCGGATCAATCGACCTGCCATGGGTACTCGACATGCGATGGCTATCTGACCTGTACCGGAACAGAGACCTGCGGCGGAACCATGGGGCCGACTTGCACCGGATACATGACATGTGAAGGATCCGAGACATGCTGGGCAACATCGACCTGCCATGGATATCCGACATGCCCGGAGTGGCCGACGTCACCCGGTTACCCAACGTGCGAGGGGTCTTTCACTTGTTTCTCCAGCTACCAGACGTGCGCTGGACAATTCACCTGCCAATCCGGCGGTGTATGTGAACCAACCATGCCCGGTGTCCCCACCTGCGCATCGTTCCAGACCTGCTCCGGGACCTACACATGCGTGGGGACCGTGACCTGTCCTGACATGCAAACCTGCCCTGGCTATGGCACATGCTCGGGGACGGCGACCTGTCAGGGTGCGCTGACATGCCCGGGACTCGCGACCTGCTACTCGCAGTTCACCTGTTATGGCGCGATGACATGCTACGGCAACATCACGTGCGGAGTTGACAACACCTGCTATGGTGCGACGACCTGCAGCTATACGCCGACATGCGTCGGTTACACCACGTGTCGCGGCACGCAGACGTGCTATGGCTACCAGACTTGCATGGGTGAACCAACCTGTGTGGGCACCGTAACATGCGATCCGGCCGGAGCGACCTGCATGAGTTCGCTCACCTGCCTTGGGTCACAGACCTGCATGGGCGGCGGAACCTGTTCAGGAGCGCCGACCTGCGGTATTATCGAAACGTGCGATGGGATGGAGACCTGCTACGGCACGGTAACCTGCGTGGGTGAAATGACCTGCCCTGGATGGGAGACTTGCCGCGGCTGGACGACCTGCGATGTCACCTGCGACGGCAGTTCGACCTGCGCCGGGCAGGTGACCTGTCCCGGGACCGGTACCTGCCCTGGCAGCGCCACCTGCGAAGGACAACCGACGTGTTACGGCATACAGACGTGCATCGGCATGGCTTCCTGCTATGATGTGACCTGCCTTAGCCAGCCGACTTGTGATGCAGACCCATCGTGTTGGGGCGTTGTCACGTGCGCCGGGTCTTTCACATGTCCGGGCAACCAGACATGCGGCGAGCCGACCTGTGGTCCGATTCCGACCTGTGGAGGTCAGTCGACTTGTGGGCCGATGGCGACCTGCAACTTCTCTGCGACATGCTGGAATATCTCAACCTGTCCTGGATGGACCACGTGCCAAGGGACGGTCACATGCGCGCCGCAGATGACATGCGCCGGCAGCATGCCAACTTGCGGCGGATACATGACCTGCATCTCGGTGCCTGAGTGCAGCCCGACACAATGCGATTGTCCGTGCCATGGCGATCCGGTTTGCGACAGCGTGATCAATGACATAGTCGATGTGGTGGCCACGATCAATGTCGCGTTCCGTGGAGGAGCCGCACAGTTCGATCCGAACTGTGTTCAAGGAAACGCTGCTGAACGCACGGACCTCGACTGCAGCGGGGCCACGGACATAATTGACGTGGTGATGGTCGTGAACGTCGCGTTCCGAGGAGGGGTTGTGAATTACTGCGATCCCTGCGCATGCAGCCCATACCCGACTAACTGTCCGTAGGGGATGGAAAGGGTCAGTTCGACGGGCGGGGGTCTAAAAACCCCGCCCGTTTCCTTTTAACTATATAACTAGCAGGGGCTTGAGATGGTTCTGCTCTACATCTCGCGCTGACAATCCTCCACATCGCCTCGCCGACACAAACGGAATGCCGGATTGATTCAGTGTTAAATTGTTCTTGACAAAATGATCCAAGTCGGCTTTCCTACCGTCAGAGGGCTAGAACCAACGTTCCGGTCCTGAACTGTTCTGCACTGTAGTCGACTGACGAAACATCACAATGTTTTTCGCAACAGGCGCGGAGGTGCGTCATGAAGTGTATCTGTACCGGCGGTCGAACTACCACGGCGCGTTGTCGTGCCATCTCGGTAGTTACGGCCCTGCTCGTCACGCTTGTGTTCGTCCCCAACGTTTTTGCCACATCCGATCCACAACCATCCCCGCTCTTCCAGCACAGTCTTAAGACCTCGATCGAGAAGTTCGAAGAGGTCAACACGCCGCAGGCCAAGCCGCAGGGCTATGCTGCCAAGATGGCCATGCCGCATCCGGATCAGGCGAAACCAGGCGCCGCCGGTACTCCGATGGCGACCATCGCCCCGAACTACACGTGCGGTGGCGCGACATGCGATGGCACCACGACGTGCACCGGCCTTACCACGTGCGATGGCTCGGCCGCTTGTTTGCAGCCCACGATGCCCGGATTCCCGAGTTGTGTGGGCACGGTATCATGCGCAGGCACAATCTCGTGCGCGGGCACCACGACCTGCAATGGCACAACTACGTGCTTGGCCAGTTCGACGTGCTCGGGACAGGGGACCTGCCCTGGGACATCGACGTGCGACGGTACAGTCAGTTGTCCGGGCTCGACCACTTGCTCCGATCAAGCGACCTGTGGCAGTCAGCCGACATGCCTCCATTACCCGACTTGTAATATGCAGCCGACTTGCGACAACAAGCCGACTTGCTACAATAGCGCGACGTGTCATGGCCAGGCCACCTGCGACGCCGCCACGCCGACGTGCGATCAATCACCAACCTGTGGCGGGACGAACACTTGCCCCGGAACCCCGACCTGCGATGGCCTTGCGACCTGCGGCAATGTGTCCTGCGCGGCCGGCGGTGCGACTTGCCCCGGCTATGTGACCTGCGAAAACTCGGCCACATGCGATCCCACCGGGCCGACCTGCACCGGTACGGCGACGTGCGATGCCACGATCGCGACCTGCGACGGCCACCCAACCTGTCCCGGCACGACGACCTGCGTCGCTGCGCAGGTGACCTGTCAAGGGACACCGTCTTGTCCAGCTGGCGTGGCGACCTGTGATAACACTCCGAGTTGCCCAGGAAGCACGACCTGTGAAGGGACGTTTACCTGTTTGGGATCAACCGGCGCCACCTGCGACGGTAACCCAACATGTAAGGCCTTCACGACTTGCAACAATTCAGTCACATGCGTCGGGTACCCCTCTTGCCCCGGTACCGTAACATGCGATGGCTATCAAACCTGCGCCATTGGGCCGACCTGCGCCAACAACCAGACCTGTCCCGGCACGCCGACCTGCGAAGCTACGACAACTTGCGTTGCCGGGATGGTGACGTGTTTCTCCAGTCCGACATGTACGGCGACTCAGCCAACTTGCAGTCCCGGTGTCACCTGTGCCGGATCGAACACATGTACAGGCCAGCAGACGTGTGACGGGACGACGAGTTGTCCGGGCAGTCCGACATGCGGCACGACGCAGACATGCTCGGCAACGCAGCAGACCTGTCAGACGTCGCCGACATGCAACGTGACGTGCAACACGACCGCAACATGCAGCGGCTACATTACCTGCGCATGGGCAAACACCTGCCAAGGTACTCCGACCTGCGTGGATGCTCAAACTTGCAACAACCAACCCACTTGTCCGGGTGGTGCGACTTGTCCGGGAGCCACAACTTGCCACAGCCAGACCTGTGACGGTGTGTCCACGTGTCCGGGCTCGCAGACCTGCCAGGGTACCTACACCTGTCAAGGCAGTCCAACATGTCCGGACCAATCGACCTGCACGGGAAACCTGACGTGTCCCGGCACCGCGACTTGCGCCCCGTTGCACACATGCGGAACCGTGTCGACGTGTGCAGGCACACAGACATGTACGGCGACGGGCACAACATGCCCCGGCGGATTCACATGCCCCGGCTCGATCACTTGCCAGGATCAGAAGACCTGCCCCGGAACGGGGACCTGTACCGGTTCGATGACTTGCCCGAACTCGCTCACTTGCACCTCGATTTCGACTTGTCCGGGCAACCCCACCTGCAAGGGCACTACCACCTGTAAGGGCCAGGTTACGTGCAAACCCATGAGCACTTGCGGAGCTGGGCCGACCTGTCCGAGTTCACCGAGCTGTATCAGTGTGACGTGCTCGCCAAACCCGACCTGCGCGAACCACTTCTCGTGCTGGGGTCAGGCCACGTGCGCTGGTCAGCCCTCGTGCAATGGCAGCGCGACATGCCCTGCAACAGTATCGTGCAGTGCCATCGGTGCCATCGGCGCCACTTGTGCTGGTCAGGCCTCGTGCCATGGCGCTCTGACCTGCCCCGGAACCGCCACGTGCGGGACTAACACCTGCCCAGGCGCTGCGACCTGCCAGGATTCATACTCTTGCCCCGGCTTCATCACGTGCACCGGCAACTCGACATGTCCCGGAAGCCCGACTTGCTGTACTCCGACTTCCGCGGGTTGGCCCACATGCCCAGGGACATCGACTTGCTCCGCATTCCAGATGCCGACATGCGGCGGCTTTGGTCCCACATGTACCGGCTGGCAGACTTGCACAGGCCAGACGACATGCCAGAGTACGCCGACATGTAACCCAGCCGCCACTTGCACGTCACAACCGACCTGTTGCTGGACAGGCACCTGCCACGACCAGCCGACGTGTGTCAACCAGCCGACCTGCGACTTCGCCACCTGCGAGGGCAGCAGCACCTGCTTCGGCGCGACGACCTGCCAAGGCAACGAGACCTGCGAGGGCCAATCGACGTGTCATTTCACTGCCACGTGCGATGGTCACTTCACATGCGTGAACAGCCCGACCTGTCCGCAACAGGCGTCATGCGCCGGAGCGGCCAGTTGCCCCGGCACCTTGACCTGCGAGACTCAGACGACATGCCTGAGAATCCTCACCTGTGCGGGCGAAAACACGTGTCCGGGAGAGGCAACGTGCGATGGCACGGCCTCCTGTTGGAACGCGAATTCTTGCCAAGGCGCGGTCACGTGTCCGGGGACGAACACCTGCCAGACGGCCACTTGCGCCGGCAGCACGGCGACCTGCGGTGGATACTTCACCTGTGGCCAGGCGGCGTGCGCTGTCACCTGCGTATGCACGTGCCACGGTGATCCGAATTGCGACGGCGTGAAAGTCGACGTGCTGGATGTCGTCGCAACAATTGGCGTCGCCTTCCGCGGCGTGCCTTCTCAGTGCGATCCCGGATGCACACCTGACGGAAGGGCTGAGCGTACGGACGTCAACTGCGACGGCAAGACCGACATCCTCGACGTCGTCAAAGTGGTAAACGTCGCCTTCCGTGGAGCGCCGGCCACAAGCGAGTTCTGCGATCCTTGCGTTACACCCCCGCCGGGAGCCATGTGTCCGTAAGCAGTAAGCCCTGATCTACTTGTCAGCGGGGAGCCCAACACGGGCTCCCCGCTACGTTTTCCGGCCAAACTGGCTCACGCGCGTACAGTTGTCATTTGGCCTTGTCGGACTGGGGTCGTGTCCGCTCTTTGTACGGGTGCGCGACGCGCAACAACGGAAGGGAAGAGCCATGCCCAAACGCGATCGACCCGACAATTGGTGGGACCATTCCAAGTCCTACATTCGCGCCTATGAGGATCTTGATTTCCTACGGCAGGACGAGTTGCGCCCCGTTCGCCTGCAGCTGGAGCTGCTCAAGCCCGAACTGACGCTGCAAAAGCACCATATCCGCTCAACCATCGTCGTTTTCGGTGGAACGCGCATCTGGGAACGCTCCGAGGCCGAACGCCGTCTCGCTGATCTGAATGCGCAACTGACCGCCAAGCCGGATGACACTCGGCTCAAGACATTGAAGAAAGCCGCCGAACGGCTCCTGTCTCTCTCGCGGTTCTATGACGAAGCCCGCAAGTTCGGAACCATCGTCTCCGAGACAAACCAGAGCGACGGCTCCATCGACTATGTGATCGTCACTGGCGGCGGTCCCGGCATCATGGAGGCCGCCAATCGTGGAGCACATGATGTCGGCGCCGAATCCATTGGTTTCAACATCACGCTGCCGCACGAGCAAAGTCCCAACCCGTACATCACGCCCGATCTCTGTTTCCAATTCCGCTACTTCGCCATCCGCAAGATGCACTTCCTCATGCGCGCCAAAGCCCTGGTGGCCTTTCCCGGCGGCTATGGCACGATGGACGAACTCTTCGAAGCGCTGACTCTCATCCAAACGCAGAAAGTCACGCCCCTCCCGATCGTCCTCATGGGACGTGAGTTTTGGGAAGAGATCATCAACTGGAATGCGCTGGTCGAGAATGGCGTGATCGACCCGGAAGACATTGACCTCTTCTTCTACGCCGAGACCGCTAAAGAAGCGTGGGACTACATTCGCGAGTTCCGCGCCAACAACGGTGGCTGATCCTGATCCGTGCCCGATGTTTGGGTCAGCGCAAGGGCTGACCGGCGGCGCGCCCGCCATCCTGTCGTTGCGAGGAGGAGCCACGAGTTGGAGGCGATGTGGTGATCCGCCGCGGCGGAAAGCAACATCCCTCCCGCCTTACTGGTGCCCCAAGCCCCCTTGCCAATTCCCGGCGATTCCGTACATTGAGCACGGCAAAGTGGACCTACTCACCGCACCCCGGCAAGGTAGAGGATGACAACAAAACGGTTTCTGCTCGCGCTCGGCGTGCTCTTGGGAATATTCGCTCTCTCTCTCGTGGCCAATCGTCCCAAGATATCCCCAGAGTCCCGTGCCTACTACTCTGAGATTCAGAAGTACACCGAGACCCGTGGCCGCATGCCCAAAGCCAAGGCACTGCCCAATGACTGGTTCTACATCCAACGCGCCTATCCGGGCAACGATGTGCCGGTCGAAGCGCGTTTGAAGGCGTTCGGCAAGGCAAGGGCCATGAGGCAGGGCGCAGCCACCAAAGCCGCCTCCAGCGCTCCATCATGGACGTTTGCCGGACCGACCAATGTGCCCGGACGCATCGCCGATCTCGC
>Ga0214473_10004375_pt1 | contig 17007 bp, 12 predicted proteins | sample RVTome_7_FD_203509 | JGI IMG/M metagenome (GOLD analysis project Ga0214473, IMG submission 203509) | Soil microbial communities from uranium-contaminated site in the Upper Colorado River Basin, Wyoming, United States - RVT98D197 | ecosystem: Environmental > Terrestrial > Soil > Contaminated >... | reverse complement strand
GGCATGCAGCGGGTGATCGTTGATGAAATGTGCCAGGACCGAGCCAAGTCGCTTTCGGTTTACGTCAACTCCGCTGACATCGCTGGGTATGACTATTGGGGCAGCTACACCTACGGCGTCAAGCCGGAAGAGGCGGCCACGGATTGCTGGTACCACCAGTTGGGATATTGGGTCATCCAGGACATTTTCGATACGATAGAAGCCATGAATTCGGGTCACGAGAACGTCCTGGCGGCGCCGGTCAAGCGATTCATGCGTATTACTTTTACGATGGGTATCAACCGGCCGAGAGCGGGCGGCGGTGGTACATTCACGGGACTCAGCCGCAGGAAGAGGCAAACCCAGGGTCCGGGCCAGACGATAGAGGCGGACAAGCCCGCGTATGTTCTTACAGGGACCGACGGGCTTACCGAATCCTGCACGGGCAGGCTCTCCAAGCCGGAGGGTGACATCGACGTCATCCATTTCAACGCGACCTTTGTGGTCGGCGCCAAGGACGTATTGCCCTTCATGGACAAGTTATGCAGCGGCAAAGAGCATCCGTTCCGCGGATATCCCGATGGGAACGAGCCGCCGCAAACCTTCAAACACAATCAGATAAGCATTCTGGAGAGTAAGATCGGATCGCCCGGCCTCGGCAGTGATCCTGCTCACAGGTACTACTCCTACGGGTCGGACAACGTCGTGGAATTGGATTTGATTTGTGAGTATGTTCTCAACAGGAAGGGCTACGAGATCATTATGCCGGCGTCGGTCAAGACGACGATTGCCGGGCAGGCCCAGCAAGCTACGCCGTAAAACGGTCAGGAAGTGGTGTGAAACGGGGTACCAGATATGACGCTACCAGATTTCAGTAAAATAGGCGGCTTTTTCGAAGAGAATGTCGAGAAGATGGTCTTGGTTGTTGTCGGAGCATTGTGTGCGTGGCTCCTGATCACACGCGTCATCTTCAGTCCCAACGTAGTTCCCTTTGACGGCAAGAACATCAGCCCCGCAGCCATCGATGAGCAAATCTATGCGAAGGCCAGGCTCTTGCAGCAGAAGCTCAACGAGGCCCCCGAGGCGTTGCCGCCGTACAAGCCCAAAGTCGATGAGTACGTCGCCGTGCTTGATTCGGCCATCACGGGTGTTGACGTTGGACCGGTGCGCTTGGCGCCCTATCAGGTGGTCGTCGATGTGGGTAAGCCGGGCGGCGGCGGCGTCTATAATCTTCCTCGTATCGGTGAGGTCACCGACGTGGACGTCGAGCTCTTCCGAACGGTGGCCTATGTGCCGACTGTCGTCATTACGCCCGAGACCCCCTACGATAAGGGCAGCAATGAGCCCAACGACCTCGATTTCGTAACGGTCGAAGCGAAGTTTGACGTGGCCGGATTATACGAGAGGTTCCGGGAGAGTTTCGTCGAGGACGTCGAGGAACAGTACGCCGACCCTTGCCTGGCCAAGCCGGTTTTTGCGGCCGTGCAGTTGCAGAGGCAGGAGCTGAACGCTGACGGGACCTGGGGTCCCTGGCAGGATGTTCCTCGTCCCAGGATCGACCCATACAAGAGGTTGTTTCAAATCGTGGAGCGAGTGCAAAACCTGCCGCCGGGCGGGTTGAAAGTTCAGTTGATTCAATTCGACAATAAGCAGGTCCAGATAGATTTGTTGCAGCCCGAGACCTATCAGATCGCCTCGGCCGACGAGGAGTGGTTTCCTCCGGTGCTGCATCGCGAGTTCCTGGATATTCAGAGAAGGACAAGTCTGGAAGAGAAGCTTCAAGCAAGAGAAAAGGAAAAGCAGGACCAAACACGAACCACCACGTCAACCGACAACCGTACTAACCGACGCCCAACCAGGACGCGCGGAGGCGCCGCCGGTGATGCCTATGGCGGCGCTGGAGACGCCTATGGCGGGGATACTCGCACACGGGGAGCCAGAGGCCGGGACCGTTCCGGTCTGCCGGGGCAACAGCCCGGGGACACGGGGCGTTTGTCCGACCGCCGAGGCTCAAGAGGAAGAACCGGGACGGACGGGACCGAGTTATACGACATGGGAATGGACGGGCTCGGCATGACTGAGGCCGATCGAAAAGCTGCTCTGCGAAAGCCGTCGCTGAATCAGGTTTACCTCAAATTCGATAAGCTTCGTCTTACCTGGCTGACGGATTTTGCGAAGCTGCGCGAACCGTTGACGTTCTGGGCTCACGATGATAGTGTCGAGCCGGTCAAAACCTACCGATACAGGATTCGGTTGGGTGTGTTCAACCCGCTGGCCGGGACAAATCAGTTAAGCGAGAAGGACAAAGCGCTGAAGGACCAGGTTATTTTGTGGAGTGAGTTTTCCGCCGTCACGAAACCTGTCGAGATTATGGGCCGGCTGTATTTCTTCGCGAACAGTGTTCGGGAGATGGACAAGGCGGTTACCGTGCAGGTCTCCAGGCTCGCGCTGGGCCGCTGGTACAGCCACGACTTCGTGGTTCGCCAGGGAGAGCAAATCGGAAATGTCATTGAGCCCGAGCCGGAGAAGCCCGACCGCAATGCCCCGGGCGCTGCTGCGTTGGGCGGTCCACTGGGCGGTCCAATGGGTGGTCCGATGGGCGATCCGATGGGTCGTTTTCCCGGCCTCGGTGTGCCTCAGACGAAATCCGACGTGCCCGAGACGGTTGATTGCGCCACCGGGGCCGTCATGGTCGATGCCGTCGTTGTGAACGACTGGTCGGGCGCGCCGGCGCTTCGCACCAGGAACTACCATGACATGCTATACAGTTACGATGGGGTCAGTATTGAACACATGCCCGTCGGCGCAACGTATTGGGAGCCGCATTTGCAGACCGTCTTTAGTCATATCGCAAGAAAGCAAAGAGAGCCTCGTGAGCCGTTCAATGCCTTTGGAACCTCCGGACGCCAGCAGCGGATGGGCGACGGGATGGAAGACTACTATGACATGGGCCAGGAAATGCTCATGGAGGACATGGGAGGGATGGGCGGCCGTCCTCTCTATTAGTCGCTGCCGGCCCGTTCTCATTGTCGTGTCAGTACACCCGACTTGTTGAGGCTCATCGCGGTTCCAAGCAGAGGACTGCTGCCTGCAGGGGAGCCAGGTGTGTCGTTAGGCTCGCCTGAAACGGGTCGAGGATTCTCACAAGCGCACACTGTGACCCGCGTTTTCTTGTCAATATCCACGTTTTTCCACCCACGAACCGCACAATTCCCCGGCAGCAGCCCGCACTTATGTATCCGTCCCATAAAAACTAAAGGTTCAGGACTGGTTCTGCCGATACCGTAATGGGTAGGTATATTTCTTCCGAGACAAACGGTGGGCATTCATTAAGAGAAAGGAATCGCAAATGGAAACAAGGAAAGGACTTGGAACAATAACTCCGGTCACAAGGACCGTTATGGCGGTTGTAGTCATGGCAGCCGGACTCGGACTGGCCGGATGCGGCGAGCAGATGGCCAAGCTTGAACAGAGCCAGTCGAGATTGCAGGCAATGGTGGAAACCAACGCCGAACAGATCGCCGCTATAGCCGCACGTATCGAGCAGAACCAGACGGCGCTGCAGGCCGGGATCGAGGACCTGCGGGGCAATATCCAGCAGGTGGCGGCCAAAACAACTGCCATCAGCCAGGAACAGCTCAGACTGCGTGAGGCGATACAGGATAGTTCTCGACAATTGACCGCCAAAGTGGCCGTGGTTGAGCAGAATCAGCACGAGCTGCGGGCCGGGATCGAGAACGTGCAGAACGATACCCGGACGGCGGCTGCCCAAGTCGCTTCCGATATAAAGGCCGTCGCAGACGAGCAGACCAGACTGTACGAGACGGTGCAGAGCAGCAGCCGACAGTTGGCGGACAACGTGGCCGTGATTGAGCAGAACCAGCAGCAGTGGCAGACCAAGGTAGAAGGCATTCAGGAGAATATTCAGCAGGTAGCCGTCACAATGGATGCCCTTGGAAAGGACCTGTTGAAGCTACAGGAGACTCTGCAGCAGAACGCTCGGGATCTGGTGAGCATGATGGAACTGGCCGGGCAGGATCAGCTTAAGTTTCGAGAGAAAACTCAGGCGAGTCTTCGGGCTTTGGATGAGTCCCTAAGCGCCCTCAAGCAGAGTCAAAACAGATTGCAGAGCCAGATTCAGGACGTTCAGAACCGCACCGAGAGCATGGGCCGTGATGTTCCGGAAGCCCTTGCGAAACTAACGGACGAGCTGGCCCGCATGGGCATTGTGGAACGAGCCGAAATAATGGATATCGACGAACCATCGTCGTCCTCGCCGCCCTCGGAATCGGACGGTTCAGAGCCATGACTTTGTTCTGCGCCCGGCGGCGGCCGATTAGACGCTCTTTTTCATAGTCATTGCAGGCAGTCCCGCACCAGTTAAACCCCAATCGACGCTCAATTGGTGCGGGACGAGACCTGCGCCATAGTTGCAGTTTCTCTCTGTGGCTCTCAACGAATAGCACTCCCCGGGCGGCAGTATCTGCACTTCAACACCCCCACTACCACGTCTCGTGCCATTGTCAGACGTTGTGTCCGCCGAATTGTGCCATACGCTCGGCTTGGTGATGCTTGGTGTTGATCCACGATCAGCCGGCCGGCAACGTGGAGGACGGGGCGGTTTCGTTGCCGTAGAGGTCGCGGGCCTTGACGCGGAAGCGGTGGCCTTGTGCTCGTCTGCCGACCTGGACTTTGTACGTGCGTGAGGTTTGCCAGCCGCTGCTGAGGCCCGACGCCGTAGTGCACTCGAAGTAATACTCCACAACGCCGCTCGGGTCGGTGGCTTCTTTTGCGCTCATCTCGGCCCAGTAATCGAACGTCCCGCCTCCGTAGTAAGTTTCACGAGGCACAGATTCCCACTGCATGGGATCGGGCATCGGGGGCTGGAGATCCACGGTAACCTCGGTCGAATCCGCCGTGGTATTGCGATTGGGCGATTTATCTCGCACCCTTACGACGAAGCTGTACGTGCCCTTGGGCAAAGAGTTCGCCTGATAGACCGGGCTGTCTTGCCACACGCTGCTGTACGCCGGGTTTGAAGTGCAGGCGAAATAATACTCGACGCCGCTTTCATCGGATGCCGCTACCGCCACCATGCGAATGGACGCCGGAGGCACTGCATAAGGCTGCGTTTGCCATGCCGCCGGGTCTGGGCTTGGCGGCGTGGTGTCTTCAGGAGGGGTGCTTGCCGAACGCGCTTGTGAGTACGCGGTTTCCCGACGATTGCCTTTGTTGCGGGCTTTGACCCTGTAGGAGTATGAAGTGCCGGGGGCCAGAGCTGTGTCTGTATAGTCCGGTTCGTTCTGCCAGCCGCTGTCATGGCCGCCGGCGGTCGTGCACTCGAAGTAATACTCCACGCCGCTGCCGTCCGTTGAGGCGGCAGTTGTCGCCGTCATCGCTATGGTCGTTCGTGACGTTGTATGAGGCTCCGCCGCCCAGGTCATCGGATCGGGGTTCGGAGGCTGCGGGGGCGGCGGTTCAGGCTTCCAATGGCTCAGAAGAATCGAGAAGTCCGCAAAATCGACGATACCGTCTCTGTTGATATCCTCGGCCAGCGGGCCTTCAGTGCGCAGCCATTGTTTTGTGAGCAATGCCACATCGCTGTAGTCCACCCAGTCATTGACATCGTTGAGGTCAGGATTCAGGTCCGCCGCGCTGCCGACTGAGAGATGGGACATGCTGGCTTGAGGCGTGCCGCCGTAGGCGCCGGCGTTTATTCGCCTGCCGTGCGGCCAAAGCTCCGCCGTCCAGTCGCTGTTCGGGTCGCCGGCGTCAATGCAGGGACTCGTCTGGCCGTCGTTGACCCAACGGTTGTCAGCGGGGCTCCAGCGGCCCGCTTGCGACTTGAGGTGGTAGTCCCCATCGACCCAGAAATCGTCACTCGGATCGGGTGTGCCGTTGGGGTCCCAGAAACCGTCGCTTGCGAAAAGCGGGTTGATGACAATGTCACCGGCGCCGAAGGCGGCCCCGCCGCCGAAGTTACCGCCTTCATTCGACCAAAGAGCGTTGTAGGAGCTGATGGAGGCACCGTAAATGCCGCCGACCGCGCCTGCACGATTGAAAGCGATTATGTTGCTGCCGATATATCCCGGGCATTGGCTCAAACCGCCGCCGTTTTCTCTGGCGGCGTTGCCCACGACGGTGTTGTAGTATATGCGGGTGCAACCGAAGAGGCCGCCGCCGCTGTCGGCTCGGTTGCCGGCAATGATATTGTTTATGATCTCGCCGGTACAATTGGACAGCCCGCCCCCGGAGATGACACTCTTATTTGCGACGATGAGGTTGTTCGCGATCACGCCTGTGCACTCATAGCCCCCCCCGCCTTTGTACGTGGCGTAATTGTATGCGATCACGTTGCCCTTGATGGGTCCCTTGCAATAAGACAGGCCCGCGCCGCGACCCAACTCCAGATCGACATTGTTCGAGATGACGTTGTTGGTTATAGGCCCGTCGCAGAAAGCGATGCCGCCTTTGTTCTGCGATATGGTGTTACCCGTGATAGGTCCGTTGCAGCGGTATATTCCGGGAAAACCGTTGGAACGTATGACATTGTCTGCGATAGTGGGTGCGGCGTTGTTTTCCCCCTCAATGCCGTAATTGGCGCAGTCTCTGATAATATTCTTCGAGATGGTGGGCGAGGTGCCGTAGCAGTGAATGCCTCGGCCGGTGATGGTAAAGCCGGTAAGTATTGAATTATTGCCTTCCTGAAAATCGAAGCTTACGCTGTGACCTGTCGCGGCGGCGGTGATGATTGTTGCCCGCACGACGTTCGGGTCATCCGGATTCTCGCTGGTGAGCCTTACGGCCTTATTGTTGAAAGCGATTCTTTGGCCGTACGTGCCGGCCTTGACAAGGATCGTATCGGCGTTGGCCGAGACGTCGATCGCTTCGGGAATGGTGCGGAAATCTGCGGGACCGTCGTCATCAACAGTTATGACTTTGGCCTCAGAAGTCAGAAGCGGCAACATACACAAGAGGACAAGAACCGGTTTTTTCATCCCCAAACCCATCCAGTAACGCATTCACTTTCATCTGGGTTATTGTACTATAAAGGCTGCCCCGATTCAAGCAAAAAGCGTTGCACCGGTACTGGCGAGCTGCTTGGATTTGTGTTGACTGCGAGAGGGCCGGCAAAGCTTCACTTTTTCGGACCAAGTCTCGGACTGTAGAGCCAGGGGGAATCCGCCAGGTTGTAGTTGACTATCTCATCGGGCGTGAAGAATAGCCCGATCTCCTTCTCGGCGGATTCGGAGCTGTCCGAGCCGTGGATGAGGTTGTATCTCTGGGAACAGCCGAAGTCGCCGCGAATAGTGCCTGGCTGGGCGTCATAGCCAAACGTGCTGCCGATCATCTTGCGGGTCATATCGACGATGCCGTCGGCCTCCCAGACCATCAACAGCGACGGCGCCGAGGTCATGAATTCGACCGCGGGTTTGAAAAACGGTTTATCCTGATGGGCGGCATAGTGCCGGCGGGCAAGCTCCTCGGAGATTTGCATGAGTTTGGCCGCAACGAGCTTGAGGCCTTTTGCTTCAAACCGCCCAATTATCTGACCCGCCAAGTGTCGCTGTACAGCGTCCGGCTTGATGATAATTAACGTGCGCTCTGTCATTCAAGAGAAGTTTTCGATTTTAACTCGGCAATCCCAAATCGGAAATCGCAAATTGGATTTCATACTCCTTCAGCGACAATGTAGATTTCGACTCGTCTGTTTTGCGGATTGCCGCCTTTGTTCGGTTTGTTCTCAGCGATGGGCCTGAATTCGCCGAAGCCTCGCGCGCTGAGCCGTTTCGACGCAATATTGCTGCTCTCCATGATGTTCAGCACAGCGATAGCCCTGTGGACCGATAAGTGCCAGTTGGTCGGATGCTTTGCCCGGGTATCGGACTTGAGTATCGGGATGTCGTCGGTGTGGCCGGCGATGATGATGTCAAAATTCTTGCCCTGTTCGGAGTTCATAATCGTGCACAGGGATTTGACGGCTTCGATGGCCGAGGCCGCCACGGTGTCACTGCCCTTGTCAAAAAGCAGATCGCTCCTGAATTTGACGAGGCCTCGGCTGGCATCATACGTCACCAGGTCGGGCTGCTTTCTGGCGAAGTCCTCGAGCATGGTGCTGAGCTCCACCGGCAGCGCCGCCCCACCCAGGAGCAGCCTTTGCTGCATCGAGGCAATCAGCTCCTGCTTCTTGGCGATGTCTTCCTCAAGGGCCGCAATCTGCTGCTTCAGCGCATCGATTTCGATGCTATCGCCCTGCTGTGCGGCGGCCAGCTTCTTGTTCAGTTGGTCGAGTTGCAGGTTGGCCGCGGCCAGCTCCGCCTGGAGTTCGTCGATACGCCTTTGCTGAGTCTGGTTTTGAATTCGCAGGTCCTGCAATTGCGAGTCGCAACCGCCGATCAGGAAGATACTGGCACACACAACAAGAATCGCTGAGAGTTTGACAGTTTGCATTGTCCAATCCTTTCCAAGAAGATTAAGGTACCCTTTTGGCTATCCTTCAAGTACACAAGCCCTTCATTGAGCAATCTCTAACAACACAACCAACTCTTCACTCTCCCCACCCTCGCGCACAAATAGAACCGATTCATGCTCGGCCGTCAAGCACAAACTTCGCAAAATATCGGTGGCTTTTCGCCGCTATTTCGCGGTCCGCGCAAGTTTTGGTGGATTGAGATGGTATTCTCATATAGACTGTGACGAGGAAGTCCTGGGCCAGCCGATTGGGTCTGTGCATTTGATTCTTATGAAGGTTTTGGTTGCCGAAAAGTGCGGGTTCTGCCACGGCGTCAGAAACGCCATCAGTGTCGCGGAGCAAATCCTTGCGACGCAGGATGAGGTCTATAGTCTTGGTCCGATCATTCATAACAAAGACGTGGTGGACCGGCTGGCCAAAGAGGGACTGAAGACCGTAAGCTCAGTGGAAGAGATTCCGTCCGGGACCGTTCTGATCCGTTCTCACGGTGCCGCGCCTTCACAAGTGGCGAAACTGAAGGATAAAGGGCTCCATATCGTCGACGCTACGTGTGTGCTGGTCAAGAGGGTGCAGCATATAGCCGGTGAGCTCGAACGAGACGGCTACAAGGTTGTCATCGTCGGCGAGCAGAATCATCCCGAGGTCCAGGCCGTCGTCGGCTGCGCTCGGGACGTCATTGTCATTGCGGATGAGTCGGATTTGCACGTACTGCCTCAGAATGCGAAGCTCGGCCTGGTCTGCCAAACAACGCAGGATCCGGAACGGTTCGGCAGGGTGCTTGGGGCGATAGGGCGGGGCAGCTTCAGTGAGTTGAAAGTGATCAATACGCTCTGCCGCGAGGCCATAAAGAGACAGGAATCGGCCGTGCAGCTATGCAGGAGAGTCGATATCATGTTTGTGCTCGGAGGACTGGAAAGCGCCAACACCCGCCGGTTGGCGGAGCTTTGCGCCAAGGTCAACGAGCGGACGTTTCACCTGCAAAACTGGGGTGAGCTTGATGTCGGCGTGCTTTCCGGAAGGGAAACCGCGGGGGTTACGGCGGGAGCATCGACGCCCGACTGGATCGTAAGCGAGTTTGTGCGGAATCTCGAAGCTTTCGACAGCCGCGGCTGATGAAACGCCCCCCTTCAAAAAAATGGTCAAAGATATACTTGAAAAAAGCAGATCCGTCGGCTATACTATTACACTTTCTAAAATAGTCGTATTACGTTGAGAAATAACATTTGCTGCGTGGGCAAATGGCTCGTTATTAACCACCAAGAAGAAGCTGATTTAATGTGCTCTGTTGCACAGAAGCCTCTCGGCGTGAATGTGGGGCGCCGGGCGGTGAGGGATAAAGACTCCACAGAGGAATGAAGTTCTATGGTAGATAAAAACATAATCAATAAGTTGGGTTTATCGGAAGACAAGCTGAACCAGCAGGTCAGCGAGATATTCGGGGAGCAGGAGACCCGGTTTCTGGAAGAGGTTCTGCAGACGAAAGTGGATTTGCGTCTGCCCGGGACTATTCTGAAAGGAACGATCGTATCGCAGATAGGCAACGACGTCATCGTGGAAGTGGGCCTCAAGAGCGAAGGGATTTTGGATGCGAGCGAGTTCGACAGCCCCGACCAGATAGAGCCGGGCAAGGAGATCGAAGTGCTCCTGGAGGACACGGATTCCGAGAGCGGCCTGGTTCTTTTGAACAAGCGAAAAGCAGACCTCATCAGGGGATGGGAGACAATCCTCGGAACGAAAAAAGAGGGCGATGTCGTCAGGGGCAGAGTCATAAGGCGAATCAAAGGCGGTTTGCTCGTGGATGTCGGAGTGCCCGTGTTTCTGCCGGCTTCACAGGTGGACATCCGAAAACCGGGCGATATCAGCAGATTCATCGGCAAAGAGGTGGACTGCAAGATTCTCAAGATTGACGTGGAGGGGCGGAACATCGTCATCTCCAGGCGAAAGCTCATTGAAGAGGAACGCCACAGCAGCAAGGAGAAAATCCTTAACGAAATCGAAGTGGGCCAGCGCCGCAAAGGGATTGTCAAGAACATCGCCGACTTCGGCGTGTTTGTCGATCTGGGCGGTCTCGACGGCCTGCTGCACATTTCCGATTTGAGCTGGGGCAGGATATCTCATCCGTCGGAGGTCGTCGAGATCGACCAGGAAATAGAGTGTGTGGTTGTTGGCGTGGACAAGGAACAGGAGAAGATTTCGCTGGGCCTCAAGCAGAAGACGGCCAGTCCCTGGGAGGATGTTGAAGCACGCTATCCGGTCGGCGCCAAGGTGAAGGGGAAGGTTGTCAACGTGATGAGCTACGGCGTGTTTGTCCGTCTTGAAGACGGCATTGAGGGGCTGGTCCATATCAGCGAAATGAGCTGGACCAAGCGCCTGGCCCATCCGAGCGAGATGGTTAATCTGGGCGACGACATAGAGGTCGTCGTGCTGAACGTCAACAGGGAGAAACAGGAAATATCTCTGGGTCTGAAGCAGACGCAAACGAATCCGTGGGCGGTTGCCTCCCAGAAGTATCCAACTGGAGCCGTCGTGACCGCCAAGGTTCGCAGCATCACCAATTTTGGCGCGTTTGTCGAGGTGGAGCCGGGCATTGACGGGATGATCCACATTTCCGACTTGAGCTGGACGAGGAAACACAGCCATCCCGGCGAAGCCTTGAAAAAGGGTCAGGAAATCAAGTGCATTGTCCTCGAAGTCAACGAAGAGAAACGCCGGATATCTCTGGGCATCAAGCAGATAACGGAAGACCCGTGGATACGTGCCATCCCCGAGAAATACATTCCCGGGCATATCATCAGGGGCACAGTGGCGAAGCTCACGAATTTTGGTGCGTTTGTGGAGCTTGAGCCGGATCTCGAGGGGCTGTTGCACATTTCCGAACTTGCCGATCACAAAATCGACAAGCCTCAGGACATCGTCAAAGTGGGCGACGAAGTGGAGGTCAAGATACTGAAAGTCGATACGGATGCCCGCAAGATCGGCTTGAGCCTGCGAAGGGTCCAGTGGGCTGCTGAAGACCATGAAGCCGCTGGATCGGGGCGCCAGCGCGTGCCGGCCGGTCCCGAAAGGGTCATCTCCGACGCGGATATGAGCCAGCTAACAAAACGGCGGACTCAAAAAGCCGAGCAGAGCAAGGCCGCGGACACTGAGCCGGAGGCGACGGCTGCGGACGACCCGGAAGCGCAGGCGACTGAGGAATCGGGCGGGACGGAATCTTGATCTTAGGGCCCGAGCCTCCGAGAAACCCGACGGGACTGATGTTGGAGCAGCGTTGCCGGAACGCGACGCTGCGGGGTTGGTCCGCGACTTCCGAAGCTTGTGTTTTGCCAATGTTGCCGGTGTTCGTTCAAGCAGCTCAGCGCCGCGGAATTCTCCGGCGTCTTCCGCGGGGTGCAGCTAGTCTCTTGCCTGTGGCCGAGGTTGTATGCACCTGTCGCACCGGTTCGAATTTCCTGGCGTGGTGCGGCTCCACCGAATCAGATTGCCTGTAGGCAAAGCCTTCACATTTCTCCGGTTCGAATTCGCGCCCTATGAAGTTTTCAATCTTGCGAAGGTACTGCTGTTCATCGTATGAAACAAGCGTAATCGCGTCACCCGTGGCAGTGGCTCGCCCGGTGCGGCCAATGCGATGAACATAGTCTTCGGCATAAACCGGTACATCGAAGTTGACCACGTGGGATATGCCTTCAATATCGATTCCGCGAGCCGCGATATCGGTTGCGACCAGCACCTGATACTTGCCTTTTCTAAAGCCCTCCATTGCAAGGAGGCGCTGTCCCTGCGTGCGTCCGGAGTGGATCGATTCCGATACGACGCCGGCAGCCTTGAGCCGCCGGTTAATCTTGTCGGCTCCGTGCTTGGTCCTGGAAAAGACCAGGACGCTGTACAGCTGCGGACTGCTGAGCATATGCACGAGCAGATCCATTTTCTGTTCTTTCCGAACGGGGTAAATATGTTGTGTGATCGTCTCGATGGGGTTGCGAGGCCGTCCGATCTGAATCATCTCCGGGGATTTCTGCATCGCGGCGGCCAGGGCTTTCACCTCCGACGATATCGTGGCCGAAAAGAGCATCGTCTGGCGTTTGACGGGCAAAGCGCCGACAATTCTTCGAACGTCGTTAATGAAGCCCATGTCCAGCATTCGGTCGGCTTCGTCAAGAACCAAAACCTCGATGTGCTTGAGGTCTATCGTACCTCGCCCCATGTGATCCATAAGCCGTCCGGGCGTTGCAACGACGATGTCCACGCCCCGCCGCAGCGCGCTGAGCTGACCCTTGATATTCACGCCGCCGTAAACGGCCAGAGTATGCAAATCCACAAATCGCCCGTAGCCCTTTATTGACTTTTCAATTTGCAGTGCCAGTTCGCGGGTCGGCGTCAGGATGAGCGCCCTTGTGATTCTCCGTTTTGCCGCTTGCTCGTGGCTGAGCCGATCCAAAATGGGCAGCACAAAAGCAGCGGTTTTGCCCGTTCCCGTCTGCGCGCAACCGATAATGTCTTTGCCGCTGATCGCGGCCGGAAGCGCCCGCGATTGAATTTCAGTGGGAGCGGTGTAGCCGGTGGCCAGAATGCCCCGCACGAGCGGGTCTGAAAGACCAAAAGCTGTAAATGGCATGAAATAATCCTAAAAAATGTTAATAAATTGTAACTTACACAAACACAGAGATTGGTTGGAATCACTATGTATGAACCTCTCTTTTAAGAGCACAGACAAAACAAGCAGAATGATGCAGAAGATAGGTCTTGATGCGGATCCAGGACTCTAAAACACGCTTTTTCTTCAAGGCTTTGCTACGCCATCATTACAGTTCAAAATACTTCTGACTGTCATTATAAGACCATCTGCCGTGGTGGCAAGCATAATATTCTCTGGCCGCAAGAAATCCTCCGCGTCCGTCAAAAGGCCCAAGAGTCGTGTATGGGGTTCTCTGCTCCATATCGAAGACTCAGCCCCCCTGCCTCTGGATTTTTGCTTTGACGCCCGTCCCGCCTGCGGTTATCCTGATGCACGAAAAAAGGGAACGAAATGTGGGATGCTATTTATTCTGTCGGCGCCGTAATCGTGGGGGTACTGGCCTTCTTGCTGGGCCGGAGGTTTGCTGGGGCGCCGAGGACCGAATCAAAAACAACCACGTTCCTTATCAAGTCCATTCAGGCCATAGCCGAACTGGCGGTCCTGGAGTACATTACTGAGGGCGTCGCGGAGATCAAGGAGAGGAAGACGAGCCTGGTTAGCGTTCGCTGGAAAAGGGGCCTGCTGCGATACACGGCCAAACTGAAAGTCGGCTTCGACCTGGACCGCCTGAATTACACGGTCGATGATGCCCAACGCATCATTCGGATTGCGCTGCCCAGCCCGCATATCCTGAGCTGTGAGATTTACAACAGAAAGTTCTATAAGCTGCCTCTGGAAAAGGCGGAAAATGTTCCCTGGAAATATGACATCATAGAAGATTTCAGCTCGGACGAGGTGCTGGCCCTCGACGATGAAGCCCGGACCAACGCCCTCAAGAATGTCAATGAATTCTACGTTCTGGATTTTCTGCGGGACAAGACCAAGCTCGCCTTCAAGAAAATCTTCTCGCTTTCCTACCCAGAGTATGCCACGGAGATTTCCATTTTGGCCGAGCCCGCTTCGGGAATCGCCGGCGAGCTTCCGGGTACATCCGCCTCCGGCGGCCAGGGCGCCTGAGAGACGTAGGGGCGGCCCCACGTGGCCGCCCTATGAATCGGGCAACCACACAGGGTTGCCCCTACGCTGCTAACGGGTATATAATGCTGCCATGCTGGAAAAAGGGCTCGTTCAGATTTATACCGGGGACGGCAAGGGCAAAACGACCGCTGCGTTTGGCTTGGCTCTGCGTGCGGCCGGACAGGGCAGCAAGGTCCTGATCTATCAATTCCTCAAGCCGCCCACTCTCGATCTGGGCGAGCGTTTGGCGTTGAAATCGGCAACCCTGAAAATCAGGGTCGAAGCGCTCGATGTCCCCTGGAATATGGCCACGTCCCGGGACGACCAGAAAGCCGTCGGCCGAATGCGGGCCGCAATCGCACAAGTCCTTGAGCAAATCACTCAGACAGCCGAGAAACGATCTTGCGATGTGCTGATTCTCGATGAAATCGTGTTCTGTTTGTCCGAAGGTCTGGCGACGCTGGAAGATATCAGGATTCTCATTGAAAGGCGCGACCCCGGCGTTGAAATCGTCCTGACCGGCCGGGGCGCCACCGAGGAGCTGATTGCGCTGGCCGACCTGGTGACGGAAATGAAAGACGTCAAGCATCCTCTGGATAACGGTCTGCTGGCCAGACGAGGCATCGAGTATTAGGGAAAAGGGAATAAAGTGAGCTAAAATGACTAAAGTGTCTAAAGTGACTAAAGTGAGGCAAAGCCCACGCGAACTTTAGGCACTTTCAACTTTAGGCACTTTAGTCACGAGGTTCTGGTTATGACTCAGACTGTAGCCGCTATCATTTGTGCCGCAGGCGCCAGCAGCCGGTTCGGCGGAAAGAGGAAGAAGGCTTTCGTCGATGTGGCGGGCCGCGCCGTCTTCTTGAGAAGCGTCGAGCTTTTCGCCGGCCGTAACGACGTAAAACAAATCCTGCTCGGCATCGCCGACGACGACCAGGAGCTTGTGAATGTCAAATGGGGGCCGAACCTGGCGTTCTTCAACGTGAAAATCTTCACCGGCGGCGCCGAGCGTTTCGACACCGTCCGCAAAGGCATCGAGCTTGTCCGGGACGGCATTGATCTTGTCGCCGTCCACGATGCCTGCCGGTGCTGTGTCACCGAGGCCGTCATCGACGCGACCATTGCCGCCGCAGCCAAGCACGGCGCCGCCATACCCGCCTGCCCTGTCACCGCAACGATAAAAGACGTCCGCGCCGGCATGATCGCCAAGACCATCGACAGAACGGGCCTGTACGAAGCCCAGACGCCCCAGGTTTTCGCCGCCGGCCTTCTCGCGAAGGCATACGAAAACCTCGCCAATCTTGACAAGAGCAAGATCAGCGATGATTCGCAACTTCTCGAAGCCCTCGGCCACAAAGTTGCAGTCGTGGAATCGGATTCTTCAAACATCAAGATTACCGGCAAGAACGATATTGCCATTGCAGAAGCCATCCTGAAGTTCCGGCCGAAGCCCATGGCCGAAGGCCCCATCGGTCCCTATATCGAGGCTCAGTGGTAAATCCGCCGATCCGCGTGGCGGATAAAAAAAAAGAAAACATCGAGAATCCGGCTTATGCTGGACTGCCCGATGTTTTCCGGAGGGGAGAAAAATCGTTCTACGAACTTACCTGCTCTTATCGGCAGCCACCCGGGACCACTTTAGCAAAAAATCACCGAGCACGCGGGCGCAGCCCTGCACGCGCAAGCATCCTGAGCCCTTCGACTTCGCTCAGGGTAAACTCCGCGAAGGACCTGCCGAGGCTATCAGGATACCAAGAAATCAGGATGCCAGGAAAGACCGACAAGCGACGAACTGCGCCTGGGCCGATAATAGCTCGCATTTTCCTTTCCGTCTGGATCCCCCCGCGGATCCGTGAAGTTGAGTAGATTATTCCCACAGTACGCATGGAGGTTCATCCCATCGCCGTAGCCGATGGGGTCAGTTTGGAGGAACCGGCCCGTGAAAGGATTGTAGTACCGCGCGCGGTTGTAGTAAAGGCCTATTTCGATACCGTAGCGCACGCCGGCGAACATGTAGGGGTTGGTGTGGTTGGCGTCCTCGACGGCCACCTCGCCATAGACGCTGTATTCGTAGGTCTGGACGGTATCGCCGGACGAGTCGCTGAGGGCTACTACAGAACCTAAGGCATCGTAATGATAGTAGTAGGTCGCATTGCTATCAGCTACTTCTATCATGCTGACGGGCTGATCGATCCCTGGGCCGTAGATGTATTTGCGCAGCAGGTTGTTGTTTCCATCGTACTCGGCGATCACGTGCGGGCCATCGTAAACGTAACGCGTGCTATAACCATCCACTTTTTTCTCGACACGCCGGCCTAACAGATCGTGCTTGTAGGCGATTTCTCCCGTAAGGGATCCCCCAGGGACTGCCCAGTTAGAGGGGTCCTGGGCGGGGGAAGGGCCTGACCATTGGACAAAATCCATGCAGCCCAGGTCCTTGTCAAGAACACCTAAACCCAAAGCCTGCCCCCTTCTCCCTTCCTCACTTGCGAACCCTGAATTCGAGTAGGCTCTTCTTGCGTGTCTGGAACTCTTTGCCTTGGCAGCGGAGGGCAAAACCTTCATCCGTTATCTCGTATCCGAAATCCTGACCTGTGAAAGGGTCTTTGGGCAGGTAATCCGGGAGTCTTTCTGGTAGCCGGCCGGTTTTGGCCAAGACAAGGTAAACCTCCACAGCGACCTTGGTACCATTGACGAGGGCCTCGTGCTCCATGATCCCACGTGTGTACCCCAGTTCAATCTGCCCCTTCACGTTAAAAACAGAAAGGATAGCTTTGACTATTGGGTCCACGGCATCGTCCCTTATCTTCTCGTCAACAAGTGCTTTCATTTGGTCGAGTTTCTGTTTGTGAGTCGCTTCACTGTCCAA
>Ga0214473_10004374_pt1 | contig 17008 bp, 17 predicted proteins | sample RVTome_7_FD_203509 | JGI IMG/M metagenome (GOLD analysis project Ga0214473, IMG submission 203509) | Soil microbial communities from uranium-contaminated site in the Upper Colorado River Basin, Wyoming, United States - RVT98D197 | ecosystem: Environmental > Terrestrial > Soil > Contaminated >... | reverse complement strand
ACGAACGCCACGATGAGTGTGTCGGTAAACATACGCGGCTTCTGGTGTACAGGAGATTAGTCGTAACGAGTGGACTAAAACCCTCGCTGGAGAATACTGACGACCCGGATAATTGCCGAGCCCAACAGAAAATACAAACCGAGAACCACACAGAGCGAACCGAAAACCAAAAGCGGCCAGGGCATAACCTTGAGATGCCGGACGACTATTTTATAGTACGGCGTCAACGATCCCAATGTCTGGGGCGGAAGATCCGTAACTTCTTCCCAGCGCCGGAGGAATTTTTGGTAAATGGCATCAGGCATACGACAAAAGTTTAAAATTCAAAATTTAAAATGCAAAATTACAATGCAAAATAAAAAATCGCGTTACGTATAGAGCTACAGCGCGTCGAATGCTTCTACGAACGCCTTTCGTGCCCGAAACAGCTGCGCTTCAACGCTTTTAACCGTCACGGTAAACTCTTCGGCAATTTCGGAAACGGTACGGTTCTCCATGTACTTCAGGGTAAGAACCCGCCGATACCGCGGGAGGAGACGTGAGAATACCGCATGAATCCTCTCCCGAAGAAGCACCGCATCGAACGATTCTTCGGGGACAAGGAGCGGAGAGATGAGGGCTTCCAGCTGCGGAATTTGGGAAAATACAAGGTGTTTGACTTTCTTTCTTCGGTAGAAATCAACGATTTTATTCTGACAAATCGAAAAGAGAAACGTCTCAAGCGTACTCTTCCCGTGAAAATCGCGGAGCGCTTCGAGGAATGCATAGAGCGTATCCTGCAGAATCTCCTCGCAGTCATTTTTATTTGCGACTTTTGTCCGTATGAGGCGCGAAAGGCGCGGCCGGTAGGTTCGGTAAAAGACGTAGAGCGCATGACGGTCGCGCGAAAGGATCTTTGCGATGAGCTCATGTTCTTCCATAATCGGACTCTGTCGATGACTATAGCACGACCGGATCATGCCCTTCAAATGCCGCCGCGTTGACATCACCAAACCGCATCGCCTACACTGGAAATGTATGCAGCCGGTTGTTGCCGCAGTTGATCTGAAATCAACGTTTCCGGAAATTACCCGCTTTGACACCGTCGGCTCCATCGTGAGCGTCGTTGTATCGAATGCGTTCGTCATCGCCGGCGTCGTCTTTTTCATTTTGTTGATTTTCGGGGGCTTCAGCGTGATCGCAAGCGCCGGATCGGGGGACACGAAGGGTCTCGAGCGGGCCCGCGGCGCGATCGTCGGGGCGGTCACGGGTCTTATTTTGGTCATCGGGTCGTTCTGGATTATCCAAATCGTCGAGCTTGTGACCGGTATTTCCATTCTGCATCCGTAAGGACATACGTATGATCGTACACAAAGTATTTGCACAGGTCAGTGATATCGTCGGAGACATCAATAACCCGGCGCTCCCAACGGCGTACCAGGATATATCAAACAATGCAATTACACTTTTTATTACCAACATCATCCGCATTCTCTTTGTCGCCGCGGGTATCTATGCGTTTTTCAATCTCATCCTCGCAGGCTACCAGTACATGAGCGCGGCAGGTGATGCGAAGGCGCTCAATGCCGCCTGGGCGCGGATCTGGCAGTCTCTCGTGGGGCTGATTATCATCATCGGTTCATTCGCGCTGGCCGTTGTTTTCGGCCAGATCCTGTTCGGACAACCCGGATTCATTTTAAATCCGCAAATTTACGGTCCGTAGATGTACGAAAAAACTATGAGATTACTTGCACAAAATCCGCTACCCCTCGGACGAATCGGCGGCGACACGGAGTCCCTGGGGCCGTTCGGGAACATTGGCCTTGATGCAACCACCGGCCTAACGGGCGTCATTAACGTCGTTTCCTCCATCATCGGCTTCATGACGATTGCCGCCGCAATCTGGTTCCTTTTCCAGTTCACCGTCGGCGGCTGGAGCTGGATTACGTCGGGCGGAGATAAAACGAAGCTTCAGGATGCCAGAAACCGCATCACCCACGCAACCGTCGGCCTCATCATCGTCGTTGCCGGTTGGTCGATTCTCGCGGTCGTCGGCCAGTTCTTCGGATACAATATTCTGATCGATCCGGCAACCGTCATTGGCCAACTTGGTTTCTAATACTATGGAAACACATCTCCTTGCACAACTTAAAAATCCGGTGTTGCCGCCGGGGTTGGGCAGCGGGGATTACACGCAGGGCGGTACCGTACTCGGCAAACTCATAAGCGGCGTTGTCGGAATGGTGATTATCATCGCGTTTATCCTCTCCTTCATCTATCTCACGGTCGGTGCGGTTCGCTGGATAACGTCCGGGAACGACAAAGCGGGCCTGGAGGCGGCCAGAAATACCATTCTCCATGCGATTCTGGGCATTATCATCGTAGGAGCAGCATGGGCGATCGTGAAGCTCGTCGGGCAATTCCTGGGCTTGAATATCGAAGCGCTCCCGATCCCGGTCGTCACGCAGCTGTAGACTTAGGGGATTGGGGGTTGGTATTACGTATTAAGGAATTAAGGTTTAGGGTTTAAGAATAAAATTAACGTCGAGGGACTCGCCCCGAACCACCGCTCTTGCGAGTCACGGCCGGAGGCCCTGCGAGCAAGGAAGGTTGGTTTGGGGTTGACAAGTATCTAAAGTTGCTTAACAATAGAGGGGTAAGGTATAATCAGCCGATCATAGAGAAAGGGGTTTATATGATGCTCGCTCAGCCAGTTTTTGCACAAGATACCATTGGAGTTCCTCAACCAACAGATGTTATTAAGATTACCGATATAGGACAGCTCATCAGCGCAATTGTCGCCATACTCCTCATCATCGCGGCGCTTTTGGCGTTCCTCTTCCTCGTCATCGGGGGCATTCAATGGATTACCGCGGGCGGCGATAAAGCGGGCATGGAATCAGCCCGCAACAGAATCACCCACGCCATCGTCGGCCTTATCATCGTCGGCGCTGCCTGGGCGATCATGCTGCTCGTCCAGAGCTTCCTGGGTATTACAATCTTAGGCGGCTCTTTACCGATCCCTCAGCCGTTCTAACAGTTTTTCATCGATACTGCGAACCCTCACCCCCGTAGACAAAACGCGGAGAAATGCCGATAATGGATTTACCATGGTCCGCGTTACCCGAATCCTCTTCGCATTTCTGCCGTTCCTCTTTTCCCGTCCGGTGTATGCGGCAACGGTCTGGGGAAGCTGTGCTCCCGATAACGTCGCAACGTTTGCGTGCATCGAACCGTTGTTCACCAATCTTGTCTGGGGCTTGATCGCGCTTGCGGGGGTCGGGCTTTTCGTCATGCTCACCATCGGCGGCTTTTCCATGCTCCTTTCGGGTGGTGACCCCAAGAAACTTGAAAAAGCGCGCGGGACGCTGACGAACGCGATTATCGGTATTGTGATTATCGTCACGTCCTACCTCATTATCCGCACCATCGGCCTCTTCACCGGTATCACGAACCTCGGAGTGTTTCAGGTCATCCTGCGTTAAATCGTTATTCGTTATTGGTTATTCGTTATTGGTTGTCTCGCGGAGCGAGATCCCTCTTCGCGGGATAAGTTGTTCGTTGTAGGTTGCCTACCTGCCGGCAGACAGGTCAGTTGTAAGTTACTTTGTGTTTCCCGTTGACTGCGCTCCCCCAATGTCTAATAATGGTTTTGTAAGGCGTTTTCTTTATCCGCGCCTGCCACCTCAACCATGAAACGGTTTTTCAATAATTTGCTTATTTGCTTATTTGCTTATTTGCTTATTGGAGGCCTCCTCCGGCCTACCCCGGCCTACGCTCAAGCCTGGCGCGACTCAAGCTTCGGGAATGAGTATGATGCTGCGGATGATCAGGGAGAAGTCAATGCCGGCGCGTACGTTGATCGGGCATTCAAAGGAAATTTGGTATCTGGTATCTGCATGACTACCGCGGTAATGCATTTATGCACGGAAGACGAAAGCAAACTTCAAGCCTTATTTAACAAAAGCGCCATCGGCGGTTTGAGCAGATATATTGCCATGATGTATTCGACCCCCCCTGCTGATCTGGCACTGTGGATTCAGGACACCGGACAGACGCTTGGTTTTCTACCAAAACAAGTGTTCGCACAAGGCATAACGCAAGGAATCGGTTATTCCGGTCTTACGCTACTCCTGCCCATCTGGAAGGCGTTTAGGAACATCGCATACTTTTTGCTTGCCGCTGTCATGATTGTCGTCGGTTTTATGGTGATGTTTCGAAAAAAAATCGATCCGAAAACCGTTGTGTCGGTCCAAAACGCACTCCCGCGAATTATCGTAACGTTACTTCTTATCACCTTTTCGTATGCAATAGTCGGAATCATGATAGACCTTATGTATCTCGTTATTCTTCTCCTCGTAGGAGTCTTTAAATCAACAAACTTACTTCCCCCTCCTTCCGGTTTGCTCAGTGCGATCGGCTACAAAACAAACGAAGCGGTTTTTGCACGAGGCGGACTCTTTGCAGTCTTTCAAGCTCTTTTCCCCGGTGGCATCTTCAGTATCTTCAGCATTGGTGACCTCGCCACGGACATAATAGGATGGAATCTGATTACCAGTCTTGCAGTAGGATCTATTGGTGCCGGAATCGGTCTCTTGTTCACCGGCCCGGGAGCTATTGTCGGAGCGGTTGCTGGTGCAGTGGGAATTCCAATTCTTCTTACTTTCCTTCTGTCGTTAACATTGCTTTTCGTTTTTGTCCGATTGTTCTTTATGTTTTTAACCGCATACGTCAATATTGTTCTTGCGCTTCTCATCGGCCCTATTCAGCTCTTGCTTGAGGCGTTTCCCGGATCAAATAGCTTCTCCTCGTGGATAAAAAATTTACTGTCAAACCTCGTGGTGTTCCCCGTATCAGCTGCCATGTTTATGTTGGCAATCACTTTTTCGACTTTCGCGGATGCAAATGACAGCATAGGAAAAATATGGTCACCTCCTTTTCTTTCTCTTAGCCCGAGCGCGCAAAGTGTCGCTGCGCTTTTTTCGCTAGGGGTCTTAATGATCATACCGACAGTGGTAAATAGCATCAAAGAAACGCTCAAAACAAAACCGGTGCTCCCGCTCGGATCAGCAATGGGACAAACCATATCTTCCCCTGCTGCCACAGGTATGCAGTTAATAACTACCGGATTCTACCTAAAACAACTGCTTCCCAAAGACGCTACGGGAAGAATTTTTGGGAAAAACAAACCTGGCGGACAAACAGAACCGTAGTTTTCGAACCCGAATTATCCCTCTTTTTCGCTTACCGTCTTATCAGCTACCTTTGCAGACTCAAGAGCAATGATGGCGGCGGCAACTGCGATAAACAGTCTGCCTCTATAAAGATACAATGGTAACCTCCGAACAGCTTCCGGTATTTTTTCATTGGGTGAAAACGTAATGCCTAAATATTTTTCCATTATTGAAAACGAATGGGGGGCTAAGATTTTTAATTTGGTAAGCAGTGCATAATCGTGTTCATCTAAAAAGTGCTCAAGTTCATTTAATCCCATAGACGGGGCCTTGTCGCCAAAAAATCGCTTCATGGCTGACGTATTCTGAAGACCACCCAAATAGAGCCAGTCGTATAATTTATCTGTTTTGGCTGTTTTCCCCCATCCGCCCAAGAGAAAGAGAGCAGCACGGGTTGCGTACGTATCCCCTGAATACACACGTATATTTTGGTGCATAATCGTAATACTCTTCATATATGTCTTCTCATCCGGCGTAAGGGTGTTGAGTACTTCTTGAACCGTTTTCATTGCCAGTCCGCCGTCTCGCCACGTGCGAACAAGCGCTTCAGCATCGCCTCTACCCTCTATTGCAATGACGTTTGATATTTTTTGACGCGGCCGCTCGTTTTTCTTAAGCGCTCGCTTTCCCGGAGCATTCTCCGGATCCTCAAGGTAACGCAATCTTGCATCATCTATCCATTGCGTTCGGTAATATATGCGGTGGTACTTCTCGGTCGTCAGCTCTTGTATCTGCTCTTTTACAAAACCGGACATTTCTTGCATCAGCTGCGTGTATGCACCGGCGTTTGTTTTCATTTCTCTGCACACCCTGTTGAGTATTGCCATCTGTGCATTCGTAGGTCCCGCAGAATAGTCAATCGGAGGCAGTCCTTCTTCTGCTAACAGTTCATTTATGGCAATATGTCTCCGGGCAATAAGCTTATGGATATGGTCGGCCCTCTCCGTCGTTTGTCCTCGAAATGCGCTTGAAAACAATCCTTCCTTCTGTTTTTTATCAAACCAATCACGCGTAGCAACATCTTTCCCGTCAGAAAGAAACTCAAACAGGGCGTTCGGTCGATATTTCGATACGGTGCGTAAGACGTCGCGTGTTTTATTCCTGCCCTCTTTTTGTTTTTCGCGTGTTTCAGCACTGATCATGACGTACCCTTCTCTCCTCAAGCGAAGCCCCAAACCCAGTGTTTCACCGTATTCCCATGTCTTGTCTAATTGATCTGTGTGTATCCTTGCTCGCCAAGTACTTGAAAAATGATCGTATACCTCAAGGAGCCCCCCAACAACCTTCTCTCCCTCAACAATCATCAGACGATCGCGCAGTTTGTCCTCGCCCAGCTGATCAATACTCTCGAGAGGCTTTAAGGGGTTGCGTTCTGTCGAAACACTTATAAATTTATTCATTGCTTCAAGTATTTTCTCATCTTTACCGCCCCCGAATGCCTCCCGTACGAGCTTGAGGTATTCGTTGCTGCCCGGTGCTATGCCGCGCATTTTTTGACCGACGAACTCCGCCTTTCCTGTTGTTTCCGCAGCGAGTCTGCATGCATTCTGCCAGATGACGAGCTGTCCAGGTTGGAGATTGGTCCACTTCTCAAAAAACCAGCGGTTAATATCCATCGCGGCAAGCATTTTTTCTGCTGTGGAAGCACTTGCAAAGCTTGAAATAATATCCGATTCCCCCGGCCCGAGTCCGCCGAGCATTGCCACAAGGTCCTGCTGCGATAAAAGCACCGCATATTCAGCCATACGAACAATTGAGCGACAATCCTTATCTGTCAGGTTACGCAGTTTGCTTAAATCTTCCTCATCCCTGAATCCGGATTTTTTATACGTTTCATCGTAGATCGCCTTATCCCGAATCATCTCCTGCACGACAGCCTCACGAATGAACATGAGTTCCTCTCCCGTTAATCGACGCAGGCTTCCGTCTTCTGCAAACCGCCAATGTTTAAAAATTTCAACGTATTTATTGAAGGCCACATCAACCAGTCCCCCGTTTTCTCTCAGTAAATATTCAAAACCCGCTGTCCCTAGGTTCAACAATGACTTCCACATGGTTTCCGGATCTCCAACCCCTCGTATGGATCCGTACGCGCGTAGAATACCGCTGCGGAAACTGACTTTTTCGGACAACTCTCTATACAAGTTTATCCTTTCCGCTTTATATTGTTGCGCTTGAGGGGAATTTGGGCCGCCAAACTTCTTATCAGGATCACTTACGATATAGGAATCAATGTCAGTTAGGTACTGCTGATGAGTAAAATACTCACTCATTAAATTTATTCGCCTCTCGGCGGTTTCTGCTGCTCGTTCATCAGGAAAAAGCACGGTTACTTCTTCTATTCGTCTCAACATTTCCTCTACCGTCCATTCCGGATTGTCGCGTAAGCCATCTCTTTCCCCAGGCGTCAACACCAAGCTGCTGAAGCGTTGTTCTTCGCGCAGTCGATCTAGATGTTCCTCAATTTTCCCTTGTCGTTTACGTAATCTATCAATAGAGTCTCTAATGGCACCCGAGTCTTTCTGCGGAAGCTTTGTTTCTGCCAGTCGTGTAGCCACCCGATCCAGATACCGGGTGTCATCTGTAAGCAGTGGGTCTTTGTCGAAGACATCTTGAATTTTTTGAAGCTCTCGTTGTGTCTGAACACTTAGGCTTGGATCTTTTTTATAAAACTCCCATCTATCAGATCCGCCGGATATCTCGACAATAATCGGTTCGCCGATTATTCGTGAAATCCTTGCGAGCATAAAGTCTGCTTCCCCCGAAGCAACCTTTCCCGACAATCGCGCGTCTTTAATTTTTAAAGCAGTATCTTTTAGTGAATCACCGTTAACAATGCTCTCACTTACAAGTGTACGGAGTCCCTCGTTTTGTATCGGCTTACTGCCTAAAACGTGCGAAAATTCCGGATCGTGCGCGAGTGCATGTTCAAATACGACCTCCGGTTTGGCGTTCTCCAACCTTAACGCTTGTGCGTCTTCGGCCGGAAGAACCGGTTTTCGGGTTTCTTGAGGGCTTTTTTGTTCTTCGGCAACAGAGGCTTTCTCTGACTTTCCAATTCCGACATAGACAACCCGTTCCGCAGGTGACTTCGTTGGGGGCTTCTCTGTAGATTTCACCTTTGGAGTTTTCGGTGGCTCCTTGGGCCTTGATCCTTCTGGTGCTTCAAAGGGGTTTCTGCCTGGCATATCCAATTTCTCTACCATAAATATAATAGCGCGATATTATGAAATGTGCCGTATTTGTCTCATTGTACGGCTTCCTGACGCATGGAACAAGCTGGGGCATCCTGCTCCTCCTTTGAGTATTGCAGTGTGAGTGCAAAAAAACAACCGCTCCATCAACATCTGAATCCCTTTCGGGGACTCCGACTCCGGAGCGGGGTTTGTATATGCAGTTATTCTAAAAAAAGAAGGCGCAAAAGGCCCGTCCTTAAGCGCTATCCGTACAAACTATACGGAATTCCCTTACGAATGTCAAACTATGGGCCAACGGACAAGCGACAATTCCACGCTTAAGCATAATTTTGTCAAACTTATGGTGCGTTCGCTATCTTGACATTTCTATGCTTAAGCGTTATTTTGTCAAAAATATGCAAAGCAGTATAAAAAAAATGCGCACGGAAAAACGGAAAAGGAAAAATGACAAGCATGACGTGCCTCTCCCGTCGGCTACCTCTATTGAAAAAATAGCTGCTCTCCTGACAAAACAGCATCAATCGCACGAAAGACAATTGAAGTATGCCCCGGTAAAGGAAGTTCTCGCTCTTCTGGGTCGCGGCGCAATACTTTCCGCGGCACTCCTCGCGCCAAAAGCCGCACCGGCTTTCGTGCCGCTTTTGAGGGAATCCCCCGATTGGGATGCGTGGAAGCGATACAATGTGTCCTATCTCAAACGGACCCTCACGCGCCTTGAGCAACAGAAAGAGGTAGAAATTACGGAAAAAGACGGTGAGCAAATCATTCAGCTTACCAAACTCGGAAAACGAAAAATTTTGCGATACAGCATCGAGGCATTGGCCGTTGAGATACCCAAACGATGGGATGGTCGCTGGCGATTGGTCCTTTATGATGTGCCCGTTCACCGCAAGAGTCTCGGCGATCTCGTACGCCAGACGTTACGGTCCATTGGGTTTTACGGTATTCAGGATAGCGTGTATGTCTATCCGTATCCGTGTTTTGATCAGATCGAATTTATCCGGGAATATTATGGCCTCGGCGACGCGATTCAATACATGCTCGTTAATCACATTGAACGCGACGACCCCTTCAAAACCTACTTCGGTCTCTCTTGACATTTCTACGCTTAAGCATGAGTTTGTCAAAATAATTCCTTAGGAGGATATCACGTACAAACACGGTGCAGCGCGACTTTTGAGTGCCTGATCGCGGGAGGCGCGATACCAGAGAGCATGACTCCGGAAGGCCTTTACTAACCGGTGACTCATGCCCAGGGAGTTTCAGACATCGGGAACGATCGGGATGTGGTGCTTGAAGGAGTTTTTTTTGACCCGCGCCATAACTTTTTCAACAATTTCGCGTCTGATTCCCTGCTTTACAATCTCCGAAACTGACTTTTTTTCGTCATAGAGGAGGAAGAGAATCTCGTCCGCTTCCTTGTACGTAAACCCGAACTCACCCTCATCGGTCTGTCCTGTCCACAGTCCGGCGGTCGGCGCTTTCGTGAGAATATTATTCGGAATGCCGAGGTATTCCGCAAGGACGTAGACCTGCGTTTTATACAGGTTTCTTAACGGCTCTATGTCGCTTGCTTCGTCGCCGAATCTCGTGAAGTAACCCAGGAGATGCTCGCTCCTGTTTTCCGTACCCACGACGAGCGCGTTGCGTTTCTTCGCCTGGTCAAACAGCACCATCATCCGGGTTCTCGCCATCACATTGCCGCGGCGAACGTCGTCCGTGGTTGGCTCAGCAGTTAGAACCGAATTAACGACGGATGTGATGTCAATCCGGGTTACATTACCCAGGGGAATCCGTAAAAACGTGATGACTGAACGGGCATCACCGACTCCCTGCGTGTTCAGATCCCCATACGGAAGGAGTACGGGAAATACGTTATCCGTACCCAATGCCCGAACGGTGAGCGCCAGGCTCGTCGACGAGTCAACGCCGCCGGACGCGGCAATGACAGCGCGGGAGAAGGCGGCGTTTTTGAAAGCATTGCTCAAAAAAACAACTATATCCTTCGCGACCCTCTCTGCATAAATATGTAGCGTTCGCTTCATGTCAATTACTAATTCTTAATTTCTAATTACTAAACAAGTTCTAAAATTTAAATCTTAATACTTACAATTTTCTGGATTTGCCCGCTATTTTTGAGAATATAAGCGTGAGTTCTTGTGCCTCTCGCCATAGCATTCTGCACTCTTGTGCTCTATTCTCCTGTGCTTTCGAAAGCAGACGCAACCAGTATTTCGTCTCAATTGCTTCCTTTTTACACAAAAACACTTTATTTATAAAATCCCGTTTGCTCGAAGCGCCTGTTGCTTCCGAATAGTTTGCTCCAATGCTTGTGCCAGCTCGAAGAAGCTGATCAACGATGGGCGTCGCTACGCGGTTCTGGGGCACTGTTTTGCATAGCTTGATAATATCTTCCGCAAATAAAGCGGTCCTTTCTTCCAGATTAAAGGCCCTGACTCTTGTTGTATTCATTAAAATTTAATACTTAGTTTTTGTTTAGTAATTCGTAATTAGAAATTAATAATTTTATTTGTAGAGTCCGTGTTTCTCAATGTATTCCGCAACTCCCTTCGGTACGAACTGGTCTATCGGAAGCCCGGCGCTCACCCGATCCCGTATTTTACTTGACGACACGTTGCTCCCGATAAGAAGCGGGTGCGTAACGACGCGCATGTGCTCCCGCAGCGGCTCATTGGGGTATCCGTAGCGCGGAAAGACCCAGAATGGCATGGCATCAAGAAGTTCCTTCCACCGCCCCCACAGGTGAAATGCGGGAAGCTGATCCGACCCGATGATAAAAGAGAACGTGTGTTCTTTGGGAAGGTGCGACAGTATATTGATCGTCTCGCCGTTCAACCGGTGGTCGATCTCAATCGTGGACACGCGCGTTTTGGGAAACACAAGCATCTCCGTCATCGCGAGCCGGTCGTGAACGGATGCAACCGGCTTCGGCGGGCTTTGGCGGTAGTTCGGGAGAAACCACACTTCAGATACGTCGGTAAAATCCAGTACCTGCCGGGCGATCATGAGATGTCCGTTGTGGGGCGGATTGAAGGCGCCACCTAATAGCGCGATGCGCATAATTTTTAAGTACTAAGTACTAATTTCTAAACACATGCTAAACACTAAATTTTAATAATTAGAATTTAGAGCTTGTTTAAGAATTAGATTTTAGGAATTTGGACTTACTTGCTTCGTGAATCTCTCGCGGCTTGACCGGACGACCTTCTCCCGGTTCTGGTTCCTTGAACGCGGCAGCGGAAGCGTAACGGCGGAAAACGGCCCCGACGTATGATTGTCAATCGAGAGCTTCAGGACAATCTGATAATTGCCGAGTCCCACGAGCTCCCCCTCCTCGTATTTCTCGCCGAACTCCCGTACGAGGAGACGCGCATCCGCGGCCCCGACGCCGAACGATACGAGCGAGCCGGCGTTGCCGAAAATCGCCATCTGAACCTCCTCGTCAATTTGTCCGATGTACTGGTTGGCAAGCGTCAGGTCAAGCCGATACTTTCTCGCTTCCGAAAGAATTTTAATGAAAGAGTTCGTCGCAAAGTTCTGAAACTCATCAACATACAGATAGAAATCCCGGCGCGCTTCTTCTCCCACATACACCCGATTCATCGCCGCAAGCTGGAGCTTCGTAATCATCATGGCGCCCAAAAGCGCGCTGTTGTCCTCGCCGAGTTTCCCTTGGGAAAGATTGACGATGAGAATCTTCCCTTCGTTCATGGTCGTTTCCAGATCGATCGTTGATACGGGTGAACCCACGATGTTGCGGATGGTCTGGGACGAAAGAAATTGTCCGACCTTATTGAGAATCGGCGAGATCGCCTCGCTCCGAAGCTGCGGCGACATCCGGTTAAACTCATTGAGCCAAAAGTTCTTCAAAACCTGGTCGCCCATTTTCTCAACAACCTTCTCCCGATACCTCTCGTTCGTCAGGATCTCCGGGACCTGCAGGAGCGTCGACTGCGGAACGGTCAGGAGCGTCAGGATGGTATTCCGAAGAATATACTCAAGCCGCGGGCCCCAACTGTAGTGGTAGAGTTTGTAGAAAATAGAAACGATTCCGGATGCAATGAGTTCCCGGAAGGCCTGATTTTTCACTTCCAGCGGATTCAGATGAAACGGATACTCGATATCCGAAGGATCCAGGTAGGCAACATCGTTGATGCGGAACGACGGAATAAAATCGAGGAGCATGTCCGCCAAGTCTCCGTGCGGATCAATGACGGCAACGCCTTCGCCGTTGCGCATATCGTTAATTGCCATGTTCGCGATCATCGTTGATTTTCCGGTACCGGTTTTTCCGATGACGTAAAGATGCTTACGCCGGTCGTCTTTCTTAACGCCAAATGTGGTAACTTTATTTTTAAATTCGGTCCGCGCAAAAAAATTCACGAGCTTTTTCTCTTCTTCGGTTTCCATCGCAATGGGCAGATTCTCGGGCGCTTCGCCGGTGAGGGTCGCTCCCCAGGAAATATTTTTTATCATGGAGAGCGTCATTCCCGGCGGATGCCAAAGGTCGGCAAGTTCCGTCGCGCCGAAAACCTGCAACCGTGGCGCAAGATTTCCGCTTCGTGCAACGAATGCCCGCTCGAGCTTCCCCTTTTGCCAAAATGCGGGTTCGGACAGAACCAGGCTATTCCCCTCACCCAACGCATAGACGCCAAAAGTACCCCCGACTGCCTGAAGGAGCGACTTCGCGTGCTCGAGATCCTGGCCGGCGGAGAGAATGCGAACCGTTGCGGCAAAGCCGGTTTGTCCGATTTTTGATTCGATGAGCCGGGCGTGCGGATGACTCCTTGATCGTCCGGTAAGAGAAGAAGGATCCGGCACGCCCTGGGCAATCACGTTTCGCGCGACTTTCTGCCAGCCGGATCCTGCGGGCGTTATGCGGATTTGGACTGCCACTGCGTCTTTCTCCGACAATTTTGCAAGCTGCCCGAGGACGCTTGCCAAAAGATCCAGGTCCTTCACGTCTTTATACGTCTTTATCGGATAGTAGAACGAGTTCGTTTGGACGAGTTGCCCGACGGCGTGCGGAAGCGCAAGAAGCTGGGGTGCGTAATCGGATGTTTTCGTAAACACAATCTTCGGGTATTGGGCGGTAAGCTGAGAAGTGACATAGGATTCAGCGTGCGACGGCAGCCCGACGAAGAAGTGAATCGCGGCATTCACGGAAACGATTTCAAAACTGAAGTACCGCGACGGCTGTTTTGGTCCGAAGAGCTTTTTCAATAATCCGCCGCCGGCGGAAGCGCCGAGCGCTGCAAACACCTGCTCCATTGCGGCAGGAGGTTCTTCGCTCTCCCTGCTATTACGGACTTCAAGAAGCACAAAAGGTGATTCCATGGGCTTCTATCATATCATACCGTTCCCCGCTCCAGAACGTCTGAATTCATAAAACCGTGAAAAGAGAGTGCTCGGTTTTCACGATCCTGATGCGCTTTGTATCACTTGCGCGTTTTGGATACGCCCCATACAATAGTCTTTGGAGGAGCGCGTTATTGCGCGCGCTCGTTGTTGGGATCGGTAACGCGCAGCGTATGGAACAGCATCCCGTGCCGCAAAATGTCACGACGTTTCAGTTCCGCCTCATCGGCGACATGACCCTGAAGCAATTCGGGTATTTGGCTTCCGGCGCGATCCTTGCATATATTTTCTACAAACTCCCGCTCCCTTTTTTCCTGCGCTGGCCGCTGACGGTCGTGTGCGCGCTCGGCGGCTTCGGATTCGCGTTTGTGCCGATCGAAGAACGGCCCATGGACGTATGGGTGCTCTCGTTTTTCAGAAGCATCTACAGTCCGACGCAGTACGTCTGGCAAAAATCAAAACCGGCACCCGAACCTTCTGCAGTGCAGGTGCAACAGGCGGCCGGTACCGCACAAAAACCCCTGCCGCCGGCTCCTCCAGAAAAACACGTGCTACCGACCGCTCCCCCGCCGCCGTCGACGCCACTCCCGCCGCCAAAAAAGAACGAGTCACCCGTCGGGAAAGCCCTTTCGCAGTTTTTCAAGCCGCCGGAGAAACCGAAACAGGAAACCATAGCGCGGCCGGTTGTGCCGCCGCCGCCGCCGGTAAAATCAGCGCCGGTCGTGATCACGCCCAAAGCGCCGGGCGGTCCGTTCGCATGGGTTTTTAAACTTTTCGGACCCAAGCCGAAGCGCGACGAGAAACCCAAGGCCGACATGCCAAAAGCTGCTGTGCCGAAGAAGCCCGCCGCTCCGCCTTTTGTTCCGTTTCCCGTGATTCCGGTGCCGTCGGTCACCGGCAAGCACATCGACACGTCCCCACCTCCGGTCGTCACACCGCCGCCCGCAGTGTCGTTGGCGGCAGAGGTCGCGCAAAAGCGCGCGGGTGAACTTGAAGAAAAACTCAAAAAACTTCAGGAAGAACTGAAAGGAAAAACCATGACGGAAGACCGCATCATTGAACTTCAGCGGCAACTGACGGAGGTTCTCGATCAGAAAGGGAGGCTGGAAACGGAGCTTGCCACGATCCGCCAAAGACTCGAAGCCAAACCCGAACAGACGAAGCGTATCCTCACGCCCGATACATCTGCCCCGCCGAGTCAACCCACGGTCAAGGTCATAACGCCGGAAACAGCGGTGAAAGCGGGTCTGCCGAGACTTACGACTATCCCGAACGTCGTCACGGGTATTATCCGGGATTTTGAGCGGTCGCTTCTCCCCGGCGTCCTTGTTACCGTTCGGGATAAAGACGACATACCGCTCCGGGCGTTAAAAACCAATAAGCTCGGTCAGTTTGCTGCCTCGACGCCGTTGTCGAACGGTACGTATCTCGTTGAGGTCGAAGACCCGCGCGGGCGCTATGTCTTTGACCGCGTACAGGTTACCCTCAACGGATCCGTGGTGCCCGCGCTTGAAATCGTTGCAAAAAACCAAAAACAGCTCACGCGCGAGAAGCTTGCAAAGGAAATTTTCGGCGATACGCCGGCATAGAGAATCATGGCAGAAAAGATCGTTCCCATCCGATCAACGACCCAAGCCTTTATCGAAATTGAGGACATCGCCAACGACCTCGTCCTCTTTGCCGACGGGTCCTGTACGCTCGTTGTCTCAACGTCTGCCGTCAATTTCGGGCTCCTGTCGGCAAATGAACAGGACGCAATCATCAACGCGTACGCCGGCCTTATCAATTCGCTTTCGTTCCCCATTCAGGTACTTATCCGTACCCAACACAAGGACGTCACGCTCTACCTGTCTCTTCTGGAAGAACGGGAGAGCAAGCAGAAAAATCCCAAACTTGCCCAAAGCATCCGAAACTACCGGATGTTCGTCGCGGAAACCGTAAAGGAAAAAGACGTTTTGGATAAAAATTTTTACATCGTCATTCCGTTTTCAAGTCTTGAACTCGGGACTTCTCCCCGCGTTCTTTTCGGCAATAAGCGGCGCGGTCTCCCGTACCCCAAGGCGTATATCCTTGAACGGGCGCAGACGGTACTCCTGCCGAAGCGCGATCATATCGTCCGACTCCTCAACCGCGTGGGGCTTCGTGCAAAACAACTGACAACGGAGCAGCTCGTGAAGTTTTTCTTCTCCGCGTATAACCCGGGCATCCAGTTTCCGGAAGGGCCGGAGGAGATAACAAGCGCCCTGCCGAATGCCGCCGGCATACCCAAGCCGCAAGGACCGACGCCGCCACAACCATGAATACACGGACGATTTTCCAATCATTCCTCAATCCCATGCCCAAAGAGGAGCCGGTCAAACACGAGTCCGGCCCGCTCCTCGTGAAAGACATCGTTTCTCCTCCCGCAATCGAAGTTGACTTCGACTACCTCAAGATCGGAGAACGGTATTTCCGGACGCTCTTCGTCGCCGGCTACCCCCGCTTTGTCACCGCAAACTGGCTTGAGCCATTGATCTCGTTCAGCCACACGCTCGATATCGCCATGTATATCTACCCGACGCGAAGCGAGGAAGTGCTCGAGAACCTGAAGCGAAAGGTCGGCGAGATGGAGGCGACGATCCAGTCGGATCTCAAACGCGGGCGCGTCATCGAGCCGTCCGTGCAGGTTGCGCTCGAGGATGCCCTTGCCCTTCAACAGGAACTTGCGAAGGGCGCGCAACGATTTTTCCAATTCGGCCTCTATGTCACCATCCCTGCGGTAAGCCTTGAAGATCTCAACAAAACGACCAAGCAGGTTGAGGCAACGCTTGCGTCACTTCTCATCATGTCAAAAAAGGCAGTGCTCCAGATGGAGGACGGTTTGAAAACGACCTTGCCCATGGGGACGGACCGCATCCTCATCACGCGCAACATGGATACGACCTCGCTTGCGACCACCTTCCCCTTCACAACCTCGGAGCTCACTGCAAACGAAGGTATCCTCTACGGAATCAACGAGGGCAATGATTCGCTCGTCATCTTCGACCGCTTCACGCTTGAAAATTTCAATACCGTCGTATTCGGAAAATCCGGCTCGGGGAAAAGCTATATGCTCAAGCTGGAAATTATGCGAAGCCTCATGTTTGACACCGAGGTCATCGCCATTGACCCGGAGAACGAGTACGAGGCGCTCACGCACGCACTGGGAGGTGAGTATGTCCGCTTCCATTTCGGATCAAC
>Ga0214473_10004373_pt1 | contig 17008 bp, 17 predicted proteins | sample RVTome_7_FD_203509 | JGI IMG/M metagenome (GOLD analysis project Ga0214473, IMG submission 203509) | Soil microbial communities from uranium-contaminated site in the Upper Colorado River Basin, Wyoming, United States - RVT98D197 | ecosystem: Environmental > Terrestrial > Soil > Contaminated >... | reverse complement strand
CTGTTCGAGACGGACGGCTTCCGTTTCCTCTTCCTTTCCCGGCACGGCGAGCGCGGATACGAAAAAACGGCGCCTTTCGTGAACTACCGGGCCAACATCTACGCGGCGAAAACGTTGGGCGTCGAGCGGATCGTCGCCTGGACCGGCCCGGGGATCCTCTCCGCGAAGTTCCGTCCGGGCGATCTCGTCCTGCCGGACGATCTCCTCGATTTCACGAAGAACCGCCCCTCCACGTTTTATGAAGGAAAGGGGATCGGCTTCATCCGCCAGTTCCCGGTCTTCTGCGGGACGCTCCGCGCGGCGCTGCGTGCGGCGTGGGGGAAAGGTACTCGCGGCGGGGTCCGGATGCACGCGGGAGGGACGTACGCATGCACCGAGGGGCCGCGGCTGGAGACTCCCGCCGAGATCCGCTTCCTGGCCTCCGCGGGCGCGGACATGGTGGGGATGACGCTCTGCCCCGAGGCGTTCCTCGCCCGTGAGCTGGAGATCTGCTACGCGCCCGTCGGCTACCTGACGAACTACGCGGAAGGAGTGAAGCCCTTGCCGTACCGCCGCGGGAAGCTCTTCGAAGGGATGCTGCCCGAGGAGGCGGCGGGCCGCGTGGAGCGGGCGAAGAACGCCATACCCGCCCTGGCGGTCGCGGCCGCCAGGGCGCTTTCCGGACGGAAAAGGGATTGCCCCTGCGCCGTATCGATGGAAAGATACCGTCGCAGGGGGATCATCGGCGACGATTTCCGGGAGTGGGTGTCTTCCCCCCGACGGAGGAACGGTTGAAGGTCCGCGAGGAACAGTTGCATCGCATCTGCCGGACGATCCTTTCCCGATGGAGGGAGAAGGGGATGATCCGGCCGAAGGCCCCCGACGACGTCCTGCTGGCGAAGATGATCGGCGCGGTGATGAAGGACTTCCAGCGGGAGGAGGCGCTCGACCGTGAGGTCGAGGCGCTGCTGGAAAAGCATTCCCGGGATCTGGCCCAATCGCAGGCAAGCGCCCACCTGATGTTCCAGAAGATCAAGGATCGGCTTGCCAAAGAGCGGGGCATCGTCCTTTGAGTGCCCCATACCCGCAAGGAGAAACGCGTTGCGCCTGACGGAAGACCGCATCTCCCACCTTTCCCGCCTGGTGATCGACCGCCTGTACAAGGACGACCTGGCCGATTTCCCCGACGAGGGGATGGCGCTGCGCGAGGCGAAGGCCGCCTTCCAGGCGTACGTCCGGGCGGAGGACGATGTGGATACCTTCGTCCGGCAGAAGATCGGAAGGCTTTCCCGCCGCGTCCCCGAAGGGGGCAGGGAGTGGGAGATCCTCTACCGGAAGTACTTCGAGGAGGAGATGGCGAAGCGCAAGCTCTAAGCAGGACCCCGCCGTTCCCTGCATTTTCCCGCCACCCCCTTGACATCCCCCCCGCAGAATGGATATATTGCCTGTTAGCACTCACCTCGATTGAGTGCTAACAGCCGGATGGCCGTTAGACCAATATACAACCGCAGGAGGAGATGCCATGAAGGTAAAGCCGTTGCAGGACAGGGTCCTCGTCAAGCGCGTGGAAGAGGAAACCAAGACCAAGGGGGGGATCATCATCCCCGATTCCGCCAAGGAAAAGCCCCAGGAAGGGCTGGTCGTCGCCGTCGGGCCCGGCAAGGTGACCGACACCGGGACCCGCGTGTCCCCCGAGGTCAAGAAGGGCGACCGCATCCTCTTCGGGAAGTATTCCGGGTCGGAGATCAAGGTCGACAACGTGGAGCACCTGATCCTTCGCGAGGACGACATCCTCGCCATTATCGAAAAATAGCAACCATCCCACAGAAAAGGCGTAAAGGAGGAATTTTCCGATGGCGAAACAGCTGAAATTCAGTGAGGAGGCCCGCGCCGCGATCAAAATCGGCGTCGACGTCCTGACCGACGCGGTCAAGGCGACGCTCGGACCCAGGGGCCGCAACGTGATCATCGAGAAGTCGTTCGGCTCCCCACTGGTCACCAAGGACGGCGTGACGGTGGCCAAGGAGATCGAGCTTGCCGATAAGTTCCAGAACATGGGCGCGCAGATGGTGAGGGAGGTCGCCTCCAAGACGAGCGACGTGGCGGGCGACGGGACCACGACCGCGACCGTGCTCGCGCAGAAGATCTACCAGGAGGGCTCCAAGCTCGTGGCGGCCGGCTACAACCCGATGGACCTCAAGCGCGGGATCGACAAGGCGGTCGAGGCGGTGGCGGCGGAACTCAAGAAGATGTCGAAGGCAACCAAGGACCCGAAGGAGATCGCCCAGGTCGGCACGATCTCCGCGAACAACGACGAAACGATCGGCAACATCATCTCCGAGGCGATGGCGAAGGTCGGCAAGGAAGGCGTCATCACCGTCGAGGAGGCCAAGGGGATGGAGACCACCCTCGAGATCGTCGAGGGGATGCAGTTCGACCGCGGCTACCTCTCCCCGTACTTCGTCACCGACCCCGAGAGGATGGAAGTGATCCTCGAGGACCCCTACATTCTCATCCACGAGAAGAAGATCTCCAACATGAAGGACCTGCTTCCCCTGCTCGAGCAGATCGCCCGCTCCAGCAAGCCGCTGCTCATCGTGGCGGAAGAGGTCGAGGGCGAGGCGCTGGCCACCCTGGTGGTCAACAAGCTCCGCGGGACGCTGCATGCCTGCGCGGTGAAGGCGCCCGGCTTCGGCGACCGGCGGAAGGCGATGATGGAAGACATCGCGATCCTCACGGGCGGAAAGGCGATCGCGGAGGAGATGGGGATCAAGCTCGAGGCGGTCCAGCTGACCGATCTCGGGAGGGCCAAGCGGGTCGTGATCGACAAGGACAACACGACCCTCATCGACGGCGCGGGGAAAAAGGCCGACATCGAGGGCCGGGTGAAGCAGATCCGCGCGCAGGTCGAGGAGACCACCTCGGACTACGATAAGGAGAAGCTCCAGGAGCGGCTGGCGAAGCTGGTGGGTGGCGTGGCCGTCATCAACGTCGGCGCGGCCACCGAGACGGAAATGAAGGAGAAGAAGGCGCGCGTCGAGGACGCGCTGCACGCGACCCGGGCGGCCGTGGAAGAGGGGATCGTGGCAGGCGGCGGGGTGGCGTACATCCGCGCGGCGACGGCGCTCGACGGGGTCAAGCTGCATCACGACCAGGCGGCGGGCCTCGACATCGTGAGGAAAGCGCTGTACGAGCCGGCGAAGCAGATCGCGATCAACGCCGGGCAGGACGGCGGCGTCGTCGTGGACAAGATCAAGAGCGGGAAGGGCGCGTTCGGCTACAACGCGGCCACCGAGGAGTTCGAGGACCTGATCAAGGCCGGGATCCTGGACCCGACGAAGGTGACGCGCGTCGCCCTCCAGAACGCCGCGTCGGTGGCGGGCCTCATGATCACCACGGAGTGCGCGATCGCGGAGAAGCCGGAAGATAAGGAGAAGATGCCCCCGATGCCCCCGGGCGGCGGCGGGATGTATTAGAATCTTGTGGTAAGCTGACTGAATCCAATGGGGGCGGGGTTTTATCCCCGCCCCCATTTCTTCGAGGTGAGGAAGACCGTGCCAATCTACGAATACCAGTGCAGCAAGTGCAACGGGGTGACCGAGCGGCTCCAGGGGATCCACGAGCCCGCATTGAAGAAGTGCCCTTCCTGCGGCGGCAGGGTGCAGAAGAAGATGTCCTCCGGCGCGTTCGTGTTGAAGGGTTCGGGGTTTTACGCCAACGACTACCCTAACGGCAAATCCCACGACAACGGGAACGGGAAAGCGGCGAGGAAGCCGGCATCCTGCCCCGCTTCCGGTGGGGAACCCTCCCCCGCCTGCACCGGCTGCCCGAAGACGAAATAATCCTTTCGCGGCATACGCGAAGGAGGGTCCTTCCTCTTTCCCCCCTTGCCCCTCTCCGGTGAATTGATGTAGATAAGTACTTCGATTCCCGACGGGAGGGGCGTTCCATGCCTGCAAGTTTGATCGACGGAAAGGCCATCGGGGCCGTCGTCCGCGCCGAGATCAAGGAAAGAACCGCGCTGTTCTCGCAACGAACCGGGATTGCTCCCTGCCTCGTTGCCGTGCTCGTGGGAGAGGACCCGGCGTCCCGCGTGTACGTCCGCAACAAGGGGAAGGCGTGCGTCGAGGCGGGGATGCTGTCCCGGCAGATCGATCTCCCCGCATCCACGACGGAGAAGGAGCTCCTGGACCTCGTCGCGCAGCTCAACGCGGACGTCTCCGTCCACGGGATCCTCGTCCAGCTACCGCTTCCCGACCAGATCGACGAATCGAAGGTGATAGAGGCGATCTCGCCGGAGAAGGACGTCGACGGGTTCCATCCCATGAACGCCGGGCGTCTGCTCACCGGGCAGGCGGGGTTCGTCCCCTGCACCCCGTACGGAATCCTCAAGCTCCTCGATTACGAAAAGGTGGAGCTGAAGGGGAAGCACGCGGTGGTCGTCGGGCGGAGCAACATCGTCGGCAAACCGGTGGCGCTCCTGCTCCTGGCCCGCCATGCCACGGTGACCCTCTGCCATTCCCGGACGCAGGACCTGCCGGGCGTGGTGCGGACGGCGGACGTGGTCGTGGCGGCGGTGGGAAAGGCCGAGATGGTCCGCGGCTCCTGGATCAAGCCGGGGGCGGTCGTCATCGACGTGGGGATCAACCGGCTCCCCGACGGCAGGCTGGTGGGCGACGTGGCGTTCGAGGAGGCCAGGGCCGTGGCGGGGAAGATCACGCCGGTCCCCGGCGGGGTCGGGCCGATGACGATCACGATGCTTCTCCACAACACGCTGGAAGCCGCCCTGCTGCAGGCGGCGAGGAACCGCACCTGAACCTGACCATCCCGTCCGACCGGAGATACGCGCGGACGCACGTGTGGGCGCTCCGGGATCGCGACGGCCTGGTCCGGGTGGGGCTGACCCACGTGCCCGGGGGATATCTCGGGGACGCCGTCTACGTCGAACTTCCCCCCGTGGGCACGGAAGTCGCCTCCGGCGAGCCGATCGGGCTCGTCGAGTCGTCCTCCGCAGTCTGCGAGGTAGTCACGCCCGTTTCCGGCGCGATCGTCGGGATCAACCCGGCGGCGGAACAATCCCCGGAGACGATCACCGCCGATCCGTACGGCGAAGGGTGGCTGCTGGACATCCGGCCGGCGGATCCCGCCGAACTGGACTCTCTCCTCAACTGTGAAGAGTACGGCCTGCTGGCGGGGGAGGAGTAGCGCTTCCTACCGCAGGATGCGCGTGTGCGTCACGGTGTATATGAAGTGCGCGCGGATCTGAAGGTTCGCGATCTTGTACTCCGACGGGATCGGAGCGTACGGCGCCGCTTTCCGGATCGCACTCAACGCCTCGTCGTCCAGGGCCCTGTGCCCCGAGCCCCGGACGAGGGTGGCGGACTCCAGCTTGCCGCTGCGGCCGATGACGAAATCGACGACGACGTCCCCCTCGATCCCGTTGGCGCCCGCCGGGTAGCCCCACACCAGCTCGATCTTGCGCTTGATGCCGGCGAAATAGGAGATGTACTGGATTTCGGGCGCGTTGAGCGCGGTGAGCCGGGCGCCTCCGCCGCCTTCCTCCACGATTCCCCCCCGGTCGCCCGCCTTGCTTCTGCTCGCCACCGTGTTGCCCGATCCGGTCCCGCTTCCGGGGCCGCCGGATTTCCCCAGGGCCAGCACCATTTTCCCGAGGGAAGGGTTCAGGTCCTTGAGGGGCTTGCCCGAGCCTCCAGGTTTTTCGGATGGCGAAGGGCCTCCGGAGGAGCCCCGGTCCCCCGGCGGCTCCCCGGCGCGCGCCGTCTGCTGCGGGATCTCTTTTCCCGGAGGAGCGGCGGGCGCTTCCTTCGGCTTCGCCTGCGGGAATCGTTCCTCCGCCGGAAGGGCGGGGTTGACCGGGAGGTCCGGCACGCGCCCCGTCATCATCCGGGGAGGAACGGGTTCCCTCCTTTTCGCTTTCGGGCGTACCTGCGCAGGGGGCTTCGGCGCCTTCGGGGGGGCTCCCTCCAGGATCCCCGCCTGCGGGGGGAGAAAATCCGACGCTCGCGGCAGATCGGCCAGGTCCACCACCATCACGCTCTCGCCTTTGCGGGCGGTCCACGGGACGAGTGTGGCGACGATCATCGCCATCAGGTGGACGGCGAAAGAGAGCGCGATGCAGATCGCTATGGTTCTGTTCTCAGGCATAACCTAAAATTATAACACCCGCTCCCCTCTTTCCAATTGCCGGCGGCGCCTGTACCATGGAAAAAAGACCTTCGCGGCAAGGAGCGTTTTCCCATCATCCCGATCCGAGACACGATCCCTTCCTCCCGCACGCCGGTCGTCAACTATGCGCTGATCCTGCTCAACTCCGCGGTGTTCCTCTACCAGGTATCGCTCGGCGACGCCGTGAACGAATTCCTCTACGCCTACGCGGTCATTCCATACCGGTTCCGGCACCTGTTCCTCTCCCACCCCGTGGAGCTCGTCACCCCGTTGTTCGCGATGTTCCTGCACGGGGGATGGCTCCACATCATCGGCAACATGCTCTACCTCTACATCTTCGGCGACAACGTGGAGGACATCCTGGGCCACGGCCGGTACCTCGCTTTCTATCTCCTGTGCGGGTTCGTGTCGTTCCTTGCGCAGATCCTTCTCCAGTCGAACTCGATGGTTCCCAACCTCGGCGCCTCCGGCGCGATCGCGGGAGTCCTGGGCGCCTACATCCTTCTCTTCCCGCGCGCCCGCGTCGTCACGCTCCTGCCGATCTTCATCTTCTTCACGGTGGTGGAGATCCCCGCCTACATCTTCCTCGGCATCTGGTTCCTGATCCAGTTCGCGAGCGGCGCGATGTCGCTCGGGAACTCCTCGGCGCTCGCCGGGGGAGTGGCCTGGTGGGCCCATATCGGAGGGTTTCTCGCCGGCATGCTGCTCCTCCGTTTGATGGCTCCCCGCGGGACGCCGCGGAGGCCCGTTGTCGTCTGACAATTCCCTTGACACTAAAGTTCCTTTCAGACCTAATGAGAAAAATACTTATACCGACGGATCTACCGGCTGCCGGGCGATCAGGCAATCGGGAACCTGATAAAACTTTCAAGGAGGGTAGGAGATGACGAAGGCGGATCTGGTTGCTTCTATGGCTGATGCGGCGGGAGTCAGCAAGGCGGTGGCGGAGAAGGCGCTAAACGGATTCATCTCTGCGATCGGAAAGGCGTTGAAGAAGGGCGACAAGATCGCTCTGACGGGTTTCGGCACCTTCAGCGTAAGCAACCGGAAGGCCCGGATGGGGCGCAATCCACAGACAGGCGAAGCGATCAAGATCAAGGCGGCGAAGGTTCCCAAGTTCTCGGCGGGCAAGTCCCTCAAGGAAGCGGTCGGCGGAAAGAAGAAGTAGCCCCAGGTTCCCGTAAGCGGAAAACCCGATCCCCCGGCCGCGTGTCCCACGTGGCCGGGGGTTTTTTACTTCCAGGTGCATTTGATGACGGAAGTACGCCGCCGATGCCTCTGGTTTTCCAAGCGGCAGGCGTTGCCATGACAGCAGTTGTATGGAGGTGCCCTCATGTTCTCGAAGATCCTCCTTCCTACCGATTTTTCCGACTGTTCCGCGGAAGCCGCCAAGGTCGCAAGGCTCCTCGCGGAGCGGTTCGGCTCCCGGATTGCGGTGCTCCACGTCCTCGACGAGCCCGCCGCGCTGGATCCCATGTTCCGCGGGGATGTCCCCCTCGAGCTGCTCCGCGACCGCATGGAGAAGTTCGCGCAGGAGAGCATGGACGCGTTTCTCGCGGCGCACTTCTCGGGGTTCGCGAACTTTGATACGATGCTGGCCACCGGGATCCCCTATCGCGAAGTCATCGGGAAGGCGCGGGAGTGCGGGGCCGGCCTGATCGTGATCGGCACGCACGGACGCACGGGCGTGGAGCACGTCCTCTTCGGCAGCACCGCCGAGAAGGTGGTCCGCAACGCGCCTTGTCCCGTCTTGAGCGTCCGCATGGGGGGGAAAGAATACATTCACCCGTAAAACTCGCTGCCAGGTGTGGCGACGGCAGCGTTCCGCAGGGGCATGGTGGTAGGTAGCGGAAACCGTCGAGAGGAGGGGCATCAGGCATGACGATGATCATCGACGTGCACGGAAGGCAGGTGCTGGACTCGCGGGGGAACCCCACCGTGGAGGTCGAGGTGCGCCTCGAATCCGGGGCGGAGGGGCGCGCGATCGTCCCCTCGGGAGCGTCGACGGGCACGCGGGAGGCGGTGGAGCTTAGGGACGGCGACCCGAAGCGGTACATGGGCAAGGGGACACTGAAGGCGGTCCGCAACGTGAACAAGGAGATCGCCCCGAAGATTCTCGGGCTCGACGCCACCGAGCAGGCGAACCTCGACCGGGTGCTGATCGCGCTGGACGGCACCGAGAACAAGGGAAAGTTCGGCGCGAACGCCATTCTGGGTGTTTCGATGGCCGCCGCGAGGGCCGCGGCGGAAGCCAGCGGGCTGCCGCTGTACCAGTACATCGGCGGCATCGGCGGAAGGACGCTTCCCGTGCCGCACATGAACATCCTCAACGGCGGCTCCCACGCGGACAACAACCTGGACATCCAGGAGTTCATGGTCATGCCGGTGGGGGCGTCGTCGTTCGCCGAGGCGCTCCGGATGGGCGTGGAGACGTTCCACAATCTCAAGAAAGTGCTGAAAGGTAAGGGGCTCAACACGAACGTGGGGGACGAGGGCGGTTTCGCCCCTCTCCTCAAGTCGAACGCCGAGGCGATCGAGGTGATCCTGGAGGCCATCGTGAAGGCCGGGTACAAGCCGGGGAAGGAGATCGGCATTGCGCTCGACGCCGCCGCCTCCGAGTTCGGCGAGAAGGGGACGTACACCTTCCGGAAGTCGGACGGGTCGAAGAAGAACGCGGAGGGGATGGTCCGGTTCTACCAGGACCTGTGCCGCCAGTACCCGATCCTCTCCATCGAGGACGGCTTCTCCGAGGACGACTGGAACGGCTGGAAGCTGTTCACGCAGGAGATGGGGAAGAAGATCCAGATCGTCGGCGACGACATCTTCGTGACGAACCCGAAGATCCTGCGGAAGGGGATCGCGGAGAGGGCGGCGAACTCCGTCCTCATCAAGCTGAACCAGATCGGCACGGTGACCGAGACGGTCGACGCCGTGGAGATGGCCAAGCGGGCCGGCTGGACCGCCGTGGTCTCCCACCGCTCCGGCGAAACGGAGGACAGCACCATCGCCGATTTCGTCGTGGCGTTGAACACCGGCCAGATCAAGACGGGATCGGCCTCCCGCACCGACCGGCTTGCGAAGTATAACCAGCTGCTCCGGATCGAGGAGGAGCTGGGGCCGGCGGCGCGGTTCGAGGGAAGGGGAGTGTTCTATAATATCTGATATGAAGCGCAGGTTCGTCGCACTGATCGTGCTGGACGGGTGGGGCTACCGGGAGGAGGTGGAAGCCAACGCGATCGCCCTGGCGAACACGCCGTTCTTCGACCGGTTGTGGGCGGAGTTCCCCCACACGCTCATCGAGGCGTCGGGGGAGCGCGTGGGTCTGCCCGCGGGACAGATGGGCAACTCCGAGGTGGGGCACCTGAACCTGGGGGCGGGCCGGGTCGTCTACCAGGATCTCGTCCGGATCTCGAAGGCGATCCGCACGGGGGAGTTCTTCCAGGCCGAGGCTTTCTGCCGGACGATGGACGCGGCGAGGGACCGGAACAAGGCGCTCCATCTCATCGGGCTTCTGTCGGACGGAGGCGTCCACTCCCTTCACACGCACCTTTACGCGCTCCTCGAGATGGCGAAGAAGCGGCGCGTCCCCCGCGTTTTCGTCCACGCGATCCTCGACGGGAGGGACACCCCACCGACCAGCGGCATCCATCACCTGGAAAACCTGCTGGGAAAGATGAAGGAGATCGGGACGGGAGAGGTGGCGACGGTCGGGGGAAGGTACTACGCGATGGACCGGGACAACCGGTGGGACCGGGTGGAGCGGGCCTTCCGGGCCATGGTCCGGGGGGAAGGGAAGGAGAGCGCGGACCCGTTGGCTTCCGTCGCGGCGTCCTACGCCGCCGGGAAGACCGACGAGTTCATGGAACCGGCGGTGATCGCGCGGGACGGCCGCCCCGTCGGGCGCATCGCGCAGGGCGATTCCGTGATCTTCTTCAACTTCCGCGCCGACCGCGCGCGGGAGCTGACCCGCGCCCTCACGATGGAGGCGTTCGACCGGTTCCCGCGGCCCGAGCGCCTGGAACTGGCGTACGCGGGCATGACCGTCTACGACGAGACGTTCCACCTGCCGGCGGCGTTCGCCCCGCAGACCCTGGAAAACATCCTGGCCACCGTCTTCGCCGCCAACGGCGTGCGGAATTTGCGGATCTCCGAGACGGAGAAGTACGCGCACGTGACCTACTTCTTCAACGGGGGGGAGGAGAAGGTGTTTCCCGGCGAGTCCCGCGTCCTCATCCCGTCTCCGTCGGTCCCCACCTACGACCTCCAGCCGGAGATGAGCTCCTACGAAGTGGGGGAGCGGGCGGAAGCGGAGATCGCCTCCGGGAAGCATGACGCGATGATCCTCAACTTCGCCAACGGGGACATGGTCGGCCACACGGGTATCCTGGCCGCCGCGATCCGTGCCGTCGAGTCCGTCGATGAGAACCTGCGCCGCGTGCTGGAGAAGGTCTGGGAGCTCGGAGGGGCAGCCCTGGTCACCTCCGACCACGGAAACGCCGAGCTGATGGTGGACCCGGAGACGGGAGAGCCGCACACCGCGCACACGACGAACCCGGTCCCCCTGATCTTCGCGGATCCTTCGGCGAAGGGCGTCGTCCTGAAGCCGGGCAGGGCTTTGGAGGACCTGGCGCCCACGATTCTCCGCTTGCTGGATATCCCTCCTTCCCCGGAGATGACCGGGGAAGACGTTCGGACGCGGTAGGGGACGGGAGCGGAAGGGGATGGCGACGGGGTTTTTTTCCAAGGAACGAAGGCGAAAGGAGAGATGCCAGCGCATGGCCACGGTGATTTTCACTGTCCAGAGCGGAAAAGACCCGGCGAAGGTTTCCTCGCCCGTGACCGGGACCGTAAGGGACCTGTCGCCGCTCGGGATGTCGGTCGTCACGCCGAAGATCGCGCCCGACGGCATCCACGTCATGTACGACACCCTGATGACGACGCGCAACCGCATCGATGCGACGGTCTTCGTCGAGGGCGATCCGCCGGTGAGGGTGTCGGGTAAGGTGGTCTGGTTCCGGGGAGCGGAGGATCCGAAAGGGGCGTACATCTTCGGGATGCAGTTCGACAAGTCCACGGAAGAGTTCGAGGACGGGTTGGACCTCCGGTAGCAAACAGCAACGTCCCGCCGTCAGTAGGATATTTTCCCCTTGCCATAAGGAACTTCCCGGATATACTGTACATTTCCGTCAGCGGGAGCGTTCCTGGCGTGCGAGAGTGGCGGAATGGCAGACGCGCCGGACTTAGGATCCGGTGGGCAACCGTGAGGGTTCAAATCCCTCCTCTCGCACCAGCGAACGGCGTGCCTTTATCTAAATAAAAGGAAGACACAGCGACGATGAAAACGAGCGTGGAGACGGTCAGCGGTGTGGAAAAACGGGTCCGGGTGACGATCCCGGCGGACGAGGTCGGCCGGAAGATCGAGGAGGGGTACGCGGAAGTCCGAAAAATGGTCCCGATCCGGGGATTCCGCAAGGGGAAGGCCCCGATGCATATGGTGAAGCGGCTCTTCAAGGATCACGTGCAGGGGGAGGTCGCCGAGCAACTGATCAAGGATTCGGTCCACGAAGCCGTCAAGGAGAACAACCTCCGTGTGATTTCCACGCCGAAGTTCGACGGAGGGAAGATCGCGGAAGGAGAAGAGTTCGCGTTTACCGTGACCTTCGAGGTGTTCCCGGAGATCACGGCCGTAGATTACAAGGGACTGCCCGTGGTGAAGGAAAAGGTGGAGATCGCGGATGCGCAGATCGACGCAGCCCTTTCCAATCTGCGGGAATCGTTCGCGAATTACCACTCCGTGGAGGATCGGGGGGCCGCGGAAGGGGATCTGCTCGAGGTGAACTTCTCCTCGTCCGCGGACGGGAAGGCGATCGAGAGCGGCGAGTCCTCCAGCCTGATTATCGGCCAAGGGATGCCGTTCGGTAAGAAGTTCGAGGAGGAGCTTGCGGGGGCGAAAACCGGCGACCGGAAGACCTTCGAGGTGGAGTACCCCGCGGAGGTCCCGAATAAAAAGTACGCGGGGAAAAAGGTGGCCTTCGACGTTACGGTGAGCGCCGTCAAGGAGAAGCGCCTCCCGGAAGTCAACGAGGAATTCGTAAAGAATTTCAGCGATATAAAGAGCATGGAGGAATTGCGGACGAAGATGGCGGAGCGGCTGCGGGCGGAAGGGGAGGAGCGGTCCCGGCGCGGTGCGGAGGAGGAGATCCGGAAGGGGCTCCTGGAGAAGAACGCGTTCGACGTCCCCCAATCGCTGGTCGACCGGCAGATCGTCCATGTGATCGAGGACACCGCAAATCGGCTGGCTTCCCAGGGGGTGGATCTAAAGAAAGTCAACCTGGATTTCGATAAGATGAAAGAGAGGTTCGCGCCGGGCGCCGAGCGGACCGTCCGGGTCTCCATGCTTTTCGAGGCTATCGCGAAGCAGGAGAACATCGACGTCCCGTATCCCGAAATCGAAGCGGAGATGAAAGGGATGGCGGAAGCCGCACAGATGAGCTACGAGAAGGTGAGGGAGATCTACGGCGACGAGGAACGGCTGGACACCCTGCGGAACCGGCTCCTCGAACGGAAGGTAATGACGTTCCTGCTGGAAAACGCAAAGATCAAGGAGGAGGTCGCGTCCGAATGAATCTCGTTCCCATCGTGGTGGAGCAGACCAGCCGCGGCGAGCGGTCCTACGATATCTATTCCCGGCTGCTGAAGGACCGGATCGTCTTCATCGGGAACCCGATCGACGACGACATCGCCAACCTGGTCATCGCGCAACTCCTGTTCCTGGAGGCCGAGGACCCGGACAAGGACGTCAATATCTACGTCAACTCCCCCGGCGGGATCGTGACGGCCGGCATGGCGATCTACGACACGATGCAGTTCATCAAGCCCAACGTGGCGACGGTGTGCATCGGGCAGGCGGCCTCGATGGCCGCGGTGCTTCTGGCCGGCGGGGCGCACGGGAAGCGCACGGCGCTGCCCAACGCCCGGATCCTCATCCACCAGCCGATGGGCGGGACGCGGGGCCAGGCCACCGACATCAAGATCCAGGCCGAGGAGATCCTCCGGATGCGTGATGAGCTGAACAAGATCCTGTCCCGGCACACGGGGCAGACCCTGGAGAGGATCGGGGCGGACACCGAGCGGGACTACTTCATGTCGGCGGAGCAGGCAAAGAGCTATGGTATAATCGACCAAGTGGTCGATAAACGGCAAGCGGCCGCCAGACCGCTCGTGGATTGACGGAGGGCCCGGTGACGAGGAAATTCAACGACAAGTCGAACCTCCTGGTCTGTTCCTTCTGCGGGAAGGCGCAGAACGAGGTGCGCAAGCTCATCGCGGGCCCGACGGTCTACATCTGCGACGAGTGCGTGGAGCTGTGCAACGACATCATCTCCGAAGAAAACGAGGTCGATCATTCCTTAGACGAGAAGCGGAAGCGGCTTCCCAAGCCCACGGAGATCAAGAAGATCCTGGACGATTACGTCATCGGCCAGGAGCGCGCCAAGAAGATCCTCTCCGTGGCGGTCTACAACCACTACAAGCGGATCGAGTCCCGCTCCACCGACGGCATCGAGCTCCAGAAGTCCAATATCCTGCTGCTCGGCCCCACCGGCAGCGGGAAGACGCTGCTCGCCCAGACCCTTGCCCGCATCCTGAACGTGCCGTTCACCATCGCCGACGCGACGACCCTCACCGAGGCGGGGTACGTCGGCGAAGACGTGGAGAACATCATCCTCTCCCTTCTCCAGGCGGCCGACTACGACGTGGAGAAGGCGCAGAAGGGGATCGTCTACATCGACGAGATCGACAAGATCGCGCGCAAATCGGAGAACCCCTCCATCACCCGGGACGTGTCCGGGGAGGGCGTCCAGCAGGCGCTCCTCAAGATCCTGGAAGGGACCGTCGCCAACGTCCCTCCGAAGGGGGGCCGCAAGCATCCGCAGCAGGACTTCATCAAGGTGGACACCACCAACATCCTCTTCATCTGCGGCGGAGCGTTCGTCAGCCTCGACGGGATCGTGGAGCGGCGGACCTCGAAGAAGTCGATGGGGTTCGGCGCCGACATCGTGTCCCGGACCGAACGGAACCTGGGCAAGCTGCTCGAGGCGGTGCAGCCGGAGGACCTCATCAAGTTCGGGCTGATCCCCGAATTCGTGGGGCGCCTCCCCGTGCTGGCCACCCTCCACGAGCTGGACGAGGACGCGCTGGTCCAGATTCTCAGTCGCCCCAAGAACGCGCTCGTTCGCCAGTACCAGCGGCTGTTCGAATTCGAGAACGTCAAGCTGGAGTTCACCGAGCCGGCGCTGCGCACCGTCGCCCGGCAGGCGATGGAGCGGAAGGCGGGAGCGCGGGGCCTGAGGTCCATCCTGGAGCACATCATGCTGGACGTGATGTACGAAATCCCCTCCCAGAGCAACATAAAGAAGTGCATCATCTCGGAAGACGTGGTGAGCGGCAAGGTCCCCCCGGAGATCGTGCAGGGAAAGAAGGCCGAGCTGGCGTGACGCGGGAGGCCTCCCCGCGCTTCGGGGGGCCGGTTGCGACACGGAGGGTCCCATGGAAGACAGGAAGAAAATCCTTCCGCTGCTGCCGCTGCGCGACATCGTCGTCTTCCCCCACATGGTGGTCCCCCTGTTCGTGGGGCGCGACAAGTCGATCGCGGCCCTCGAGGCCGCCCTGTCGTCGGACCGCCTCATCTTCCTGGCCGCCCAGCAGGACGCGACGACGAACGATCCCGCGGAGGAGGACATCCACCGCGTCGGGACCGTCAGCCACATCATCCAGCTCCTGAAGCTTCCCGACGGGACCGTCAAGGTGCTCGTGGAGGGGCGCGCGAGGGCGAGGGCCCTCCACTACCTGCCCAACGACCGCTTTTTCCAGGTCAGCACGGAGGAGATCGTCCCGGAGCGGATCGCGGGGCCGCACGCGGAAGCGCTGGTGCGCAACGTTCTCTCCTCCTTCGAGAACTACTCCAAGCTCAGCAAGAAAGTCCCCGCCGAGGTGCTCGCGCAGGTCGCCGCCCTGCAGGACCCCTCGCGGGTCGCCGACGTGGCGGGAGCGCATCTGCCGGTGCGGCTCTCCGACAAGCAGGCGATCCTGGAGATCGAGTCGGAGCAGGAGCGCCTCGAGAAGCTTCTCTCGCTGATAGAAGCGGAGATCGAGATCCTGGAGATCGAGAAGAAGATCCGCGGCCGCGTCAAGAAGCAGATGGAGAGGACGCAGCGGGAGTTCTATCTGAACGAGCAGATGCGGGCCATCCAGAAGGAGCTCGGACACGCGGACGAGGGGAAGACGGAGCTCGACGAGCTCGAGGAGAAGGTCAAGAAGAAGGGGATGAACAAGGAGGCGGTGCAGAAGGCGCAGAAGGAGATCAAGAAGCTCCGGATGATGTCCGCGATGTCCGCCGAGGCGACCGTCAGCCGGAACTACGTCGACTGGCTCATCTCCATCCCCTGGCAGGAGCGCACCGAGGACAAGCTGGACATCGAGGCGGCCGAGAAGGTCCTGGACGAAGACCATTACGGCCTCGAGAAGGCCAAGGAGCGCATCGTCGAGTACCTCGCGGTCCGCAAGCTGGTGGCCAAGCTGAAAGGCCCGATCCTGTGCTTCGTGGGGCCGCCGGGGGTGGGGAAGACCTCCCTCGCCCGGTCGATCGCGCGGGCGACGGGCCGCAAGTTCGTGCGGATGTCGCTGGGAGGGGTGCGCGACGAGGCGGAGATCCGCGGCCACCGCCGCACGTACATCGGGGCGCTGCCCGGAAAGATCGTCCACCAGATGAAAAAGGCGGGGACGGTGAACCCGGTGTTCCTGCTCGACGAGGTCGACAAGATGTCGATGGACTTCCGCGGGGACCCTTCCGCGGCGTTACTGGAGGTGCTCGACCCGGAGCAGAACAACACCTTCAACGACCATTACCTGGACATCGACTACGACCTGTCCGACGTGATGTTCCTCACCACTGCGAACATGCTGCACGGGATCCCGCCCCCCTTGCAGGACCGGATGGAGATCATCCGCCTGCCGGGGTACACCGAGGTGGAGAAGCTCCACATTGCGCTGAACCATCTCCTGAAGAAGAAACGGGACGAGCACGGCCTGTCGCCGGAGAGAGTGGCTTTCACCGACACGGCCATCCTGCACATCATCCGCTACTACACCCGCGAGGCCGGCGTGCGCAACCTGGAGCGGGAGATCGCCTCCATCTGCCGGAAGATCGCCCGGGAGGTGGTGAAAACGCCGTCCATCGAGAAGGTCCGCGTCACCCCGCAGGCGGTGCGCCGCTACCTCGGGGCCAGGAAGTACCGGTACGGAGAGGCGGAGGAGAAGGGACAGATCGGGCTGGCCACGGGGCTGGCGTGGACGGAGTTCGGTGGTGAGCTCCTCCTGATCGAGGCGGCGCTCATGCCGGGCAAGGGGAACCTCAAGGTGACTGGTAAGCTGGGAGAGGTGATGCAGGAATCGGCCCACGCCGCGCTCTCCTACATCCGGACCCGGGCGGACCGCATGGGGCTGGACAAGCTCTTCTACCAGAAGATCGACATCCACATCCACGTGCCGGAAGGGGCGATTCCCAAGGACGGCCCGTCGGCGGGGATCACGATGGCGACGGCGCTGGCTTCCGCGCTGCTCAAGGTGCCTGCGCGGAACGACCTGGCGATGACGGGGGAGATCACCCTGCGCGGGCGGGTGCTGCCGATCGGCGGGGTCAAGGAAAAGCTCCTGGCGGCGCACCGGGGAGGGATCAAGACCGTGATCCTGCCCGCGGATAACGAGAAGGACCTCGCGGAGATCCCGGCCAAGATCCGGAAGAACCTGGAGATCGTCTTCGTCCGCCACATGGACGAGGTGATCG
>Ga0214473_10004372_pt1 | contig 17012 bp, 13 predicted proteins | sample RVTome_7_FD_203509 | JGI IMG/M metagenome (GOLD analysis project Ga0214473, IMG submission 203509) | Soil microbial communities from uranium-contaminated site in the Upper Colorado River Basin, Wyoming, United States - RVT98D197 | ecosystem: Environmental > Terrestrial > Soil > Contaminated >... | reverse complement strand
GCGACCACTCGTGCGGATCGTGCACCCAGGCGACCAAGGAGTAGCGCAGGTCGCCGATGCGGGCGACGGTGCCCGCTTCGCCACAAGCCGTGTCGTCGCCCTCCACGACGGGGTTGTGGCAGAGCACTAAAATCTGCTGGCCGTCCTCTCGCGTACGCTCGCTCTCGCAGTCCGCGCCGCCTGTCGCCAGGCATTCCTGCTCCCGCACCGAGGCCACGGTCTCCACGAAGGCGCGGTTCCACTCACGGGCCATGTGCTCGGCGTCGGGGTAGAGGTCCTCGGGGAACCGCTCGGAGACGTGGTAGGGGATCTTGCGGACGGTCCGGTCCCGATAGGCAATCGTGCACGCGCCTCGGGGCATTCCCCGCGCCTGCGCCAGATCCATGTCGCAGACCGAGCCCGGTACGCTCGAGCAGTCATCGTCGGCACCGCAAGCGACGAGGTCGTTGCCTTCGCGACGGTGGCTCTGCTGCCAGATGTCGAAGCGGTTGATGAATCGGTGCCGGGCGGGCTCCACGGCCCCGTAATGGGGGTCGTAGCCGGGGCGCTCGTTCACGAAGTACCCGAAGCGCTCCATGCGGTCCCCGGAGTAGTCCTCGGGCTGGTAGTCGTTGTCGGGATCGACGCGCCGGAAGGAATGGCGAACCGCGATCTCGCCGGAGGCGCAGTCGACGTGCGTCTGGTAGAAGAGCCAGCAGGTCGGGAACTCGCCTTCGTCTTCGAAGTACACCGTCGTCGGCTGCACGAACATCTTGTTGACGACGTCCATATACTCGACGGTGCCGTCGCCGTTGCCGTCCACGAACTGCGGCGCATCGGGGTGTGCGGGATCCTCCACGTGGTAGGCCACCGGTTCGGCCACCATGCCGTCGAAAATCCGGGCAAAAGTCAGGAAGTCCGGCTCGCTCACCAGGTTCTTCGACCAGTCGACCCGCATGAATTGCCGCTGGTACCACGGGCGATCTTCGTCGTTCTCGACGACGACGTTGTACTCCTCGCCGGTCACTTCGTTGTACTCGCGCTGGATGTCGAAGTGAGACTCGATCTCGTAGATCGCCACGGGTGACCCACGCTCCGCCGTCCCGCTGATGGTCTCGGTCTCCGAGCCAGCCACGTACTGGTAGGAGCGCCGCGCGATGAGGAGCTCCTCCTGGATGTCCCACACGATCTTTTCGGCGAGCCCCTGGTCCCCGACGAACGTGTAGGGCGCCCCGTAGGGCGTGTCGATGACCGTCTGCAGGTAGTACCACTCGCCGTCGAAGGTCGACTTGTCGAGTGCCCACGGCTGCACGCGGTTGACCGTCGGCTGGCTCGTGTTGCAGGCAAGGATGGCGGTGCTGGCGAGCGCCACGGCGACGACAGAGATGGATCTGGACATGACTCCTCCGACGCCCCCACCAGGAGGCGGACGGCGGAGGATGCCACGAACCGGACTCCAGCGTCATGGTCGTGTCCGGCACGGCCCGTTCCCCGTGCTAGCATCCAGCAGTGGATCTCTACGAGGACCTCAGGAGCGTGGTCGATGCGTTGGACACCCAGCGCATCGACTACGCGCTCGCGGGCGCGCTGGCGTTGGCGGTCCACGGTGTGGCCCGGGCCACGACCGACATCGACCTGCTCGTGCGACCCGAGGACGCAGGAGCCGCCGCGGCGGCGGTGGCCCGCATCGGGTTCACCGTCGAAGCCCTTCCCCTCCGCTTCTCTGATGGGATGGAGGTCCGGCGCGTGACCAAGCTCCAGGGAGGAGAGTCGCTCACCCTCGACCTGCTGCTGGTCGACGAGAACCTCGAGGAAGCGTGGAGGTCCCGCACATCCCATGACACGGGCGATGGTCCGTTGTGGGTCATCTCGCGGGATGCGTTGATCGGGATGAAGGCACGAGCGGGACGCACCTCGGACCTGGCGGACATCGAACGGTTGCGGGAGCTCGATCGATGACGGTGCTCGACATGAGCCCGGAGGCGATCGCCCAGCGCCTGCGTGCGGTCAGCACCCGCGCCGATCTGGATCCCGCTCACAGGCTGCATGCGAAGCTGGACGTGTCACCGCCCGGCATCGTCAGGCGCCTGAGGACCGTCGGTCGTCTTCGCCGGTTGTGCCTGAAGCTCGCCCGTTGCGGCACGGCGGCGCCGAGCTGACGGCTGCGGGCGGGCGATCCAGCTGCGATCGAGCGCACCGCTATGCGGCTTTGACGAAGCTGACTCCTCTGCGCCAGAGCCGGCGCAGCCCGTGACCCCGGGTTCGGAATAGCGCGGCGGCGCGCACGGTCACGACGGGCAGGTGCGTGTGGCAGGCTTGCGCGGGCCCGCCGTCGCGTGACACACGCTCACCCGGTCACGGCGTGAACCACACGCGCATCTCGCCCGGACCGCCTGCCGGCGGTCCTTCGAACCGGATCGCCATCACGACGCCGTGCATGCACTGTCGCTCCGCATCGGTGCCCGGCTGGTTCGTCATCACCTCGGCGCTGACGACCTGCCCCTCACCGTCCACCTGCAGCCTCCACGTGTAGAAGACGAGTCGGGAGCTGTGCCGGCAGCGGGTCGCGCGCGGGGCCACGACGCCGGCGGCGCGACGAAGCTCGGTCAGGGGGTAGCGATTGTTGGTCATCCCTCCCGAGTATTGGACCGGTCGGGCCGGCGGTCGGGGCGCGTCCCCGACTCGTGGGGGTGATGGCGGTGCAGCCTCCGGAACAGGAGATGGGATCGGCGGGGCCGGTGGTGCGGCCGGTGGCGCGACCTGTGGCGGGTCGGCCGGTTGCACGATCGTGGGCGCGGGGGGCGACGCGAGCGGGACGACGGCCGGCAGCATGGGCGTGCCAGAACCCGCGGGCGATGCAGGCGGCGCGGGAGGCTGATCCGCGATGGTCGTCACCGCGGTGTCGGCGCTGTCCCGCCCTGCGACGAGGTAGCCAGTCGTCGCGGCCGCGGCCGCGATGCCGACGATGGCCAACGCCACCAAGAGCAGCGTCGTCATCGGAACCCCGCGGGCGGGGGACCGTTCCGGCGGACCGGCTGGTGTGGCAGCGGCGCGGGCTGGCACCGGCCCCGGCGTGGGCGCCCCCACGACCGCGAGCGCGTTTCCGGACGGCAGGGTCGGCGCCGTCGCCTCCCCCAGCTCGCTCGTTCGTCTCGAGGTCGGCGTACCGCGGAGCCGATCGGCGAGCAGGGGCTCGAGCGCCAGGCGCATCGCGGTGGCCGAGTCGAAGCGGCTCCCGGGCTCGCGAGACAGGGCCCGCGTCACGACGTCGGTGATCACCGGCGACAGCTCGGGCCGCAGCGCCGACAGGGGCGTCGGATCGCTGGTGAGCACGGATGCGAGAACCGCGTTGTAGTTGGGTCCATCGTGAGGTGGGCGGCCCGTGAGAGCCTCGTAGGCGATGGCGCCCACCGCGTAGATGTCGGTGCGCGCGTCGACGGCTCGGCCCTGCGCCTGCTCGGGGGCCATGTAGAGCGGAGTCCCGAGGATGGCGCCCGTGGCCGTGAGGCCCTGCGCGTCGTGCCGCTCGGCGAGCTTGGCGATGCCGAAGTCGAGCAGCTTCACGAAGTCGTCCACGCCGGGGACGTCGCACAGGAACACGTTGTCGGGCTTCAGATCCCGGTGAACGATGCCGGCGGCATGGGCGGCCTCGAGCGCGGAGAGGACTTGCCAAGCGATCCATGCGACGCGCTCGGCGGTGAAGGGCGGCCCCGCAGCGATGGCGGCTGCGAGAGGCTGACCCTCGAGCAGCTCCATGATCAGGAACACGCCCCCGTCGGCGGAGCGGCCGAAATCCGTGACCTGCACGATGTTGGGATGCCCGAGCTGGGCGGCCATCTCCGCTTCACGCTGGAACCGAGCCAGGGACGACGCATCCTCGGCGAGGTGCGGCCGCAGAAGCTTGAGGGCGACGCGTCGGCCGAGCGGCTCCTGGCGCGCCTCGTAGACCGTGCCCATTCCGCCCCGGCCGATGCGCCGCTTCAGCAGGTAGCGCTCCCCCACGAGCCTGCCGACGAGGGGGTCCGGCGAGTCCTGAGCCACGGTCGCAGTCTACCCTGCCTTGCCGCCGCCTGCCCCCGCCGGCCAAGTACGAACGGGGGCGGGCCTGATCCCGGCGGCTGGCACGTGCTGCCGGGACCGGACCCGCCCCCTCCTGCCCGTCACACCCGTTGGAGGAGAGGGAGATGGGCACGGGCACGTCGGAGAAGCAGCCCGCCGCTCTGCGTCGCGGCCACGGCGTACGCGGTGCCGACGGTCGCTGCGTAGAACACGAGATCGATCGGCGTCGTGTGATAGGCGATGTGCTCGGCGAGGGTGAGCCCCGGCTGGACGAGGAGCTCGAAGAGGACCTTGCCCGCCGCGATGCCCGCGAAGCCGAGCACGGCAGCGGCGATCCCGAGCGTCTTGGTGCGGCCGCCGGCGAGGAGCGCGGCGCCGCCGCCGGTCAGCAGACCGATCACGATCGCGCCGTACTTGAACTCCCAGCCACCCGTCACGAAACCGATGCCGCCCCAGAGCGCCGCACCGAGGGCGGCCCCGACGACGGCTCCCAGGAGTCCGCGACCGAGTCGGGGTCCGGGCTCACCGCCAGGAGGGGCGAAGTTGCTCTGCGCGCCCGGTGCGGCGGGTGGCTGCGCTTGCGCGCTCACGGCACCCGCGCTCACGACGGGCATCTGCACGACCGCCCGTCCTGCGTACGGGCGCGCGACCCGCGTCTCGGCAGCGACGTGATGCGGGGCCTGTGGCTCGGCGACGATGTGACGCGCGGCCTGCGGCGGAGCCGCGATGTAGAGTGGGGCCTCGGGCTCGGCGGCGGCCTGCAGGTCGAAGCGCGGGTCGCTCTGGGGAACCCAGTGGCCATCGACCACTTGCCCCCCCACCCAATCGTACTGCGCGCCCGAGAGACATTCGCTTCGAGCAAGCGCCTGGCGCTCGTCGAGGTGCCAGGCGCCGTAGACGTCCTGGACGTAGCCTTCCTGCTCGAGGCGCTGGTGCTGCGGGAGCCAGCCGCTCTGCGCCGGCGCCTGCCCGTCGATGAACGCGTCGTTCCCATCGTCCCAGGGCGTGGGTTGGTAGCAGGCGACCGCGTGCTCGGGATAGGAGGGCGCTGCGGCCCCTTGGGGCGCGCGCCACGCGAGATGCTCGCTCGTCGCCGGGATCACCTCCGGGGCATACCGGATGACGCGGAATTCTTCCGGCGTTAGAGGCTCAGCGCCCGGATCGGAGAAGACGAGCTGTCCCATGCCCTGCTCGCCCGAGGGTTCCTCAGGCAGCGGCTGGGGCAGCGGCGTGACCCCGTAGAACGTGTTCTGGCGGCCGAGCGAGACATTGTCGAAGGGTGACGGGGTGACGACCGTGTCGTCATCGAAGTCGTCTTCCTGTGGGTGCCGATCGTGCCAGGCCATCGTCGATGCCTCCTCCCTGTCCTCAGTGGGATGCCATCGCACCTCCCGTGCCGCTGTCCCACGCCCGCTCCGAGCCTGTGGATCGTCTGTGATCTCCAGAACATCGCGGAATCTAGGGGACAGCGCGGTCCGGGCGCCTGTGAGCAAGGGTTGCTCGATCGCGCAACCCGCACCCCCTCACCCGTGTCCGGCTCCCGGACGGATGCCGGTCGCCGCCGGCGTGTCATAGTTCCCGCCCATGGACGCGCGCGCAGATCCCAGAACCCGAGCGACGCCCGTGGGCCTGGTCGTCGCCACCTGGGGGGTGCTCTGCGTGCTGATGCTGCTGACCCAGGCCGTGTGGCGGCTCACCCCCCTGGCGGTCGATGCCCTTCGGTCTGGCCTCTCGCCCGTCGAGATCACGATCCTGGTGGTCTGGACCGTCGTCGCCGCCTACGCCGAAGGCTATCGAGGGTTTCAGAAGGCCTTCTCCGTGCGTGTCGTCAATCGGGCCTTCCACCTCGGGCACCACCCGAGACCTCTCCACGTCGTGCTGGCGCTGCCCTACTGCATGGCCCTCATGCACGCGACCCGGCGGGGACTGATCCGCTCGTGGGTGCTGCTCGTATCCATGATCTGTCTGGTGGTGCTCGTGAAGCTGATGCCCCAGCCCTGGCGCGGTATCGTGGACGCCGGCGTGGTCGTGGGCCTCGCTTGGGGGGCCGTGTCCATCGTCGTCCTCTTTCTGCGTGGCGCCATGTTTGGCCCCGCTCCACCCCGCGACCTGCCCGAGCCGGCCGTCGCGCAGCAATCCGCGTGAAGGCAGGCCCTCGATCCCGCAGGGTTCTTGATCGCCGGCCATCCCCGGGCCAGCATCCCACCCGATCGGTGGTGTCTCCTTGATCGATGTCGGCAGCAGGATCGGCGACTACGAGATCATCGCCCAGCTGAGGGCAGGCGGCATGGCGACCCTCTTCCTCGGGCGACGCAAGGGCGTGGCGGGGTTCGCGCGTCACGTGGCCATCAAGGTCGTCCATCCCCACCTGGCCCAGGATCCCGAGTTCGTCCGAATGTTCGTCGAGGAGGCGAACCTCTCGAGGCAGATCCAGCACCCGAACGTCGTCCACGTGGAGGACCTGGGCCACGACGGAGGCACCTACTACCTCGTGATGGAGTACGTGCACGGGAGCGCCCTCTCGCAGCTGCTCGCGGCGCTCGCACGCATCGAGCGGCGCCTGGCCCCGGAGCTCGCCGTGTGGATCGCCATGAAGGCGGCCGACGGGTTGCACGCTGCGCACGAGACGCGGGACGAGACGGGGAAGCTGCTCGGCGTCGTGCACCGGGACGTGAGCCCCCAGAACATCCTGATCGCCGCCAACGGCAACGTGAAGGTCATCGACTTCGGGATCGCGAAGGTCCAGGGGCATCGGGCGCGGACGGCCACCGGGGCGCTCAAGGGCAAGCTGCGGTACATGTCCCCCGAGCAGGCGTTCGGCAAGCCCCTCGATCGCCGAGCCGACGTGTACGCGCTTGGCGTTGTCCTGTGGGAGCTGCTCACGCTGCACAGGCTGTTCAGCGGAGAGAACGAGCTCGCCCTTCTCGACGAGGTTCGCGATCCACACGTCGATCCGCCGAGCATGTACGTTCCGGAGATTCATCCGGCGCTCGACGACGCCGTCATGCGGGCCCTGGCGCCTGACCGGGACCACCGCCCCGAGACGGCCCTCGAGCTGATGCGCACTCTGGCCGCGGCCTGTCCGCGCGCCGCGACCATCGACGCGCACCACGTCGCGGAGGTCATGAACGCCGTGCTCGGCGAGGAGCTCGAGCGGAGGCGACAGGCGCTCCCCGACAGCCTCACCGGCATGACGCGACAGGCGCGACCGGCCCAGGAGGGCTCGAGGCCCGCACTCCGTCCCGAAGATGTGCTGAAGAACTTCACCGCCAGCGCGCCGGGGGCGCGCTACGTGGGAGAAGGTGGCTCGCCCGACGCGGCGTCCTACCGGAGCCAGCCCTCGGCGCTCGAGCTCGCTGCCACCATGGCCGCGTCCTCGCCGGGCCTCGTCGTCCAAACCCAACCCGGCGCCATGAGCGCCGATCGCAAGCTCGCCATCGGAGCTTCCGTGCTCGCCCTGGTAGCCGTCGTGGGCGCCGGCGCCTACTTGCTCGGGATCTCCACCACCAGCGCGACCGATCCGGGGCTCACTCCGCGAGACATTCAGGTCCTCCTCGACGGTTCGGTCGGGTCTGCCCCGCCGGCCGTGCCCGACGCGGGTGCGCCTGCCGTCGCGCACAATCTCCCGGACGCGGGAGCAGACGCTGGCCCGGACCAGACGGGCGCCTCGGCAGGCCATCACTCCATGCGCACCATGCGAGGCATGGAGCCCGAACCGATGGAGGTCGATGACATGACCTCCGCGCAGATGAGCAAGGTTCAGGGCGTGCCCATCTACGACGACGACTTCTGACGCTGCTCAGTCGAACCAGCGCACCGGCGTGGGCTCGGTCGCGTCGGTCGTCGTTCCCGTGCCCAGCTGCCCGAGGCCGTTGGCGCCCCAGCACGAGACGGCGCCCGAGTCGAGCAAGGCGCAGCTGTGGCCAAGACCACCAGGACCCTGTCCACCGACGGCGGCTGCGATCGCCCCCGTGATCGTGACCGTCGTCGGCCCCGCGGATTCGGACGCCACGCCGCTGCCGATCTGGGCCGACGCATTGGCGCCCCAGCAGGTGAGGGCGCCCGAGGCCGCCACACACGTGTGGGACCCCGCTGACGCGCTCGACATCGATGTGGCGAGGGTGACGCTCGGCACGTCGAGGGGCGTCGTGCTCATCGCCATCCCGCTCCCGAGCTGCCCTCGCACGCCGTCCCCCCAGCACGCCACGGTGCCGGTGATCCGCAGGGCACACGTGTGTCGCAGGCCGGCGGCCACGGCCACGGCCTCCATGACGGAAACGACCGGCGCCGCGGTCGCGTGCGCCATCATCGTCGCGTCGCCGAGCTGCCCCTGCGTGTTGTCGCCCCAGCACGCCACGCCGCCCGAGTCGAGGACCGCGCAGCTGTGCGCCTGGCCGACGGCGACACCGACTGCGGCGGCGATCCCCATCACAGGGACGGGCCCGGCCGGCGTCATGGTGTCGCCGTTGCCGAGCTGTCCGAAGGTGTTGTCGCCCCAACACAACACGGTGCCCCCTCCCGTCACGGCACAGGAATGGGTCACCCCGGCGGCGAGCGCCACGGCGTCGGTGGGCCCCGTCACCGGAACGGGGGCCATGCTCGGCAGTCTGGTTCCGTCGCCGAGCTCGCCGTGCGCGTTGTCTCCCCAACAGCTCACCTCGCCCGCAGTCGTGCGCGCGCAGGTGTGAGCCGCGCCCGCGGCGACCTCCTCGACGTCGCTCAGACCGAGGACGGTGACCGGCGTGAGCCGGTCCTGTGTCGTGCCATCTCCGAGCTGACCCGCCAGGTTCCAGCCCCAGCACACGACCTGGCCAGATTCGCGCACCCCGCACGTGTGCGCGCCACCGGCGGAGAGCTGCCGGATCTGCTCGCCGTCGCACAGACCGGCGACGCACGCCGTGCTGCCGCAGGCCCGCCCGCACTGCCCGCAGTTCGCCGCGTCCGTCGCGAGATCGAAGTCCTCGTCGACCATGTCGTCGCAGTCGTCGTCGAAGCCGTTGCACACCTCGGGCTGCGGCGCGCAGGCCGGGCCGTCGAGGATGGGCGCCGAGCCTGGCCACTCCGGGAGCTGATCGGCTCCCATGTTGACCGGGCGACATCCCGTCTCGTCGCACGTCTCGGCGTCCCCGCAGATCACGTCGACGCAGCGGCGCGCCAGCAGCACGCGGAGCATGCGGCTCTCTCCGGAAACGAAGCCCGTGCGCACCCGACGCTCGACGACGCGCGAGGAGCCGCTTCGGCCGACGACGGTGACGAAGACCGCCGTATCCTCGGAGCCGAGCGGGTAGATGGTCACCGTCAGCGGGAGCTGTGGGGTGGCCGTGTCGGTCAGGTCGGCGGTGACCACGGACGGCGCCAAGGTGGAGCCGCCGATGGAGATCTCGACCGTGTCGAGCTCGTCGGGAACCAACAGGTCGGAGTCGACGACCAGCACCACCTCGGTCGGCCGGCCGGGTCCGCAGCTGACGGCACAGCACGCGAGCGCGGTCAGGGCGAAGCGCCTCATTGCACGCCTACGCGGAACGGCGGCAGGTTGCCCACGAAGGGATCCCCCGTCTCTCCGCCCGTGAGCACGATGGTGGTCACGACGGCACCGGCCACGACCGCACCGATGGCGATCCACAGCCAGGGCGAAGCGAACACGGACCCGCCCTCATCGGGCTCGACCGGCTGGGCCGTCGTGGTGAGGTCCACCTGCTCCTGCACTTCTCGCGGCGTCCAGCGCTCGGGCCGCAGGTCGACCTCGACGGTGCGGGTGCCGCCGTCGTCGATGGAGAACACGTTCTCGATGGGCTCGTTGCCCTCCCGCGTGACCACGAGGCGATGCTCGCCCGGGTCCACCGGCAAGGCCTCGCCGAGGGCGGCGGCCGACAGCTCCCATCCGTCGAGCGTGAGCTGGTCGCTCGGTTCGTGACCCATGAGCACCAGCGTCACGTGAGCTATCCGACGCTCGATCTCCGCCAGCGCCTGCTCGGCATCTGGCCTCAGGCGTGCCTCGCGGCCCTCGGTCGCCTCCCGCAGAAAGCGGCGGTAGCCCTCCGCAGCTTCGACGATGCGGCCGACCTGCATCAGGGCGCCGGCCAGGTTCAACAAGGTGATGGGCCGCGGTACCAGCTCGTAGCTGTTCTGGAAGGCCGCCCGTGCTTCTTCCCAGTTGCCCTCCTGCGCGGCCGCGAGCCCGTCGCGGAACTGGCGCCGGGCAAGCGCGGTCTCGCTGGCGGTGGGCTCCTGGGCGCGAGCTGCCGTGACGGACAGCAGCAAGCATGCCGTCATGGCCATCCCGGCGAGTCCGAGCATGAGGTGACGGGCGATCATGGGCAGGTTCCCCCTTCGGTCGGGCACGGATCGCCGGCGCACCTGTTCTGGACCTCCAGTGGATCGCAGGTCTGTCCCGTTCCGATCACGGGACGCAGCGACACGGACAGCTCGAAGCGCGTGGGAGTGGAGCCCACCACGCCACCGTAGTCCTCGACGAAGATCGCGTAGGTGCCGGCCGGGACATCCTCCACGACCAGCGTGGACAGCAGGCTGTCCCCGCTGTCGTCATCGCACCACTCGAGGGGCGAGCTCTCCGGGTCGACGCAGCTGCCGCGCAGGTAGACCACCGTGTCGGCCCCCACGGTGCTGCCCGGGTTGTCGGTCGAGGCGATCAGATCGAACATCCCCCCCGGAACGCTCGCGAGGAAGATCTGCTCTCTCCCGATCGTCGATCCGCACGGCCCGCGAAAGAGACCGGTCCCCTCCATGAGCGTCCCCATGGCCGTGGTGGATGTGGTCATGGTCGTCGGAGTGTCGATCGTGAGCCCTTCCGCCCCCGTGCAGGCGCCGGCGCGCTCCGAGTTGGCTGCACACATACTGGCCATGCAGTCGAGCTCCCGGAGGCAGATGTTCGTCGCGTCGCAGGGCTGGCCGAGCCCCACGCGCCTGCCAGCCACGACCGGGAGAACGAAGCGGTTGCTCAGGAAGTAGCCGTCGTCGTACACGCGCACCCAGGCCTCCGCCGAGCCCAGCACCTCGGCGCTGAAGGTCGCGCTCTCCCGGAAGCTGATCGCGCCGGTCACAGGCACCGCGAAGTCGTTCCACAGCACGTCCGCAGCGTCGGGCTGCCCCGATCCGTTCACGTCGACCAGCGCCTTGGTGTCGTCGTGGAAGCTGACCATCACCCCGAGGGCGTTGAAATCCGCGTCGGTCGCCGTGGCCTCCACCTCGACCTCCGATGCGATGGCGAGCACGACGGCCGCGCTCACCTGGGGCGGGGAGTTGGCGGTGGCGGTGACGTCGAGGCGGAATCGGCCGCTTCCGCGGTAGTCTGATCCATCGCTCCACGGATAACCCGTCACGATGAGGGTGACCGTCTCGCCCCCCATGCCGCCGAATCGTCCCTCGGGCCGGTAGTCGCCGAAGAGCATGGGCTCGTCCTCCCAGCAGTGCGGCGGGAAGTCCCGCACGACCGGCGTGAGGCAGGGCCCGTCGCGCACGATCACCTCGGCATCGAACTGGGGGTCCGTGCCCGGATTGCGCAGGGAGAAGGCCATGGCGTGGGGCCCGGTGCCCGGCACCCGGTAGGCGATGACCGCCTGAGGCTGCGTGGTCGAAAAGCACTCGCTCACGTCCAGCGTTCCCGAGCCGCCCGAGCTCGTGTCGAGCTCGACCGTCGCGGTGCCGCCCTCCACGCCCTCGAGAACCAGCGGATCCTCGCACGTCGGCAGCCGCCGCCCCACGGACCCGTCCCCACCACCGGCATCCGAGGCCGAATCGTCGCCGCATCCGCCCGCCAGGGTCGCGAGCAGCGCGAGGCCCAGGGGCAGGCGCCGTGCCGCGGTCCGCATTCTGGACCAGAGCTTCGCCCGATGTTCCCCCGGTTTCAACAGGTTCGCCCCATCTGTGAGCTCACCGATTTCGGTGGCTCGCCCCCCGATCCGGCGCCCGCCTCTGGCCGCGGAGCCCCATCGCTCCCGGGCAGCCCCGACGCCGGGATGCGAACCGTCACCCGCGTACCGCTGTCCGCCCTGCGCTCCAAAGAGACTTCACCGCCGTGGGCCAGCACGATCCTCTTCGTCACGGCCAGCCCGAGGCCCGTCCCGCGAGCCTTGGTCGTGTAGAAGGGCTCGAAGAGCTTCGCAGTATCGTCTTCGTCCACCCCCGGGCCCTCATCGTCGACGTCGATGTTGCACAGCCCGTCCACGACCCTGACCGTGACTCGCACCGAGCCGGCGTCGCCAGAGGCCTCCGCAGCGTTCGCGAGGACGTTCAGCAGCGCCTGACCGAGCTGTGCGCCGTCCGCCAGGATCGTCACGTCCGTGCCTTCGACCGTGATCCGTGGTGTCGACACGCCGGGTCGGGACTCCACGAGCTCGGCGGTGCCGTTCAGCAACGGCAGGATCTCCACGGGGCCGATGTGCAGCGGTCGCGGCCTGCCATAGGCGAGGAGGTCCCCGACGATTCGGTTGAGACCGTCGATCCGGTCCATGATGTCCTGAATGACCTCCCTCTCTGGGGCCTCGAACTGGTGAGCGGAGGACAGGATCTGAATCGCACCGCGGATGCCCGCGAGCGGATTGCGAACCTCGTGCGCGACGATGGCCGCCAGCTCCCCGAGACGCGCCAGCGCCGCCTGTTCCTGCAGGGTCGCCTCCGCGTCGCGTCGCCTCTCGGTCTGCCGCTGCAGATTGCGGATCGTCCGTCGGTACGTGTTGGCGATGTACAGCAGGACCACGCCGTTTGCGAAGAGGATCACGGCGTGTCTCCACCACCACGCCGCATCCCACAGCGCCGAGATCTCGAAGAGCAGCCCCCCGGCCCCGGTCATGGCCGAGTAGATCGCGAGCACGACGCTCACCCAGTGGCCTGTCCTGCGATACTGCAGCGTGAACCACACGGCGGCGGCGATGAAGCCGCATCCCCCGAGCACGTTGAGCGCACGTGCGGACAAGGCGAATCCGTGCTCGGCTCGGAGGAACGTCCACGTCGAAGAGACGACGAATCCGGCGAGGGTGAGCACGATGCCGAGGACGAGGCTCAGCTCGGGCATGTACCTCGAGGAGCGGGTTCCGCGAGGGAGCCAGAGCAGTCCGAACATGAGGCCGCCGAGGAAGGTGGAGCTGCTGAGCAGGCCTACGAAGGTCTCCCCCGGCGGGACGCTCGCATGGGCGAGCTCGAGGCCTCCCTTGATGGCCAGTCCTGTGGCGGCCCAGGTGTGATAGTCGCTGCCGGTCTCGTACCTGCGAATGGCCACGAGGAACCAGGCGAGGGCGAGGGCGGCGGCGGCCCCCACGCTCTCGACGGAGGCGTGCAGCGGCACGTTGACCCAGTACTGATCGGCCAGCGCGTCCACGAGGGCGAGGCCGAAGAGCACCGGAACGGCCAACCCACCCAGACCCACCAGGAGAGCCGCGCGCAGCTGCGCCTGACCCGAGGGGTGAGTCGGCGCCACGATCGCAGGCGGCGGTCGACTGGCCGATTCGTTGGTGCTGCTCGTCATTCCTCAGTCCGGCCCGCATCCTAGTCCACGGAGCCACATGAAGCACCAGTGCCAAGGGGCAGCCGTCGCGCCGTCGCCGGCGACTCCCGCGGGAGCCGGCCGGCGGGTCGCCTTGATGAGCCGCGGGTGTTGGCGCTACGCTCTGCGCGGAGGTCGTAGCATGACACGGTGGGCTCACGTTGCAGCGGCTCTGGCGGTCCTCGGGGCCGGCTGCGTGGGCGACACGGACGGCACGCCTGTACCGCCGGATGGTCCCCCCGTCATCACGGGCACTTCCGTCAAGTCTCCGGGCTCGACCTTCGACGTCGCCAGACCCCACATCGAGCCCGCCGCCGATCTGCTCTCCGCGGCCGATCCGAAGCTCGACGGGTTCACGGGCTGGCCCCTCGCCTTCTCGGCGCGCTACCACGATCGGCCAGGCCTGTCCTGCGGCATCACGCTCGACCGGGACGGAGCCGTCGTGCGCGAGCTTCCCGCCGTGAGCACGGAGGACGCTTGCGTCGCCGTGTGGGACGGGCTCGACGGTGCTGGCGACTTCCTCTCCCCCGGGCCGGTGCACTTGACCGCGACGATCGAGGATTCGGTGGGCGAGCCGCTCGCCGTGGCCGAGGCGGGCATCGAGGTGGTGCGCCTCGGCATCGAACGCGTGCAGCTCCGGGGCGTGCGCGCGGCGGACCGCGTGCCCCTGCTCTATCGCGAGGTCGATGGTGTGCGGGAGGGGTTCTACGAGGTCGCCGCGACGCGCTTCCCGTGGCGAATGGCCCCCGACGGGTCCGAGGGAGCCCGGGCCGTGAGCCTCGACCACGCGGACGGCACGCCTCGGGAGGCGCCCGCGCCGTGGGACGATCTCGCCAGCCCTCCGCTCGACGCGGCGTCGCCCGACGGTGTGGAGCGCGACACCTACTCGCTGCCCACCGCCTGGGTCGCGGGCGCCCTCGTCGAAGCGGTCGCCGCCCTGAGCGCCGATGTGGCGGGCATTCCCGGCGGCGGAGCGCCGGCACTGTTCGACGTTCGCGTAGTCGCGCCCGAGGGTACGACGCTCGCAGAGGATGGGCGATTCGCGGACGGTGACCTGATCACGGCGACCAGCACGGCTTCTCCCGTCTCCGCCGTCGGCCGGTACGATTGGGCGCTCGAGTGGAGCTTCGAGGCGAGGTCGGCGGCCGGGCAATGGGTGCCCATTCCCGGGGCCGCCACGACGGTCCACCGCCTGTACGGCCTCGTCGCCCAGCCGGTCTTCGACTACTCGACCGTGCCGCACCGGGCGTGGGTCGATGTCGTCGATCAGGTCGCCACCTGGGTCGCCGGTATGTCCCGCGATCCGGACGAGGTCGCCGGCAGCATCGTGGATGGCGTCTACTACGACCTCGGGCTGCGATACGACGCGGAGAGTGGTGCGTCCTTCTATACGGACTATCCGAGCGGCTGGACGGGGGCGGTCTTCCAGCTCTCCTGGTTCCAGGACCGCGACTTCGGCTCGATCATCAACTGCTCCGATGCCGGCTCCATTCTGTCGACCTACGCCAACATGGTCGGCATCGACTTCCGCTATCACATCCTCACGCACGGGGCCGCGTCGGGGTTCGATCTGAACTACATCCAGCCCATCGGGTTCACCCGCTTCTCGGAGACGCCCTTCACGTCCGGTCGCGGGGCGTTCCGTTATCACGCCGTCGTCGGACCTCCTGACGGCCGCTTCTTCGACGCGACGCTCGCCCTCGATGGCGACGGAACGCCGACGGCGCCGCCTCACCGATTGCTGCTCGCCCAGGGCCTCGACCCGACGGAGTACCTGCGGGATCTGTCCTCGGAGTGGTCGGGCATCGTCACCTCGGTGGACGAGAAGGTGAGGGTGCGATGAGAAGGGCGACCATCGTCGCGGCTGTCGCGCTGGGCTTGTGCGTCGCCTCGGTTCCGGGGCGGACATCGGCGCAGGTTCGCGCAGGCGTACCGCTCTCCTCCATTGCACCCGCGGGCATGAGCCTGCTGTGGGCCCAGGCCCCCGACACGCGCGACGGGCCGGCGCGCGTGGCCTTCGCATCGATGGGCGCACAGAGCCCGCAGCTCGTCGTCGACGTGTGGGTCACCGTGGACGCCAGGGCCGCCCGGCGCCGCGCCGCCGCGGTCCTCGACACGATGACGCACGAGCTGTCGGCCATCACTGCGTTGGGCGATCGCGCGTGGGGCGACGCCGGGTTGGTCGTGTTGGTGCGGGACAACGTGACGGTCCTCGTGCGCGCGCTCGGAGGCGGCCGCGGCGCCTTGGCAACGGCTGCCCACATCGATGCGGCCTTGCGCGCGGCGCCGGCGGGTGCGCCACGGCCGGGAGCGCCATCGGTGATTTTCGCCTCCGCGCCCCAGGTGGGCGTGCCGGTGCCGATCCGGGTTCGCGGCGACGTCGTCGGGGTCCACGTGTCCGTCGACGGCGATGGCTATGCGCGGCGCACCCGCGCGGGCTGGGTGCTGACCCGCACGGGCGAGGGGCCCTTCGCACTGCGGGTGGTGGTGGTCGACTCCATGCTGCGCGTCGCCGTCGTCGCGGAGTGATCCGTTCCTGCTCGCTGCACGACCCTACACGCGCCGTACGGCGCCGGGACGCGCGAAGGTCGAGCGGGCGTGCTCCACGTCTTCGCGAATGGCGCAGCCCTCGAGGTGGTCGTTCACCAAGCCCATCGCCTGCATGAATGCGTAGACGGTGGTGGGACCCACGAAGGTCCAGCCGCGCCGTTTCAGCTCGCGGGCCAGGGCCGTGGACTCCGCCGAGGTCGACATGGAGCGCAGGACCCGGTGGGTGATCCGGCGCGGCCGGCTGCCTGGTGCGGGTTCGAACTGCCAGAAGAAGGATGCGAGGGAGCCGAGCTCGTCGATGAGCTCGAGGGCGTGGCCGGCGTTGTCTACCGTCGACTGGATCTTGCCTCGATGCCGGACGATATCCGGGTCGGCGAGGAGTCGATCGATGCGGCGGCCGTCGAAGCGAGCGACGAGGCGCGGATCGAACCCGCGGAAGGCCTTCCTGAACGCCTCGCGCTTGCGCAGTATCGTGAGCCAGCTGAGCCCGGCCTGGAATCCTTCGAGGCAGAGCTTCTCGAAGAGCCGCGCGTCGTCGTCCACCGGGAAGCCCCACTCGGTGTCGTGGTACGCGCGATAGTCGGGTGCGCTCGCCGCCCACCAGCAACGGGTCACGCCGTCGGCGCCGGTCACCAAACCCTCGCGTGAGGCTGCCATGCCTAGAGGCAGGGCCCCGCCGGATTGCCCGCGAGGCAGCAGCGACCCGGGCGACAGCACTGCCCGCAATCGTAGGAGCTCCCGTAGATGGGGTTTCCCCCTTCGGCCACGCAGAAATAGCCGTCGCCTTGACCGCAACATTCGCCGGGTGCGAAGCCGCACAAGGCGGAAATGGTGCCGCAGGACGGATAGCCAGAGCCGTTGAATCCCGGATTGTGGACGCAGCTCCCTCCCGAGCAGTAGTCGACGTCGAAGGGCCCGCAGCCGA
>Ga0214473_10004371_pt1 | contig 17013 bp, 16 predicted proteins | sample RVTome_7_FD_203509 | JGI IMG/M metagenome (GOLD analysis project Ga0214473, IMG submission 203509) | Soil microbial communities from uranium-contaminated site in the Upper Colorado River Basin, Wyoming, United States - RVT98D197 | ecosystem: Environmental > Terrestrial > Soil > Contaminated >... | reverse complement strand
TTCAGGGGCAATTGCTCCGGAATTGGCAGTTTCGGAGGCGTATTGAACGGGTCATCGAGCCAGGCGCGCAAATCCCGATAGGTAAAGAGGTTCAAGCGAAGCATGGACGCGAGAACTGAGAATGACAGGCCCGCCCTTGAGATGTGATGCAGCCATTTCAGGAGCAGGAGAGCGATGAGAGCTGTCCAAATCTGGATCAGAAGCGCGTTCTCGGTCGTCCCGACGAAACTCTTGATCTTGAGATTCTGCTTGAGCGTCTTGAAGAAAATCTCAATCTTCCATCGTTCCTTGTAAATTGCGGAGACGGTGTTCGCGCCGAAGTCGAGATGATTTGTGAGAAGCTCGATGATGCGCTCTTTCTCCGGATCCCACACCACGACTCGTCTCAGGAGATGCGGACACTTGTCCTTCGAGTAAAAACCCGTGAGCCTGATGATCTGGTCGGCGACAATATTCGAGTTTTGCGGCGGTCTGCGACTCTCCACAATTTCGTACAGAGCATTTTCCTTCATGCGCGTCACGAAGAAAACTCCGTTGGGCTGCGTTCCGTCGCGCGAAGGGAGGCATAAAACTCCAAAAGCCTGTAAAACAGGTCTTCGAAAAGTTCCGCTGGCCGATGCGCGTTGGCGTAGGACAGGGTCGATTTGTTCGGAGCCCTTTCGACTCCGAGGTGATGCAGCTTGCCGAGACAGCATTCAAGACCGTTGCAGATTTCCCTGAGGGAGTCCGCACGCGCAAGATGGCAGAACAGCATCGAGACGAGTTGTGTCCAGCACGTGAATCCCTTTGCGTGCTTTTCGGCGTCGTGTTTCCTTATAAGCTGAAAAAATGTGGTCCTTGGAATTTGCTGGAGAAGTTGACTGAACAGGCTTGAAGTTAGTACCATTGAGTCGGTCCTCTCTTTCGATAGGTTTTGGAATAGATCAACTCCATTCTACCTATTTCGAGGAGGACTTTTCTTTTCCTTACGCCTGTTCTTCAGACTTTATTTTGGACAAGAGTGATGCTGTAATATTTTTTACCGTGTGATAAAATTTGGCGCATAATGAAAAAAATAGTCGTTCCCATACTTTCAATTACAATTTTCGCAATATTCATAACTGGTTGCCCCCCAACTCAAAAGCCCGCGGATTTCGGCTCCGAACTAAACAGGAATAATCAAACCACTGGAAATATTGAGGAATCGGAACAAGAACCGGACCGTGGCATCGACGCTGAGCTCGAAAAATTAGCCATACAGTTTCTTGTGAAACTCGGTTTTGAGGAAGGGCAACTTAAACTGACATTTAAGGAGGTAACGGGGTCACCGGAGCAGATTTCCTGGACGTTGATATATAGTGACGATTTGGGGGAACTGGCATCGATAATTGTCAATGAAAAAGAAAAAGCGATCGAAACCTGCAGGTTTTTGCGGTATATGGATCAAAACTCTCCTGAGGCAGTTCGACCGGGAGCAGACGCCAGTAGCAGGCTTTTCGCTGCTCTAGGTCTCGGAGATGAGGGTTTCAAGGCTAAAGCAGGTGGTCCTATCCCGCTGCCGTTCCAGGTATTTGAAAAAATAGTGAATATCAACGGGTATAACATAAAAACTGGCGAAGTGATTTTCATACCGCACCGCAGTCAGGATTCCATTGAAGCGATAACCATCCATGTTGTTGAATTGCCTAAAGTTTTGAATATAAATATAACGGAAGAACAGGCAAAACAAATCGCCAGGCAAAAACTTACGGATCCTAGCAGTGAACCAACGAATATACGCTTGGTTGCCCAATTTGTTGATGGGATCTCTGGTGATGTTGCGATTTATTATGAGGTTACCTTTAATGAAATGCCCGTATATGTAAATTCTGATACTGGTGAGCCCTTGTAACCATTACCAGGTCCTAGATTCGACCAGAATTACTAAGAAACTCTAACAAAAAGAGCAACGAATCAGGATAGTGTAAGGACATTATATATGTAAGGTGGTTTTCGGGGGAGAGTTTAAATGGCGAGAGAATTAATCCCCGACGAGCTTTGGGTCTTGATCGAACCGATACTTCCACCCTCTAAGGAGCGTCGATTCCGGTATCCAGGACGAAAGCCGATGGATAGACGGAAGGTGCTCACCGGCATACTCTTTGTGCTCAAAAGCGGAATTCCCTGGGAGATGCTGCCAAAGGAACTGGGCTGCGGAAGCGGCATGAGCTGCTGGCGATACCTTCGCGACTGGCAGGAGGCCGGTGTGTGGGAGAAAATCCGCGAGATGATGCTCGCGAAATTGAACGAAGCCGACACCGGTTTTGCACTTGACGATTATCAGCTTAAGGTTTATTGACGTCTGACATTTTCTTGATTAACTTGCCCGGCCCAACCAGCCGGGCTTTTTCAATGCTAATTCTGGTCGTTCCCCGGGATTTTTGGGCAGCAACTTATCGGGATTTTCCGCATCGGTACCCGGAGTTTGCATGGGTTGCTTTTGAACCAAAATATATAGATTAAAATCCCAATTCCGTTGACGCGATAGTGAATCGCAGGCTGACATTTATTATAATGATTACCGGAATGATTTCTTTAAGGCCGTGGCATTGATCAATAGCATTTTGCGAGGGGCGACATAATGTCCTCAAACAGCCGCATCCCGGATCTGAAAGAAGCGCTTCGTGAGACAGCGGAGTATGAGATTCCGGAGTCTCCGAAGAAAAAAGTTAATATTAATCCGGAAGATATTCCGCCTCCCCCGCGCGACTGGACCGCCCATCCGATCACCAAGACAATTTTCTGGCTGGTGATTCTGGGTATTATTGCGATGTGTGCCGTAATGGGTCCTGGGTTGATCGATTACGCGAAGGGGCACCGGCTAGGAACCACATTGACCGGGATAGCTGTACTTGTATTCATATTCCTGATGGCTTTCGCGTACTGGAAATTTCGGGCGGTCGGAGAAAGCGCGACGACGTACTGGGATACGGAGCGAAAAAAGAAACCGCGGTAAGGGCGTTTCCCCGACCCTTTTGCAGTACATAACCTTAAGACCCTATGGTAAAGTTTGATATCAGGGGTATACTGCGACATATACATATTAAATAAATACTCAAACAGGAAGAGATCGATCATGATAACGATGAAACAGGTTGGAACCGTCATTTTTCTGATCCTGCTTTTGATGATTCCGGGGAAGCCCGCGTTTGCCGAGGATTATCCGGGTGTGTACGCGTCTGATAACGCTCTTGTGTTTGTGCAGGGCGGAACCGCTGCCGGTGACCTGACGGGAATAGTTGTACTGACATACGAGTACTCGATGGACTGGGTCATAACGCTTGGCGAGACCGGGCTCAAGGCGTCCGACGGGCTGATTCTTACCGACGGACGGCAGTATGTGTACAAGGCTGACGGCTCCAGGCAGAGCGAGTCGGAATTTATCAGCCTGGAGAAAAATATCGACTGGACTACGATGGAATTCGCGGTTCTTCCGTCCTACAGTTACTACCTCGCGCCGATGGTCCAGGGAGGCCTTGCGTATGCCTTTGTCGAGACAAAATCGGGGCTTCCGACCCAACTGGTTCTTGCCAACGAGGTGATCGAGACCGAAAATACGGTAAATCTTTTCGACGGGTTTCTGTACCAGCTCGCCGATGGACTGATAAACGCGCAGATTGCGTTTACGGAAATGGCGTTCGGGTCGCAGGGACTCGTGAGGGGCGAGTTCCCCGACAATTTCCCGCCTCCGCCGGAAAACTACCCGAACCCATATCCCACGTATCCGACGCCGTCATATCCACCGCCTGGAGGAATGCAACCGTCCGGCTCAGGTTCCGGTCAGGGAATTTTCTTTCCTACGGGCACTGATGTCCCGCCTGACCAGCAAATCGACCAGCCAAGATTCACGCTTGAGCCGGTATCGAATTATGATGTGCCCCCGATTATAAAAATCGGCATTGTCGAGACGCGATCTTACGCGGACATTACCGGCTGGGAGAGTACCTGCGATGAATTCCTCGAGCAATCGATCGCCAACGGAGGCAAAATCGAAGTAGTCATGATCCCGTGGGACGGCAGCAAGTTCGGAGGCGCGGTCATGTGGGACCGCGCGACCTGGCTTTGCGACGAGTATGATGTCGACGCATTGATGATTACAGAGCTGATTCAACTTGAGATCCCCGGTTATGTCGGGCCGACCGGCACGTCGCGGACCGTCAGACTAAACGGAGAGATCAGGTCGAAAATAGTCGATGGAACCGCCGGGGGCAGAATCTGGGAGGGCAGTTTTGAGTTGTCTCAGAACCACGATGTTTACGAGATCCAGCAGGGGGAAGACGCGATCATACGGGCCGACTTGTGGCTTCTTATCGAGATGTTGAAGAGCGACATCGATGCCAAAGCAGTTTTGGACGGAGTACATGTGGACTGACTCCGATGGTGGACTTCATCGATAAGTTGAAAAAATTCGGGCAGCGCAAGGTGGCGCCGTCCGGAAAGACCGGGCGTAAATCGATGGGTACGCCCGGAATCTCCGATGGAGCGGTTGAAGTGGGACAAACGCGGTTTCACGAGATTCTTCACGGGGTAGCGGACGATGAGGCGGAAAAACGACTCGGGAAAATCCTCAACGATATAAAAACGCTGTCGGACGCGCTCTCCAGAAAGAGACTTCTTGAGGATCTCGAGGATTACCGCGCCAAGGTCGGGGAATTTTTACGGTTCTATATGGACGAGGTCCTCGATGTGAGGCAAGCCTCGGGAAGACGGGGATTTTCGCGTCGAAAACAACTTCTGGTCGTGAAGAAGGTCAATGTGGAGCTTGAGGAGTTGACAAGTCTGGTACTCGGTGGCGCAAAAGACTTCGAGATAATGAAAGAGCTTGGGACAATAGAGGGCTTATTGATGGACCTATATCGATGAGTGGAAGTGTGCATTAGAAAAATTTCCGGGTTTCCGACATGAAAGAGAGTTTCAAGGGAATAATCGGACATGAAATGCCCGTGAGGGCGCTTTCCCACCTTGTGGACGCAAAAAAACTTCCAGGGACGCTCTTATTTTCTGGACCGGGCGGTGTAGGGAAGCTTGCGACCGCGCTGGCGCTCGCAAAAGCCCTTCATTGTAAAACGGGTTCGCCTCCCGGATGCGATTGCCCTGAGTGCTCCGCGATTCGGGCGGGTAATCATCCGGATGTAGTAGTTGTGTCGAGGGACAGGCAGGTAACGGTCGATGAGATGCGCGAGATAGTGTCGCTGGCGCAGCTCAAGACATCGGGGTCGGGGGAACGTGTAATAATTTTCGACCGTGCCGAGTTGATTAACACACCTGCGGCAAACGCCGCGCTTAAAATGCTTGAAGAGCCCGGCAACAGGACCAGGTTTATTTTAATAACGGACACCCCGGCGATGCTATTGCCAACTATAAGGTCGCGAAGCTATAAACTCAGATTTTCGCTGCTTTCTTCGGATGAAATGAAGGAATTTGCCGAACGCTGCGGGTTTGATGTCGAGGGCAAAGAGACTATCGAGGGAATTCGGGTCGCATCGGGATGTCCGGGTTTGCTCCTTCGATGGCTGATTTCCGGCGATTACCGGGACATCACAATGGAGATCAGGGATTGGATGCGCGGTGTGATCAGGCGCGGTGATGAACCGACAGTCGGCAGCATGCTCGACTGGAAAGCCGAATGGCGCGGACGTGAAGGCAAGTGGAAAATTCCCGGATACATGAATAACCTGTACGAGATAGAGACGAAAACAAGCATCCCGAGGGGCGGGGATGTGGTTGAAATTCGGAGATGGATCGACTCGTCGGGAAAATTCGCGTTTAATCCAATCAACTGGCAGATCGAAGGGAAGGCACAGAAATCGAAGAAAATTTGGTCCGACAGCCGTAAGAGCCTCCATCTGGCAAAGATGATCACGCGGATCCTGGCGGTCGAACCCGATGGTCCCAGGACTCGCGATATTCTCAGCGTCCAGGATTTTATTCGGAAAATAAACTGGAATTGCAGTTTTGATATCGCCCTGGAGAGGTTATACTTCAAGCTGGCAGGGAATTAAGGATAGAGTCCAACCATGATCGAGACAGAAGGTCAACCCGCCGCGGCGGGCGCCCGTTATATAGAATTTACGCATACGAAGCTGGGTCTTGTTAGGAAAATCAAGTGGGACCCGGTTGTAGGTGAACCGCTGCACGGGGAGAGGTTTATTTTCCGCGATGAATTCGGCGAGGACTGGGGCTGTGTGCTTAAGGAAATTCCCGAATCCGAGTTTCTGCCTGAAGATGAAAATAAACAACCGGGCGATGATGAAGAGGTTGAGGAAGATCCCCTGACCTCGGGGCAGTCGGTAATTAACGGAATCGCGGTCAGATATTTTACGCCTGAAGACAAGGAAGCCATCTCGCAGATTCTAAAAGACGAGGTCGAGTACCTGGCGACATGCCGTGAGCGTGTCAAACATCACGGGCTTAAGATGAAAATGCTTGCGTCCGATGTCCGGTTTGACAGAAGGAAAATCACGTTTCACTTCGCAGCGGAGGGTCGGATAGACTTTCGCATGCTGGTTCGCGACCTTGCCGGCATTTTCCGATGCAGGATCGAGCTCCACCAGATAGGCGCCCGGGACGAGGCCAAACTGTATGTCGGCTGCGGACCGTGTGGCAGGAACCTCTGCTGCAGGACCTGGCTAAACGAATTTCAGCCAATCGGAATCAAGATGGCGCGCGCGCAAAACCTGCCTTTGAATCCGGGGAAGATATCGGGGAACTGCGGAAGGCTGCTTTGCTGCCTGAGTTACGAGTACGAGGTTTACCTCGATCTTGCCGAGAGCCTGCCCAAGGTGGGAGACCGTACCGAGATTGACGGGCTGCCTTACGAGGTCACATACATCAGCCCGTTGGCGCAGACTGTCAATCTGATCTGCCTGAACGTAGATGAGCGTCACAAGCGCATAAAGGCCACGCGAGAGGAGTTTTATTCCGGGTCTCTGAAAAAGAAAAAGGTCGGGCAGTAAAATTTCTCGATTACGGCAAAAAATAAGCCCCATTCGGAACCGGGGCGTTTTTTTTTATCATATCAAGCTTCGTAATGGCGCTCGTATTGAAGTGACACCTCAGCCATCTGACAGTCGATCCGCTCCATAACTGTCGCGGTTCTGTATGAGAATTCTGTATGAGGTGGTACTTCCGGCAACAGAACCGCGACAGTTATGGAGCGGATTCCTATAGTTAACCCATATGGCTGAGGTGTTACGTATTGAGTTGGTGGGGCTACTAAATTATAATTCACCTTTCTTGCTGGTTGAAATGGGGGGGAGCAGTCCTCTGGCGAGGATGTCCCCCGTTTCGAGGACATTAATATAATGGATACATCCCTGTCAGAAAGGGTGGTCTTCGCTGTCCTGATCATCGTTGCGGTTGGATTATTCCTTCAGCCGCTCGTTTTCAGGTACAAGAGGGTCATGATGGGGAGGGGAGTTCTTCCGACCGACCGTCTGGGGCAGCGCGTTAAAAGATGGTTCCGTCAGGTTCTGTTTCAGGGAACCGTCATCGCCGGACGTCCGGGTCCGGGTACGGCGCATGCGGTCGTCTTCTGGGCGTTTCTTTTTTTCCTTCCGGAAACCGCCGACACTTTCGTCCAGCTTCTTGGTTACAAACCGGGAATATTCGGCAATTGCCCGATTCATCCGTATTACCAGGCCCTTGTCGCGTTTTTTGCTGTACTGGCGATTATCGGCATCGTCAGCCTTTTCATCCGCAGATTTTTCCTCAGGCCGAAAGCGCTTGGTGACCACATTTCATGGACCTCCGGCCTTGTCGCTCTGTTTATTGTCTACCTGATGATCACTTATATACTCGGTGTTTATGTTATTGCGGAGAGGTTAGGCGTCGATGGCCCAACAAATCCGGCTTTTAAGATTAATGCATGGATTCATTCGATTGTTATTCTGGCCTTCCTGGTCCTGATTCCGAGGTCGAAGCATGTCCATCTTCTTCTTTCGCTCTTCACGACATTCTTCAAGGATTTCGAGCTCATCCCGATCCAGCCTCTCAAAATCGATCTCGATGATGACGATGGGAGCGATGAGGAGGAGATGTACCTCGGTGCTGAGAAATTCACCGACCTGAGCAAATACTCCATTTTAAGCTCGTTTACGTGCGTCGAGTGCGGGCGCTGCTTCGACAACTGTCCGGCTCGGATTACAGGCAAACAGCTCAATCCGAAACAACTTATGTTGGACCTGAGGGACGTATTTTTCAAGGAACCGACAAGAGAGATATCGTCGGATGATCGATTCACGGAAATAATCTGGCAGTGCACGACGTGCGGAGCCTGTACATTCGTGTGTCCGGTTGGGATCGACCAACCGCTTCCGATGATGGAGATGCGGCGCGGGTATGTCGCTAACAGCATTTTCCCGGATGCCATGCGCCCGTTGTTCGACAATCTCGAATCGACCGGAAATCCCTGGAATTATCAGCCTCTGGACGCGGCCGAGTTTATCGCTGAAAATGAAATACCCGAGTTCGAACATGGTAAGAAAATCCTGTGGTGGATGGGATGCATGGCCCGCTATGACGACAACTACAGGAAAGTGTCGATCGCTTTCAACCAACTTCTGCGTGCGGCGGGAGTCGATTTCGGCGTGTTGATGGATGAGACGTGCACCGGCGACGCGGCTCGGAGGGCAGGAAACGAATTTCTATTCCAGATGATGGCGCAGATGAATATCGAGAACATCAACGAGGCGAACCCGGACCTGATCGTCACTACCTGCCCGCACTGCCTGAGGACGTTAAAGGAATATAAGGAGCTTGGGCTTAAATCTGAAATCGAGATCATTCATCATACTGAATATTTGAAGGAATTAATTGAGCAGGGCAAATTAAAGCTGAGCGGGAGTTCAAACGGCACTGTGACGTACCACGACCCGTGCTATCTGTCGCGCTATCTCGATGACTCGGGTTATAAAGATCCCAGGGAGCTCATCGTGAGGGCGGGGAAGACGATTTCCGAGCCTGAACGCACGAAGCGCAGGAGTTTCTGCTGCGGCGCGGGTGGGGGAATGCTGTTTACAGAAGAAACCGAGGGCACGCGAATTAACCACGAGCGTGTCGATGAGTTAATGAAGCTCGAGGCTGACGAAGTCTGTATTGCGTGTCCGTTCTGTCAGATGATGATCAAGGACGGATTCGGCGACAAGGGTGTCGAGAACGCGAAGGTGAGGGATATCGCCGAAATTCTTGCCGAGTGCCTTTAGAGGGACATCGACACGCCCGATATTCTTTTTTTTGCATAGAAACATTGCTATAGTGAGTAAGGCTGGGTAAAATCGAAAAATTGAAATGGCATCCATCAAACCATCGCTTCCTAAGTTCGACTGGATATTCCGTGAGACGGAACCCGAAAATGCCGGACGTGTCGCTAAATCGCTCAGCAGTGAAATGGGCATCTCTAAATTGCTCGCACGGGTGCTTGTCGCGCGCGGATTCGACACAAAAGAAACCGCCCGCGATTTTATAAAGCCCTCGGAGAATCAGATCTTACCCCCGGATGCGATTCCCGGAATGGGCGCTGCCGTAAATCGACTGGTGCAGGCGGTCAGGGGACGTGAGCCTGTGATGGTACACGGGGATTACGATGTCGATGGAATTTCCGGGGCAGTGATGGTCCATGACACTCTTAAAAAATTGGGTTGTGCATCAAGGATTTTTCTGCCCAGACGCGATCTGCACGGTTTCGGGCTTGCGCAGGAGGCCGTTAAAAAGGCAATCGAGGGTAAAATCGGCCTGATCGTGACCGTCGACTGCGGAATTTCTTCGCCGGAGTCGGTAAAACTGGCCCGTGACGCTGGTATCGATGTAATCGTTACCGACCATCACCCGATTCCGGAAAATCTCCCCTTAGATTGCGTCATCGTTCATCCCGAACTGGATGGCCAATATCCCGGCGGTAAACTTGTCGGTGCAACGGTTGCGTATAAACTGGTTTTAAGCCTTCTTGAAAAGTTAGGGGAAGATTTCGAGGAAGCCAAATACCGTCTGCTGCCTATGGTCGCGATGGCGACTGTTGCCGATGTGGTTCCTCTCCTTGGCGAAAACAGGGCGCTTGTGTCGATCGGGCTGCCCCTTTTCTCGGAAACAAAAATTCCGGGCTTGCAGGTTCTATGGCACGGGACGCGCCGTAACGATGCCCCATATCCCACGGCACGAGACATCGCGTTCGGAATCGCTCCACTCCTTAACGCCGCGGGACGTATGGGCGACCCGTTCCCGTCCGCCAAACTCCTTCTTGCGCCGGACACCGACATAGCCTGGGAATATTATCGGAAACTCGACCGCCTGAATAACGAGCGGAAGCGCATCATGAACGCCATTACAAGCCGCCTGATGCGTCTTCCGGACATCGCCTGGACTGCCTCCGGCAATAAAATCCTCGCGCTTGTCGATCAGAACTGCTCTCCGGGACTCGCCGGACTCGCGGCAGCGAGGATCGCGGAGCAGACCGGACGTCCCACAATAATTCTTGTCCCAACGGAAGATTCCGACGGTCTCCTTTACCGAGGCAGTATGAGGACTGCGCAGGATGTCGATTTAATGAGCCTTGTCGAGGCGGCGGTACCTCATGCGGACAAAATCGGCGGTCACAGGGGCGCGCTTGGAATCAGCGTCAGGCCTGAAAAACTGGACGACTTCATTAACGCAGCCCGTGAAATTACTTTCGAAAAGACTCCCAGAAGGCTGGAACTCGATTTCAGGCTTGAGGAGTCCCCCGGAATATCCGAAGACATTCTCGAACTTGACGCCACGGGCCCATGGGGAGTGGGGAATCCCCCGCCCACGTTCGCGTTCGGGCCGGTCAGAATCGGAAACACCCGCGCTGTCGGGAAGCAGTTGGAGCATGTTCAGGTGAATTTCGAGGAACGGTCGGGTACAGTGATAAAAAGCATCGGTTTTTTCCTCGCGGGACATCTAAATGGCATGGATTCGGTCGGGAAGGAAGCGGATGCCGCGGGACAGTTTGTCCTTAACAATTGGCAGGGAAATACGTCCATCGAATTCCAGATAGAGGACCTCCACCTCCGATAATTTAAAATTCAGCTATTTGTCGTTTTCTAATTATGTGATAAAATTAGATTGGACAGACAGTGGTTCTTGTTGACAGAAGGAGGCGGATTATGAACGGCAGCGCAGAAGCGGACAGCCTCATGCGGCGGGCGCGTATCAAAATTCAGGACATGAAAACCCGTGTGGAGCGCGGCGATATCGATCATATGATACCCGACGCGTACAATGTGATGTTTATGGCTGCCAAGGCCGCCCTGATGAAGCGCGGCTTCGAGGTCGCCAGCCACCGGACTGTCACGTCCACCTACCGTCGCGAGTTTATCGATAAGAGGCTTATCTCCCCGGAATTCGAGGGATATCTGGCAAAAATACAGAAGTATTGGGAGGAGGAGGGCACAATCAATGCCCAGACTGTCGACCAGGGACGAGCAGAGCGTATCGTCGATGCCACGCACAAGCTTGTCGAGGCCCTTGCCGACACGATGAAGGTGTTACCGGTCGAGCCGTACAGGATAAAATAATTAATTCGGGGACAGGCACCTCGCCGCGGCGAGTTGCCAGTCCCCGAATTTAAAAACGTCACCCATTGCAGCGCGGATGTATATCTCCGCGTTTTTTCATGCGCGCTTGACCGTGCCCAACGTTATGGCAATTCGGGGACTGGCAACAATTCGGAAATTCGGGGACTGGCAACAATTCGGCTCATGCAAGTCTGAACAATCGTCACGCCTCTACAGCCGAATTGGTGCCTGTCCCCGAATTACCCTATGCGACCTTGACCGTGCCCTACGTTATGACTAACATTCCATCGTGCCCCCGGCACCAAATCGTTACAAAAAGGTGATTCTGTGGACCTGACAAAATTCATCCGAGACATTCCCGACTTCCCCAAGGAGGGAATCATTTTCAAGGACATCACTCCGCTCTTAAGAGATCACGGCGCAATGACGTACGCGATTCAGCAGCTTTACGACCACTACAAGGACGCGGGTGTGACCGGTGTTGCGGGGATCGAGTCGCGCGGGTTCATCTTCGGATGCCCTGTCGCGAGTTTGTTCAATGTTGGGTTCATCCCGATACGAAAACCCGGCAAACTCCCTTATGAGACGATCAGCGAGGAATACTCGCTCGAGTACGGTTCCGACTGTGTGGAGATGCACATCGACGCGGTCGGTCCTTCTGACAAAATCCTCATCATCGACGACCTTCTCGCTACCGGTGGAACTGCCGCCGCTGCTAGGAACCTGGTTAAGAAAGCTGGCGGGGATGTCGCGGGATTCGGATTTGTGATCGAGCTTGCGTTCCTGAACGGCCGTGACAAGCTTGAGGGAACTGAGATATTGTCGCTGATAACGTACTGAGCCTCGATTCAGCGATGGTATAATTGTGGTATCGTGGATGATGAAGTCAGGGAAAATATAAAATCCGAACCACCTCAGCCTGCCGAGGTCTCGGATGCGTCTGAAATCAGTAAAAAACCTAGATGGCCCGTTATTGTTTCAGTAATACTGGTTGCTGTCTTAAGTTACCTGTTTCCCCCTCGTTTTTATTCCTCCTTCAAGGCTTCTAGGTTCGAACTTAACTGCGCCCATAAGCTCCGCCATATTGGGGCATGCCAACTAGCATATCAGGGAACGAATATTTATAAAGTCTACGGATCTCTGAAAAATCTCCAGGAAGGCAATTTTATTGAAGATAAGTATACACTTTATACATTAATAAAGAAATATGAACTTGAATGGGATTTTTATGCTGATACTGCAACGGTTGATCAATGGCGCCACAATGAGCTATGGTTGAGCGGAGATGGATTTGGTAACACTTTTACAATCGTTGCCTACCCGAGAGCATATCCTGTACCACTTCATACATTTGCCATATCCGAAGACCAGTTGATCAGAGTCTGCAATCCGGAAAACAATAATCCGTATAACGGTCGCGATGATCCGATGGTCCAGTCATGGGACTACTATGAAAAATTGCCTGGTAAACATTGGCTTTTATGGGACCTGCTAGGAATTCCGTAAATCTACACCATTAGCATCCTTCAGGAGCGCGGGATTCCAGCCCGCTGGAACGCAGGACTCCGGCCTGCTACCCAATCCCCACCCACTTCCAATCCTTCAACCCGGCATTAACCGGATTATTCACAACGTAAAACAGTCCCCGTTCCAGATGCTCTTCATTCCTGATAAACCTGTCATAATATTCTTCCTGCCACACCTGCCCGCTCCTCCCCAGTTCTTTATTGATCTCCTTGGCTGTAAAAGACTTCCATGAGTAGACAATATCCGCCAGGGCCTTCCCTTCGAATGGCCTCACGATAACGTGCACATGATTGGGCATCACGACCCAGCCTAAGAGACGGTACCTTTCATTATCGAAGTACGAAAACGCTGATGAAACGATTTCGGCACACTTCGGTATACGCAGCCGGCATTCACCGTAACCTTGATCCAGGTATTTCTCGGTAGCTTTGCGGATCTTTGTATCGATTTTCTGTTTGCTTGATCGAGTCATCCCGTTAAGAGACCGCCCCATATCCGCCTCAAGCGATTTTCTCATTTGAATTAAATCTTCGATGACATTTTGGGGCAATGCGTCCGCAAGACGCCAGGTTATGAAGTAAATCGCATTTTGAATCAAAAGGTGCGGGAGTCTGCCACGGGATTTGTATTCAGCAGTGCCGTAGAGCGGGCGGGACTCCTGCGTTCCAGCGGACCAGAGTTCCGCGGTCCTGACGATGCGCGGTATTTTCTCGTAAAGATGTTGATAAAAGTCACAAGGATCCGATATTCCTCTTATCTGTCCAGCCATGATGCGCTCCCATTTGATATATTGACTTCTTAACTCTATAACGCATGAGAACGTCAAAAGCTGACACGAAAATGCAAAATTTACTGCATTTTTTTACTGCATTTTTTTACCACAAATTTTTGCTACATGTTTTTACTACAAATTTTGACCACAATTTTTTACCAACCGTTGTCATTAAATTCCAAATTCTCCTCTCCCAGGACCGCGGAACTCCGGTCCGCAGGACCGCGGGATTCCAGCCCGCTGGAACGCAGGACTCCGGCCTGCACCCATAATTATTTCATCATCGGGAACAAAATCACGTCCCTGATCGAATGCGCGCCGGTTACAAGCATAACTAATCTATCAATTCCCAGACCGATCCCGCCGGCGGGGGGCATGCCGTGTTCAAGCGCGTACAGGAAATCCTCATCGACCGGATGAGCCTCCTCATCTCCCTCGGCACGCATCCTCATTTGCGCATCGAACCTCTCACGCTGATCCGTCGGGTCGTTCAATTCCGTGAACGCGTTCGCGATCTCGTGACCCGCGATGAAAAGCTCGAACCGCTGCACGAAGCCTGGACGGTCCTCATGCTTCCTCGCGAGCGGACTCAACTCGATCGGGTAGTTCATCACAAATGTCGGCTGCACCAGATTCGGCTGGACAAGCTCATCGAATAGCGTGTCTATTAGTTTTCCAACCGTTGCGTCCTTGTCGAATTCCAGTTCGCGATTTCTGCACGCGTTTATCAAAACATCTCGCGACCGCTCCGCCCCGATGTCAACACCCGAAAATTCTTCGAGCAGATCGGCATAGTCTCTAACTGCGAACGACGGACCGAAGTCGATCTCATTGTCCCTGAAATTCGTCTTCGTCCCGCCCCGCACAGTGACGCAGCATTCCCGGACAATCTCCTCCGCGAGCGCTCGCATCGTGTCCAGATTTCCGAAAGCCTCGTACGCCTCGAGCATTGTGAATTCCGGGTTATGGTCGCGGTCCATGCCCTCATTGCGAAATACCCGGCCAATCTCGTACACCCTCTCAAACCCGCCTATCATCAGTCGTTTAAGATGCAGCTCGAGCGAGATGCGCAGAAAAATATCGATGTCGAGCGCGTGATGATGCGTGACGAACGGACGCGCGGCCGCTCCACCGGCAACCTGATGAAGCGATGGTGTCTCGACCTCGATATAATTATGGCTGTCGAGGATTGCGCGCACTTTTTTTATTACCGACGTTCGCGCCCTGAAAACATCGCGGACATCCGGATTCGCGATTAAATCGAGATATCTATATCTATATCGAAGTTCTTTGTCCTGTAAACCGTGATATTTTTCTGGAAGCGGACGGAGAGATTTGGCCAGAAGTGTCCAGTTGTTAACCCTGACCGTAAGCTCGCCGGTTTTTGTTTTCATCAGCGTGCCGTTCACACCGATCCAGTCGCCAAGATTAAGATATTCCAGAAGCTCCCATTGGTTAGTCGATCTATCCCCCCCCGCAGGAATTTCCTCAAGTGAATTTATTCTCAGAAACAGCTGGATAGTGCCCGACCCGTCGAGTAAATTCGCGAACCGGACCTTCCCGTGCTTGCGAAGCGCGGTTAGACGTCCCGCAAGGCTGACGGGAAGCGCCTGAGCCTCAAGGTGCTCCTTCTCAGCATCACCGAAAGCGGCGTGAAGGTCAGCGGCGAAATGCGTCGCTTCAAATCGTCCGCCCCACGGATTTATGCCGAGTTCCTTGAACTTCGAGAGATTATTCTTTCGGCTCTCGAGCTCGTCGGAAAGGCGTTCGTGTTCGCTCTGGTTTTCGTTTACCTGTTCATCAGTCATAAAAATTCACCGGACCGGGCTTATTAATATCTTGTTTCAGGAATTATGGCCGTGGAATTCGAGTACGGCTGAAATTACGGTCTCTACTTCGACGCCCGTAAGCTGCGGGAACATCGGAAGGGCAAGCACACGCCGACACATCTCTTCCGCGACCGGAAATTCGCCGGGCTTGTGGCCGAGACCGCTGAAAATTTCGAGTCCCGGAAGCGTGACGGGGTAATAGACACCGTTGCCGATTTTTCTCTCGGTAAGAAAATCGCGGAGACGGTCACGGTCGCGCGACTGTATCACATAGAGATGATAGACATGCTCGAATCCGTCGGGCACGTACGGCACCCTCAGCGGTAAATCCGCCCATGCGTCGGTATATCGACCCGCGATCTCCTGACGCTTCCATGTCCATTCGCCGAGTTGTTTCAATCTCAGCCTTAAAATCGATGCCTGCGTCTCGTTCATACGGCAGTTACGTCCCAAATATGCATGATGATACCGCTCGGTCTCGCCGTGCATACGCAGTTTCGACACAATCTCCAGTGCTTTGGTATTTATCCCTGATACAAGTCCGCCCTCACCGCTCGCGCCGAGATTTTTTGTCGGGTAGAAGCTGAACGCGGCAAGATCGCCCATCGCGCCGACACCCTCGCCGTGCATTTTTGCGCCGATAGCCTGGCACGCATCTTCGAGAATCCATATATTATGCTTTTTCGCGATCTCCCTGATTCGGTTCATGTCCGCAGGAAGGCCGTAGAGATGTACCGGAATTATCCCGACCGTTTTATCCGTGATCGCGGCCTCGACCGCATCGGGATTGATGTTGAATGTCTTATCGTTGATGTCGACAAATACCGGCACAGCCCCGTGAATCGCAACTACCGACGCCGAAGCGAAGAATGAGTACGCCGGAGTGATGACCTCGTCGCCGGGTTTTACACCAAGAGCTTGTAACGAGAGCAGAAGCGCGTCCGTACCCGTGCTCACCGCGACAGTCCTGTCTGTGCCGAGAAATTTGGCAAGCGCTATTTCAAGATGCTTACCCTCATTGCTGTAGACCCACATGCCGGACTTCAAAACGCGCGTGACAGAATCGATGATCTCGTTTTCCTGCTCCTGGAAAGCGCGTAACGGCGCCATTAACGGCACCGGAATTATATCGCCGGATTTTGTCATAAAGTCACCGTTAAAGCGGTAAGTATGATATCGATGGTGCTGGAAATCAACCGTAGGCTCGCATGGCAATGCGTTCTGAAGGGATACCCAAATCCCCCAAGAAGACGCATTGCCATGCGAGCCTACGGTTTACGTTTCGTAAATATGAAGATACCTTTATCCCCCAAGAAGACGCATTGCCATGCGAGCC
>Ga0214473_10004370_pt1 | contig 17015 bp, 13 predicted proteins | sample RVTome_7_FD_203509 | JGI IMG/M metagenome (GOLD analysis project Ga0214473, IMG submission 203509) | Soil microbial communities from uranium-contaminated site in the Upper Colorado River Basin, Wyoming, United States - RVT98D197 | ecosystem: Environmental > Terrestrial > Soil > Contaminated >... | reverse complement strand
CCGTCGGAAGACCTTACAACTTCTCAACTTCTCACAGAAGGGTGGTAAGATGCTGTACTCTAACGTTTATTTCGAAGAAACCGTTTTACCTTCTTGATTCTTGTCGGAATATCTTACAACTTCGCTTAGCGGTATCTGAAAATCCTAAACAAAATCGGCGTATTAAGTTTGGCACACATCGTGCGAGAGGTTTTTATGTTTTGGTTTCTTTATCCATTCTTATGATCTCTCTTGCTAGGAGATATGGCAAATTCGAAGGCTGTTCAGTGGCTGGATATTCATCAATAATACAGTATTCCTCAATCGAAAATAGATACTTTTCCTTATTTACTTCCCAAATTATTTTCAGTAGTCTATGAGAAAGTGAATATTCTTGGGAGCAGTTGGAAAGGATCGGACTATCCATAATTTTATGCTTAGAAGGAATCAGGGAGGTGTAGCATGAAAAAGTTCAAATGGATGTTTCTTCTGGTGGTTTTCCTTTTTTCGTTTGTATCCGCAGCATGGGGGGCCCCTGTGTGCGTGCCCGGCACCTTAGCCGACTACTTTGTCCCCGGCTTCTCATGCTCAATAGGTGATACCCTGTTTTCTGATTTCGCCAACCTTGAGATTCCAGGGTCGGCAACGCCAATCGCTCCAAGTGGTGTTATGGTCAACCCGCTGAATGACCTTAACGGCCCCGGCTTTGAGTTTGTCGTTAATAAGACGGCGCAAGCGGGGGAATTCTTCGATGTCAGCATAGGCTATCTCGTCTCAAACAATACCTTTAGTGGCGTTACTCTATCCATGGCAGGGTCTTCAGCCACAGGTAATGGGGCCGTAACAACGATCGAGGACATCTTCTACGCAGGGAACTTGTCTGCTACACTCATTCTCTTCGCCATCGAGGGGGACGAATTCACGTTTGATCAATTGACTTTCGCTCCTGTCACCAGTATCGGGGTCATCAAAGACATAGGAATTGATGGCGGACCGGGTGGTACGGGTCAGCTTGTAAGTGCCACGAATCAATTCACTGTAGAAGCTCCCACTGCCATCCCGGAACCTGCGACTATTCTTTTAGTTGCGGCAGGACTGGGATATTTAGGTATACGCCGCAGGCGTTTCAGATTACACTAAGACCGGCGAGCTCAGTGCAAACGTTGCATACCAAGAAAGGAGGAATAACTATGAGAGGTGTGACAGCTATTTTACTTCTACTCGTAGCATTTATTGTTGTGCCTTACGGTGATACTGCCAATCATCGTGAAGCTCCAATCACTGCTCTTGACCAGAAGGCAGACATCACGGACGTCTTTGCTTTCCGGAGTTACGATGGCGGCCCCACCCCGCGGGTGACCATGATTCTGTGTGTTGACCCATTCCTCGAACCGGCAAACGGCCCGAACTGGTTCCCTTTTGATCCTGATATCCTGTATGAGATTAAGATCGATAACAACAATGACGCCGTGGAGGATATTGTCTTCCAGTTCCGCTTCTCGACCGAGCAGCGGCTGCCGAATCTATTTCAAGTGTATGCAGGTGTGGGAAGCGGTGTCGTTGCTCCTGCGAACTCGCCTCCGCCCGTTCCTCCGGGCACACCGATTGTTCCGCCACAAATAAACAGTTTCAGCAGCGTAGGGCTCGGCATGCGGCAGAGCTACACCGTTACAATGATTAAAGGTGGCATCGCGACGCCGATCACGGGCGCAGGCCCGTTCTATGCGGTGCCGGCGAATGTCGGCCCAAGGACAATGGATTATACGGCCTTGTTCAATGCAGGCACGTACACCACTAACACGCCCAATGTCGAGGTGTTCGCTGGGACCGCAGACGATCCCTTCTGGATAGATCTGGGCGGCGTATTCGATACCTTAAACACAAGTATCTTCCCTGTGCTGAGCGCTTCCCAGGATGCCGCGCTCGTAAACCTTGCCAGCGATACCCTCTCCGGCTATGCCGTTAACTCCATCGCCATCGAGGTCCCCGTGTCGATGCTGACCAGAACCGGAGCCGTAGAGGCTGCCACATCGACCGCAGCGACCATAGGGGTTTGGGCCACGACGTCCCGCCCACGCATAACCGTACGGCGCTCCCCTCTGCCGGCCGCCAGCTCTGGCACTTTCAACCAGATACAGCGTATGGGCAACCCACTTATTAATGAACTCTTGATCGGGACTGGGTTTAAAGACCGCTTCAGCATGGACCAGCCGAAGAACGACAGCCAATTTGCTTCTTTCTTCCTCGATCCGGCTTTGGCGCGTGTGGTCAATGCGTTGACTGCCGGCTTCGTGGCAATACCGGCACCACCGCGCCTCGACCTGCTGCCCGTGGTGACGTATGCGCCGCCGATCGCAGCCCCCGGCACGCCTGCGGGCCCGGTCGCAGACCTGCTGCGGTTGAATACCGGTGTGGCACCGACTCCAGTCGCATCGGCGAATCGGCTCGGCCTCCTCGGCGGCGATCCGTCAGGCTTTCCGAACGGCCGGAGGCTTTTCGATGATGTGGCCGATATCGCTCTGCGGCTGGTGGCGGGGGGCGTCTTGGCAGCGCCGTTCCCAGGCTTCGTTTCGGGCATCGGTGACCGGCTCGGCGACGGGGTGAATGTCAACGATGCTCCCTATCGAACCAACTTTCCTTATTTGGCAAATGCTCCAAGCGGCACCGACCGCCGTCACATCGATCCTGGCGAACCGGGATGCACTGCCGGTGTAGGTGCACCCTGCGCTCCGTAAGAGAACATCCGGACTGCCCGTACTGATCTACAGCACGGGCAGTCATACTCACTGCTCTCCTATGAACTCTCTCAGATTCTTTTTGCTCCAACTCCTTGCGTGTATTCTCTTCATCTCTATCTCCTTCGGACAATTAGGGCCTTCGCCTGCTCAACAGAAAATCGGTGCTCTTCAAAAGGCTATCGCAATTAATCCGAGCCGTCACGATTTACATGCTGATCTCGCGCTTGCCTACGCCAAGCGGGCACGCGAAACGGCTGATCCTGCTTACTATGAGAAGGCTGAGAAAGCCGTAAACAAGTCCTTCAGCATCATGCCTGACAACTTTGAAGCGAAAAAGGTCCATATCTGGATCCTCCTCGGCAGGCACAAATTCGCCAGGGCTCGAGAAGAGGCGAGCGACCTCAATAAGAAAGTTCCCGACGATATGATGGTTTATGGCCTACTGGCTGATGCGAATGCTGAGCTCGGAAATTACGGGGAAGCAGAGGAAGCGGTTCAATGGATGCTGGACATGCGGCCGGGCAACGTCGCCGGTCTCACTCGTGCAGCCTATCTCAGGGAGATCTTCGGTGATCGTGAGGGGGCTCTCGAAATGCTCCACTCAGCCTATCAAAGAACTCCTCCAGCCGAGATCGAAGATCGGGCCTGGGTTCTCACCCACATGGCACATCTCCACGTGATGGACGGTAAGATCGAGATCGCAGAGAAGCTTCTCGATCAGGCCCTTGCGCTTTTTCCCCAGTATCACTATGCGCTTGCTCAGATGGCAAAGGTCAGAACCAGCCAAAGGCGCTACAAGGATGCGGTTGAACTACTAAGACAGCGGTATCAGGCTGCACCGCACCCAGAGAACCTCTACGACCTTGCGGTGGTGCTGAAGAAGGCCGGCAGTGACAAAGAAGCCAAGCGTGCCCTTGTTGAATTCGAGAAAAAGGCGCTTGTGGAGTCAGACTCCTCGGACAACTCCAATCGCGAATTGATCTTCTATTATGCAGATCATGCACGGAGGCCTTCGAAGGCTCTGGAAATAGCCAGCAAGGAGATTGGCCGGAGGCGCGATGTATATACTCGTGACGCTTTGGCCTGGGCACTCCATGTGAATGGGAAACATAAAGAGGCGAGGGAACAGATAGACATGGTCCTTGCGGTTGGAATCCGCAATGCTAAGATTTTCTACCATGCCGGCCTGATTGCACTAAAATCAAAAGACCGGAAAACAGCCGTGCACTATCTAAAGCGTACACTCGAGACGAACCCCGTATCAGAAGTCTCCGATGCCGCACGCAGGGAGCTGTCTCGATTAGGACATCGACAGGAGCAGTGAAACTCCGGCCCCTTGGGGTGGGAGGTTATTTCTGCAGGGCATCCAGTGCACCCGCCATTGTGGCTCTTAAGTTCTCAAAATTCGATCCCAGATTCCTTCTAGGTAAGGATGACTTTCGGGCTTCACAGTTGACTGATGGTCCGATTGAAGCGACCAACGAACCGACTCCGCTGACGCGGAGAACCAACTGCGCTTTTTCAAAGCTTAGTTGGCCCAGTAGGATGGCTCGCCAAACGAAGCCTTGGCGGCCGAGTACGCTTCTTAAAAGCTTCGTCGGCCAAGTAGAATGGCTTGCCAGACGAAGCTTTAGCGGCCGACTACGCCACAGGCTTCGTCGGCTAATCCTATGCATGGCTTGCCATCCGGAGCTTTAGCGTAGGATGGCGGAGGGAGTAGGATTCGAACCCACGGGGCTTTCACCCAGCGGTTTTCAAGACCGCCGCCTTAAACCACTCGGCCATCCCTCCGTCCTTTTCGCATAGAGCATAGCGCATAGCGTTTAAAATTTCATATCGCAGGCTAAAGCCTGCGGCTGCAAACTTAGCACCCAAAACTTAGCACCCGACAAAAGATATTTAAAATTTCCACAATATATCCCCTCCCCCTTTCATGGGGGAGGGTGAGGGTGGGGGTGGGGGTGAACAAAATAAAGACCGGTTGGTCCCCCCTCCCCTTCATCCCCTCCCACCGAGGGAGGGGAGATATTTGGGGTCTTCAAAAACTTAGAACAATATGCTTAGACTCAACGTGTAAGTATCCAAAAAAGGAAGATCCGAACTCCGAACTCCTTACTTTCTTTTCTCGATGCGTTCGACACCATTCATGTATGGAATCAAGACCTCCGGGATGCGGATGCTTCCATCTGCTTCTTGATAATTCTCCAGTATGGCCACCAGGGTCCTCCCGACAGCCAAGCCAGAACCATTGAGCGTATGGACATACTCTGTTTTTGACTTTCCGGAAACTCGGTATCGAATCTTGGCCCTTCTGGCCTGGAAATCCTCAAAATTGCTGCACGATGAGATCTCCTTAAATGTGTTCTGTCCGGGAAGCCAGACCTCGATGTCATAGGTCTTCGAGGCCGAGAAGCCCAGATCCCCCGCGCAGAGGTTGACCACCCTGTAGGGAAGCCTCAACCTTCTTAAAACCTCTTCCGCATTGGAAAGAAGTTTCTCAAGCTCTTCATAGGAATGCTCGGGCTTGGTGAACTTTACCAGCTCCACCTTGTTGAACTGATGTTGACGGATCAGGCCGCGGGTGTCCTTTCCATAAGAGCCGGCTTCCTTCCTGAAACAGGGAGTATACGCGGTGTAGTAAAGAGGAAGAACTTTCTCCTCAAGCACTTCATCCTGATGGATATTCGTCACGGGAACTTCCGCGGTCGGAATCAGAAAATAATCTGTCCCTTCTACTTTGAATAGCTCCTCTTCAAATTTTGGAAGCTGTCCCGTCCCCGTCATCGTTACCCGGTTCACCATAAAAGGAGGAAGCACTTCCCGATATCCATGTTCCCGGGTATGGAGATCGAGCATGAAGTTGATCAGTGCCCTCTCCAGCTTTGCACCGAGATCCCAGTAAAGGGTAAAGCGCGCCCCTGCAATTTTTGCTCCGGCTTTAAAATCGAGAATCCCCAGTTCCTCGCCCAAATCCCAATGAGGTTTGGGCTCAAAATCGAATTCCGGGATATCGCCCCATCGCCTGACCTCCGGGTTGTCTGTGGAATCTCTTCCCGCGGGCACAGAAGAATGAGGCAGGTTGGGAATCATGAGGAGAAACTCTCGTAAGGCCTTCTCCTTCTCCTCGGCAACCCTGTCCAGGTCCTTCATCTCCTGGGCCACCTGCTTCATCTCCGAAATCAATTCGGAAGCATCTTCCCCTTCTCTCTTCTTCTTGCTCACTTCATCGGAGACTTTTTTCTGGAGCGCCCTCAGTCTTTCCCATTCCTGAATTGTTTTTCTTCGCTCCCCATCAAGCAACACGAACTGGTCCAGGTTGATGGCTCCCCCTCGCAGAGCAAGCCTCTCCCGAACCTCATCAGGATGTTCTCGGATGTACTTGGATTCGAGCATCGCAAAACCCTTGGAATATTGGAATACCGGGACGCTGGAATATTCGAAGAGATAAGCTGGAATAATGGAATACTGGAATGCTGGAATATTGGGTAAACCTAACCCTTATCGGAAATCTATTTCATCCATTATACCATCACTTCTTTTTCCCCATCATTCCATCGTTCCATCATTCCATTATTCCGTTAGTTTTCATCTTAGCATCCACTTTCCCGCAAAGTCAATCGACCCCTCTGTCATTTTCCCTCCACGTACAGGCCAAACTCCTTTAATATCGGAACAGCAATAACCTCACTATTCTTGATTGCTTCCCTTAGAAAATCGGGGCTTCCGAATTTGGGTTCCTCACCGAGGGCGTCGAGCCTTTTTTTGAACTCCGGGTCCTCGTAAGTCTTCTTCATGGCATCGATCAGCGTCTTTTTGACGGGTTCCGGCGTGTCCTTATGGGCGTATACCCCTACGTACGTGGGGAGTTTTGCTACCTCGGGAAAGCCCAGTTCCACGACGCAAGGCACGTCGGGCAGGTTGCTATAACGACGTTCCCCGACGGTAACGAGATATCGGACTGTTCCGTTCCTCACATGTTCACCCACGGCTCCATAGACCATGAACGATGCGTTCGTATGGCCGCCAAGAAGGGAGGAGAGCATTTCGGCACTTCCTTTGAAGGGAACGTCTGTCGTTTGCACGTTTGCCTTTCTGAACAGGAGAAGCCCGTACATGTGCTGGGAGATCCCACGGCCCGTGTGGGACCACTTGAGCTCGCCGGGGTTTTTCTTCGCAAAGTCCAGCACGTCCTTCAACGTCTTCCACGGGGAATCCCCTTTGACAATCAAGCCGTTTCTGTATTCGAGAAAATTGGTAATGGGGGCCAGGTCGTAGGGGTTGAAAGGTACTTTCTGCGTTTTAGTCGTCATCGCAAAGAAAAAATTTGTCGTAATCATCAGTTTGTGACCGTCGGGTTTGGAACTGATGAGGTCGGCAGCCGCCACACTCCCTCCGGCGCCGGGTTTGGAAAGCACAACCAAAGATTGTCCCAGATACTTGGGTGCAGTGTTTGCGATTAAACGAGCGAGTAGATCCATCGTTGCACCCGGCGTGTAAGGAACGACAATTTCAATAGGCTTGGTCGGGTACGCTTCCTTGCCGTCCGATTGCCCAACCGTTCCCGCCGCTAAGAAGACCCCGGCCAACAGAACTGCAATGACTGATTTTCTCATCATGACCTCCTTTTCTCAGTAGTGGTTTTGTCAAAAGCTTTCTCCCCTTGGGGGAGGGTTTCCCTTGTCTTTCCGTATTCTTCAGAGATCTCCTTTTCCATCGGCCATCTTTCCGATAACGGGGAGAGCGTACCGTTCTCCCCGAAGGGCCTTGATCATGAGAAGGAGCCAGAGGATGAGGCTCCCGATCCAGAATAGAGCTCCCAGGACCGGGACCCATCCGAAAAGAAATCCGGCCACATTCTCTTCGAGCCCTGTGCTCGACTTCTTTTCCTCATCCATGGTATGGCCCCTCCCCAACAAATTTCAAATTTCAGATTGAGGGCGAATTCTTCGATTCCTGGATTCCTGAATTCCTTATTGAAAGAAGTTTCCTCTTCAGATATTGTCCTGTATAGGATTTTGGATTCGCGGCCAGTACTTCAGGCGGTCCGCATCCGATCACCTCTCCCCCTTTCTCGCCGCCCTCCGGGCCCAGATCAATGATATAATCGGCCGATTTGATCACCTCCATATTGTGTTCGATCACGATGACGGTGTTTCCTCTGTCGGTGAGCCGGTTCAGAACGTCGAGTAGCCTCTGAATATCTGCGAAATGGAGGCCCGTCGTTGGCTCATCCAATATATAGACCGTTCTTCCCGTCTCCCTCTTGCTTAGCTCCCTGGCCAGTTTAATCCGCTGGGCCTCTCCCCCTGAGAGGGTGGTTGCTGCCTGGCCCAGCTGAAGGTATCCCAGGCCCACGTCGCTCAGAGTTTCGAGCTTTTGACGGATTGCCGGGAGAGCCTGAAAAAAGTCTCGAGCCTCTTCAGCCGTCATTCCTAAGACGTCCGATATCGTCTTCCCCTTGTACTGAACATCGAGTGTCTCCCGGTTGTAGCGTTTCCCATGGCACTCTTCACACGTCACATAGACATCCGGGAGGAAGTGCATCTCAACCCGCAAGACTCCGTCCCCGCGGCACGATTCACATCGTCCGCCTTGAACATTGAAACTGAACCGTCCGGGCAGGTATCCCCTCATCCTCGACTCAGGCAGCCCGGCAAAGAGTTCCCTGATGGGTTGAAAGAGGCCCGTATAAGTGGCGGGGTTGGAACGGGGTGTCCTTCCGATCGGCATCTGATCCACATGGACCACTTTATCCACGTGCTCCAGTCCTTCGATTTTCTGGACCGAACCACACCGTTGAGGTGAACGGTAAAGCTCCTGGGCCAGCAGGCAGTAAAGGGTGTCGATGATCAATGTCGATTTTCCTGATCCTGAAACGCCGGTGATGCAGTTGAAAACCTCCAGGGGAATTCTCACATCGATATTTTTCAAATTGTTGGCCGAAGCACCCCGGATCACCAGGCTCTTATCTCCGATCGGCCTTCTCTGGAGGGGAAGTGGGATGGCGCGTTTTCCGGAGAGATACTGTCCTGTCAATGAATGGTCAGCTCCGGCCAGGGCCTCCGGAGATCCGGTGAAGACCACCTCCCCTCCCTTCTCCCCCGGTCCCGGTCCCATGTCGATCACGTAGTTCGCCGCACGGATCGTCTCTTCGTCATGCTCCACAACGACCACCGTATTCCCGAGATCTCTCAATCGTTTTAACACGGCCAATAATCGCAGGTGATCTCTTTGATGAAGTCCGATACTCGGTTCATCCAGGACATAAAGGACCCCCACCAAACTCGAACCGATCTGCGTTGCCAGACGGATCCGCTGAGACTCTCCGCCCGCAAGGGAGGCTGCCGTTCGATCCAGTGTGAGATAGTCCAGCCCCACCTCCACCATAAACTGCAGTCGCTCCTCAATCTCCCTCAAAATAGATTGAGCGATTCTCCGGGATCGTGGAGACAGCTCCAGGTCCTTCAGGAATGCCAATGCCTCTTTCACATAGAGACGGGTGACGTCGGCAATCGATCTCCCTCCCACCTTGATTGAGAGGATCTCTTTTTTCAGCCGGGTTCCTTTGCACTCCTGGCAGGGGGTCACACTCATAAACTTCTCGAAATCCCCCGCCCCTTCCCCGTTTTCCTGCCCCCTCCTCTCCAACTCACGAATGACCCCTTCGAATTCCTGTCTAAAGAGATGGGCCTGCCCCTTTCCTTTCGCCGTGAAAGAGATTTTTTCTCCCTCCGATCCATAGAGCAGAATGTGCTGAACTGCCTTGGGCAATCGGGAAAAAGGAGCATCAAGGTTGAAACGGTAGTGACCGGCCAATCCTTCCAGAATAGGGTTCAAAAAAGAGCTTCCCTTTTCCCTCCACGGCAGAATGGCACCCTCCCTCAAGGAAAGGGATGGGTTTACGATCAATCGGAGATCGAAATGGCGTTGGGTCCCCAACCCGTTGCAGGCAGGACAGGCCCCCTGGGGATTGTTGAAGGAGAACATCCGGGGCGTGACCTCCGGAAAGCTGAAACCGCAGCCGACGCAGGAAAACTTCTGGCTGAAGACCATGGGGGCCGATCCTTCCCCCTCCACCTTCACAATTCCCTCCGAAAGGCGGGAGGCGATCTCCAGGGAATCGATGATCCTTTTCCCAGCGCCTTCTTTCACCAGCACCCGGTCTACCATGACATCGATGTCGTGACGCTTCTTCTTATCGAGCCGGATCTCCTCACCGAGGTCTCTGATCTGACCATCAACCCTCACCCTCATAAATCCCTCCGTCCGGAGCTGCTCCAGCTCTTTCCGATACTCTCCCTTTTTCCCTCTCACAATGGGGGAGAAAATGGTAAGAGAGGATCCCTGTGGAAGCCGCAGGAGTGTCTCCACCATCTGCTGAACGGTCAGGGAAGAAATGGGGGACCCGCAATGGGGGCAAAAAGGCTCTCCGGCTCTGGCGAAGAGGAGACGGAGATAATCATAGATTTCCGTTACCGTTCCGACGGTCGAACGCGGATTTCGTGACACACTTCTCTGATCGATCGCGATGGCGGGAGAGAGGCCCTCGATCGACTCAACGTTGGCCCTCTCCATCTGCTCCAGAAACTGCCGGGCGTAAGCGGATAAGGACTCCACGTAACGCCTCTGGCCCTCGGCATAAAGGGTGTCGAAGGCGAGGGTCGACTTCCCGGAACCGCTTAACCCGGTGATCACCACAAGTTGATTCCGAGGAATCTCCACATCAATATTCTTCAAATTATGAACCCGCGCGCCGCGGATGATGATCCTGTCCATTCTTAGAAAATTAACAGAAAACAGGAGCGGTGTAAACAGTTATCCGATCGCAAAGAATGAAGATCTCGTAAAATGTCCCCTTATCCCCCCTGAATCCCGCCATGGCGGGATTTCAGAGTCTTGGTGGTCCTTGATTGTGTTAGAGGTCCCACCCGCCGGCGGGATTCAGCACGGCAGTTCTTGCGGTTTTCGACTTTTTACGGTTTCATCAAAAAATACTTGACAAATAAAACGCGCACGTTATAATTTTCATTGAGTTTATTTTATTAAACAAATTTCTTTTTATACTATCCTCGGGGGATGGATGAAGATTGGGGAACGGATCCGAAGCTTGAGAGAGATGAGCAACCTGACCCAGGAGGAGCTCGCAGAACGCGCAGGGTTGACCAAAGGGTTCATCTCGCAAATCGAAAGGGATCTGACCTCGATCTCTTTGGATAGTCTGGCCCAGATTCTGGAGGCCCTGGACGAGAATATCTCCGATTTCTTCAGGGAGGCCTCGGAAGAAAAGATCGTTTACCGGGAAAAGGACAAGGTTCTGATCGAAAAGGAAAAGATTGAGAAATTCGAACTTCTGGTCCCGGGCTCGACTAACCGCCGCCTCGAACCGATCCTCCTAACCCTCCGGAAGGGTCAGGCCACGCCGAAAGAACGACCCCACGACGGGGAGGAGTTTGGGTACGTCCTCCAGGGAAGGGTGAGCCTTCGGTTTGGGCGTGAGGTCCTGAAACTGAAGAAGGGCGAATGTTTCTACTTCTCGGCGGAAAAGGAGCACTGGCTTCAAAACACCAGCTCCAGAAGCGCCGCCATCCTGTGGATCACCTCTCCTCCGTATTTTTAAATGGTTGATCAATCATGGCTAAAATCCTGATCATTGGAGCAGGCGGCGTGGGTACGGTCGTTGCTCATAAAGTCGCAAAGGTTCCACAGGTCTTTACGGAAATCATGCTGGCGAGCCGCACAAAATCGAAGTGTGACGCGATAGCCAAGTCGGTTGGCGCCAGTCGAATTCAGACGGCTCAGGTTGACGCGGATGATGCTCGGCAATTAGTCGAATTGTTCAAAGGCTTTAAACCGGAAATAGTCGTCAATGTGGCACTCCCCTATCAAGATTTGGCGATCATGGATGCTTGCCTGGACACAGGAGTGAATTATTTGGATACCGCGAGCTATGAACCTCCCGATGTCGCTAAATTCGAATATGGATGGCAATGGGCGTACCATGACAGATTTAAGGAGGCAGGACTGACAGCTATATTGGGCTGTGGTTTTGATCCGGGCGTTACAGGGGTCTTCACCGCTTATGCCGCCAGGCATCATTTTGACGAAATCCATTATCTTGATATCGTCGACTGCAATGCAGGGGACCATGGAAAACCCTTTGCAACCAATTTTAATCCGGAGATTAATATTCGTGAAGTCACCCAAAGGGGTCAATACTGGGAAAATGGAAAATGGATTGAAACAGAACCCCACGAAATTCACAAACCCTTAAATTATCCCCATATCGGCCCCCGCGAATCTTATCTTATTTACCACGAAGAATTAGAATCACTGGTTGAACATTTTCCAACTCTGAAGCGAGCCCGATTCTGGATGACCTTTGGGCAGGAGTATTTGACCCACCTAAGGGTGATTCAGAATATCGGGATGGCCAGCATTAAACCCATCCTGTACGAGGGTAAAGAGATTGTGCCTCTTCAATTCCTCAAGGCCGTGTTGCCCAATCCGGGCGAACTGGGTGAGCATTATACGGGGCAAACTTCTATTGGCTGCCGAATAAGAGGGATGAAGAATCAGAAGGAGAAAACGTATTATATTTATAATAATTGCAGACACCAGGATGCCTACAAGGAAACGGGGGCACAAGGTGTCAGTTATACGACGGGAGTGCCCACAATGATTGGGACGATGCTGTTCATGACCGGTAAATGGAAAAAGGCCGGCGTATTTAACACTGAAGAATTTGACCCGGACCCCTTCATGGAACAATTGAATATTCATGGACTCCCCTGGCACGAACTGCACGACATCGATCTGGAATTGTAAGGCTGGAATAATGGAATAGTGGAAGAATGGAATAATGGGTACACACTAAAAACTATACCTGACGACATGAGTTTTATTCGGTTTGTCATTCCGGACTCGATCCGGAATCCAGTTTTTTTATGGATTCCCGCTTTCGCGGGAATGACTGGCTCTGGCACGATCAATGTCGTTGTGTATAAAAGCCTTATGTTTCTAATATCTTCCCAATATTCCAACCTTCCATCATTCCAATATTCCAATTTTCCCTGAAAACTATGCCGATTGACTTTAACCGCATTCCAACCCCGTGTTATGTGATTGATGAGCGTTTGTTGCGAAATAACCTAGAGTTGATGAAGAAAGTTAAAGAGGCTGCCAAGATTGATATGCTTGTCGGCTTTAAGGCTTTTTCAAATTGGGGTGTATTTTCCATCTTTAGGGAACATCCTTTTGGCGCTTCAGCGTGCTCCCTTAACGAAGCGCGATTAGCCTTTGAAGAACTCGGGGTAAAAGCGCATACCTATTCGCCTGCTTTTGAAGGCAGGCATTTCACAGATATTTTAAGATATAGCAGCCATATTTCCTTTAATTCGCTAAATCAATTCCGAAAATATTTTAAGATGGCCAGTCAGAACGGCGTCTCGATTGGCTTGCGTGTTAATCCTGAGTTTTCAGGTACTGCATATGACATTTATGATCCATGCAAACCCGGGTCTCGATTTGGCATGACGGCTGGACAGCTTGGCGATGCCCTACCAGAGGGGGTTGAAGGCCTTCATTTTCATACATTATTTGAGGCGGATTCTTTCGCGTTCGAGAGAGTATTGGCTGTTTTCTTAAACAAATTCGGCAAGTTTTTACCCGGACTGAAGTGGGTGAACATGGGCGGCGGTCATCTTATAACGAAAAAAGGTTATGATGTGAACCATTTGATTAAAATCTTGACCGACTTCAAAAGTAAGTATGAAGTCAGAGTCATATTAGAACCCGGCAGCGCTTTTACTTATCTAACGGGTTACCTAGTCTCAACGGTATTAGATATCGTTGAAAACAACGGGATCAAGACCGCCATCCTTGATGTTTCATTTACTTGCCATATGCCCGATTGTTTAGAAATGCCTTATAAACCGGTTATTTGGGGCGGGACCGATGAAAAGGCGGGAAAACCCACATACAGAATGGGTGGAATTAGTTGTTTGGCAGGCGACTATATGGGGAACTGGTCCTTTGATCGAGAATTAAAACCTGGTGATCAAATCATATTTGACGATATGATCCATTACACGACCGTAAAAACAACCATGTTCAACGGCGTCAGTCATCCATCTATCGGACTATGGAGTGAAAAGTCAGGATTCAGATTGATTAAAGAATTTAATTATCAGGATTATAAAAACAGATTATCTTGACCATGAGGTGATCTATGATTGATCTACACACCCACTCCTTGTTTAGCGACGGAGAGCTCACTCCTGCTGAGCTGGCGCGGAGGTTCGAGGTGGCGGGCTATAAGGCCCTCGCCATCACCGATCATGGCGACCAGTCAAATATTGATCTCATCATCCCCCGACTCGTGGCTTTCTGCGAGCAGATCAACCGGCGGCAGGGAATTCGTGTTATTCCCGGGATCGAACTGACCCATGTTCCCCCTGAGTTCATACCGGCCTTGGTCAGCAGGAGCAGGGAGATAGGAGCAAGATTGGTGGTGGTTCACGGGGAGACTATCGTCGAGCCGGTAGCACCCAGGACGAACAGAATGGCCATCGAGTCCTCTGTGGATATCTTGGCCCATCCCGGCCTGATCACAGAAGAAGAGGTCTTATTGGCCAGGGACCACTCCGTCTACTTGGAGTTGACCTCGCGAAAGGGCCACTCGCTGACCAATGGTCATGTGGCCCGGCTGGCGCAAAAAACGGGGGCCTCTATGATATTGAATAGCGACACCCATGCGCCAGGGGATATCTGGCCAGCGGCTCGTCTGCACGAGATTGTCGTGGGGGCCGGTTTGTCAAGGGACGATTACCAGGCAATGATGAAAAACGTCGGATCCATTGTAAAGCGCTGTCTGACTTAACCCCCTCTTTGCCAAATCCCGCGAAACGCGGGACTTCCTTTTCTACCCTCACCTCGTCTGCCCGCGGCCCCTCGTCTATAAAAGGGTGACTGACCCTCTCAAGAGCATCAAAGGGTTTGGGGGAAAATTCCGAACAATTGTCAAATGTTAAGAGAGGAAGGTGAAAACCTGCTTTACGCTCTCTTGATTAGAGATTTCTGGACTTTTTAGAAATCTCAAAAAAAAACTTGACAATTCCGAAAGGGACGTTATAATAAATGCCAGTTTAGTTTATTAAACTAATTTCTTTCTATACTGTCTTACACATTACTAAACCATTTTCTTCGTATACTGTGCTCCCTGTTTGATGAAGGTTGCCGTGCAACTGAGCCGGGGTAAGCCGGGTATCCCTCAGAGGATGGAGAGACATCGTGATTATTAAGACCCCGACCAAGTACTTTCTGGTTTCCGGATCGTCAGAAGGATTCACACTTCTCAATGCCTTTGACGGGGCCCTCCTCCGCGCCGGGATTGGAGACACCAACCTGGTGAAGATGAGCAGTATCGTTCCGCCGAACTGCACGCTCATCAATCCCATCAAGGTCCCTCCCGGTTCGCTCGTTCCAACCGCCTACGCCTCGATGACCAGTGATGTCCCCGGAGAGATGATCTCTTCCGCAGTGGCCGTCGCACTTCCGGAGGACCCCATTCATGCGGGGCTCATCATGGAATATTCCGCCCGGGGATACCGGAAGGATATCGAAGAGATGGTCAGACAGATGGCGATCGAAGGGATGAAGCTCCGGGATCGCAAGATCAAGGATCTCAGCTCGATTGCCATCGAACACCAAGTGAAAAAGACCGGGGCGACTTTTGCAGCCGTTGTCCTGTGGGATTGATCCATCAAACCATTGAACTCTTTTTCTTGCCGGATGAAACTCCCCTTTATTGAAAACCATTTCATCTCGGCCAATGCATCCTTTCGGGAGAGCGCGGCTGTTATTCTCGGTTGTCCCTACGATGGATCAGCCTCTTTCCGCCCGGGGGCCCGATTCGGTCCTTCTGCGATCCGTAGGGCTTCGTGGGGGATCGAAACCTACAGCCCTTATCTGGGCCTGGACCTTGAAAAAGTAAAAATTCACGACATGGGAGACCTGGACCTGCCTCTGGGAGAGAAGGCCCTCGCTCTCGATCTCATCCGGGAGGCTCTTCAAGAGATTCTCGCTGGGAGGAAGTTTCCAATTCTCCTCGGGGGAGACCATCTGGTCACCCTTCCCATTGTCGAAGAGATCCTCCGGGTCCATCCCGATCTTCATCTTCTCCATTTCGATGCCCACACGGATCTGCGAGAAGATTACCTGGGGGAATCTCTTTCTCATAGCACCGTCATGCGAAAGGTTGTCGATCTCCTTGGGGAAGGAAGGCTGTTTCAGGTTGGGGTCCGGTCGGGAACGGAAGAGGAGTTCAAATTGGCGAGGAGGATGAAATCTCTTGTCTCCTGTGATTCCCGTTCCCTGAGATCGACGGTAAAGTCCCTGAAAAACCGGCCTGTCTATGTTTCCCTTGATCTCGATGTTTTCGATCCAGGCATTCTCCCAGGCGTGGGGACGCCCGAGCCGGGAGGAATCACTTTCCAGCAGTTCATCTCCCTACTCAAAGAAATCCAGTCCCTTCATGTCATCGGATTCGATATGGTAGAATTGACCCCGGATTACGATCCCACCCAGATCTCGTCCGTCACCGCCTCTGTTATTCTAAGAGAGATGATCCTCACCTTCTGTCATCCAGATAAATGAAGGCATGTCGGGTAGTCGTGTAGTCCTGTGCAGTCTCGTAGTCTTCTTTTGACTCCCTGACTACCGGACCACTGGACCACTGGACCATCAGACGATTTTATATCCGTCCTTTTTCTCTCATGAGCCGGACCATCAGGTCCTTGTAAGTCTTTGGAGGAATGATCTTCTTCTCCCTCTCCTTCATCTCCATGGCCCCAGTTGGGCAGAAATGGGCACAGACACCGCAACCGAGGCACAATTCTTCATCTACCACCGGGTCATCCCCTTCCATCCGGATCGCCTTGATCTGGCATCTCGGTTCGCATTCTCCGCATCCGCTGCATGCTTCGAGATCGGGCTTGGCAAGGTAGTGCGTCGTTGAGACGACGTGCTTCAGATCATGGCGGGTGATCCCTTCTAGAAATCCGCAGCAGCAGCCACAGCAGTTGCAAATAAAGGTCGTAAAATCCTGAACATTATCTCCGACGTGAACCAAACCCAGGTCCTCTGCTTTCTTCAGCGTGTCCAGAAGCTCCTGGACCGAAGCCCTTCTGGCAAACCCCTGCTCCACCAGAAAATCGGAGGCGTTGCCCAGGCTCATGCAGATATCGTCGATGGGTGCAGAACAGTTCGTGCCTAAGTGAGAGGCTTCATGCCGGCAGTAGC
>Ga0214473_10004369_pt1 | contig 17016 bp, 16 predicted proteins | sample RVTome_7_FD_203509 | JGI IMG/M metagenome (GOLD analysis project Ga0214473, IMG submission 203509) | Soil microbial communities from uranium-contaminated site in the Upper Colorado River Basin, Wyoming, United States - RVT98D197 | ecosystem: Environmental > Terrestrial > Soil > Contaminated >... | reverse complement strand
ATTATTAGTTTGTAGGGTAAATTGTTTTTGAGGATGGAGAAAAAAATTTTTATTTACTTCCAGTCAGAAACCCTGAAAGATTCTTCGGATTTCTATTAGCATTTGGTATTCCTTTGAAAGAAGCCTGGTACAGACAACAAGAAAGTAACTGTCGTGGATTTGAAGTTGTTGTAAGCTCTTCATTACTTATTAGAACGGACCAGAAACTATCTAATGAGTTCATGGAAAAGTTAGGTTTTGTTTATACAAATCATCCTAGTGTGGGGGAATGTCCATATAACGTTCGTCATTTTATTTTTAAGTAACAGTTTGTAATTCATCTCTTCATTAATCCTACAACCTTACACAACTTCTGTAATTCCTTCTGCTCACTTTCATTCAAAATCTCTAAATGCTTTGTAATCATTTTTAAAAGTTGAGGAAACACTGCCTGTATTTTATTTTTTCCTTTTGCTGTCAGATGAACCATAAAATGTCTTCTGTCTTTCTCTCCTCTTTTCCTTTGGACAAATCCTTCCTTTTCAAGGTTATTAATTACCATTGTAATGTTGCCGCCGCTTTTTAAAATTTTCTTCGCAAGCTCTTTTTGCTTGAGTGGTCCAATATGTAGTAGAGCATCGAGAACACCAAACTGACTTTCAGTCAAATTAAAATTATTTAGCTCAAGATAAATTTTAGAAGTTAAAGTTTCTGCAGAACGGATGAGTTTGATATAACTGTTTAGCGCATTTATTTCTTTTTTATTTCCCTGATAATGGGTTCCCATTTCAGTTCTTTTTCCCCGGAGTGATTAAACTCAGAACGGCTGTAAATATAACGGCACCGATTATAGTCCATAAAATATGATATTCATTTCCTCTGATATAAAAAGGGAAAGGATCGGGCAAGTTTAATTCACGTGCAAGCCAGCTTCCGATAATTGCACCAATAAATCCAACTACTATTGAAAGTATGCATCCTCCGCGGTCAAATCCAGCCAAAGATCTGGCAATAGAACCGGCAATCCCGGCAATTAAAAGAGAAATAAGAATATCTATCATTTTATTTTTATTAATTAAATAATGATAAGCAAACTAAATTTTATCATCTTCAGAATCAATTTAGTTTTAGCTGGATTAATCATATTCCTACATAAAGTATTTAACCATTACTTTTCCTGGCACTGATTATAAATTTTATAAGGATAGATGCATTATGAATAAACTTAAACAAGGATTAGTTCAAATTTATACTGGTAATGGAAAAGGCAAATCTACTGCAGCGATTGGTCAGGCAGTACGTGCGGCAGGGTATGGGTTGAAAACTTATATCTCCCAGTTTATGAAAGAGTATCCTTACAACGAACTTAATAGTTTAAAGTATTTAAACAATTGGATAACTATTGAACAGTTCGGTGGAGACGAATTTGTTTATAAAAAAGAATTGCCCGATGAAAGAGAATTGGCAAAAGTTAAAAAGGGATTAAAAACTGCTAAAGAAAAAATGTTAAGTGGTGAATATGATTTGATTATTCTTGATGAAGCAATAGTAGCAATTTATTTTAAACTTTTGAAAACGGATGAGCTAATTGATTTTATAAAACAAAAGCCTGAAAACGTGGAACTGATTTTAACTGGAAGATATTGTCCCGATGAGTTAATTGAGCTGGCAGATCTTGTAACTGAAATGAAAGAAGTAAAACATTATTACCAGAGGGGAGTTAAATCAAGAAGAGGGATTGAATCCTGAAACTAAGTTAAGGCAATACTAAAATATTCCCGAATTGCTTTTTCAGTTTCTGTAATTTAACCCTTATCGGATAGGAGCCTTTAACATTAACTTAGTTTTTCCTAATCCATCCATATCTTGAAAAATGGTGTAATCTTGCATTTATAACTTTTACCAACCCGAGCAGATTATTTATACCAATGCCATTCTTCTGAATAATCTCAATCTCACCATCATCGTTTATATAAACAAAATCTATACGACGGGCCCAATTACTCAGAATTGGTATTAGATCTATACATTGAAAGTATTGGGTAAGCAACAGGGTTTTATTGAAATTCATCTCAGGGTAGAAGTGTATAGCAGTAAACTCATCATCTAAAGTCATAGTTATATTTTTTGTCCCGGTGAATGCATTTTTAGGAATTCTGAGATCTATATATATAAAACAAGGTGAGCCGCTTGAAGTGATATAGTATTTGAACATTTGTATAACACCACCGGCATTACCATTAATTTCTTTGCTAACTGTGAATACGCTGTCTTCCCACTCGGGTGATTTTGGAGGCAGTGGAATTAATTCGTACTGACTTAATCCATCGTTATTAAAAGATAGAGGAGCTGTGGATGTAGCGGGATCAATAATGTTGGATGAATCCTGACAGCTTATCATGAAGAAAATGACGAATATTGCTGATAATAAGTACTTCATTTTAACTCCTAGTTTTTATCTAAGAAGTTGTTCCCATTATTTAATTTTATTCCGATAATTGATCTATATAGAATGTTGAACTAAACCGGCTGATGCTTTTTCTTTATATAGATCTTCGAGAAAATTATTTGCTGCTTCCAGGTATGATTTAGCTTTTTCTTCTCTGTTCGTTTTATTAAAAAGGTTTCCAAGCCCTATTGAGCTTTCTGCCTCATTTAATTTGCTTTCAATATCTTTATTCAATCTGATACTATTTTCAAATAATTCTTCAGAGAGTTCAAAATTATTCATTTCGTTTTGTATCATTCCTTTGATTTTATAAATGTCGGCAATTGAAAGAGTATCGTTAAGTTTGTAAGCTATTTCCATTGCTTTCTCGGTATAAGCATCAGCAAGTGCCTGGTTTTTTAATTTAGTATATATGAAAGCTTTTCCGATATAAGCTATTGCACAGTTTGACAAATAGTCGTTTTCATGTGATAAGGTTATACACTTATTAAATTCATCTAATGCTGCATCGTAATTTTCCATCCTCGTGTACAACATTCCAATATTATGATATACACGTGAGAGTCTTCTTAAATCTTTTATCTCATCGAATTTTTTCAGGGATTCTTTGTAATACCATACAGCTTTTTCAAAATTCCCTTTTATTGTAGAAATAATTCCGAGGTTTGTTAATATCATTGCTCTTGAAGATGAATCGTCATTACTGTTCAAAAATCCTAAAGCGTTTTCAAAATGTTCTTCTGCTTTTTCAAATTCTCCTTTTTCGCCATATAGAGTTCCTAACATATTTTCACATTTTGAAATGCCTGCTTTATTTTCAACTGACTTAAATATTCGCATCGCCTCAGATATATAATAATTGCAGTCTTCCCAAAGAGCTTGTGACCAGTAAATTTTCGAAATCATCAGGTTTGTTTCTGCTAATAAGCCTGCATATCTTTTGTTTGATTTAAGTCTGGTTAATAAGTCCTCTGCAATTTCAAGTGCATAAGAAATTTCACCGGCAAAAATCATCAGTTGTGATAATTCGAGGATTAAATTGAAATACTTTTCTTCCGTTAATAACTTTCCGCATACGGTTATGACTTTATCTATTTTCAGTCTGTAATTTATTCCATTAGGCGGCTCATAACCAATTTGTAATTTTTCCAATTCAGTTATTCCGGAACTCAGATCGGAATTCAGTGCTGTATCTTCATTCAGTACTTTAATGAAGTCTTTGGCAAAAGATTCAGTCAGATAACTGTTTAAAAGATTATTCAAATCTCTCATTATGCTCTTATGTTCGATTTTCATGTTTATCTCTTAATAAAACAAACATTTTTATGAAGCAGGGTTAAATGCTATCATTTGTTCAATCCTTTGAACCTTAGCATTTGCCCCAATATTCTTAAAATATTCATATGAACTTTTCAGGTAAGAGTTTTTAGAAACTGAATCATTCATCTTTTCATAAAGCAGACCGAGTTCAATCGATGTTTCTGCAGCATTCATTTCGTTATTCATAGCGTTATTTATTCTTAAGCTGTTTAGTAAGAAAGTTTCTGCTGCTTTATAATTATTCAAATTCATTTCGATTATTCCTTTCAGTTTATAAATATCCGCTACTGTAAGTTTATCATCCAGGTTGTGACTAAGCTCTAATGCTTTATCTGCAAATTCGGAAGCATAATAATAGTTATTAAATTTTATGAGCACCTGAGCCTTTGCAAAGTATGCAAGACAAAGCACCGAAAGGAATCCCTCTTCCTTTGAAGTTGAAATAGCTGAATCAAAAGCTACTATTGCTGCATCGTAATTACCTGATTCATTGTGCACCAGACCGATATTTAAATTAACTTCTGAAGCATTTTTATAATTACCCAGTTTGATATATATAGCCAGCGCCTTATTCAGATGGTTTATAGAATCGCTGGGGCATTCCTGGATGTTATATACTATTCCAAGATTTGTAAAGAGATTGGCTGCCATTTCCGGATCATCGTCAATATTAATAAGGGATAAACTTGTTAGAAGATGTTTTTTAGCATTAAGAATATCACCAAGCTCTCCGTAAATAGTTCCAAGGAGGTTCTCACATTTTGCAACGCCTTTGAAATTATCAGTTGATTTAAATAATGTGCGTGCCTTGTTAACAGATTCAAGACTTCTTGCCCAGTTTGCTTTTCTGCTGAATACATCAGCTAATCCAAGAAGAGTTTCAGCTTTTATTGAATCGTTATTGCATGTCTTATAAGCTTTTCTGAAAATTTCATTTGCAAGATCCAGTTTACCTTCGGAGAGACAAATCCGTGCAAGTTCAATTAAAAATTTACAAAACTTTTCAGGCTGAAGATTTTTTTCTGAGAAGGTTATTATCCTGTCAACCCTGATACGATCTTTCGAGTGATATTTATCTATCTGAAGTTGTTTATTATAAAAATCATTTATTTTTTCAGAAAGCACATCAGCTTCTATTTCAGTAGTATTAAGCCTTTCTTTCAGATGATCGAATGAATCATCTTCAATATAGGCTTTCAAGAACCTGTTAAGTTCATGCTCAAATTTGCTATAATTAATTACCATTAGCCTGCCTCCAATAAAATTAATTCACGAAGCCGTATCTTGAAAAATGATTTAACCTGGCGTTTTTAACTTTAAGCATGCCAGTGCTTAAGTCAATAGTTACGTAATCATACTGACATTCATACATATTCCCGTTTGAATCTATGTATACAAAATCTAATGAATTTGGATTTATTCCGGTCAGATCAATTCCCGTAATAGTAAGAGTGTATTTTACAATCCTGTCGAATTGCATTGAAGGGCCCAGATCAACATCAGCAGTTTCAGTATTCATAGTCTGGGATATATTCTTGATACCATTAAATGCATCATCCGGAAAATTTAGAGATGATGTAATAGTTATATTGCCGTATGGTCCACCCTGATAATTATGTTGAGCAGAAAACGAACCTCCGTGATTACCATCAATATTTTTGTCATACGCAACAATTTCTTCAAGATTTAAACCCGGTCTTTCAGGCATGTTAATTAATTGCTTGTTCAACACAATGTCCTCTGAGGAATTGATATCGGGTATTTGATCGCAGCCCATCAGAAATATAAGAATGCCCGATAGAAGATAAAATATATGTTTCATATTATTAGCCCTTACACATTTCTAATAAAAAATTATAAACTATTTTTCCCAATAATACCTGTAATGTAAAATTGGACGACATAACCTGAGAGAAAAGAAATGGAGAAAAGTAATTCCGGTCAGGATTACCAGGAGTGTTATTATTTCCATATAAGACTCTTTAGATAGTTAGTGCCAATTTTTACTTAAAGTGAAATAGTTTTTAAGCTTTAGCTCCACTCCTACCTGTCGAGTAAGGTCAGAAATAAGTTTTTTGCCCCAAATTTTGAATATCTAAATACTCTAAACAAGTGCCATTTGTCAAGAATCAAATATTAGTGACTTTGCTTTAGAATCGCATAAATTTAGATTAGATAAGGAATTACTGTTGTATTGATAGTAGATTCTGTGTTTTTATGACACATCCTTTTAATACCCCCAAAATTGTGATTATTTAACCCAATTTTCGGCACTTTGTTTGAAAATTGACCTTGTTTGACTGGATTAAATTAAAAATGAAGTTTTTAGATAATTAGATTTTTCAGACAATAAGTTTAGTGTTAATTAATTCGAATTATGGTTTATAAAACAGAAATATCAAATACTGCTCATAATAATTCTTCCGAAACAAGCTTTTTACAAGCATTTGATTTTTTTCCGATCAGTTTATTTATCATAGACAAACACTCCGTTATTCTGAATGCTAATAAACTAGGTTTTGATTTAATCGGTTGTGAAGGAAGTGATGCAATTGGAAAAAACTTTGCAGTATTTCTTGACGAACATTATAAAGAACAGTTTAAATTACTCTTCAAAAATATTTTAACGAATACTCAAACTCAGACTTCAGAATTATTAATTATGAAACCCGATGGCAGTAAAATTTATGTTCTGGGAATGTTCAGGTTTTTTATTCATGAAATTACAAATGAAGAGTTGTGTTCAATTGCAATGATTGATTTCACTCCGCAAAAAATGAAAGAAGAGCTTATTAAACAAAGTGAAATAAGATTTAAAAATCTTGCAAATACTGCCCCTGTAATGATATGGATTTCAGATGCTGAGGGACTTTTCAGTTTCGTTAATAATATCTGGGTAGAGTACTCCGGAGGAAATGCCGGAGAACAGCTGGGAATGAACTGGCTTAGAAATGTTCATCCGGAAGACCTTGAAAACCTGGTAAGTAATTATCAAAATATGATTAGTTCCCGCTCGGCATTCAATTTTGAGTTCAGATTAAAAAACAGGGACGGGAAATTTGAGTGGATGTTGTTCAAAGGTACGCCGCGTTTTAGTATGGAAAAAATATTTTTAGGATTTATTGGTTCGTGTTTCAGCATTAATAATCTGAAAGAAATAGAAGAAAAAGTATCTAAAATGAATTCCGAATTGGTTGAAATGAATGCTGCAAAGGACAAGCTTTTTTCCATTATTTCGCACGATCTTCGAAGCCCGCTTAGTGGTCTCATTGGAATTCTAGATATTCTTAATACATCTTATGAATCGATACAAGAAAATGAGAGAAGAGAAATCATTTCGAATGCAGCGGTTGTTTCCAAAACAACCTATACATTGATGGAAAATCTTCTTGAGTGGTCGCGAATTCAGACAGGAAAGATCAAATGCATTCCGGAAAATTTGAACTTAATTTATCTGGTAAACAATGTTGTTTCTCTTTATATAAATAATTTGAAAAATAAGTCATTGACTCTTAAGATCGATATCAGACCGGACTTATACATATATGCAGATAAAACAATGACAGAAACTATACTTAGAAATCTGATATCGAATGCAATAAAGTTTTCGTATCAAAAAAGTGCTATTAAGATTTCATCAGTGGCCAAAGACGATTCGATAATTATAAAAGTTAAAGACACCGGTGTTGGAATTGATGAAGAAAAATCTACTGAACTTTTCAACATTGGCTCAGGCTATTCAACCAGGGGTACAGCAAATGAATCAGGTGCCGGACTTGGATTAGTAATTTGTAAAGAATTAGTAGATGTGCAGGGAGGTAAAATGTGGGTAGAAAGTAAAAAGGATAAAGGCTCGGTTTTCTATTTTTCAGTACCTATCGTAAAATAAATTTTTCATTTAAAAGGATAGGAATAAAAAAAGGACTGAATTAATATTCAGTCCCCAAAAAATTATTAATTGAAATCGTATTGTTTAGTTTGAGTTATCGTGTTTACGAACCCACCCGTATCTTGAGAAGTGATGTAATTGTGCACCTATCACAGTCACCAATCCTAGCGGTTTGTTCACTATTATTAGACTATTCTCAACATCTTCTATTCCACCCTCGTCATTTATATAAACGAAGTCAATATCTTCAGTATTGTACTTTGATAGGTTCAGTCCAGTGAATGTTTGAAGCATTAGTAAAGGATGTAAAAAAGTCATTCCTGGCTCACAATGAACTGCTGCAAAATCATTATCAATTGTTACTGTTATAGTATCCTGTCCTAAAAAAGAAAGAGGAGGAATTACAAGGTTTACCAACATAGTAACTAATTGTCCTTTATCACTAATATAGGTCCGGTCAAGAACTATTGCACCACCAAGTAAACCATTGATCAGTTTTGAAACTGTAAAGACACTATCAAGATAAATCGGTGATTTTTGGGGTAATGGAATTAAAGAAAAATTTATCGTGCTTGGTGTTATTCCTGCCGAATTAGAATTATACTTCTGTAAATCGTTAGGGCTGACAACCTGATCGTCAATTTTTTCGCACGCAGAAAAAATTAATATTAATGCTAAAAGTCCTGATAATATTAGTTTCATTTTTACCTCCAGAAATAATGTTGTTATACTTATTTGAAATAATTTAAGCTAAACATCCATCACCTCTTGAGGTTCTATTCGTGTCTTATTTGAGATGGGACACAAATTTAGAATGTATCTTCTGTTCCCAACTCAAATGCCATTAAGTGAAATTTTTTATCTACTAAAAAGCTTCTCTCTTCGCCATTATTGCTAAATATCAATAAATGTTTCCTGTTCCATACCGAGAATTGGTTTCAATATATAACACAAAATTTTTGATGAAAGAAGATGATTATTTTCTCAAAACAATCAATTTCTTCAGTTATAATATTCAGATATGACTTCTTTAAGATTCAAACTATTGATTCATCCGAAAAATAAAAGTGTGAGGAAATCAGTTGGGATATTAAATTTACTTGACAAATGATTTAAGTAAGCTTAAATTTACATCAAATATATGCTTAATAATGAATAATATATCCAAAGAAGATTATCTAAGTGTCATCTACAAAAACAAAGATGGCGAAGGAGCAATAAAAGCTAATCTGATATCAGCTAATCTTGCAATATCGGGGGCTGCAGTTACAGATATGCTTAAGAAGCTTTCGAAAGATGGGTATGTGAATTATGAAAAGTATAAAGGCATATCACTAACAAAAAACGGTGAAGAGTATGCAAGAAACGTTGTAAGAAGACACAGAATCTGGGAACTGTTTTTACATCAGATATTAGGATTGCCTTGGGACAAAGTACACGATGAAGCACACAACCTTGAACACGGTGCTTCAGATGAATTGATTAACCGTATGGAGGAAATGCTTGACTTCCCTGAGTTTGATCCTCACGGCGATCCTATTCCCGATAAAAATGGTAAAATGCCTAAAGGTAAAAAAGGTATTCCATTGAGCCTGGTTAAACCCGGAAGCAAAGTGAAAGTAAACCGGGTTCATGATTTTGATAGCAGCTTTCTTCAATACATCTCGAATATCGGTATTGAATTGAACAAAGAAATAAGAGTTGTTGATGTATTAGCTTTTGATCATTCATTGTTAATAGGTATAGATAAAAAAGAAATCAATATAAGCAGCAAACTGGCTGCTAATATTTTTGTAACATTAGCGAAATAGAAGAACGAATGTCAAATCCAATAGTAACATTATTGATAGGTGCAGGAATCATACTGATTGCAGTGACTGCCTTTTTTCCTCAAAAAGGATTTTTTGCAAAAGTCCGGAGAGGAAAAAATATTAGCAAAAAAGTACTGATAGAAGATGCTCTCAAACATCTTTACAATTGTGAATATAATAATATCAGCTGTACTCTGAATAGTATTGCAGGGAAGCTTTCCATTTCTGAAGATGATGCTGCCGATTTAATTACCAAACTGGAAGATATCGGTATGCTGACTTCAAGTCAGGATAATTTGCAGCTAACAGAAGAAGGCAGGTCGTATGCACTCAGGATAGTAAGAATTCATAGGCTTTGGGAAAAATATCTTGCAGACGAAACCGGACTTGATGAAAGAGAATGGCATATTTCTGCTGAAGAGTTTGAACACAAGCTAACGACATCAGATGCTGAAGTACTTGCTGCTCAAATTGGCAATCCGGTTTTTGATCCTCACGGAGATCCGATTCCAACTTCATCTGGTGAAATTCCTACTAAAACCGGTAAACCCTTGACCGATCTTAAGTTCGGTGAATTTGCATCTATAATTCACATAGAAGATGAACCTGATGCGATTTATCAGCAGCTTGTTGCAGAAGGGTTGTACATCGGTATGCAAGTGAGAATGCTTGAATCAACAAGAGAGAGAGTTAGGTTTACAGCAAACGGAGAGGAATGTGTACTCGCACCATTGTTTGCGCGAAATATAACAGTTGCACCCATCAAGTTTGAAAAACAAGTTGAGGGAAGATTTAAACAACTCACTTCTCTCGAAGTTGGAGATAAAGGAATAGTGCTTGGTATATCAAAAGCTTTAAGAGGACAGCAGAGAAGAAGATTAATGGATTTGGGTGTTGTGCCCGGATCAGAAATAATTGTTGAGATGCAAAGTATTGGCGGAGATCCGTCAGCATACAGAATTAAAGGTGCTTTAATCGCACTTCGTAAAAAACAAGCAGATAGAATTTATCTTGTAACAGAAAATGAAATGGTCAATTAAATTATGAATATCATACAGCAAAATTGCGAAACTTGTCCTGTGCATAACAGCGGAAACCTGAAGAGATTGGGTATCGATATGACAAAATTTGATTTTGTAATTGCACTGGCTGGCAATCCAAATACAGGCAAAAGTACAGTATTTAATAATCTTACAGGATTAAAACAGCATACAGGGAACTGGCCGGGTAAAACAGTAACACGTTCTGAAGGTGGATTTGAATTCAACAGTTTTAAATTCAAGCTTGTCGATCTGCCTGGCACATATTCGCTTTTATCAACAAGCACTGATGAAGAAATTGCAAGAGACTTTATTCTTTTTGGTCAGCCAGATGTAACAATAATTGTTGCAGATGCTACCAAGCTGGAGAGAAATCTTAATCTGGTTCTTCAAATACTTGAGATAACCGATAGGGCAATTTTATGTCTTAACCTGATGGATGAAGCAGAAAGACATAAAATAAAAATCGATGTCCGGATGCTTTCAAAAGATCTTGGTATTCCTGTAGTGCCTGTTGTTGCAAGGTACAATAAAGGTATGAGTGAGCTGTTGAATATTATTAACGAAATTGTAACCGGAAAATATGTTTGCAAACCGTACAAGATAAAAACCAACCTTAGAGAACTGAATTATGCTATTGAAAAACTTAGCAAATATATTCTCGAAACCTTCCCTGCTATTCCAAATTCCAGGTGGGTAGCTTTAAGGCTGCTCGAAGGAGACCAGAGTATAATAGAAGCAGTACGTTCCGGTGATCTTGGTAAAATTCATTCATTAACTGAAAATAAAGTAGGATTAGAAACAGCTGTTTAGTCGTATATGGAAAATCAAATTAGAAATAGAGAAACAATTTTAACAACTGCAAATAGCCTGCGATGGGAAGTTGGAGAAAGCCTCCATGATACTTTGATAGAATCCATCTACTCAAATGCTTCTGAAATAGCAAAACGATCTGTTACACTTCCGGCAGATAAAGAAACCATCAACTGGGAAAAAACATTAGACAAAATATTAACAAGCCGTTACCTTGGTTTCCCGATAATGTTTATACTTCTCGGCGTGGTATTTTGGATTACAATTGTTGGTGCAAATGTTCCTTCAGGCTTAATAGCCTCCTTTTTGCTTGATACTGTTCATCCTGCGTTAAAAAGTTTTGCTTCAACAATTGGCTTACCATTCTGGTTAGATGGTTTATTAATTGATGGAGCTTATCTGGCAATGGCTTGGGTTATAAGTGTTATGCTTCCACCTATGGCAATATTCTTTCCTTTATTTACTCTGCTCGAAGATTTTGGTTACTTGCCTCGCGTATCTTTCAATATGGATAGACTCTACAGCAAAGTCGGTGCTCACGGAAAACAAGCATTGACAATGGCAATGGGATTCGGGTGTAACGCTGCCGGAATTGTTGCAACAAGAGTGATAGATAGCCCGCGTGAAAGATTGATCGCAATTATCACAAATAATTTTTCTCTTTGCAACGGAAGGTGGCCAACGCAAATTCTGATTGCAACTATTTTTATCGGTGCTGCAGCCCCGGCTTATCTTGCCGGAATTGTTTCTGCTGCAGCGGTTGTGTTTGTTGCAGTGCTGGGAATAGTTTTTAGCCTTGTTGTTTCATGGGGATTATCAAAATCCGTTTTAAAAGGAGAAGCATCTGCTTTCAGTCTGGAATTACCTCCCTACAGACCGCCAAGAATCTGGCAAACACTTTACACCTCGCTTATTGATAGAACAGTTTTTGTACTCTGGCGTGCGGTTATTTTTGCGGTTCCTGCAGGTGTAGTCATTTGGCTTGTTGGAAATGTAACAATTAACGGGGAAACACTTGCAAATATTTTTATTAATTGGACAAATCCGTTTGCGTTCATTTTAGGACTTAATGGAGTAATACTTTTAGCATACATAATCGCAATACCTGCAAACGAAATAGTAATACCTACGGTTCTAATGCTTACTGTAATGAACCTCGGATTAGCCGGCGTTGGTGCCGGTTCTGGCGTTATGTTCGAGCTTGAATCGGCGGCAGCAACAAGAGATATATTAGTTGCCGGTGGATGGACTTTGTTAACCGGAATAAATTTGATGCTGTTCAGCTTGCTTCACAATCCGTGTTCAACTACGATCTACACAATCTATAAAGAAACTAAAAGCATTAAGTGGACAATCGTTTCAACTATCCTTCCGATAATAATGGGACTGATAATTTGTTTTTTTGTTGCTCAGATCTGGAGACTATTTGAATTCTGATATTAAACATTTTACGATTACAGTTTTTTTATTTTTGACTATAAATAATTTTCCGCAGGATATTCCCGAACTTGTAACTGACAGACCGGACCGGACCGAATCTGCTTCAGCTCTACCGAAAGGTTGGCTGCAGATAGAATCCGGGTTCGAGTATCTTAAAGAATCTAATGACCTGAATTCAGGATTGAATGAAATAAAAACTATAAGTACACTATTCCGGTATGGTTTGGTTGATAATCTTGAAATCAGATTTGCCGGTGCGTTTTTATCACAGAATACCAGTGATGCTGCAGAGAATTATGGTATTTATGGAATAACAGATTTGCTGGTCGGTGCAAAATATGAATTTATAAGTGGTCATAATTCTGTTCCTGATGTTGGTTTGATGGCTCATCTCTTTTTACCAGTTGGAGAGGAAAATTTAAAGCCGCAGAAAGTTGAGCCGGAGATAATATTATCACTTTCAAAACCAGCGTCAGATTTCATTGACATCGGTACTAATTTGGGTGTGCATTACCACAGTTTATCTGAAGAGATGATTTATTTTTATACTCTCACTGCAGGTTTCGGAATTGCGGAACAATTCGGAACTTTTGCGGAGGTATTTTCCGAATTTTTTCAAAGTGATTCACCATTTATTTCTCTCGGCGCAGGATTTACTTACCTTATTTTACAAAACCTTCAGTTGGATGTTTCAGGCGGAAATGGTCTGTTCAATAATTCAAAAGTTTGGTATCTTGGTGCCGGATTTTCAGTGAGAATTCCAAGATAAAATTCAAAGATTTAAAATCCTTAACTCAATTGTTTGCCACATAAAAATTTTTCAAGGTAGAAAAGTAATGAAATCATCTTTTGTTCTACTCATTGTGCTTTTGTTTTTTACAAATGTTTATTCGCAGGAAACCAGATTTATAGAAGTTACAGGAACAGCTAATATTGAATATCCGGCAGATCAGATAAACTGGATAGTTATTATCAAGAAAGTTGCAGACACTTTTTCCGAAAGCCGTAAAGATGCAGAAACAGATTTGAAGAAATTGGAGGCAGTTCTCGAGACTATTAGCATTAGTAAAAATGATATACAGATATCCCCTATTCAGCAAGGACGCTATTATGAATATGATGGTCGAAACAGAATTTTTAAAGGTTACTTTTCAAATTTTAATGTAAATTTTATTTTAAGAGATCTTAGTAAATATTCAGCTCTAATTTCACAATTGTCAGAATCAGGAGATTTTGAGGATCTACTACCTTCTTGGAATGATTCTGAATATGAAGAACATCATAAAAACACATTGATTCAGGCATCTGATAATGCAAAGAATAAAGCAAAGTATCTCGCTGAAAATCTTGGAATGCAGATCGGTTCGGTTTTGGAAATTCAGGAAAGCACATCATCTTATCCAAATCCGTTCAACACCAGCTCATCTTTGGAATATGAAACACCTATTGCTTCAGGCAAAGTGCCTTATACAAGAAGCGTAAAAATTAAATTTGAATTAAAGGAAAAATAGAAATGCCAGCAAAAAATCTTCGTCTTCTTTCCTGGAATGTTAACGGGATAAGGGCAGCTTATAAAAAAGGATTTCTTGACTGGTTCAAAAAAGAAAAGCCCGATATTCTTTGTATCCAGGAAACAAAAGCGCATCCCGATCAGCTTACGGATGATTTAAAGAATGTTGATGGATATCAGTCATATTTTTCATCTGCAGAAAAGAAGGGCTACAGCGGAGTAGTTACTTATTCAAAAGTAAATCCTCTGCAGGTTCAACAGGGAATCGGAATTAAAAAATTCGACAGCGAAGGACGATTTGTTGTCACTGAGTTTGAAGATTTTATACTTTTCAATATTTATTTTCCTAACGGCAAAGCATCAAAGGAACGGTTGCAGTACAAAATGGAATTTTATGATGAATTTCTGAAGCACTGCAAAAAGCTTTTGAAGAAGGGAAAGAAGATAGTTGTTTGCGGAGATGTAAATACTGCACATAAAGAAATCGATCTCGCAAGACCAAAAGAAAATTCAGAAATTTCCGGCTTCCTGCCTGAAGAAAGAGAATGGATTGATAAATTTCTTGCAGCAGGTTTTATAGATACATTCAGAATATTCAATAAAGAACCTGAAAATTATACCTGGTGGGATCAGGTAACACGTGCACGTGAAAGAAATGTCGGATGGAGAATAGATTATTTTTACGCAAGCGAAAATCTGAAACCGAATATTAAATCTGCAACCATTCATTCTTCAGTTATGGGTTCCGATCACTGTCCTATCGAACTTCTATTGAAATTCTGATTACGGTTTCAAATCAAAGAGAGAAAATTTCCTTTCTAAAAAGGAAGTGAAATTATTATCATTACTTTTTAGCAATCGGTGTAAAAAACAGAGTAACGAATAAATGAAATTCAGAAATAAACTATCCGATGAAACCAGTCCCTATCTTTTACAGCATGCAAACAATCCTGTTAATTGGTATCCTTGGGGAAGTGAGGCACTTGAAAAATCAAAACAAGAAAACAAGCTACTAATAATCAGCATCGGTTATGCTGCCTGCCATTGGTGTCATGTGATGGAACACGAATCATTTGAAGATGAAACTGTTGCAAAAATTATGAACGATTTTTTTGTATCAATAAAAGTTGACCGGGAAGAGAGACCGGATGTTGATCAGATTTATATGGATGCCTCCTATTTAATTATCGGCAGAGGCGGCTGGCCATTAAATGTTATCGCATTGCCTGATGGAAGACCGGTTTTTGCCGGAACATATTTCAGAAGAGATGATTGGAAGAAGATTCTTCTTTACTTCAAAGTTCTTTATCAGAAAGAACCAGAAACTTTTGATATTGAAGCAGGGAAATTATTGGAAGCAATTAAAGAAATTAAAGTTCCCAAAATAAATGAATCGGACTCGGTTTTTACAAAGGAAGAATTGGAATCATCATTCAGAAAAATAATTTCATTTATTGATATTTATAATGGAGGAACCAAAGGCACACCAAAATTTCCGATGTCGAATATTTTTCAATTCTTACTTGCTTATCATTTTTATACCGGCGAAAAAGAAGCTATTGATGCTGTCAAATTAACTCTCGATAAAATGGCAAGCGGTGGAATTTACGATCAAATCGGTGGAGGTTTTGCACGATATTCAACTGATGAAATCTGGAAAGTTCCTCACTTCGAAAAAATGCTGTATGATAATGCCGAACTTATAAGTTTGTTTTCAAATGTATATAAAGTTACACGAAGCAGTCTTTATAAAAAGATTGTTTATGAAACTCTTGATTTTGTTCAAAGAGAAATGACAGATCAATCCGGTGGGTTTTATTCTTCATTTGATGCTGATTCAGAAGGAGAAGAAGGCAGGTATTATGTATGGAGTAAAGATGAAATAGATAATCTTCTAAAAGAATCTTCTAATCTCTTTTGCGATTATTTTTCAATTACTTCAACTGGAAACCGGGAAGGGAAAAATATTCTGCATATTACAAAATCGAAGGAAGAGTTATTAAATAAATATCAGATTAACGAAGAGGAGTTTGATGAAATAATCAGTTCATCTAAAAAAATAATTTTCAATGAAAGAAATAAAAGAATTAAACCCGGACTTGATGATAAAATATTAACTTCCTGGAATGCACTGATGATTAAAGGCATTGTTGATGCTTACAAAGCTTTTGGTGAGGGAAAATTTTTGATGACAGCAATAACAAATGGTAATTTCATTGTTAAAAATATGATGACTAACGAAGGACGATTGAACAGGAATTATAAGAACAAGAACAGCACCATTAATGCGTTTCTTGATGATTACTCTTATGCAATCGAAGCTTTCATCGCATTATATGAAGCTGCTTTTGATGAGAAATGGATTTACTCAGCTAAAAAGTTAACTGATTATGTGAAGCTTCATTTTTACGATAGTGAAAGCGGAATGTTTTTCTACACTTCTGATTTAGATGATCCATTGATAACAAGAAAAATTGATTTCGCAGATAATGTTATTCCATCTTCAAATTCCTCTTTAGCAGTTGGATTGTTTAAATTATCCAGAATTTTTTATAATGAGGATTACGGGAAAATAGCAATAGACCTTATTAAAGCTATTAAACAATCTGCGGTTCAAAATCCTATTTATCATAGTTACTGGTTAATAGCAGCAACATATCTATCATTCTCCTACTTCGAAATTGGGATTATTGGAGAAGAATATGTAAAGAAGAAAGATGAGATTTCAAGCCAGTATATTCCAAACGCCGTTTTATTTGGAAGCA
>Ga0214473_10004368_pt1 | contig 17017 bp, 13 predicted proteins | sample RVTome_7_FD_203509 | JGI IMG/M metagenome (GOLD analysis project Ga0214473, IMG submission 203509) | Soil microbial communities from uranium-contaminated site in the Upper Colorado River Basin, Wyoming, United States - RVT98D197 | ecosystem: Environmental > Terrestrial > Soil > Contaminated >... | reverse complement strand
CTACATCTCGCGCGAGCAAGCCGACTGGCTCAAGGCCGGTCTGGCGGCGAGCCCCGCGGTCTTCAAGATCATCCTGAACTCCGTGCCCATCACGGACTTCCCGATCGCCTTCGATCTCGCGGCCGACGATCGCTGGGAAGGCTACGCCGCACAGCGCGAGGAGATCCTGCGCTTCGTCGAGGACGCGGGCATCAGTGGCTTGCTCTGGGTCGCTGGCGATTTCCACCTCGGCTGCATGGGGCGCGTGGCCGCGAGCGGTCTGGGCAGCACGCAGGTCGAAACACTCGTGGGCCCGGCGGCCCAGACGGGCAACGTGCTGGCCGCGATCCTGGGCGGCCCCCAGTTCGACTGGGCCACGTCGCGGGATAGCTACACCTTGATCGAGCTCGACCCCGGGACCTCCATGGTCCGGCTCTGGTTCCGGGATGCCTCGGACTCGGTGCTGGAAACCCGAACCTATCTACTGTGACGGAATGGCCCGTCCGCGGCGGCCGGCCAGATCGGTTGCCGGATCGGCCCCCGGTGGCCGATCCAAACGCCCCCCGTCTGGGAGCTAACTCCTCGGGATCATAGGACGCCTCTCCTGGTGTGCTCCTTGCTTTGATCCCGCGGAGCATACCGGAGGCCCACCATGCGTTCCCCCCAGCGCCGTTCCCTCGTTTGCCTTGCCCCCCTTTGGCTGACCGCCGCGGCCTGCGCCGCGCCCACGTCCACGGGTGACGGTTCCCCCGACGGAGCCGACGAGGTGGGCATCACCGCCGGCAAGGGCGATGGCTCGGGATTCTCCGAATGCGAGCTCCAGAAGGTCGTGGAGCTGCTCAACGACGCGTCCACCGATCTCGGGATGCTGCGCAATGCGGGCGTTCATTCCCGCGCCGCGGGCAACCTCATGGCGCACCGAAACGGGCAGGACGGGGTCTTCGGGACGGGCGACGATCAACCGTTCGCCGACATCACGGCCGTCGACGACGTGTCCTGGGTGGGCCCCGTCGCGATCCGCCAGCTCGTCGCGGTGGTCACGGACCGCTGCGCGGCCACGGACACAGCCGACGTGGAAGTCATCTTCTCCCCGCAGACGTACGAGAGCAGCCACCTGGCCCGCACGAAGGAGCTATTGGACAGCGCCACCCGATCCATCGACGTCGCGATGTACAGCTTCAGCGATTCCCCGATCCGGGAGGCACTCGAGCGAGCCGTCGCCCGCGGCGTGTCGATCCGCGTGATCCTGGAGGCGGCCAACGCGGAGCACGCCGCGCCCAGTGGCACGATGAGCGCACGCCTCGAGGACGCGGGCATGGATGTGCGGTGGATCAACAAGATCATGCACCACAAGTTCGCCATCATCGACGGCGTCCGTTCCGATCTCGACGATCCGGCCGAGGCGATCCTGGTGACCGGGAGCGGCAACTGGTCTAATTCGGCCGGCACCCGCTACGACGAGAACACACTCGTGATCCGGCGCAACGCGGAGCTGGCGCTGCGGTTCCAGGGCGAATTCAACACGCTGTGGAACCACTCGCGCGATCTCGAGTGGAACGCGTCGCTCGAGTACTTCGAGTCGCTCCCAATCACCGACGCGATGATCGAGGACGACCCGGCCGTGGACGCGGCCTTCACCTCCGCCAACTTCCGGACCACGGTGTCGAGCAGCTACGGGAACACGTTCTCGGTGGAACGGGGGCGCAACGCCATCTCCGACCGGCTCGTGGAGCTCATCGGCCGCGCGACGCGATCTGTCCACGTCGCCTCGGGCCACCTGCGGTCGCGGCCCGTCGCCGAAGCGCTGATGGCCAAGCACGCCGCGGATCCCGCGATCGACATTCGGATCTACCTCGACGACCAGGAGTGGATCAGCTACACGTCGCACGCCGAGCAGGTGCGGGACCTCGAGTCATGCCTGGCCAGTGCGGGGGATAGCGAATCGCGGCGGCAGGACTGCATCGACCGCGGGTTCTACTTCGGCTACCAGGCGCACCTCGAAGGGATCCCGGTCCGATACAAGTTCTACGCCTACCGCTGGGACTACTCCTACGCCGTTCAGATGCACCACAAGTTCATGATCGTGGACGGCCGCTGGCTCGCCACGGGGAGCTACAACCTCTCCGACAACGCCGAGCACAACACGATGGAGAACATGATCTTCCTCGATGGCGCCGCCTACCCCGCCACGGTGGCGAGCTACGAGCAACGCTTCGAGCAGATGTGGGTGACCGGCGAGTCCGAGGGGCTCTATGACTCGCTGATGGAGAACGTCTCCAACGGCACGGGCTCGTTCCCCATCGTATTCGAATCCATGGCGCTCGATTGGCCGCAGGTCGACGCGCTCAAGCGCGCGATCCGGGATGCGTGTCCGAACATCAACACGGCACCGTTCCGGGACAACCCCACCGCCCACCGCTTCTGCAACCGATAGGGCGGCGGGATCGAACGACGCGAGAAGGAGGGCGGCCCGCATGGGCTGCCCTCTTCATTTTCCTCAGGGCACCTCGGAAGGCAGGCGGACCTCCCGTATGATGTGCCGGTGGTACGGCTCGTCTACGCCACCCTGCTGCTCGTCGCGGTCGCCTTGGCGGTCCCGGCCCCGACGCGCGCCGTTCCGGGACCCGATTCGGTCGCCGTGCTGGCCAACGCCAACGTGCCCGAGAGCGTGGCGCTGGCGCGAATGTACGCCGTGGCGCGGCAGGTGCCGGCGACGCAGGTGTGCGCGGTCGACGTCCCGGCAGACGTGACCATCCCACTCGCCACGTTCGAGTCTTCGGTACGCGCAGGGCTCGAGAGCTGTCTCGCATCGGCGGGTGCTCTTGACCGCATCGAGGCCGTCGTCGTCGTGCGGGGCATGCCCCTGCGCGTCGCGATCCCCACCGGCAATGGCGACCGGCGCGTCTCGATCGCTGCGGCCCTGGGTCTGTGGCGCTCCACCACCGACGGCGACGTTCCCGTGCTCGGCCAGGAGCCCGGCCAGGTCGCGGACTGCGGAGGAACGCCCTGCTACGCGGCGCGCTGGAGCAATCCGTTTCGGTCCGGCACCTTCGAGGCCGGGTTCAGCCGGGACCTGCCTCGCCTGTCCTGGCGGCCCCTGTTGGTCACCATGCTGCACGGCCGGACCTACGAGGACGCCGCGCGACTCGTGACGAGCGCCGTCGCCGCCGAGGAGACGGGCGCGGCGCGCGGCGAATTCCTGTTCATGGAGGCGGCCGACAGCGCCCGAGGACGGCTGGACGCGGAAATCACGGCGGTCATGGCGGCGCTGACCGACCGCGGCGTCGCCGAGGTGGCGCGAACGCCGTTCGATCCCGATCTCACGGGCCGCACGCTCGGAGCGTTCTTCACCGGCACGGCGGGCATCGGGACAACGATCGAGGGCAACACCTGGGCACCGGGCTCTCTGGTCGACAACCTCACGAGCCTCGGTGCGGTGCCTCAGAATTTCGAGGCGACGGGCGAGAGCCAGGTCTCCATCGCGCGCTGGGTCGCCATGGGCGTGGGCGGAGCGCATGGCACGACCGATGAGCCGCTCAACAACGTCTTTCCCTCGCGATGGCTCATCGTGGACTACGTGGACGGGTCCACCCTCGCGGAGGCCTACCACCGGCGCCTGCCCAACGTGTACTGGCAGAACCTGGTCCTCGGGGATCCCATGCTCGCACCCTACGCGGTGCGCCCCGAGGTGGTGATCGAAGGCGTGGTGCCGGGCGAGGAGGTCGCCGGGGCGCGGCGCGTGGTCGTCACCGCCACCGATCCGGAGGGCATGGGCATCGCGTCCCTCGTGCTTCTCGTGAACGGCGTCGAGATCGCGCGCGTCGACGGCGATCGGATCGAGGCGTGCGTGAGCGTCCCCGTGGCTGACGATGTGCAGCTCCTCGCCGTAGCGCAGAAGCTCGACGACGGCACGGAACGCGGCCTGCAGCGGCCCAAGGGCTGGGCCGAGGTGCGGGTGAAGGGGCTCGCCGGACCCGCGACGTGCCCCGACGCCACCGACGGTGGTCTCGGTGACGGCGGCAGCGACACCGACGCGAGCGTCCCGGACGCGGGGCCGACGGGCGGCGGCGGCGGGGACGGTGGTGGATGCGGGTGCATGACGGCCGAGGGCGGGGCGCGGGGTATGCCAGCCGTGGTGCTCCTCGCGCTGGCCTGGGTCAGATGCCTCCGGGGACGAGGGCGTCGACGTCGACCGCCGATTCGTCGATGACCGAGGCGCTCACGTAGATCGGGAGCTCGTGGCCGAGGGCGACGGCGACGGCGTCCGATGTGCGGGCGTCGATGCGCACGACCTCACGGCCATTCCACAGCGAGATGGTCCCGACGAAGATTCCCTCGCGGACCTTGTTCACCTCGACCATCAGGATCTCGCCCCGGAGCTCGGCGACGAGCGTATCGATGATGTCGTGGGTGAGTGGGCGCTCGAAGTGCTCGCCTCGGACGCGCAGATCGATCACCATCGCCTCGGCGTCCCCGATCAGGATGGGGATGACCCGCTCCCGCGATCCATCGCCGAGGAGCAGCATGTTGCCTTCGGGCCCGGGGAAGACGCCGAGGGCGGCCATGGGCACGAACCCCTCGGGGGCCTCGAGGCGCGGCGGAAGGCGCGACGGCTCGGGGCGCACAGCGGCCTCTTGCGCGGCCACGATGGGCGCGGGACAGGGGCTCGCCCCGCCGCACCCCGCGAGCACGCAAGCGACCAGAGACGCATGGACCGACGATCGCCGCAAGCTCATCGCTGCCCCCACAGGCCCCGATCCGACTCGCGTGCGGCGGCCTCGAGCCGCCGGAACAGGTCCCGATGCCGCACGTTGGGCGGAACGGTCATGACCTGGGCGTAGCCCTCCTCGACCAGCGCGGCGTTCACGAACGTGCCGCCCTTGCTGTAGACGTAGGCGAGCAGCCGACCGTAGCGATCCCGCGGGGCCACGTCGTAGACGAGCCGCACCGGTCCATCGCCGACGAGGCGACGGTTGGCTTGCGTCGCAGCCTCCGCCAGGGGCTCCGACGCGCGCTTTCCGCGGCCGACTTCGGGCGTATCGACTCCGATGTAGCGCACGCGCTCGCTCGCCCCGTCGATCATCACCCGAATGGTGTCACCGTCGACGATGCGTTGCACCTCGGCCCGGACACCCTCCCCCTCCGGCGTGCCCCCTTCGGTCGCGCACGACAGGACGAGGAGGGCACACGCCGCCCATCTGTTGTGACTTCGCGCGGGGGTATGCGAGGCTGTCATCACGTGTCGATCGATCCCTGGGATCCGGAGCAGTACGAACGCTTCGCCCGCGAGAGGGCCCAGCCATTCTACGATCTCGTCGAGCTCGTCCTGCCCCAGGATGACATGCGGGTGGTCGATCTGGGCTGCGGCACGGGTGCGCTGACGGCCGAGTTGCACCAGCGGCTCCGTGCCCGGGAGACCCTGGGCCTCGACAGCTCGCCCTCCATGCTCGCGAAATGCGCCGAGCACGAGGCCGCGGGGCTCCGATTCGCAGCCGGTGAGATCGGCGATTTCGGCGAGCCCGGTTGGGATCTCGTGTTCTCGAACGCGGCCCTGCACTGGGTGGCCGACCACCGCGATCTGCTCCGCCGTCTCGCTGGCTGTTTGAGCGATCGCGGCCAGCTCGCCGTGCAGGTCCCCGACACGCGGGACCCGCATCCGTTCCGAACCGTCGCGGCCGACGTGGCCGCGACGCCGCCCTTCCGCGGCGCGCTCAACGGATTCGTCCAGCCCGTGCACGTTCTTTCCCCCGAGGACTACGCATGCGCGCTCAACGCCCTGGGCTTCGCGCGGCAGCACGTGCGCGTGCAGATCTACCCGCACCTCCTGCCCTCCCGCGAGCACGTGGTCGAGTGGGTCGAGTCCACCACCCTGAGCCCCTACCGCCGCCGCATGTCGCCCATGCTCTTCGCCGAGTACGTCGCGCGCTACCGCACGCGTCTCTTCGAACACCTGCCGGACGAGCGGCCCTTCTTGTTTCCCTATCGGCGCGTCCTCTTCTGGGCGCAGCGCTGAGCGCGCGCGAGGCGGCGCTCCAGGCGGGCGACGCGGCGAACACCGGCCTCCTCGCTCTCGGCCGGTTCCGTTTGGCGCGCGTGATCGAGGGCGCGGTCCGAATCCCGCAGGCGGTGTTCGCAGAGCTTCGCCATGGCCAGGTGGGCCGCGGCGGCCACGTCACCGTGCGCCGCCGAGAGCGCGGCCGTGATCGCCCGCTCCTCCGCGGGCACGTCGCGGCGCCGGCGGGCCAGGCGCGCGGCCAACAGGCACGCCTCCACCGTGACGTCGCTCTCGCCGCCCCCCTCGGCCGCAGCCCAGGCAAACGCGTCCGCGCGCTCGGAGTCGTCGGCCCGCTCGGCCACGCAGGCATAGCCCAGGTGATCCCGCGGGTCGTCCTCCGGACAGAGCGTCGCGAAGTGCGTGCACAGCTCCGACATCACAGCCGCGAGCGCGATGAGGTCGTTGGCGTTGTGTTCGATGACCGGCGCGACGAGGGAAGCGTCGCCCTCGCGCACGTAGCGGAAGTAGAGCTCCGGGATGTCCGCCCCGTCGACGTCGTCCTCGCGACGCATCCCGAGCACGCGTTCCTCGAGGTCCACGAGGCGCATTCCCCCGAGACGGCGCTTGAGCACGCGCCGGGCGCAGTGGAGCAGATCCAAGTGTCTCGGAGCCGGCGGCATGGGCACGCGGTTGAGCACGTAGCGCGTTCGCACGATGGGCCAGTCGAAGGCCTTGCCGTTGTAGGTCACGAGGACCGAGGCCTGCTCGAGGCGCTCGGCGAGCACGCGCAGCATGGGCGCCTCCTCGCCGGGGCGGCGCAGCATGAGCTGATGAAGCCGCAGGGACTGGTCCTCGAACCATGCGAGCCCGATCAGGAACGGGATCGTGCCGGCCCCGCCGCTCAGTCCCGTCGTCTCCGTGTCGAGCAGGAGCAGCTTGCGCGGATCGATCCCCTCGAGATCCGGATCGAGGGCGAGCTTGGCCACCACGGCGGACTCCACCGAGAGCGCTCCCGCGACGGGCACCCGCCCGTGGCAGTGATGCGGCTCGAGGTACTGGTCTACGACGTGCACGTCTCCGTGGGGCGTGCTCCGCAGCTCGCCTGGCAGCTCCATGGGAGCCCGGGGCTGGGCCGGCTCGCGACCGAGGAGGCCACGCTGTTGGCGCGCGATCACCTCGCCCATCATGGCTCGCAGGTCGGTGACGCGCGGATCGACAGGCGCCGCCCGCGGTCCGGCGCTCTCGAGCCGCTCGAGCTTCCGCTTCAAGCTCATGGGGGAGATACCTCGCGGCCGGTCACAGCCCCACCGCCGCGAGCAGCTCGAGGGCCAGCTCCTTGCGGCCGCCGTCGCTCGCTGGCTGGCCAATGCCGCCCTCCGGACCGATGCAGGCGGGACAGCCGTCCGCGCAGCCGCAGCCCTGCACCAGATCTCGCGTGCGCCTGAGCAGCGCCTCCCGCTCGTCGAAGAGCCGCGGGGCGAGCCCGACGCCGCCCGCCACCTGGTCGTAGAGGAATATCGTCGGGTCAAAACCAGGCCCGCCGCCGGCGTCGCGCCCTGGCGGACGGTCGGGGTCGGTCCGGTCGCCCAGGGTCTTGCCGAGGTCTCGCGGGTCGATCATGAGCCCCACCGCCGCCACCGTGTGCATCGCGTTGCCCAGCCCCCGCAGCGCGTCGAGGACCACGGGCCTCGGGCACGACCGCGACGTGACGAGGGCCTCGGGGAAGATGAGCCAGAAGGCGCTCGTGTGCATCTGCATCTCGGGCAGGTGCACCTCGCCGTAGCCGACGTTCTCATGGGTGTGAAAGCGGATCTTCTTGAAGCCCACGACCTTCGTGACGACGCTCACCTCGCCGACCCCCGCCGCCAGCGAACGATCGCCCCCGAGATTCACCTCGGCGCCGTTCTCCTCCTCGATGACGCTCACCCGCGTGTGCGACATGGCGGTCGTGTAGTACCCGGGCTTGACCTTGCGCACGAAGGCCTTGTGGTTTTCGTAGTCGAGGCGCTCGACCTGATACTGCTCGCCCTCGTGTTGGTAGATGGCCTGCTCGTGCAGCATGGTGTGGGCCGACCGCCAGTCCATCTCGGCGAGGGTGTGATCGGACGCGACGTCGACGATGACGAAGTTCTCCCAGCTCACGCTGCGCAGCGAGACGTGGTTGGCCGGATACGCGTCCGTCGCCCAGTGGAAGACCGTGCGTCCGCCCGCGTCGGGGGACGGGTGCAGCACCTGGTGCTTGGCGAGGAAGCCGAGCGCGTCTCCGACGGAGACGGCCGGCACGTCGCCGAAGCGGTCACCCTCCTGGAACGGCAGCTCGAAGGCGGCACACTTGAGGTGCTGGACGAGGATCTCGACGTTGTCCGGATCGATGAGCGCCTGCTCGACGGGAGAGCCCACGACGTAGCCGGGATCGTGGGCGATGTACTGATCGAGGGGCAGGCTCGAGGCCACGAGCACCGCCAGGCTCAGCTCCTGCCGCCTCCCGCCGCGCCCGAACCGCTGCCACAACCCCGCGATGGACCCCGGGTAACCCGCGCAGACCACGGCCGAGAGGCTCCCGATGTCGATGCCGAGCTCGAGCGCGTTGGTCGCGACGACGCAGGTGATCTCGCCCGACCGGAGCCCCTCCTCGATGCGCCGGCGCGTGGCGGGCAGGTACCCTCCGCGGTAAGCGTGGATCGTCGCCGGATCCACGCGATCGGCCTCGAGCCGATCGCGCAGGTACTTGAGCATCACCTCGACCGCGTTGCGGGACTGGCCGAAGACGAGCGTCGGCACGCCCGCGGCCACCAGATCCCCGGCGAGGTGCACGGCGCTCTTCAGATAGCTGCGGCGAATGCCGAGCTCGGGATTGACCACCGGCGGGTTGTAGATCATGACGCGGCGCGGACCGGCCGGAGCGCCGCTCTCGTCGACGAGCTCGACGTCGCGGCCCGCGATGCGGGAGGCGTGCTCCCGTGGGTTGCCGATGGTGGCCGAGGCGAAGATGAGCACGGGCGACGATCCGTGGAATCGCGCGACGCGATCGAGGCGGCGGATCACGTTGGCGAGGTGGGACCCGAAGACGCCGCGATAGCTGTGGAGCTCGTCGATGATGACGTAGCGCAGGTTCGCCAGCACGCGAGACCAGTTGGCGTGGTGGGGCAGGATGCCCGCGTGCAGCATGTCGGGGTTCGTGAGCAGGACGCCGCTGCGCTCGCGCGCGGCGCGGCGCGCGTCCCCGGGCGTGTCGCCGTCGTAGGTGACGGCGCCGTGGGAGAGGCCCGCCTCGTGCATGAAGAGGCGCAGCGCCTCTTCCTGATCGCGGGAGAGCGCCTTGGTAGGGAAGACGTAGAGGGCGCGCGCCTCCGGATCGCGGGCGAGCCCGTCGAGGACGGGCAGGTTGTAGCAGAGGCTCTTGCCGGAGGCCGTGGGCGTGGCGATCACCACGTCGCGCCCCGACTTCACCAGGTCGAAGGCGCGGGCCTGGTGGCTGTAGAGCTGCTCGACCCCGCGGGCCTCGAGAGCGCCGCACACGCCGGGGTGCAGATCGTCCGGCAAGTCCACGAGGCGCCCTTCCCTCCCCGGGATCTCCTCGTCGAGGACCATGCACCGGCGCAGCCCGCCGTCGCCCTCCCAGCGCGCGAGCACGGCGGGAAGACCGCGTCCCCCCGACCAGGGCGCCTGCCGAGCGCCTTCGAACCCCGTGAGCTGAATGGAACCTGTCCCCATGCGCAGGACTGTACGGATGTGCCGTGCAACATGCAAGAAAACACGGAGCTTGTCATGGTGTACGGTTTGTGCGCAACATGACGTCATGGCTCTTCTCCGATGGGGTCCGGTGGTGCTCGCCCTGCTGCCGGCGGCGATGGCGGGTGGGTGTGGCGGTTGCAGCGGCGACGACGATCCCGTTGCGGACGGCGGCGCGGGCGACGGCGCGTCGAGGCGCGACGGCGAAGTGCCCACCATGGACGGCGCGGTGCCGCTTCGCGACGGCGAGACGCCCACCATGGACGGCGCGGTGCCGCTCCGCGACGGCGAGATACCCGCCATGGACGGCGCGGTGCCGGCGATGGACGGCGCGCTGCCCGACGGCGCCATCCCGAGGACGGACGCAGGCTGCGCGCCCGTCCAGTGCCAGGCGCACACCTATCGATGCGGCGACTGCCTCGACAACGACAGCGACGGGCTCGCCGACTCGTGGGACCCGGACTGTCTCGGTCCCTGCGACAACAACGAGGCGGGCTTCTACCTCGGCATCGCGGGCGGCGACTCGGCTCCCTGCAAGCTCGACTGCTACTACGACCAGGATCAGGGGTCGGGCAACGACGACTGCCGGTGGGACAGCCGCTGCGATCCCCTCGAGCCCGACTGGGATCCGCGGGGGTGCGCGTACCGGGATCCACCTCCGGCCTCGGCGGAGTGCCCGCCGACGCAGAGCATGATGTGCCACGACTTCTGTGGTCCTCTCACGCCGAACGGCTGCGACTGCTTCGGCTGCTGCGAGCTTCCGGCCCGCTCGGGGCGCTACGTCTTCATCGGCTCGACCGACGCAGCCGGTGTCCCCACGTGCAGCCTCGACGTCATGCTGGACGACACGAGGTGCCACCCGTGTACGCCCGTCGGCGACTGCCTGAACACCTGCGGCCGCTGCGAGCTGTGTCTGGGCCGGACCGAGCTTCCCCCCGAGTGCTTTCCGCCACCGCCCGTCGACGCGGGACCACGACCCGACGGGGCCATGCCGGTCGATGGCGGACCCCGTCCCGACGGCTACGTGCCCACGGACGGCGGACCCCCGCCGCCGCCGCGCTGCCCGAGCGGCGTGCAGGCCTGCGGGCTGCCGGGCGACCCGGTCTGCCCCGCCGGCTACTGGTGCATCACGGGGTGCTGCCAGTACTTCGGCTGACCGACTGCCCTGGCATCGCGGCCGCTCGTGCGGTAAATCCCCGCCATGCGCACGTTGACCCTCACCGCGGCCGTGGTCACCGGAATGTTCGCGTTGCTCGTGGCCTGTGACGATCCCCCACCCCGCGGCGGCCCCACTCGCACACGCCGCACGGTGGACGAGCGGGTCTCCGTCAAGGGGCCCGCGAGAAACGACGCCGTCGACCTGAGCCAGTTCCAGGTCCCGGGCGGGCCGCCGATCGTGGCGCCGGCCGCAGGACCCGGGGTAGGTCCGGCGGGAGCGCCGCCTCCCGGCACAAGCGCGACCGCAGCGGGCGGTGTGACCTGGACTGCGCCGGACGAGTGGCGAGCCCAGGCTCCGTCGTCCAACATGCGGGCGGCCGAATTCGCGTTTGGAGAGGCAAGTGGGCCGCAGGCCGTGATGGCGGTGTTCTTCTTCGGACCCGGCCAGGGCGGCAGCATCGACGACAACGTTCAGCGCTGGGTCGGCCAGTTCCGCCAGGCCGACGGAAGGGACAGCATGCAGGCCGCCGAGATCGGCCACCGTCAGGTCAACGGGCTCGAGATGACGCTCGTGGACGTGACGGGAGCCTACGAGGCGGGCATGGGCATGGGCGGCGGAGGCCCCACTCCTGCGAGCAACCAGCGCCTGCTCGCCGCGATTGCGGTCGGTCCGCAGGGACCGGTGTTCTTCAAGATGGTCGGACCGGTGGCCGTCATGGATCTCGCGGAGCCCAGCTTCGACGAGTTCGTCCGATCGATCCGCCCGGAGTGAGCAGGGGGCTCAGCCCGCGAGCAGGCCTCCGTCGACTACGAGGACGCTGCCCGTGACGAAGGTGGCGTCGAGCAGGTGGAGGACGCCGGCGGCGACATCTTCTGCCGTGCCCAGTCGCCCGAGCGGATGAAGTCGGCGGAGCGCTTCGAGCTCGGCCCCGTCGCGAGCCCCGCGAATCATGTCCGTGTCGATGACGCCCGGAGCCACGGCGTTGACCCTGATTCCATCCGCCGCCAGCTCCACCGCGAGCGCCTGGGTCATGGCGATGAGCCCCGCCTTGGTGGCCGCGTAGACCGTCGTGCGAGCCGCGGGCCGGATCCCCAACGTGCTCGCGACGTTCACGATGCTCCCTGCGATTCCGCGCTCGCGCATGTGCACTGCCACGTCCTGGGCGAGCAGGAGCGGCGCCACGAGATTGACCTCGATCTGTTCCGCGATGTCGGATTCGGTGATGGCGCCGACCGCACGATGACGTGCGATCCCCGCGCATTGCACGAGGGCATCGATGCTGCCGAGGCTCGCGACGGCCTGCGCTACCAGCGCGGCTCGCTGCTCGCGCTCGGACAGATCCGCCACCAGAACGCAAGCCCGGTCGAGAGCGCCGGCGGCCACGGCCTCGAGCGCGGTGCGGTCACGTCCCACGAGGCCCACGCTCGCCCCGAGATCGAGCAGGCGTTGGGCCACGGCGCGCCCGATTCCGCGGCTCGCGCCCGTCACGATGGCTCGTCGCGATGCGCCCGACGTCAAGGGACGCTCCGACGGGCAGGCGGCTCGGGGGGAACCTCGGCGGGCTCGCCCGCGACGGGGATCTCGTCGCTCTCGATGAAGCGCGGGCAGTCGACGCACAGGATCGATTGATGGCGCCGCGTGGGGTTGTGGTAGCCGTGGGCGGCGTCCAGGGGCCAGCGGTGAACGGTGCCGGCGGTCACGGGTCGACCCTGGCAGAGCAGACCGCTCCCGAGGACCATCTCCGACTCGCGCATGCGCCGGTGCACGTGCAGCGGGATCGAGCTCCCCGGAGCCACGTTGAGCCGATAGATGCCCGCGTCTCGCGTTTCGAGCACCACGTCGACGGTGCCGAAGGGCTTGTCCTCGCGGCCCAGGATGACACCGTCGGCGTCGCGCTCGATGGTCAGCGACGGTACCGCACCGCGCTGCAAGGCGCGCGGCTTCTCGAGCGTGAGACAGAGCGTTCGTGCGCGGGCGCGCCGCTCACCGGGCGCGGGCGGTGCGAGTAGATACATGGCGAGCGCGTGCGCGGCCGTCTCGAGCAACCTGAACCGGCAGCTCGAGAGCAGAAACGCCACCTGGGCCGCGACCGCGTCATAGCTCATGGTGTGCGAGAGCCGTTCGCTGACCGCGGCGCGCTCCGTGTCGAGCCCGAGCTCGATGCCGACCACGAGGGGCTGGGGCACGTCCCGTTCGTGCGGATAGACGCCGACGACGCAGTCGACGTCGAGGCCCCTGATGGCGATCGTGTCGAGCGGCACTAGTGGGCGACCTCGAGCAGCACGCTCACCGACTGGGGCATGGCCGACATGTCCTCCGGCAGGCACTGGTTCGAGAACGCGGTTCCGTCCGCGTTCCCGATGCGAGCAAACATGGCGAGGGTCCCCGAGGATGGTCCGCCCAGCGCCGACAGGGGAATCCGCGTTTCGCAAGCGTCCGCTCCACAGCTCGTGGGTGCTTCCGCCGAGTCGACCCAGGAGAAATTCCCGACGTCGGCGGCGACGTCGCGCCACCCCATGTCCTCGTCGAAGCCCGCTGCCGCGCGGCCCATGGCGCGCGTCCCCCACGCGAGATCGGCGTCGAACCCGGAGGGTGTGGAGAGGCCGGCAGACAGCGCGTCATCGAGCGCTCCGGTGCTGTCCACGAGGGAGAACAGATCGGCTACCCCCGCCGTGCCGGGCAGATCGTTGTCCACATAGAGCAGGATGGCGTTGCCCGAGCTGCTCTCGACACGCCCCTCGACTGCGACGAAGAGGGAACCGTCACGAACGACCGCCCGCAGACGCGACAGCGCGTTGAGCCCGACGCCCCAATCGGTCGCAACCGAGTTGGCCACCATCATGGCCCCGGCCCACTCGGCGTCCGATACCACGCCGTCGATCACGATCCCCCCGCCGCCCCCGTCCGGACGCGGCCCGGCGTCGAGCCGGCCCCCATCGCGCCGTGGCCCGCCGTCGACCCGGCCCCCGTCCCGTGGCGCGGCGTCGACCGCGCCCCCGTCGCGGCCGCCCCCGTCCGTGTCCCTGCCCGTCGCCGGACAGCCGGCGGTCAGGCCGCACCCGACCACCACACCGATCCACACCGACCTCAGCAGCATGGGCAGCTCCTCCGAGGCCAGGAGCGTAGTACGAACCGGCCGGATCGCCCACCGCCCGTTGACGGCGATCCACACAAGCTCGCCGAGCTCACCTCCCGGCGGGGAGGGCGTCGTCGTGCGCGGGCGTCAGCGCGGGGGCATCGGGGGGATCCTCGCGCAGCTGAAGCTCGACGAGGTGCCGGTAGAGTCCGCCCTGGGCGATCAGCTCGTCGTGCGTCCCCGCCTGCCCGATGCGGCCGCCGTCGAGCACGACGATCCGATCGGCGCGGCGCACCGTGCTGAGACGGTGGGCGATGACGAGGGCGGTGCGCCCCTCGAGCAAGCGCCTGAGAGCCTGCTGCACGAGCGACTCGCTCTCCGCGTCGAGGTGGCTCGTCGCCTCGTCGAGCACGAGCACGCGAGGATCGGCGAGCAACGCCCGCGCGATCGCGATGCGCTGGCGCTGTCCGCCCGAGAGCTGCACGCCTCGCTCGCCCACGAGCGTCTCGTAGCCCGCGGGCAGCTCCGTCACGAACTCGTGCGCGTGCGCGTCGCGGGCCGCGGCTTCGATCTGCTCGACGGACGCGTCGGCGCGGCCGTAGGCGATGTTCTCCGCGACCGTGCCGCTGAAGAGGACGGGATCCTGCGACACGGTAGCGATGGCGCCGCGGAGCTCGGCGAGCTTCAGTGACCTCACGTCAGCCCCGTCGAGGCGCACCGCGCCCCCCGTCACGTCGTAGAAGCGCAGGAGGAGTCTCGCGAGCGTCGTCTTGCCCGCCCCGGAGGGGCCGACGAGGGCCACGAGCATGCCGGGGGATACTGCGAGGTCCACGCCGCGGAGGACCTCGGCGTCGGGACGCGACGGATATCGGAATCGCACGGACTCGAACGTCACGGCCCCCGAACCTTCCGGCAGCGCCACGGGCTCGGGGGGATCGGCGATATCGGGCACGGCGTCGATGATCTCGAAGAGACGGTAGGTCGCCCCCGCCGCGCGCTCGAGCGAGCCCCATAGGCCCGCGAGGCTCCCGAGCGCGATGGCCACGATGGTGGTGTAGAGCATGAACGCCGCGAGATCGCCGGCGCTCAGCTCGCCCCGCGCGATCGCGCGACCGCCGACCCACACGATGAGCGCGATGGCCGCGAAGCCCGCGAAGGTCGCAGCTGCGATGAAGCCGCCCCTCAGGATCGCGAGCTTGCGAGCCTCCTCGAAGGCGCCCTCGACGCCGCGCCCGTACCGCGCCGCCTCGTAGTCCTCGCGCACGAAGGCCTGCACGGTGTCGATGGCGGACACGGCCTCCTGGACGCGCGCGCTCGCCTCGGCCAGCCGGTCCTGCACGGCCCGGCTGCGGGCGCGGATGCGCCGCCCGATGACGACCACGCCCACGGCGAGGGGCGGCACGATCAGCAGCATGAACATCGTGAGCGATGCGTTCTCGACGAACAGCAGCACCATCCCGCCGACGAGCTGCATCAGGTTGCGCATCGCGATGCTGAGCTCGCTTCCCACGACGCCCTGGATCACCGCCACGTCGGCCGCGAGCCTGCCCACCAGCTCTCCGGTCGGGCGATCGTGAAACCATCCCGGCGGGAAGCGGAGCAGGCGATCGAAGACGCTGCGGCGGAGGTCCGCCACGGCCCGTTCGCCGAGCCAGCTCATCAGGTAGTGCCGCACCCAGGTGAGCGCCGCGGAGATCAGGAAGAGGACCAGCAAGCCGAGGCCGATCTCGTCGAGGGTGACGGTGGATCCCTCGCTCACGCCCGTGTCGATGGCCAGGCGAACGGCCTGCGGGTAGACGAGGGAAATCCCCGAGCCCACCAGGAGTGAGAGGACCGCGAGGACGAAGCGCCCCCGGTGCGGCGCTAGCAAGCCGATCAGGCGGCGCAGCACGGCGCGCGGCCGGCGGGGTCCGGCGGCGACTGCGGATAGCTGTGGCGCGTGGGGGTTCAAGGGCTCCTGCCCGCCCAAGCGTGGGCGACACGGGCCCGCCTGTCGAACTGCTCTCGAGGGCATGACGCGCCGGTTTTTTCGGTCATCCTACAATGTAGGATAACGTCCGACATGTGAGCACACATGTCGCCCCGACCACCCGAATTCACGTTGAGAAGCGAGATGTTACGGTCCGACCGGTCCCCCGGACCGCCCCAGCCCCATTCCTCAAGTGGGCGGGCGGCAAGGGCCGGCTGCTCGGACAGCTTCGCCCGCTGTTGCCGCCCGGCATCGAGCGCATGCGCCACGTGGAGCCCTTCCTCGGAGGCGGAGCGCTGTTCTTCGACCAGTGCCCGGCCCGGGCCCTGCTCTGTGACGTGAACCCGGCGCTCATCGAGGCCTACCAGGCCGTCCGCGACGACGTGGAGGGACTCATCGGCGAGCTCGGCGCGCTCGCCGCCGAGCATTCGGCGGCGGGCTACTACCGCGTGCGCGAACGTTACAACCAGCGCAGCGCCGCCCCACTCGGCCAGGCGGCCATGTTCGTCTACCTCAACAAGACCTGTTTCAACGGGCTTCACCGCGTCAACCGTCGGGGCGAATTCAACGTTCCCGCGGGCCGCTACGAGAACCCGCGCATCCTCCACCAAGACGCCCTTCGCGCAGCGAGCCTGACCCTCGCCAGCGCCGAGATCCGCTGCGAGGGGTTCGAGGGGCTCCTCGAGTCTGCCCGGCCCGGGGACTTCATTTACTTCGATCCGCCCTACGAGCCCGTCTCCGAGACGGCACGCTTCACGAGCTACGCGCGAGACGGCTTCGGGCAGCGCGAACAGGTGCGTCTGCGAGACGTATTCCGCGAGCTCGACCGCCGCGGGGCCCGCGTCATGCTCTCCAACAGCGACGTGCCTTTCATCCGGGACATCTTCAGGGGCTATCGCCTCGACCTGGTGGCAGCCCCGCGCGCCATCAACTGCAACGGTCGCGGCCGCGGTCTCGTCTCCGAGGTCGTCGTCCGCAACTACTAGATCGCTCTCGCTTTGACTTGAGCCTGAGCGCCGGCCCGGGGCCCCCGGCCATGCTGCGCATGGCCGCCCCAGGCACCCCGCGCAAGCGAGGCGAGGGAGTGCACTGTGGCGTGCATGACCG
>Ga0214473_10004366_pt1 | contig 17020 bp, 14 predicted proteins | sample RVTome_7_FD_203509 | JGI IMG/M metagenome (GOLD analysis project Ga0214473, IMG submission 203509) | Soil microbial communities from uranium-contaminated site in the Upper Colorado River Basin, Wyoming, United States - RVT98D197 | ecosystem: Environmental > Terrestrial > Soil > Contaminated >... | reverse complement strand
GCGGTTCATCAACCGGAAAAGAAGACCGGGCCAAGATGATATCGGGCTGGATGCCGGCCATATTCAAATTTCTTACCGCGTGCTGTGTAGGCTTGGTCTTCATCTCCCCTATTTTTTTGGGAACCGGTAAATAGCTTACCAAAATAAAAAGCACTTCTTCCGGTGTTTTTAATTTCATCATCCTGGCTGCTTCCAAAAACAAAAGATTCTGGTACTCTCCTACCGTCCCCCCGATTTCAATTAAAATAAAATCGGCTCGTGTTTTTCTATCAAGCCGATTAATTCTGGAAATTACTTCTTCCGGAATATGAGGCACCACTTCAACGCATTTGCCGTTATATTCCAAATTCCTTTCTCGGTTAATGACTGATTGGTAAACTCTGCCCGTGGTAATATAATTATCCGTGCTTAGATTAGTATCCAAAAATCTTTCGTAGTTCCCAACATCCTGGTCGCATTCGGTTCCGTCATCGGTGACAAAAATCTCTCCGTGTTCAACAGGATTCATGGTGCCGGCATCCACGTTGACATAAGGGTCAATTTTAATCGCTGTTACTTTAAAACCCTTTGACTGTAAAATCTTACCAATTGAGGCGGTGGCTACTCCCTTTCCAATGCCTGACATTACACCTCCAGCAACAAAAATATAACGCGCCATATAAAATTATTTTTCTTCGGTGATTATTACTTTTATTTCAGCTTCTAAATTGTGTTCAAACTTAATCTTTATCGGGTATTCGCCCAATTCTTTAATTGGTTTTAGTAAGTCAATCTGCGTTTTTTTTATTTCAAAACCAAGCTCTTTTAATTTTTCAATAATCTTTTGGGCTGAAATTCCTTCAAAAAGTTGGCCTTCAGGGCCGATTTTAACGGCAATAATTACTTCCTGGTCATCAATGGTTGAAGCTAAATCTTGAAATTTTTTTAATTCTTCTTCGTCTCGTTTTGTTTCAATTTCTTTCTGGGTTTCTAACCATTTGAGGGCAGATTTTTTGGCAGGTTTTACTAAACCTTTGGGAATCAAAAAATTCCTGGCGTGGCCATTTTTTACTTCTTTCACTTCATATTTTTTCCCCAAATTTTCTACGTCTTGCAGAAGGATAACTTTCATATATTTAGATTGTATTATAATTTTTGCGAAGCAAAAAGTATATTAAGCTTTGCTCATTACAAAGCTTACTATAAACCTTTAACGGCTTCAATAGCCTTATCAAGCTGAGGGTCTTTGTTTTCTTCATAATCTTTATCTGTCATTTCTACTTTTATATCCGGCTCCAGACCGACATCAGTAATCAATTTGCCTTTTGGAGTTAACCATTTAGCGACCGTAATTTTCAAAGAAGAACCGCCTCTTAGGTTCTCCAATTCTTGCACGGAACCCTTGCCAAAAGATTTCTCTCCAATTAATAATATACCGCGATTATCTTTAAGGGCGCCGGCCAAAATTTCAGATGCGGAAGCTGAACCCTGGTTGATTAAAATCACTATCGGATATTGAGAAAGCTTGGCATTGCCATTTGCCTTGTATTCAATTTTTTCTTTTCCATTGCCAAAATCTTCAATTACAACCATTTTATCTTTTTCCAAAAACCAGCCGGAAATTTCTTGGGCCACTTCCAAATAACCGCCGGGATTGTTACGTAAATCCAAGATTATTTTCTGAGCTTTACTGTTTAAAATTTCAACTGCCGCCACCTGAAAGTCATAATTTGCCTTTTCCGAAAATTGATAAAGTTCAATGTAAGCAATATCTCCTTCTTTTAATTCCCATTTTAAAGAAGGAACCGAAATTACATCTCTCGTTAATTTAATTTCTTTTGTTTCTTCCCATTCTTCGCGAAAAACTGTCAGAGTGACTTCCGTTCCTTTGGGTCCCCGGATTAAATTAACCGCTTGTTCAACCGTCAGGTCAGCGGTAAGAGTATCATTGATTTTAATTATTTTGTCTCCGGCCCGAAGCCCTGCTTTTTGGGCCGGCGTCCCTTCCAAAGGAGAAATTACCTCAAGCTGGCCCTTTCTGATGCCTACTTCCATGCCCACGCCCTCAAAAGCGCCGCTAACATCTTCATTGAATCTTTTTGTTTCATCGGGCGGGAAAAACAAGGTATAAGGATCATCCAACGATTTGACCATACCGGAAATTGCGCCGTAAATAATTTTTTGGATATCAAATTTTTGAGGGTCTACAAATTTTTCCTGAAGTTTGTGATAGGCTTCCCAGAAAAGGGAAAAATCAATATCTTCCGGCGCACAAACCTTGCAAACTACCTGCGATTTCCCCATCCAAAAGCCAAAACCAAAACTGCTCAAAACAATAACTACAGCTAAAGAAAAAATAATTAATCTGTTATCAAGCTTCCGTAGGAAGCGAAGATGAAGAAGAGAACATAGTTCTCTTAGCCTCTTGGTGAAATTTGGCATATATAAATAATACCAGATTTTAAAAAAGAAATCTACCGGGGGAATTTCCGATAGATCAATCTTACCTTTTAATTAAAGAGAACTTCGTTCTCTTTTCAACCTTCGCTTTCTACGAAAACTCGGTATTAGATTTGGCAGAGAACAGTTCTCTGCCAAATCTAATTTACTGGGCGTGTTCGGTTTCCCAAACATCCAAAACCTCTTTACCTATGCACTGCTCTACTGCTTCAAGGTCTTTCATTGTCTGTTCTTCTTTTGCTTTTTCCTCGAGTGTGAAAGATTTTTTTGGTCTTGTTTTCCTTTCATAAGCAAGCTCTGCTTCAATATCGCGGCGTAGTATGGCAAAACCACGGCGCAGAGCCTCTTGCACTTCTCTCATTTCTTTCAAAAACTGAATATGTTTTTTTCTGCCCTTAAAGCTTTGGAAAAGAATGTACCCGATTAATCCGAGAAACAGGAGGAATAAAACAACGCTAACTCCTTTGTAGAGTGTTTCATAACTTATTCTGGAAACCCCAAACTGGATCGCGGTCTGCTCCACCTTCATGTCAATTTGAGGACTGGGCGGGCTCATTTGGTCTAAAATTTTACTTTGCGCCCACAAGCGATAATTGCCGCTTGCCAAAAAAGTGTTGTGGCGGTAAAACCAATCTCCGCGTTTATCCGAGGTGACAATCTCAGACATTGTTTCTCCGCTTTGGAGATTTTGAAGATAGATAATAATTTGAGTTTGAGGGGAATCAGTCTTTCCTCCAATGTAAAATATCTCTTCATTGGAAATATTGTGAGAAATAGTCGTAATAAGAGGAGGAGCTAACTCAACCTCCCGAGTGCCAGCGAAGGGGGAAGAAGAAAGCAAGCTTTCTTCTTCCTGTTGCGCAAAAATTCCTTGAAGCGGAAAAACCATTGTTCCCAAGAGGAAAAAGAGCAAGAGTATTTTCCCTCCATACCTTTCTTGGTATTTTCTTAATTCTTCTAATTGCTTTTTGATATGTTCCGGTAATTGCTTTTTTGCCCTTCTGATATCTACGCTCTGGCCCCACTTGTAGACCTGCCAGCTTATAAAAATCAGAAAGATAAGGAGTAATCCGGCTCCAATCCAAAACCACATCCAGGGGATGAAAAATACATTCAGGATTTCTAATCCTTTTCCTGGAATAACTTCAAAAATTGGGCTCGTCACTGCAAGGCGCTGCGTAGCTTCCCTATAATTTCCTGCTTTATCATAAACTCGCACAATCACGTCATAGGTCCCCAACTCAAGCTCAGAAGAAATGTAAGGACTCTGCGCTTCAATAAAAAAAGGTTGGCTGGCAGAATTTTTGCTTGCAATTTGCGCTTTTTGAAGTTTTAAAGGAATAATTTTCAATTCATAACGATCAATCCCGGAGAGAGCATCGGTTGTGCTAAATCGAATAACGGGTTGTTTTTTTGCGGTTCTCGGAGAAGGAAAAATATCAATAGGAAATTCGGCAGGCGGAGCCGCATCAATTTTCACCGCAAAATGAGTAATCCCTCCCCACGCCCCTTCTTTTGACGCCTTGATATGGAAATAATGAATTCCGTCACTCACATTTTTATAAACAACGGAGGTTCTCAGTCCTTCTCCAATATCATCAGGCACATCTACGGGTTCTTCATTTAAGATATAACTATAATTATCTATCTCAACATCAGAAGCCCATTGTAATGCCACATGAGAATTGGGATACCACATTGATTGATCAGGATGAGTTTCTGAAGCAATAAGGGGACCTGCGGGCGGCGGTAAGATTAACTGGTAAACCCCATTTATTTTCTGTTCCAAAGCATCAGTCCCTTTTCCATCATTTAAAAGTACTTTTGAGTTATCCAGAAATTTCAGGGTCGAGACCCCTACAGACTTTACTCGGAATACAATCGTTGTTATCAAACCATTGCTTACATTGATGCCTCCGGGAATCCCTCCCTGAAGATCAATCCTGCCTGTTTGATTATTAAACTTTGGTTGAGCAGTCCAGACGCTGATAATGGATTGGCCGGTAGAAGGAGAGATGACTTGGAGTTTATCTTGGGGGAAAACGAGAGAAGCTTCCAGAGCATTGATTGATTCTCCTTCGGTGTTCAAGAATACGGAAATATTAAAAGTGCTGTTGACCGTGAAGGCGCCGGCGGAAGGGCCGACAAAAAGCGTGGCAGCTTTTGCTGTTGCCCCCAAAAAGAAAAATGAAAAAAGAATAAAAAAGAATAAAAATTTTCTGTTCATTTTTTGAGAGATAATCTTGGCCATACAATTCTCCAGAGTAAAAATACAACAGCTACTCCTGCTATTATTATAATACCAAAAATAATCTGCAAAAGATATCTATCTTTAAATGAAGGCTGGTTTCCTGCAGGAAGCATTGCAATCCTTTCATTGCCCTTTTTATCAATTGCTTTGACATAAATATAACTTTTTAGTTCTTGGTCTTTTAATAAATAAGGGCTATCTGCTATCTCCCAATTTCTATTTTCTATTTTCTGTTTTTTATTTTCTTGTACTTCGTAATGGTCAATCCCGGAACCTTTATCTTGGGTAGCAAAAACCAAAAACCATTTGCCATCAAAAACATTTGGGTCTTTGGCAATCTGAGGTGTGAAGAATTCTGGAGATTCCCTATCTTCAGGGATGATGAATTCCTGAACAGAAGACTGTTCTTTGATTTGTAATTTTAAGGAGGAAATTCTCACTGAAGCCGGAGAACCTGTTGGATCATTTCTTAATACCCGCATATTTTCTGCGTCAATGGTCGCTTCTCCAACCTCTCTCGCTCGAAAGACAAGAGAAAACAAATACCCTTGTGTTCCCTCATGTCCTCCGGGCAAAATTCCAGAAAAAATGACAGAATTGCCATTAAAGAAAGGCCTCTTAACCCAAAAACTGATGAAGGAAGCGCCATCGCGAATTTCTTGGAACTCCAGAGTACTTGTGGGGAATACAATTTCACCTTCAATCGCATTAATGCTTTCTCCCTCGGTGTCCAACATTAAATCAACCTGGAATTGCTGACCAATGCCGACCTCCTGAGCTTTAGCATCAAAAAATAATTCAGCAGCATCTGACGAACTAACGACAGACAATAGAAAAAAAATAACAAAAGCAGGGATAACAATTTTCAATTTATAATTTCTAATTTTCATTAAATTTAAAATTACTGGTATCTTTAGTTTCGCTAACCAGTCCAGTAATAGGCCATAATGCTAAAGTCTACCAAATCAATTCTTCCGTCTGGACTTAGATCAATTTCGGCTGGAGGATTAGGACGGTCAAACCAATAAATTAATATTGAAAAATCAATAAGGTTAACCAGACAATCATTGTTAAAATCTCCTATTAGAGGACATTCCGGCAAAGGTCCTTTAAAGACCGTTTTCTTCCCAACGATAAAATATATAATTTTACTCAAATTACTTGGAAGGTTGTTAATAAACGCAATTGCTGTTGCCTGGTATTGTTCAAAATCAAGAGTGCCTGTATTCAAACTATACTTATATTTCCCTTCATTATCTGCAATAGTATCCACGGAAAATTCTTTTTCTTTTGATTTTATAAAAATTTGAATATCTGCTTTTGGAGCTGTGCTTCCGAAAAGCAAAAGGTCTTGGCCTTTTTCCGCCTCGCTTTTATCCACCGCAATGGTGGGTGCAATAAAAACGCCACTCACCTTGGTAGTGGCACCTGAAGTAACGTATATGTAAAAAGTAAGCAAACTGGATTTTTTATATTCTGTGTCCTCTGAATAGACGCTAAAAATATAACTGCCGCCGGAAAGCCCGCTTATAGTTATTTGAAAATTCGCGTCCTCTCCCGCAATGGTGGTTCCTGCAATTTGAGCGTCTTTCAAAAGGGTTACAGTGCTTTTAGGAGACGCTTTTCCTTCAAAAATTACTGTGGACAGCTGAGGAATATATCCTCCGCCGCTAGATGACGGCCGAGTAGGTCCGGTACAACCTGATGTATCAAAAGCGCAATAAGAACAACTTAGAGTGCCACCGGTAAAACCGAGGCCTTCGCATGTCTGGCTGTTTAAGTTTGAGCCATCGCATTGTTCTCCGGAATCTATGACGCCATTACCGCAATTGCTTATGACAACCGCTGTGATATTAACTTGAGCATTGACCGAAAATGGATGCTCATCTAAAGCTAAATAAATAACAGCAAGGAAAAAAACTGCCGCAATTATAAAAAGTGTCAAATGACATATTTTCATTTATAGAGCCTTGATTTTCTTTTGATTTTCTTTGTTTTTGTATTGCTTTTTTTTGATTCTTTTTTAGTTTCTGGGATAAATTCTGGAGTTTTTGGAGACTCTGGAGGTTCGGGCGGCGGTTGGCCGCTGTATTTTTTAATAATCCACTGATTGTATTTCTTAATCCCTTTTATTATCAGGAGATAAAGTATCGCGAGAATTATTATTGCTAAAAGAACTGCTTTCCAAGGGAATACAAAAAGATAAATACTTTTTTGAATATCATTTTGCTTTTCTCCCCAGCTCAAAGCTAATTCTGCCTTATACAACCCGAAAGCAAATGGCGGCTTTTCAAATCTTTTGGAAACATTTAAGGATTGAGTGTCTTTTGGCAGAATAATTCTTTCCTTATTATTGACGTCAAACACCGCGATTAAAGAACCGAAAATATTTTTTATCTTAATTTCTCCGGCCGGCTTTAAATAAGTATTGCCGCTGTTTTTAAAGGTCACCGCAAAATCTTCCGGCAGCCGGAAGACAAAAAATTTTCCTTCTTGGAAAGAAAAATTTAAAAGCTCGCCTTTTTCATCAACTTCTCCCGAAACCTCAAGATAAACCAAAATGCCGGCTCTGGTCACAATCGCCACCTGACCGCTTGGTGGCGCCGTGCCCCACCAGATTACGGCAAAATGCCCGCCCGGGGGAGCTGTTTGAGGAACCTCAACGGTAAAAGGAATTTCTTTTTGTTTACCCGGTTCTAAGCTGACGCTTTTTTCCATTTTAAACCAATTCGCCAGTTCACTTTCTTCAGTTGGCAAAAATTTCTTTTCACCTTCTACTTCAATAAATTTTTCGAATGCCGCATAAAATGTTTGCGCTTTGTTTTCCTCATTCAAAACAAAAAGTTTCCCCGAAATAATTGTTCCGGGGTCAACTTTATATTGAATTTTTCCCGGACCAACTGTCACTGCTCTTGTCAATAGCGGGAAAAACGCAAAAACAAAACCGATTGTCAATAACAAAAATTTTATCCGAGACATATCTTTCTGTTAATTAGTTAGCGGTGCATTCGTAAGTAATGGTGTCTGAATAACTGCCGGAAGGTGTGCCTGCCGCTATTGCGGCCATGTGAGTGACTATTATTTCGCGGCCCGAGGTGGTAGCGGTGGTGGTTGCTATAGCCGTGTTAGTAATTTGGAGTCCGCCTATATCATTAGCGCCGGTATTACGATATCTTGCCGGAATGCCGAAAAGGGCGCCTGATCCGACTGTCGTGGTGGCAGCCTTAATGCCATAACCTTCAGTTCCATCAGCCAAAGTAGTGGTGGCGTCAAATGCTGCGTTTGGAGATTCAATTGAATCTGGAGCTTTCCACAATCCTGCAGCAGTAGTACTGCCCACGTCTTTGACATAAAGATTGCAGCCGCCTGACGTATTTGCGCAAGCCATTGTGCTTGAAGCATTGGACGCAGCTGTTTTTATTTCGGTGTTAGTCCACGTTCCAAAATCAGTGGAGCCAATACTGGTACTACAGCTTATAGAAGTTGAAATAGCGGCAGACACGGTCACATTGGACGAAGTTGCTGCTGTAGCGTAGTCAGGATATTTAATCATTTCGTAAGTTGAAAACACGGCGTTAAAGAGCGCTACTCCTCCTACTATACTCATCACTATTCCTAACAATATTACATTTTTAGACATAACTTTTTTAATTTATATTTATATGTTTTTATATATTTATTTTTATTTAGTTTTTCATCGACCTTTCAAATTTTTTTATACATTATTATAATATAACATTTATAATATTTTAAAAAAAGGATAGTCCTGTGGATAACTCCCAATGCTTTAAAGAATTAACGGATTAACGAGTTAACGAGTTTAGCGGGTTAAAAATTCTTTATTTTGTCTTCTTTTTTGTAGATAAACAATAAAACCGCCAATTTGAGCCGCCAAATCTTCTAATTGTTCGTTTATTTTATCAAATTCCTGTTTGGTAATATAACCTACAGCTAAAGCAATATAAAGCTGATTTCTTGTTTCGCCGGCCGAACCCTTCGCAATTTTTAAAAATCTAATAAATTCATTGTTGTTATTTTTCTCAAAACCCTCAACAATATTTGAACTAACAGAAATAATCGCTCCTCTAATCTGGTCTCTTAAACGAAAATCTTTGGAAAATTCTTTTTTCGCTGTAAAATCATAAATTTCTTTGGTAATCTTTAATGCCAGCTTCCAGATATTTAACTCCTCAAATTTTGTAATTTTCATAACAACTCGTTAATTCGTTAACTCTTTAACTCGTTAACTCGTTAACTCGTTAATTAACAACACACTCATACGTAATCGTATCCGAATAACTACCTGCAGGCGTTGTGTCACTTACTGCCGCTTTATGAGTCACTATCACTTCAGCATTGGAAATGTCGGCCGTGGAAGAAGCAAGCTTCTGATTAGTGCGTGTCAGTCCGCCCACAATATTGCCAGTCTGGAGATATCTTGGAGCAATAAAGAGACCAGCCGCTGTGGTCGTTGCCTGAATGCCATAGCCTTCAGCGTTAGTAGATAGAGTATCAGTGGCATTGCTGGGATTGGCAACAGTTGGAGATTCAATTAAATCTGGAGACTTCCACAAGCCTGGGTTACTACTGCCGTCGCCCCCGTCTTTGACATAAAGAGTGCAACCGTTTGAAGTATTACTGCAGGACATTGTGGTTGAAGCAGCGGGCGTAGATTCTTTTATAGAGGTGTCAGTCCAAGTGGTAAATTCAGTGGAGCCAACATTGGTGCTGCAGCTTATGGTTGATACTGCTGTCTCAAGCAAGGTGGAGCCACTAATCGCGACCGCGGTCGCAGGACTCACCGTACCGGCTGAAACCGTCACCTCGGTTGAAGGATTTAAAATTGCAATGTCAAAACTCATCCCTCCTGCGTCGGAATTAACATCCAACTGAACATAGACACAAATCTGTAAAGTACTTACCGACATTGGGCTGTCGCCAACAACAGTAGCTTGATCTGAACCGTCAAACCCCACACCGGTTGCATTAAAAACTGTGGCGTCCCCGGGGATTGATACAGAACAACTCGCTTCCACTTTGTACTTTAGTATCACATTTGAAAGATAGGTATTGGCGCTTAATGTGCCATCGGTTTCGCTGATAATAATTTGGGAAACAGTTGTGCTTCCAGTATTTATAAAAGTAAACGCGCCGCCGACGTGTTGGTTACTTGAAGGACTACTTATTGGAGTATTCTGCGTGCCGCTCGTTCCCACGGTAATATTGGCTGGCGTATAGGTGATAACGATTATGCCTTGGCCGCCAAGACCAAGAGTACCGGCATTGCTGCCGTCTTCAGCATGTCCCCCGCCTCCGCCGCCGTAATTCCCTCCATTGCCACCTTCTCCCGCGCCTGCTCCGCCTCCGCCTCCGCCTCCCGCGCCTACGCCCGAACCCCATTCACTGCCGGTAGCGCCATTGCCGCCGTTTACGGTACCGCCAAAAGTGCCGCCTCCCCCGCCTTCACCGGTGCCAGCATCTCCAGCACCGCCGCCAGCCGCGCCGCCGGTGGTTTCGTCCCGACCGTCTCCTCCGACGCCGCCAGTATCGCCAACGGCTTCACCTCCGGGCGCGAGACTATCATCTCCGGCGCCTCCGCCTCCGCCTCCGCCGTTTTCATCAACGGAAGATACTCCTCCATCTCCTCCAATTCCACCTGGACCTCCGGCGCCTCCGCCCCCACCTCCTCCATCACTAGCATTTAATCCGCTGTCGCCGCCAACTCCGCCGTTAGAACCTCCCGTCCCATTACCTGCCACTCCCGCTTCGCCACCCGTGAGGTCGTCAACTCCGCCAGTACCTCCGCCAGCGCAAACAGAAGCAGCTCCGCAAGTCGCATCATTAAACCATGTATCACCGCCATCTTGAGAGCCAGAGGTGGATACACCGCCCGCACCAACACTGTAATTAATATTGCCGGATAAACCGGAAAGGTTATCGTAGTAGGAATAGGCGCCGCCTCCACCTCCGCGGCTAGCATCAGCTGTGGCATACCCGCCGGCACCGCCGCCGCCGATTGCTTCAATTTTATTAACATTACTCCAATCAGACGGCACAGGCCAAGTGTTCGCCCCAGTCGCAGTAATAGTTCCACGACATTGCGTTCCATCTAAATCAGTCCCAAAACCGCAGGTTATAGCCCGCGCCTCTTGAATCTCCGGCGGAATCGCCGGCTTTTCCCAAATCCTCGGCCAACCGGAAAACATCCAACCTGTCACCAAAGAAAAAATAACCAATATTACCAAAAAATTTCCGAAACTTTTTTTTATAATCTTCGCCATCTTTTCCTATTTTACTAAAAATAAATGGGAAAACAACAAAAAATCTCCCCAAAATCCACAGAGCTCCGCGGAGAACGGTTCTCCGCGAAAACTTATTCTTAAAGATTGACAGAGAACTGTTCTCTGTTTTTTTATTTTAACAAAATAACCAACACCCGAGGTTGATTAATTCATTATATCAGATTTCCAGCGGAATTATTTTTCCACAGCTCAGAACTTGACATAGAATATGGGTTTGCTATAATGATAATAGATTCTTGGCGAAGGCCTGCCGTATGGCAGAGATTGGTCTTCCGAAAGGAAGAATAGCCAAGATATACATAAGATCCTCGTTTCGACGGGGATTTTATGTTGTAAAAATATACAAATACTTTTCTTTTTGGGCTCGCCTGACCATAGCTTGCGCATTTTTATTTTTAAGCAGCTCGCTCCGTAGGCAGCCCGCCCACATATCAGCAAGTCGAATTAGTGGTTCACTTTCATCTCTTCGACTTCTCACCATACGAAGGGAAATGCCGCTCGCTCTAAGTGCGTTCGTTAACGCCTGCGATTTCTGCTTATCAATTCCATCAATATAAATACGAGCAAGGTATCTTCCCTGCGCAACCTCTCTGATTGCTTTCTCAAGTATCTCAATCATGGGGAAAAAGTATGGTATCGGTTTTTTATAATGAGCGGCATAAACTTTTCCCGCCGCGATCTTCCGTTCAAGCACAAGTGAGAGATAACGCATTTTTCTATCATAGCTAGTCTTATGCCATTTCAATTTATGGGTTTGTGCTATATCTTCAATATCTTCAAGTTGTTTTCTGAGATGTGATTGATCTTCTGCGCTTACTATAGCAACTACAACAAAAAATTCAGATTTTGGATCTTGCCCCGATTCATCAACATAACAATAAAGTTTTTGCATATATTAATTATGTTGCCTTTTCGCAATCAAAACACTTGTTTCCTTTCTCGCCGAAACCAAAACTGCCGAATATTGGTTTATAACAATACGCACAAGTAGGATATTCTACAATTGCAATATTTAGATCTTTGCAAAGATTTCTAAAATCATCTAAACTTCCTTGATAGAGATAAAACGGAGCAGATACGTCATCTCCCTTACCCTTATACCGTCGGTCTAACCAATACGCAAAACCAATCTCGTCTCCCGCCACTACTCCTACGACATTGTCCATTTCGTGATTTTCACTCTCGTCATATGGATTATGTCTGCGTGTTTTCAAGGGAACGGACAACTTTATTGTTAAATTTTTATTGTTTTTGCGAATTTCTTGCTTCATACGATTTTCCGTATTGTTTTTTATTATACCAAAATTTTTACGCTTCCTAAACCTCCGGCGGAATCAGTTTAGCCATCTTTTCCTATTTTACTAAAAAATAAATGAGAAAACAACAAAAAATCTCCCCAAAATTCACAGAGCTTCGCGGAGAACGGTTCTCCGCGAAGCTGACTATTCGAGAGAAAGCTTATTCCAATCTCTAAGTTCTTTTTTATATTTTACCCAACCGTTGACGAAATTTCTACAGCCTTCTTTGCCGCCCATTACTTTCAAAAGAAAATCTCTTTCGGTTACTGACGGAAAATTTTTCTTACCAATATAATCAGGATAGCTTGACCATTTATAATTCTCCAAAAACTTAATTACTTTTTTAGGATTTTTTATCCCTATTTCTTTCCATTTCGGTTCTATCAAAGAAATACCATTAGTGTGAATATAAACAAAAACAGTTTTTAATTGTTCGTTATTTTTGATATGTACCGCTCGAAATTTTGCAAAAAGAGGTCCTTTTCTTTGACATTTTTTATTAAAATAACCTACATAACCTGCTCCAAATTTTCTTATGAACTCTGATATACTATTGTTCTTAATTTGCCTTAAAAGTAAATGAATGTGATTTGGCATAAACCAAAAAGCTAGGATCTCCACCAACAAATCCCGAGTATCCGCGGAGAACCGTTCTCCGCGAGCTTTACTTGCTTGGCGTTGTTCCCTTTTTCTTCTAATTTCTACCGGAGTAGTAGTGTTAAATTCATAAAGAGAGAAAATTCCTCTATAATAATCTGTGGTATCTTTAAAAATCAAGGAGTCTCCCGTTCCTCGAATAACAATATGATAAATTTCACCATTCACAAATTGTGGTTTTTTAATAGGCATATTTTGCGGAAAACCATTCCCTGTTTTTTTATTTTAACAAAATTTTGCCATTAACCCAAACATATAGAATAGTTTTTTTTATTCTCTACTCGAAGAACATTAGTTCTTCTCCACCCTTCGCTTTAGCTCGGGTAAATAAAATGGCCGTAAAATCAGATTAGATTAATTTTACGGCCTTAAGGAAAAGATATTTCCTTTTGGGAAAGTTTAAGCAAGATATCTTCCAGTTGATTGGCATCTTTTATTTTGATGCGTTCTCCTATCCTGATGATTGTCTTTGCCTTCAAGTTGGGAATGAGAAAATAAGGTCCTTTAGGGAAGGAATCTTTGTTCGGGATGACTCTGTTTCCGCCTTCTGTCCAAATTGGCAAGACAGCAGCTTCGGTTAACTTCAACAAAGCAGAAAAGCCTCTTTGAAACCTCCTTATTTTGTGAATATCATTCAGCTTCAGTTCTTTTTTCTTTTTTACGACAATCTTTCCTTTGTTTTCCAGCACTTTAAACTCTTCCCCCTTGTCGGTTCTGCCGCCTTCCGGCGCCACCATTACTATTTTACCTTGATTGACGCTCCTGATTAATTCTCTTAAACCTTTGGTTCTTCCTTTTTCTCTGTCAATCGGAATGCAGAGGCACCTGATTAAATAAAACCACCATTTGTCAAAAAAATTTCTTTTATCGGGAGCTGAATAAGGAGCAAACTTAAGAGAAAAAAGAAAAAACGGAAAAAACAAAAAGGGCAAAAGTCCCGGTTCCCATAAAGAAGGATGATTGTAAATTACTATCAATCCTTTTTTACTGGGATAAAGTTTCTTTATATCGTAACCCGTCAATCTGATCCTGCCAAAAATTATCAGGAGAAAAAAAAGCGTCCCTCCTAAAGCCCCGATCGTCCACAAAACCGCCAGCTTTATTGAATTGCCAATCTTTTCTTTCATAACTTTCCTCCTTTCATTATTTAAAAAATAAAAGTGCAAAATTTTAAAGTGGGTCCGGTGCGAATCGAACGCACAACCTCTTCCTTAAAAGGGAATTGCTCTACCTAGTTGAGCTACGGACCCGTTTATATACCTGCCTCCTTTAATCTTTCCAGCAATTCTTTCTGTCTCTTTGACAATTTCTTTGGCGTTTTTACTACCAGTTCTACATACAAATTTCCTCTGCCATAGCCGGAAAAATGCGTAATTCCTTTGCCGGAAATTCGCAAAATTTTCCCTGATTCGGTTCCTTCAGGAACTTTTAATAAAATTTTACTTCCATCTAAAATCTGTGTTTCAATCTCGTCTCCCAAAGCGGCTTGCGAGAAAGAAATTTGCAGACCAATATACAAATCGTCTCCTTTTCTTTGAAATACCGGATGCGATTTCACAAAAATTCTCACGTATAAATCTCCGGATTTAGCTCCTCTTTTTCCTGCCTCGCCCTTCCCTTCAACTTTTATAACCTGATTTGTATCAACGCCGGCCGGAATGAAAATTTTAATTTTTTCTTCGTCTTTAACTCTTCCCTCTCCTTTACAAACATTGCAGGGTTTTTCCGGACGCTTTCCTTCACCGCCGCATTCCGGACAAGTGGTATAACGGGTAAAGGAACCTAAAAATGTTCTTTTAACTTGCTGAACTTCACCTGTTCCCCGGCAGGAAAAGCATTCGTTAATTTTGGTTCCGGGTTCAGCCCCCGAACCCGAGCAACGGCTGCAAGCAACCTGTTTTTGCAGAAAAATTTCTTTTTCTTTACCGCGCAAAACATCTTCCAAAGAAATTTCTATGCCAACTTCAATATCCTTGCCTCTTTTTATGTCCTTTCTGCGTTTGGGCGTGCCAAAACCAAATATTTCTTCTACTATATCTCCCAAATCTCCAAAATCGGTTCTGAAAGCGTTCTCAAAATCCGCCTCAGGTTTCCCCCAAGCCCATTGAAAATCAGAACCCGGTTCAGCTGCTCCTTCAAAAGTCCTGCCAAACCTGTCATACTGCGACCGCTTTTCTTTATCGGAAAGCACCTGATAAGCTTCATTTATCTCTTTGAATTTTTTCTCATCCCCGCCTTTGTCCGGATGATGCTTGTGGGCCAATTTATAATATGCCTTTTTAATTTCATCTTGGGACGCCTCGTTAGGAATGCCCAAGACTTGGTAATAATCTTTTGCCATAATTATTTACCGAGATGAATTTTTAATTCATCGAAGGTCGAAATGAATCGAAGATTCATTGAGCTTCCTTATACTCCCCTTCTTCAGCTTTCCGTCCCTGGCCTTCTTCCGGCGGTTTTTGTCCGCCAGTTTGTTTATACATTTCCGCTCCGACTTTCTGAATCGCCAATGATAAATCCTGCGTCCTGGTTTTAATATCCTCTATGTTATCACTTTCTTTAACTTTTTTCAAAGCATCAATTTTTTCCTCAATTTCTTTTTTTATTTCAGAAGAAACTTTATCCCCTGCTTCCTTTAAAGTTTTTTCAGTCGTGTAAATCAAATTGTCAGCCAAATTTTTAGCTTCGCTTAAATTCCGTTTGTTTTTATCCTCCTCGGCATGGAGTTCGGCTTCTTTTTTCATTCGCTCTATCTCTTCTTTTGACAAACCCACGGAACCCTCAACTTTAATTGATTGAGAACGGCTGGTGGCTTTGTCTTTGGCCGTAACTGTCAAAATCCCGCTGGCGTCAATATCAAAAGTCACTTCAATCTGAGGAATTCCCCGGGGAGACGGAGGAATGCCGTCCAAAATAAATCTGCCCAAAGAGCGGTCGTCTTGCGCCATTGGCCTTTCACCTTGCAGAACATTAACTTCCACCGATGTCTGGCTTTCAGCCGCCGTGGAAAAAATTTGGGCTTTGGCAGTCGGGACAGTGGTGTTTTTGGAAATCATAATCGTATTTATCCCGCCCAATGTCTCAATTCCCAAAGACAAGGGCAATACATCCAAGAGCAATACGCTCTTTATATCTCCTTCCGGCACCCTGCCTTCTTCCTTAGCTTTTAAAATTTCAGCTTCAATAGCTGCTCCTATTGCCACCACTTCCTCAGGATTAATTGATTTATTGGGTTCCTTGCCAAAGAAGTTTTTTACAGCCTCTCTGACTGCCGGAATTATAGTGGTGCCGCCGACTAAAATAATTTCGTTAATTTCTGATTTTGCCAGTTTCGCTTCTTCCAAAGTTTTTCTGACTCTTTCAATTGAACGTTCTATCAAATCCCGAACCAAGTTTTCAAACTGCGCCCGGGATAATTTGTAAAGAAGATGTTTTGGTCCCGAACTGTCCGAGGTGATGAAAGGAAGGTTTATCTCTGTGTCTGAAGCTGAAGATAATTCTATTTTCGCTTTCTCACACGCCTCTTTTAATCTTTGAAGAGCTAATGAATCTTTTGACAGATCAATTCCCTGTTCTTTTTTGAATTCTTCCACTACCCAATTGATAATTCTCTGGTCAAAATCCCTGCCTCCCAAATGAGCCTCCCCGCCCGTCGCCACCACTTCAACTATCTCAGGAGTAGTATTCAAAATAGAAACATCAAAAGTTCCGCCGCCAAAATCATAAACAACGATTTTTAAATGTTCTTTCTTGGTAAAACCGTAACTCAAGGCAGCGGCTGTGGGTTCGTTAATTACTCTTAAAACTTTAAAGCCAGCGATTTCCCCGGCCGCCATAGTGGCTTTTCTTTGAGAATCATCAAAATTTGCCGGACAGGTAATGACGGCTGAAATAATTTTTTCTCCCAGCTTTTCTTCCGCGTCCAATTTTATTTTCTGTAAAATCATCGCGGAAATCTCAATGGGAGTGTGCCATTTGTCCCCCATTTTCACTTCCACTCCGCCATCTGACCTTTCTCTGGTTTCATAAGACAAGAGTTTTAATTCTTTTTGCACTTCCGCGTCAGAATATCT
>Ga0214473_10004365_pt1 | contig 17023 bp, 17 predicted proteins | sample RVTome_7_FD_203509 | JGI IMG/M metagenome (GOLD analysis project Ga0214473, IMG submission 203509) | Soil microbial communities from uranium-contaminated site in the Upper Colorado River Basin, Wyoming, United States - RVT98D197 | ecosystem: Environmental > Terrestrial > Soil > Contaminated >... | reverse complement strand
CTTTAATAAAACATTTTCGTATACAACAAACAACTATTCCATCGGAGATAAAAAAAGAAAGAGATGCTGTTTTTACCCTAGGATGGCTTTGAGGTCTTCGTCCGCTGTTTTTATGGGCATGATGTTGAATTTTTCAACCAGCACCTTAAGCATGTTAGGCGTTATGAACGCAGGCAAACTCGGCCCCAATCGGATGTTCCGTATGCCCAAATACAGCAGCGACAACAACACGGCAACGGCCTTCTGCTCATACCACGAAATCACAAGCGACAACGGCAAATCATTAACCGACACCTTGAAAGCTTCAGCCAACGCCTGCGCCACCTTAACCGCAGAATAAGCATCATTACACTGCCCCATATCCAGCAACCTCGGAATGCCGCCGATGTGGCCTAAATCCTTGTCAAAGAACCTGAATTTTCCGCAGGCAAGCGTCAGCACAACAGTGTCTTTTGGCGCTTTCTCCACAAACTCCGCATAATAACTTCTTCCCGGCTTTGCGCCGTCGCATCCGCCGACCAGCAAGAAACGCTTAATGCGTCCCTGCTTCACAGCGTCTATGATTTTGTCTGCTACGCTTAACACTGCGTTTCTGGCGAAACCCACGGTCACGTATTTACCTTCCATGTCTGCTTGGAAACCCTGCAGTTCCAGCGCTTTCTGTATCACTGGCGAGAAGTCTTTGTTTGCTACGTGCGTTACGTTTGTCCATCCAACTGTGCCAGTGGTGAAAATGTTTCCTTTGTAGTTCTCCAGCGGCTTCTGAATGCAGTTGGTTGTCATCAGTATGGCGCCGGGGAATGTTGGGAATTCGCGTTGCTGGTTTTGCCATGCTGTTCCATAATGCCCATAGAAGTGCTTGTACCGCTTCAACTTGGGGTAGCCATGCGCTGGCAGCATTTCTCCATGCGTGTAAACGTAAATGCCCTTTCCCTCGCTTTGCTTCAGCACGTCCTCTAAATCTTTGAGGTCGTGTCCAGAAACGAGAATTGCCTTGCCTTTTTTGGCACCGAGCGGAACCCGCGTGGGCACGGGGTGACCGTACGTTTCAGTGTTCGCCGCGTCCAACAACTCCATTGCTCTGAGGTTTATTTCTCCGCATTTCAGCACTAAACCTACAAAATCGTTAACGCTGAGCGATTTATCAAGCGTAGCCGCGAGTCCTTGGTGTACGAAATCAAAGACCTTAGCGTCTTTTTTTCCAAGGATGTATGCGTGGTACGTGTAGGCGGCTACTCCTTTCAAGCCGTAAGTCAGCATCCACTGGAGCGAGTGGAGGTCAGCGTCTAGGATAGGTTGAGTTTTTATTCCGAAACGTTTACCCTGTGCTATGAGCCCGTCTTTCGTTTTCTCCAGCACCAAGTTTGCAGCGTTGCTGCTGGCGTCGACGTGGCCTCCTGCTGCTTGTACTTTTTTCCGCAGGGAATCACGGTGTTCCACTGCCTTCTTGATGTACGCGATTATTCTGTCAGGGTCGAAGTTCACGTTCGTCAACGTAGCGAACAATGCTTCGCAGGTGAAAATGCTGATTTTCTCGTCTTTGACGCCGACTTCGCCTGCTTCGATGGCTAATTGCGATAGCCCTCTCAGTGTGTAGATCAGTAAGTCTTGAAGTGTAGCTACTTCAGGGGTTTTTCCGCAGACGCCTACTACGGTGCAGCCTTGTCCTTTGGCTGTTTGCTCACACTGATAACAAAACATCTGTTCTTGTTGACTCATAAATCATCACTGCATACACTCTAGTTGTGCATGCAAATAGCTTTTTTCCCGCAATTGCTACGGGATTCGCTGTTGTGTCAAGTTTGAGGCGGCGGTCTTGTTCCCAGAACAACATCCACGCTTGTTTCTGCGTTGTTTCTTATTACGGTGAGCACCAAGTGTTCGTTCGGAAGCGTTTTCTCTTCAAGATAGCTTGCCAAATCATCATTGTTTCTTATTAAGGTCCCATTCATGGCGATTATGACGTCGTCTACTTGGATTCTGCCGTCTGAGGGGCCTCCTTCTTTGACTTCGGCGATTTTCCAGCCGTAGGTAACAGTTATGTCCAGTTCCTGCGCCGTCTGGTAGTTCATGTCTTGTCCTGAAACGCCCAAGTAAGAGTGCCCAGTGTACTCGCCAGTTGTTATTAGTGCGGATATTTCTCTGAGTATGGTGTTTGAGGGAATGGCGAATCCTAAGCCCTCCGAGTTAGAGACGATGGCGAAGGTTATGCCTACAACTTTGCCAACAGCGTTTAGCAGTGGTCCGCCAGAGTTTCCAGGGTTTATCGGCGCGCTGGTCTGTATGATGTTAGCCATTGAGAAGCCTCCTGCATACTCTTCATCTTCTGTGGTGGTTCTGCCTAGTGCGCTTACCACGCCTGTGGTTAGTGAACTGACTAAGTGGTAGGGGTTTCCTATGGCTATGACTGGGTCGCCTACTTGCAGTGTGGATGAACTGACGATTTCGACGGGTTTAAACTCGCTTGCGGGGGCGTTAACTGAAAGAACCGCCAAGTCCGCGTATGGGTCTGTTCCTAGGATTGTGGCTGCGTAGCCTTTTCCGTTTTGGAAGGTGACGCTTACGCTGGATGTGTCGTAGACGACGTGATAATTTGTTATCACAACCATTGTGCCTGCGAAGTCGTAGACGAAGCCTGAGCCTTGGACGTCTCCGTCGCTGGTGGTTCCTTCAACTAAGACAACAGATTTCCTTACGTTTTCGTAGATGTCCGCTAGTGCCGTAGCGTTCTGGTATATCGTGATGGTTTGGTAAGTAATGTTCTGAGAGCCTTGGAGTTCCGACAGCTGACTCTGTAAAACTGCAACTTTATCGTTCAGGGCTTTAATTTCTTGGAAGCTTATGTAATACGTCATTAAGCCTCCAACTAGTATGCCTACCGCGAACAAAAGTGCAAGAACGCTAGCTGAAGCCTTAGTGTAACCGTTAGGTTTCCGCATTTTGCTCGACCTCTAAAATGACATTGCACCAGTTGCTCAGATAAAAGTTCCGCTGCCTAATCGCGCAGTTTCGCAAGCGCAACCAATGCAATGGACAAGGTAGCTGCGACTCCGAAGATGAACGGGTAGTAAGGCGAAGCCTCGTAGAGGACGCCGCCAATGTAGGGCGCGAAAATGGCGCCGAACATGCCGATCGCCTGTGGAATAGCCACCCAAAGGGCTCTGGCTGACTCTGGAGCGCATGAGCCGATGATTGCGTTCATTAGTGGCCACGCCAAGTAAGACGCTCCAATGAACATGTGCGTTACCAGTAGAACGCGGAAATCGCCGAACAACAAGAGAAGCACAAGCGAGAAAGCAATAAAAGCCAAGGCTGCGGCGAAGGCGTAGGATTTTTTGTATTTGTCGCCGACTCTGCCTAAGGCGATGCCTAAGATGGCTGAGCCGAGGAAGAAGAATGAGCCTAATATGCCTATTTCGAAGCCTTGGTAGCCATAGACATCTGCTACAAATGTGGGGATGAACGGCCGGAAAAGCAAAATAGCAAACATGGCTGCTCCTAGAAACGCTGAGCATATGAGTAGCTTGCGGTTTTTCAGAAGTTGCAGTTTAGACTGGGTTTTTTCCTGAGCCTGCTGCATGTTCCTTGATGGAACCTGTTTCCTAATGAAGAACAGGAGGATGCCTGCTGAAGCGTAGAAAATGGAGGCTAGGAAGAAAACGGTTTGCATGCCTATGGTTTGAGCTAAGTAGCCGCCTATGGCTGGAGAAAAAACGTACCCGAGCGCCCACGCTGATGAGATTGCAGTCAAGGTTAAAGTTAACTTGGTTTTGTCCACTGTGGTGACGATGTAAGCTATGCTGGTCGGCTGGCTGAACAAAATCCCCCACAGCAGCATTCCAGGCAGCATTTGAATCCAGTTGCCAGCGAAGGCGAAGATAAGCGGCGCTGGCGTCCATACCATCCAGCTTAGAATCAGGATTTTTTTGCGGTCGTACTTGTCTGCGAGGATTCCGCCGGCAAGCAAAGTTACAGCCACGCAGATGTTTGCTGCGGCGTAGAGTATGCCTACTTCAACGGGGCTGGCGTTAAGCGTATTTCTCATGTAGTAAGGCAAAACGTAGGCGTAAAGCCCGTCTCCGAAAGCGCCTACTAAATTCGCGAAGAATAGTATCCTTACGTCTTTAGTTAGCAGTTCTGAGATGAAGCGGAAGTTTGGGGCGCTGGGCAAGCGAGCTACGGTTTAAGCCTCCTTTCTTGGTTTAAACAGTAAAGAGGGAAAGACCTAAAAAATTGTTGGTGCACATGGCACAGTGTTGTTGCCTTCACGCTGCTTTTTCCGAACCGAGCGTTATTTTCTTCGGTCGATGATTTCTAAGGCTTCGGGTCCAGTGCCTATCAGCACCACGGGTATGCCTGTTTGCGTTTCGACTTCTTTTATGAACTGTTTGGCTTCATTGGGCAATACGTCGAATTTTCTTGCGCCTTTGCACGTTGGGAATAGGCTGTCGAGTTTTGTCAGGGCGGCTTGTGTTGCTCCGTTAATTTTAGCGGTTTTCTTAGCTAAATCGAAGTCGAAGGGTGCAGAGCGTCTGTCGCGGCCTGTTCCCGCAGCAGTTTCAAACCAGCCTCTTTTTTGGGCTTCTTCCTTCGTTAATTCTCCCGGCAGTGATCCAGCGCCTACGCGGGTCATGAAGGACTTGTATACTATGAGGACGTCGTCCACTCTTGTGGGGCCTACTCCTGCTTCAGAGCATATTGCCGCGGCGCCTGTGTCTCTTCCAGTCACGTACGGGTAAGTCCCGAAAAAGAGCGAAAGCATGAAACCCTGTGTACCTTCTAGCAGCACGTTTTTGCCCGCGTCCAAGCCGTCATTGACTTCCTGCACTTGGTCAGTTATGTAGCCTTTGAGTTCAGGAAGGTCTTTGGCAAGTTTAGCTGTGCGCCTTACTCGTTCTTCGATGGCTGGTCCTACACCTCTGCCAGTGGTTCCAATGCCTCTGTTGACGGCACTGGCTTTGTCAGCGGCACTATGTTTTTCCTCAATGATGGAGGCGTTTTGGTCAATGGCGATTCGACTCTGAACATTGGTTTGTTCCACTTCGCTAAAGAAAGTTTTGACATCCACGTTTGCCCCTGCAGCAATGAGCAGACGGGTTTTCGGGTTGATGAAAGCGGCGGGCACCATGTGCAGGGCGTATTTTTTGCCGTCAATCCAGACTGTGTGGGCAGCGTTCACTGAGCCTGTTCTCACGCAAAAATCCAATTTGTCTTTAAGGGCTAGGTAAGAGCTTATTTTTCCTTTGCCTTCGTCTCCCCAGAAGGCGCCAACGATAACCGTGCAGGGCATTCTAATTCACCACGGAAAGGGTTTGCCAAGGATTATTTAAATTAGTCGCTCTTTTTGGTGGCTACTGTTGGCAAAACGTTTTCTCTTACATTCGTCTGTTGTGTATACGTGCTTCCAGTTTGAGCAAAAAATTATGCAAGAAAAAAAGGAGGAAGCGCACGCTGCGTTTCTCAAACTGGGTGTTTGCTTCCTTTCTCTCACTGCACGTCTATACTGGGTAATGTGCGCTAAAGTTTAAGGCCCTTTGCCACGCGTTCGCCAAAGTTGGGGTCAGCCTTGCGTAAGTTCTCGACCATGCGTTTCTGAATGGGCATTGCAGCATGGCTCAGTGAATCTACGATGTTGCCGACCAAGTGATCCTGATCCACTTTGCTGAGTGAGCGGTAGCGTTCGCCTGCTTGCGTGAAGTCATTTGTCAACCTGATTTTCCGGCGCCCGATATCTCCGTGAATGTGTTCTTTAGTTGTGGCTGTGGCTGGAGCTTCATGGGGCATGCCGTCTGCCAGCGTGTTGGGTTCGTAGTTGACCGTTCCGCCTCCATAAGGCGCGTACTGCATGGCGCCGTCGCGCTGATTGTTATTGACTGGCACTTGCGGTCGGTTGACTGGTAGTTGCAGGTAATTAGCGCCCAACCGATGCCTCTGCGTATCAGCGTAAGAGAAGATTCTGCCCTGCAAGAGTTTGTCAGAGGAGAAATCGATTCCCGGTACAATAGAGGCTGGGCAGAAAGCAGCTTGCTCTGTTTCAGCAAAAAAGTTTTCAGGATTGCGGTTTAACACCATCTTGCCAACCGGCATTAGGGGGAATTTGTCTTCAGGCCATGTTTTTGTGGCGTCAAGGGGGTCGAAGCCCTGTTTCATTTCATCTGCGATTTCCATGATTTGCACATGCAGTTCGTACTCAGCTGTCTTTCCTGCGGCTATGGTCTCGTGCAGGTCGCGGGTGGCGATATCAGGGTCCTCGCCAGCTAAGCGCGTAGATTCATGGCGGTCAATAGTCTCTATTCCTGCTTTTGGCTTCCAATGGTACTTTACGTAAACTGCTTTGCCGCTGGCGTTCACCCACTTGTACGTGTTGACGCCGAAGCCCTCCATCTTTCTGTAACTCTTCACTGTTCCCCTGTCCGAAAAGAGCCAAGTAATCATGTGGGTTGATTCAGGAGTCAGCGAGATGAAGTCCCAGAAGCGGCTGTTTGCCGAGGAGGTAGTAGGGTACCCAGTGTCAGGGGCGGGCTTGAAAGAGTGCACCATGTCTGGGAATTTGATGGCGTCTCGAATGAAGAAAACTGGCAAGTTATTGCCTACCAAGTCATAGTTGCCGTCTTCGGTGTAAAACTTCACTGCAAAGCCTCTGGGGTCACGGGCTGTGTCTGCCGAGCCTCTTGCGCCGACAACTGTGGAGAAACGGACAAAAACCGGAGTCTTTTTCTTCGGGTCTTGCAGGAATTTTGCACAGGTATATTTCGCCATGCTCTTGTACACTTGAAAATATCCGTGGGCACCAGCGCCTTTCGCGTGGACCACACGCTCAGGAATACGCTCACGATCAAAATGCGCAAGCTTCTCAATTAAATGCACATCTTGCAGCAACACTGGACCGCGTTCGCCTGCAGTGAGTGAATTCTGATTGTCAGAGACAGGAACACCCTGATTCGTAGTAAGATGCTTGTCTTTCATATTCACACAAATCCGTTCTTGTTATTTTGGAGTGGCGTCTCCACAAGCAAGAAGACTTGAGGTTTATTTAAGACTATAGTCTGTTCCGAGCAGCGAGCACTGCGTATATAAAAAAGATGGTTTTTTCCACGTGCTAGAGAAACAGAAGGGTCATGTATCACGCAGAACATGGACGAAAAGCATATACGATTAATTGGCCCATGTTTTTTGTTAAACTATAAGTGAATATTGAGGAGGGTAGATTCACGTCTGAGCCATTTATCGCTTCTCTAACAGAGAACATTCCAAACTTGGTCAAGGCAGTGCTAGCCCTCTTCATCGTGGTGGATCCTTTTGGAAACATCCCAATCTTTATCGGCTTAACAGAGAGAATGGAACAGAAACAGAGAAAACGTGTCTTCCATTCTGCAACCCTCATAGGTTTCATCCTTCTTCTGGTTTTCACGTTGGTTGGGCAACAAATACTTGCCTTTTTCAACATCTCCCTTTACAGTTTCATGATCGCCGGCGGTGTGCTGTTGCTAATAATTGCAGTTAAACTTTTAATCGAAGGCGAATGGAGAGTACCTACTGGGTCTCTGGAAAAGTTAAGTTCCGTCCCCATTGCTGTGCCGCTCCTAGTTGGGCCAGGAGCTATGACAACGACTATGCTTAACTTTCAAGAATTCGGGATAATTATCACAGTAGCCGCAGTGGCAATAGTGTTCCTAATTGTGTGGCTGGTCTTAAAACTCATCGACCCAATTAACCGATTCATGGGAAAGGCAGGAGCTGCAATAGTCACAAGAGTAATGGCTCTCTTGATAGCAGCAATAGCCGTCCAATATATAATAAACGGCATAACCTACTATGTACCCACAGCTTAACACTGCCAAAATAACAGGTAGCCTGTTCCGAGCACTAGAGCACACACAGGATACGTTATTTGAGACGTCTTTTCTCTGCTTCAGCGTCTATTTTTTCCAGAAGCTTTAGCACTTTTTTGCCTCTTTTCGCCTTCTGCTTCTCAGTCACCGTGCCCTGCGCATGGCAAATGCTGTCAACTATTATTCCTTTCTCTTCGTCGTACATCACTGGGTAAATACGGCAACCTAAAGGTCTATCAGCATAAAGCCTGCAGCGTCGATTTTCAACATCATAAAAAACGCAGCATCCCTGCTGATTCCGCAGTGTAGCGTAGCCTTCTCTGTCAAACTGGGTAAAAAACTGTTTGCTGTAGCCTTTCTTCTCTAACCGCTCAATATCCTCTGTGCAAAGCAGCATCTCTGTTTCTCTGCAGCAAACTCCACAACGCAAACAGCGCATAACCGTATCTTCAATCAGCCACTATATTCAGCTTTTGTTCACACCCATGCGCCAAGCTTCATTTGGCAACCTTGTAAACTAACCAAACATACCCCTTACCCAAAGCCTCTTGCTTCAGCAACTTCAAACTAATGCCCTTACCGATGTTGCCGAACATAGTGTACGCTCCTTTCCCAACAATAACCGGATGAACCAGCAAGCTAAGCTCAGACGCTAAACCCTGCTCCAAAAGCAAATTACCCAATATCCTGCCAGTATCAGCCAGCACAGTCTTCACCTTATATTTCTCCGAAAGCAATTCAAGCGCCAACTTCAAATCCACATGCCGCTTACCAACCACATGATAATCATAGTTCCTTTCTCTGAGATGCGCAAGGTAATCTTCAGGCGTTTCCTCTGAAACCAGCACAACAACATCTCTGCAGTACTCAAAGCGCCTACAAGTATGCAATAACCCCTTCAACGCTCCTGCCGTGTCAGGTATAACCCATAAAGGAAGACTCTTCGCTCTTTCTGGCTTTTCAAAATCCTTTTTCTCCTCTAAGGGCACGCCTTCCTCGTACAATTCAACGCCCACTTTAACCGTGTTTGAGCCAATTAAATGTGCATTTGACTTATAATTTCCAGCAATCTGATAATGCAACTCCATGTTCGGCTCAAAACTGGTAAGAGAACCATCTAGGCTTACGGAGTTGTGAACAATAACTTTAGGCAGCATACTCATCCCTCAATTTCATAATTCATTACTCGTTTCAAAATTTCTACCTTTTGCTGTTTCCTCCAGAAAAACAAGCAACGTACGCTTCACCCTGCTGACTGCAGAAAAGCCAAATTCAACAATTCAGCCCAAGCAATATTCCTCAACGGTATCTTGCCCATCTTGCAGTTCCCATAAGGCACGTACTCAACAAAGTTGCCTTTCCCAAAATCGCCTTTCCGAAACCCAGTTAACTGCACATTCACTATCACCGAACCATCCTTCAAGTGCAAATTAACGTTTTTACCCAGAAACGATTTAGCACTGTTTAAACAAAAATTCTCCATCCGTTACATTCCCCACTCAAGTTCCTTATCAGCTATCGTGCCCCAACACTGCTTACAGATGGGCCGTTTTTCTCCTTTGAAAAGAATGTACAGCTTAATGTTCTCACTTTTACACTTGCTTTTCCAAGGATTCTTACAATGCTCCAACCTTGCGAACCTCCAGTGACATAACGCTTAATGCTGTGAGCGAAAAACGCTTTTAAAACTCGTTGTGAAACGACCATTGCGTTCCGCAGAGAGAGGTGAGTTAAAGTGAACCTTTTATACATAATCGCCTAAAATAAAAGTGCGGTGAATGCACATGAGTTATTATCAGCTTGGTGCAACTGTCAGTCTAGTCATTCAAATAGTTGTTCTATTTTTGCTCTTCGGTAGCATATGGCTAAAAGGAAAGAAAAGATATCGCCAACACGGAATAATGATGTTTACAGCTGTTGTGCTTCACACCATAGTGATATTGGCTTGGATGGTACCATCATTCAGCACCTTATTCAGCCATACTAGTTCGATAAATCTCGCAGATATGATCACGCTGACAATCATGATTCATACATTCACGGGAATTGCGGCAGTTATCCTTGGCTTTTGGCTGGTTGCTTCTTGGCGTCTGCAAGTTGACGTGAAGACCTGTTTCGCAAAAAAGAAAGCAATGCGCGTCACATTGGCACTATGGCTAATAACACTGGTTCTCGGCATCATTCTGTACCTGAAATTCATTCAGCTATTCTAATGAGCAACAAGCTCCTTTTTCTATTTCTTGCCAAAACAGAAAACCGAAGCAACTGAAACTATTCAAACGCGAATTATTTCAGGCACTATAGCTTCCTTCGTCACCTTCAACACTGCAACTGAAGGCTTGTTCGTGAACGCAGGCACAGGATTCGTGGGGCTTCCAGGATTAATGTACAAGATTTTTCCCTCCCACTTTACGTATGCATTATGCGTGTGCCCATAAACAAACACGTTGAACCCGTTCCGTTTAGCAATGTCCCGCATTTTGCTCATTCCAAACAAAGCGCTCGGATCATGCATAACGCCGATTTTCCAATCAAAAACTTTTAAAGAGTTAATCTTAGGCAAAGCACCGCTGACTTGTGGACCATCCATGTTGCCGTGAACCGCCAAAACAGGCGCAAGCTGCTCCAACTCGTCAATAACAGCCAACGACACCAAGTCACCTGCATGCACAATAAAATCCACGTTCTCAAAAACCTTGAAAACCATCCTTGGAATGCGTTTTGCCCTCACAGGCACATGTGTATCAGATATCAAACCCACTGTCTTAACTGCTTTTAAATTGGCTATTTCCCGCGGAACTTGTGTCTGCTCGCTGGTCACTACACCCATCCTCTAAAGAGACGCATGTGCTCTTAGAATAAGAGTCATGAGATAATAAATATTCACATTTAAAACTTAAATCACGTCACCGAGATTTTTCACCGCGAACACAAACGAGCAGCAAATTTAAAAGAAACAAACACCCCAAAGTTTATGGGGGAAAGTTTTGGCTGTAACAGACGCTGAACGCGTGAAAAAACCTAAACTTCCAAAGAAAAAACTGCTAAAGAAGACCTTGAAAAGAACAGGTCACTAGTGATGCAGGTTGGTTGGCACGGCAGAAAAGCCGCGAAAACAAAAGCCCGTCAAGTTTTGCCCGAAATGCGGCTCAACTGATGTTTTCTGGGCGTCAGGGTTGCCGCAATTGTGGTCTCTCTGGCAGTGCAAAAACTGCGGTTACCACGGTGCATTTATCTTAGAAGACGGTGAACTGGCAACTAAGCTTCAAGAAAAATGGAAAAAAAGAAGTGCTTTATGATGAAATCGCGCTGTTCCGTTTCATCATTTTAGCTCTGCAAGATACTTCAGGCTGAACGGCTTAATTATTACGCCAGGATTCAAGTCAGCAGTGAAACTTTGGCTGTCAGCGATCAAGTCTGCAAGCTCTGAATCATGTGTTCTCACGAATTGGGCGAAATCTGCATAATTCTTGTGGAGGGAAACACAGACGGCGTCCCAACCCATTCCGCGTCCATCTACAACGAGGACAACGTTCGGCTGTTTCACGTACCAGTCTTTCAGTTTCTTCAGGGATTCGTCTTTTTCTTTGCTTATTTTGTGCTGTTTGCTTTTTGTGAAGGTGAATGCAGTGAGTTCAAATCCGATTTTTCCAAATGTCGGCGTTATTGTATATCCTTCGATGAGGTTTGCTTCGAGCATTGTTCTTCTTCGGGTTACTGTTGGCTGCGAGACACCTAAAGCCTTAGCGAGTTGCCTGTCGCTTCTATGTGAATCTTTCATTAATTCAAACAGAAGCTTGTAATCTATTGGTTTTAGTTCCTTCATTTCATCACCTTGAATGCCGATTTATCATTTTAGTTTTCATATATAAACATGCCGCATCTGTATATACCGATTCTCCAAAAACAACATCGAATATACAAAGTTTTAAGAGAATTAACGCTTCTAAAAGCTAAAACAGGTGTGATCACTAAATGCAGTTTCAGCTACTGAAGGAAATTGAAGAAGAAGTCACTCATACTTTAAGCGACCTAATCCGCATTAATACAACTAATCCGCCTGGAAATGAAACAAAAGCAGCCGAATACGTGGCTGAATGCCTTGGCAGAGACGACTTTAACTGTGAACTTTACGAGTCTGCACCTAGCAGAGGCAACGTCGTCACTTGCCTGAAGGGAACAGGCGAAAAACCCAGCTTGCTTCTGCTTTCACATTTAGACGTGGTTGCAGCTAACGCGGAAGAGTGGAGCGTAGATCCTTTCGGCGGCATAGTTAAAGATGGCTTTGTTTGGGGACGTGGCGCTTTAGATATGAAAGGCATGACGGCTATTGAAGTGATGACTATGAAGCTTTTGAAAAGAAACAACGTGAAACTCAAAGGCAATGTAATGTTGGCTGCGACTGCTGATGAGGAGCAAGGCGGGTTGGCAGGTGCAGGTTATCTTGTGCGTAATTATCCTGAGAAAGTATTTGCTGATTATGTTCTGAATGAAGGTGGCGGTTTAGCTTTTCCCGTTCGAGGCAAAAACGTGTACACGATAGCGACGGCGGAAAAAGGAATCTTGTGGTTCAGAGTGAAAGCAAAAGGTACGCCTGGTCACGGTTCCACGCCTAATTTAGCAGATAATGCCATAATGCGCATGAACAAGGTTATTGAAAAACTTGGGAGCTATCGTTCAGAAGTTTTATTTGTTCCTACCGTGAAGCGGTATCTGAATGAGCTTGCTAAGGAAGATGAGCGTTTGCAGCAGCCTTTTTCGCGTTTGCTTGCAAATCCCGAGTTAAGCGATGAAGTGTTAGGTGAATTGGCTGAGGTGGCGAAGCCTCTTGCGGAGGAGATTCGCCCTAGAATCAGGATAACTATTACGCCTACGATGATTCATGGTGGGGTGAAAGAGAACGTGATTCCTTCAGAATGCGAAGCCGTGTTTGATTGCAGGATACTTCCAGGGCAAAACACTGCAGATGCTTTGCAGCTCATCAGGGAACTGCTTAAGGATGTTGGCTTGGATAAGCTTGCGTTCGAAACCATACAAGCGAATGAGCCTTCAGAGTCGCCAACGGAAACTCCGCTTTACGATGTTATTACAGGCGTTCTTAGGGCGTTTGAGCCTAACTGTGGAGTGACTCCGATGCTTATGACTGGCGGAACAGACTCTCGTTTCTTCAGGAGAATGGGCAGTGTATGCTATGGTTTTCAGCCTATGCGTCCAGAGGCACAGTATAATGAGGTGGTTAAGAGAATTCACGGTGTAGATGAGCGCATTTCTGTTAAAAATCTTGTTTTCGGGACAAGTGTGCTTTACGAAGTGGTTAAGAAATTCATGAGTTGATAGAAAAGCAAGCTTTGAACTGATGCGCTCTCTCCAGTCTATAGCCCGATTCTGTGAAGTTATCGGTTGACGGTTTTCTCTGTGAAAAGTCGGTTGATACTACGTACATGATAGAATTCAGTTGACAGAATGCCTATCAGTTTGGAATTAAGACTTATCGTAGCCTAAGGCTTTGGATATAGGTATTTGACTTCTGGCCCCTCTTGCCAAATCTTGTCGAAGCCTGCCATGAAGTCTTTGCTTGACATTTTGTTGCTCATGCTCATACCCCAACTGGATATTGAGACATACGATTAACGATATAAAACAGATTTCAAAAACCAGCATGTATCAATAACCGATATATGCATTTTGCATCTGACGATAGTTAACAGAAAAAACCATCTGACGATAAGTTACCTGAACCATGTCAGAGAGGAAGCCTAATCCAATTTACGGGCTATTCTGATGAAGCTCACTGCACAGGAAACACATAATCACATTTGGAGCCTAATAGAAACTCTATGCAGAAACCTTAGGGGGTCTATCCGCAAGCTACCTGCACAACACTGGTAAGCCCGCAATTACTCGCAACAAACGGTTATGCTTCGGGATTTTGGTGTCTTTTGCCTGTCATGTAGTTTATGTCGATTCTGCCAATTGTTGTTTTGGCGAGTTTTTCCAGTTTTATCTTAGCTAATTTTGCCTCAGGCTTCTCGGAAAGCTGCCTCACCATTACCTCTATCGCATGGCGTTTCTCACTTAAATCCTCAATCAGCGTCACTGTGCCCTTGAACTGGACAGAAGTATAAGCGTAATCGCATTCATCTGTAACGCCGTAATCAAGCAATGCTTGTCCCCACACAGAATTGTTTGCCTTCCAATACACAAGTTTCTTGCCCTCGGGAGCACAATGAAAATAGAGGCAGTTTCGCGCTTCATCGTAACCGTGACTTATCGACACTAGATAAGGCTCATTATCCATGCAGAGAGCAATTGTAACGTACTTGGTGGATTTAAGAACCCTTTTGAGTGCAGCAGAATCAGTTATTTCTCGGTCCTTTCGCCGTACATGAAATGACATAGAATAATCTAAGCGCGAAAGAAAATATTAACGTTTAGAAACCCTTTTTATCTTCATGCTTTTTCTTCTTTTGCTTATTCTTCTTCTCTAATGAAGGCGTAAACTGATCCTCCTTACAGTAATTCGTGCAATCACTGCGTATGTTTTGAAGCGCTTAAAAGCCTTTCCAACGATTGGAACCAAGTTAAAAGAGTTTACGCGGAAAAACGAGTGCGAACTAACGCTTAACCGCATTCAACTTTAATTTCGATTTCAAAAAGCCCACAACGTCTGGAGTGAAAATAGAAAACGCGGCTAACACGAAATTAATTGGAAAAACGAAGACGGACTCAAAAATGTTGCTCCCATATGGTCCAATTAGCCATAAGGAATACCCAAAATACTGAAAAGCCGACCAAATAGCTGTCTGCAACAACGCTCCACCAAGCCGATGCAGATACTTGGTTTTTCCCTTGACCGCTTCGCCTTTGAGGTTACTGGCAAAGATTTCGCCTGCAACGCCGCCAGCGCCTCCGGGAAAAAAAGCGTTAACGAGAATCTTCTCCACTAAATTGCCGGGAATGTAATGGTCAACCCAAGAAATCTCGAATAGACTCAAAATGGGCAAGTGCATGCTGCCTGTGGCGAAGCGGATTGCAGCTGGTATGCCGTAAATGACAGCACCGCCTAATTCCCACCACCAGAATCGCTTGCTTCTTAAAGTGGCAACAACTGCTTTGCGCAACTGCATACTCACTCAAGGAGCACTATGATTTAAAAGGTCTTCCCAACTTTGCCCTCTTCTTCAGCATCAACATAAAGAGCGCTACTACAGTCAACGGCACCAAAAGAAACGTGACTGATGGAAACTCGGGCACAGTTCCGTCTCCAATGTCTGCTTCGTCAGAGTAACCGCGGCTTTCCCAGAAGCCCTTGAAGTCATAATCAACCAGCTCAATACTCGCGACTTGGCTTATCCACTTGTAACCCCATTTGCCTGGCACAACCAAACGCAACCCTTCACTCAAAGATACACCGTCCTTTTCGTAAGCCAGAATCACGTCTTCGCGCATTGCTGTTTCAAGCGACAAGTCTGTGGAGTAACCGTCACTTGCGTAGAATGCAATTTTAACCGCGCTGTGGGAAACTCCAGCTGTTTCCAGCAGGAGCCAAAGGCTAACGCCAACCCAGTTGCCCTCTTCAACCACTCTGCCTGGATAGTCAACGCACATTATCGCGGCGTTCACGGTGGTTTGGGGCATGGCGGCTAGTTCAGTTAAGGACAAATTCAATGGATGCTCAACCAGTCCAGTTATGGTTAGTTGTCCTTCTGAATAGATGGGTTCTGCATGGGCAGTTGGTTTTAGGCCTGAACCAGAGGAGACAACAATCAGTATCATGGTTATTATTGCAGTTGCTGTTAAGAAAGTTTTTTTCATTTACTATCGCCTGTTTGGGCTAACTAAATAATATAACATACGCAATATTTAAGAGTTACCGCACAAAAACCAACAATTCAAGAATTGAACATATCCAAACTCAAGTGTCCATCAGTCGCACAGACGACAAGGTAGGAAAACAAGGGAAAAGAAGAGCATTTAGTTCCTAATGCTGTTTGCCAGTTATCTTAGACTTCAGAGCCTCAAAAGCCATTATTCTTATGCCACTTCGCTTCAGAGCTAGAATGACTCCAGTGCCAATAAGTGCTCCAGCTAAGCAGTTCAACGAATCTGCCACTGCATAATACAGAGTCAAAGGCGCCCAATAAATATAATAGTCTGGTCCTGCCCAGCCCACTACCCAAGCTACAATGTTATTACCAGTAACAACATCACCGCCTATTCGAGCTATCCAAGCTAAACACCAGAGAGCAATCGGCAGACGCTTCGGATCCACTGAAACTATCGAGTTGATTATCCATTTTCGTATTGGAGGTACAACGATGAACACAAAGACGGGCACGTACTGCCACATAATGAGTGGCATGAGTTGATACCACGCGAATGGGTGAGCTAGCCATATAGCGATTTGGCAGATGAGGATTAATGTGGCTTCTTTCCAGCGATTGAATAAAAATAACCCGCTCATCAAGGCGGCAAGTGTAGGAGCAAGGAAGGTCAATATGCCGATTGATGTAATAGGGTTGACGTAAGGGACAAGCCATCCGAAAATGAAGCCCGAAATAGTTCCGAATAATGGGCCTAGCAACGGTGCGGTTAAACTTGAAAGCAAGATGCTGGAGAACGTGATTGATGCATTTGTTCCAAGGATGGGGTACGCAGGTATGATGGAGCTGGCGAGGAGAAGTGCAGTCCAGATGGCGATTAGGGCTATGTAGATGCTGCTGATGGATTTTCTGTTTTTTTGTTCAGTCATTCACGAGCACTCCTATGTAAAACTTTTCATTGCTGTGTACTTTTTTACATAACACCTATAAAAAACTTTCCAGAAAGCCACAATGCCGCAAGCTACACCCAAAACCACAGATCACTCTTAAGAGCACCCTGCAAAATCAGCAAAACAGCCTAAAACACCACCACAGGACCGTTTCAGAGCCTTTTTCCAGTAATTTGAATGAAAAATGTCTATTTCGCTAGTAAAAACCTTTCCCGTGTGACTTTGCGGATAGGCGCCGCAAAGCTAAGGCTTTAGCAAATTTTAAATACAAATTGGACACAATTATAGATTACGAGGTTAATATCGTGGCTAAAGCTAAAGGCAAGAAGAAAAAGGGCGGAAAGAAATAAAGCGATTCTGGGGCTTCCTTTTATCTCCCATTTTTCTATTACCGTTAAAAAAGGAGTAACCATCGCTC
>Ga0214473_10004364_pt1 | contig 17026 bp, 12 predicted proteins | sample RVTome_7_FD_203509 | JGI IMG/M metagenome (GOLD analysis project Ga0214473, IMG submission 203509) | Soil microbial communities from uranium-contaminated site in the Upper Colorado River Basin, Wyoming, United States - RVT98D197 | ecosystem: Environmental > Terrestrial > Soil > Contaminated >... | reverse complement strand
CGACATTTCAGGCAGAACATGACTTGGCATCGTGACCCTCCTCCCGATTCGAATCTGAACGCCTGCAGCCGCGGCAACCAGGCGTTCAGGCCGGCAGCAGCAGGCTCCGGAACACGCCTGGCGTTAAGCCGTACTGGCGTTTGAAGTGCCGGTTCAAATGGCTCTGGTCGGCAAACCCGGACGCTGTCGCGATGGTGCTCAGCGGCGTTCCGGACGGAAGCAGGCGCCGGGCATGGTCGACGCGCACGGCGATCTGGAATTGATGCGGCGGCATGCCGGTGGCCAGCCGGAACAGCGAGATCAGATAGCGCTCGTTCAATTCAACCTCGCCAGCCAGCATCTCCACGTTCAACTGCTCGGCATAATGGTCGTGGATGATCGCCTTCACATGCTCGATGGCCGGGTGTCGCACCTGGCAGTAAACGACCGCGCTTCGTCGCCATGACTCCAGCGCCAGCAATGCGTCAAGGCCGGCCACAATACTTTGAAACTGCTCTCGAGGGCTGCAGTCACCCAGCAAGGATTCGATCCATCCGGACAGCAGGCGGTCCGCGCAGCCACGCGGAATGCATTTCAGCGGGAGCAATGCTCCCGAGTCATGGGCGCGGAAGTACTGGGAAAGAAAACCCGCCGTCATCACCGGCTGCGGCACATGGATGAGGCAGAACTTGATGGGCCCGCTACCCGGTACCGTCCCGCCGCCGTGAAATTCGTACGGACTGATTACACATGCGTCACCGGCCTGCAGGAAATGCTGCTGACCGCGACAATTGACTACAGCGCTACCCCGCTGCATCCAGATGATCTCCATGGCCTCATGCAGATGCAACGGGTAACAGCGCTGGTGCTCGGAGGACTCCACGACGTCCAGACCGTCCACAAACCGGGAACGCCACAGGCTGAACTGGAGGTCGGAACAAGATTCCGTGTGGCCATCTCCCTCCACGGCAGCATGGCATCCTGATTTGGGCACGACAACTACCCCCCCGGGAGCCGCGCTCGCCCGCGCGAGCTTTGTGCGCTTATCGTTCTCTTCGGCCCCAAACCCCAGGCAGGCCGAAAACCGAGACTTTTCAATATAACGGACCGCGGGTGGCAGGAGCATGAAAGTTTGCGGCGCCAGCCCCACGGGAAGGAGCAAACTGCCTGGAAATCGACCTGACCGTAGCCCTTGACGCCGGCCGCCGCGCCGGCGCGCGATGGCGGCTATACGGTATTCAATGCGCGCACCACCGTGATGAGAGGTGGAATGCAATGAAAGTCGCACTTGTCACTGGTAGTACGGGGTTTCTGGGCCTCAATCTGGTGGAGGCGTTAGGACACGCCGGCTGGTCGGTGACGGCCCTGCATCGCCCCGGCGCCGAATTGGGTGAGCTCTCGGCCTCGGGCGCGTCGTTCGTGGAAGGCGACATTCTGGATCCGGCGAGCCTCCGCCGCGCCATGGCCGCAGGCGTCGACGCGGTGTTTCACTTGGCAGCGAGCATCAGCGTCTGGCGTCCCATGAACGGCGTGCAAAGGCGCATCAATGTGGACGGCACGCGCAACGTGGTGGACGCGGCACTGCATGCGCACTGCAAACGGTTCGTGCACGTATCGACGGTATCGACCTTCGGCGATCATCCTCATCCCATTGATGAGGAGACACTGCAAACCGGCAATTCCTCCTGGATCAACTACGAAAGCACGAAGTGGCTCGCCGAAGAGGAGGTGCGCAGGGGCATCGCCAGGGGACTACCCGCCATTATCGTTTGCCCGTGTGCCGTCGTCGGCCCTTGCGACCGCCACGGCTGGGCGCAGCTCTTCAGGCAGATTCGCGACAGGAAGGTTTTGGCAAGCCCGCCCGGCGGCGGCACCTTCAATGACGTACGCGCAGTGGCGGAAGGGCTGATCGCAGCAGCCGAAAGAGGCAAGGTCGGCGATATCTACATCCTCTCGGGCGACGACATGAGCTTTGCCGATTTCTTCCGCCTCATAGCCGAGACGCTCGGCGTCCCGCCACCGAAGCGCGTGGCTCCCCGCGCGCTGTTGATGACCTTCGCCCGCATCGGTGACATGGTGAGCCGGGTCACGCACAAGCAGCCGGACATGACGCCAGAACTCGCAGCCCTGGTCAGCGGCTGGAAGACCACCAACAGCACCAAGGCGGAGCGCGAACTGGGCTACCGCCCGCGCCCAGCGCGCCAGGCGGTGAAGGACAGCATAGAGTGGCTCAAAGCGCGGGGATTGCTGTAGGCATGGCGCGCTTCAAGCCACGGCCCTGGCTTCCTGCGGCACGGGGAACTGGAAGCCATGCAGGATGATGCTCGGCCACATGAAGTCCATCGGGTGGGCAGTGTATTCGACCTCGACGTTGATGACCGAAGGCCGCCCCGCCTGCAGGGCGCGTCGCAGGGCGCCCGGCAGCGCGTCGAGTGAAGCGGCATTCTGGCCGTAACAGCCGAAGCCCTCCGCCACCTTGGCAAAGTCGACCTTGGTCAGCCTAGTGCCAAAATTCGGGTTCTGCAGCAATTCTCCAAACGGCTTGTACATCCCCCAGTAGCTGTCGTTGAACACGATGACCACGATATTGAGGCCGCAGCGTGCGGCCGTTTCCAGCTCCTGCACGGTACATCCCAGGGCGCCGTCGCCGGTAATGCAGATCACCGGTCGGTCCGGGTGTGCCAGCTTCGCGGCATTCGCAAACGGCAGCCCGAAACCCAGGTGGCCCATGCCGGGGTCGGCCAGGATGCGGTACGGATCCTCCGCTTGAATGTATGTCGTCGTCCACATCATCGCCTGCCCGCCGTCGAGGACGACGATGGCGTCGCGCGGCACCAGGTCACGCAGGGCCCTGGCGACGGCACCTTCGTTCAGGGCGGTCGCGCCGCCAACTACCTTGGCGTTGGCAGCGGTTTCCACCGTGTGGTCGTAGTTCTGCCGCGCGATCTGCAGTGATCGCAGCCAGCCGGCTTCGGCACTGAAGTCGGGCGCCGCACCCAGCAGCTCGACCAGGGCCTCGAGCGTCGCCTTGGCATCGCCGACCAAGCCAATGTCGATCGGCGCGGCCTTGCCGATGGATTCCGCATGGATATCGATCTGGATGATCTTCTGGCCCGCCGGCTTGGGGTAGGCGGGCGGCTTGTGAATCGGCGTGAAGGTGCCGAACTTGCAGCCGACCGCCAGCACGACATCGGCCTGCTGGGCCGCGTCGATCACCGGCTGGCCCGCAATCAGGCCGCCCGAGCCGATGTTGCAGGCATGGCCGGGCGGCAGCACGCCGCGGCCCATGACGGTCGATATGGCCGCGAAACCCGTCAGCTCGAGCAGCGCGCGGAAGGCCTGGGTCCCGCCGGACCGCACCACTCCGCCGCCAGCGATCAAGAGCGGCTTGCGGGCCGCCCGCAGTGCCGCCGCCACCCGCTGAAGCTCGTCTCGGCTCGGCACCGGCCGCATCGGCGTGTACGGTGGAATCGACTTCAGATCATAGCGGCACAACTGGGTGCCGACGTCGCAGGGAATATCCAGATGGACCGGCCCCGGACGCCCCGACCTGGCAATGTGCACCGCCCGCTCGACCAGCTCCGCTGCCCGTTCGGCGTGGTGGATGCTGGCGTTCCACTTGGTGATCGCCCGGAACAACCCCAACTGATCCGACGCCTGCAGCTGTTCCCGGCTGGGGTCGACCTCGGCCGCCTGGTTCTGACCGGTCAACACCAGCATCGGAATGCTGTCGGCGTAGGCGGCCGCTACGCCGGGAACCAGGTTGGTCGCCCCCGGCCCGACCGTGCCGAAACAGACGCCCATGGTGCCGGTGACCCGCGAGATTGCGTGCGCCATGTGTCCGGCGGCCTCTTCATGCCGCGTGGTGACGTACTTGAAATCAGGATCCCGCGACGCCCCATGCATCACCAGTCCGATCTGCGCCGCCGGCAATCCGCAGATGTATCGAACTCCGTGCTTCTTGAGTATCGCGAGCAACACATCGCTGACTGATCCTTCCACGTCACTACCTCCCAAGATGCCACGAGCGTCGAAGCGCTCGGATCTGCGCTGACTTGATATTCGAATTGACCCCGGCATCGACCCTGCAAGCGTCTGTCACGAAGCCCGGGGCCTCTCCGTTCCCGCTGTCACTTGATGAACAGGCGCAGCTCCAGGTCGAGCTCCATGCGGCCATCGACCGTGAACCGCGTGAGGTGATCAATCTCGACGAATTCGCCGCGGATGTTCGCGAACTCGCCGTTGCCACCGACGATACGTCCCCGGCCATTCTCGAGCGGCCCGACGGTGGTGGTGATCCACCAGTCGCCGACCCAGTCCTTACCAGTCTCTTTGGTTTTCTGGATGACCTGCGGGCCGAGACCGCCGGAGTGTTCGATCTGATCGAGGAAGATCATGCCTCGTCCGGGAACCACCACGGCCCAGCCGGTCTGCCAGCGTACGTCCTGTTCGACTGCCGGCGACTGACCCTCGGGGAAGACCTCGAGCTCGCTGCCGAAGCCGACGACCTCGCCGGCGGCGTCCACGAACTTCAGGTTGATGACCAGGCCATTCCGGATTCCTGGCTCCGACAACAGCGGGATGCCCGGCGGGAAGAGCCCCAGGCCGGTTTCCCCCCCGTGGGTGACGGAGATCGTGTGGCGCGCCATGTTGGCGTGGAAGGACAGCACGCGCTCACCGGGTTGCGCGTCGCTGTAGGTTGAAAGTCCGTCCTCGGCGACCGCGACGGCGGCGCAAAGGGCCGCCGTGGCGGCAAGCGTAGCAGCGAAACGAAGGCGAAGGACACGGTACATCGCAGGTTCCTCAGTGGGTGGTCGCAGCTTGTTGATCCAGCACGACTCCCCCGGCGAGACCGAATCAAGCCGGTGCGCAGTACGCTACCGGCCAGCGGACGCATTCCGGCGCCGCCCCGGTCAGAATCGGTAGATACCCTGCAGGTACCACTCCCGCGGGCGGCCATACCAGCCGACCGACACGCCCAGCGAATCGAGCACGCTGACGCCGGACGCCAGGTAGCGCTTGTCTGTCGCGTTGGTCATGCCGGCCGCCGCGGTCCAGTCACCTCCGGCGCTGTTGAAGGCTGCGCGCAGGTTGACGAGGCCATAGCCGGGCTGCGCGATGGTGGGCTCGTTGAGCAGCTGGAAGTGCGTCTCGGCGCGGTAGCTGTAGTCAGCCCGCAGCGATACGTCTCCACGCTCTCCCACCGCGATCGTGTACTCGGCGCCGGTTGACGCGGTCCACTCCGGGGTACCGATGAGCTTGTGCTGCAGGGTCAGCCCGGTCGCTGCTGCCGACGCGCTGATCCTGGTGTACTTGGCATCCAGGTAACCCACCGCGGCGTTCAGCCGCAACTGCGCGACAGGCCTCGCCTCCAGTTCCACCTCGAAACCCTTGATCTCCGCATCGCCCGCGTTCTGGGTGACGATCGTCTGCGTCCCGGTGGCCGGATCCAGGCGCTGCTCGGTGAGCTGAACATCCTCGTAATCGCTGAAAAACGCCGCCAGGTTCAGGCGCAGGCGGCGATCGAGCCACTCGGACTTCATGCCGACCTCGTAGCTCAGGATGGTCTCCGGCTCGTAGCCTTCCAACTCGCCGGTGTTGCGCGCGCGGCCGTTGAAGCCGCCGCTCTTGAACCCTTCGGCGGCCGAAAAATACACCAGGACATCGTCAGTCCAGTGGTAGTCGAGGCCGACCCTGAAAGAGGTATCGCTCCAGCTATCGCTCTGCTCGCTGTAGGGCAGTAGCGGGATCGGCGTGCGCAGGCGCAGCGACTCGACCGCGAAGTCCTTTTCATCGCGCGTGTAACGCAGGCCCAGGGTTCCGTTCAGCTGGTCGTTGAAGGCGTAGCTGCCCTGCGCGTATCCCGCATAGCTGTCGGTATCCTGCGTCATGTGGTTGTGCTGGGGCAGGTCGAAGATGACGTTGAACGGGTTGCCGGCCCCGCCGAGGCACGGCAGTGGGGATCCCGGCGGTTGCGGGCAGGGCCACGGCCCCAGCGGTATCATCGCTGCCGGCAGCTGTTCGAGGGCCGGGAAGATGTAGGTGCCATACAGGCCGATCACGTCCGAAACCGACTCTTCCCTCATGAAATAGAGACCGGCCACCCACTTCAGGCGGTCCTGCAGCGACTGGCCGCTGAATTGCAGCTCCTGGCTGAACTGCTTCTGATCGATCCTGTCGATCTCGTCAATGATTTCCTCCGGCGAACCGTCCGGATCGATCCCGATCTCCTGGTCGAGACGGCGGTAGGCGGTGATGGACTTGACCGCGACCGGCCCGGCGTCCCAGTCGAGGACTGCCGACGTCCCCCAGACCTCGATATCCATGAAATTGCTGCCGGTGCCGAAGCTGACATACGGATCCGGCGAGTAATACTGGTCGCCGGTTACGCCCATCGGCACGTTGTGAAATGGCCTCAGCGGCCCCGCGAGTGCGTTGTGCAGGCCGGCGAGCCCCCCGTTGCTGAAACTCTCCACGTGATTCACGTTGAGCTTCGAATCCACGTCTGTGTAATCGAAGGACAATAGCGCCTGGAAATCCTCGCCTGGCGTCCAGTTGAGCTGCGCCTGCAGGACGTTCGCCTGATCGTCGCCCATTTCGTCGCCGACGGTCGGCCGCTCGCCGAATCCATCGGCGTTGCGGGTGCCGAACGCGAGCTTCCCGGCCAGCAGGCCCGGCACGATCGGGAAGGACATGTTGGCGCGAGCGTTGACGCGGTCGTAACTGCCGGTCTTGGCGTCCAGATATCCCGCAAACTTGTCCTCGGGCCGCCGGGTAATGACGTTGATCGCACCACCGATCGTGTTCTTGCCGTACAACGTGCCCTGCGGCCCGCGCAACACCTCGATGCGCTCGACGTCCACGATGTCCAGGACGTTGCCGAGACTGCGGCCCAGGTAGACCCCGTCGACGTAGATGCCCACGCCGGGATCGGCGGTCACAAAATAATCGAACTGGCCAACGCCGCGGATGTACACCTGGCCGGAGTTCTCGCCCATGATTCCGCTCGGGAAGAACGTCAGGTTGGGCGCATAGTTCTGGACGTCTTTGAGCTGAGCAACGCTGCGTGCATCGAGGTCATCGGCGCTGAGTACCGACACCGCGACCGGTGCCTCCTGCAGCGATTCCGTCACCTTGCGCGCGGAAACCAGGACTTCTTCCAGGACCGCGGCCATCGCGGGCCCGGGGCCAAGGCTCGCAAGGATCGCTGCTGCGAGCGTCACACCACCGGAACTGCCGTTGCGGGTACGACACATCATGGTAATCCCCTGCTTGGGATGTTGACGACATCGTACACACAGGCGGACGTGGAAGTGTTGAACAAAACTCAGCCGGATTGTTGCTTTCCCGCATTTCCCCGTGGGGCCGGTCGGGATGCGCCCGGATCACTCCGCCGGATAGATCACGAACTCGATCTTGGCGCGAAAGCGCCCGAACCGCTTGAACTCCGACGGCGTGACGAAGTTGTACTCCTCGAAGCGCCCGCCCTGGTAAGGGCTCAAGCCCCCCGTCGCCAGCGGCACCAGCGTGACGCCATCAGTGGACAGGAAGCGATGCTCCTCATCGGTCCAGTCCCCGTCCGGGTCTTCTATCACCTGTCGCACGAGCGCAAACGTGGGCGCAGCATTCTCGCGCTGCTTTACCGCCAGAAACCCGCTCGCACGCGGGTGATTGAGCGTAATCAGCCAGGCTGATTCGGCGTACAGCTTCCCGGTCTCCGGGTCGGTGCGAACCGTTTCCTGTTCCGTGGCAAAGCCGGCGATTTCACCGTCGATCCGGACCAGGGTAGAGGCGATCAGATGATTCTGCAGGGAAGCCGTTTTCATGCGTTCACTGAGATTGCCGGCCAGATCCGGGGAAAAATTCATGGTCGGTACGAACGGAAACCCGTCGATGTGATGAACCAGGGACAGCAGGTCCGGATCCATATTCATTTCCAGGACCAGCTTTTCCGCCGCGTGGGCCTGGGTGAGCGAACCGCAAACAAATAGCACAAGTGTCTGGATCATCTGGCGCATCGCTGTCTCCTTGCTTGTGACGTCACGCCCCGAACATCATCCGGTGTCAGGCCCTGATCCGTCAACGGCGGCGCCATGACGAGAATCGGCATCCACTGAGCGATCCTGCACCTGAGATTCGTACAAGTCGGCACACACCTGCGTTGCTACACTTCATGTTCCAAGTCGAGCGGGAAATTGAAGCCCATGCGCAACCGCGCTGCCGCCTTTCTGGTATTGGCGTTGTCGCTGAACCTGCTGCCCGGGCCTGTCGCGGCTGCAACGATCGAGGGCATCGTCCGCGGTGGCAGCACGGGCGCCATTGCCGGGGCCCTGGTCACGCTCACGAGTGAAGATGGAATCTATGCCGAAACAGTTTATTCCGACGCCAACGGCGCCTTCCGTCTGGCAACGGAACAGAGCGGATTTCTGGCACTGCGTGTCCGCAAGCCCTACTTCGCCGATGCCATCCACGACCTGGAGGTCAGGGCCGCGCAGACATTGCGCCAGGACATCCGGCTCAGACCGCTTGTTTCGGAAAAGGACATCTCCGATCAACTCACGGCCAGCGCACATTACGCCCGCATTCGCTTCGAGGACCCCGCGGAATACGGTTTTTTCCAGATCGAGTGCCTGACCTGCCACCAGCTGGGCAATGCCTATACGCGGGCGCCGCGCACACCCGACCGCTGGCGCGCGATCGTCACGCGCATGCTTGGCTTTTACGGCATCACCGACGCGCAGCGAATCGATCGCTATGCAAAACGCCTGGAACAGGCGTTTGACGGCGCTCCGCTGACCATCCGGCAGGAACACCCCGTCGATGCCGCCCAGTATGGGGCGCGCATCACGCAGTGGAAACTGCCGGGCGCGACCATTGCTCATGATGTGGAGTATCACGCTGCCGACGGCAAGTTTTACACCGTGGATCAAGGCAAGGACCTGATTTACATCACCGACCCGCGCATCAACCAGACCGGGACATTCACGATTCCGAACGGCGGCATTCCGGTGGGTGGCAAGTTTCTGCAGGTTTTCAACGACCCGAACCCGTTCAGTCTTGCGGTAAGCCGCGGGCCGCACAGTCTGCAGGAAGGACCGGATGGCAAGTTCTACACCACGGATACGGTCAGCGGACAAATCGGCGTTTTCGATCCGGCCACCCGGAGCTATGTCGGGCATGACGTCGGCGGCAAGGCCATGTATCCGCACACCATCCGCTTCGACAAGAAGGGAATGGCGTGGTTTACCTTGGCCGTGTCCAATCAACTGGGGCGCTTCAATCCCACCACGGGGGAAATGACGCTGATCGATCTGCCCGCGACCAGTGATCGCCCGGAGATCCCCATCTCCATGCCCTACGGCGTCGACATTCATCCCGGCGACGACAGCGTCTGGTACACGCGCCTGATGGCGAACCGCATCGGGCGCGTCAATCCCCGGACGCTGGAGGTTCAGGAATTCGAGCCACCCGTGATCGGGCCACGCCGGATGCGTTTTGCCGCGGACGGGACGCTGTGGATCCCGTCCTTTGGGACCGGCACCCTGGTGGCACTGGACACCGCGACCATGAAGTACCGCAGCTACAGGATTCCGCCCCTGTCGGAGGGGGAAGTCGAAGCGCCATATGCGGTGGGCATCCATCCGCGAACCCAGGAGGTGTGGATCACCGCCAACATGTCGGATCGCATGTTCCGCTTCATTCCCAAGGACGAAAGATTCATTTCCTATCCGCTGCCGACCCGAGGCATATTCCTGCGGGACGTGATTTTCACCCCCGACGGAACGGTTTGTGCCGCCAGCAGCATGGCGGCTGCGCCGCTGGCGGTGGAAGGCGGAATGGAAGAGATCATCTGCCTCGATCCCGGCAGCGGCAGCGGCACCTGAACCTCCGGCCACGGAGGCAGCCCACAGAGGATTGCCGCATCTGTCCTTCAGGGCGCGCCGGGAATGACATAGAACAGCACGGCAAAGTAGTGAAATACGCTGCCCGCCAACACGAATGCGTGCCAGATGGCGTGGTGGTAGCGCAGCCGCTCCCGGACATAGAACACCACGCCACCCGTGTAGCACAGCCCGCCGATGATCAGCAGCACCAGCCCGCCGGTGGCCAGTGTTTCGATCAGCGGGCGGATCGCGACGATGACGCACCAGCCCATTGCGAGGTAGATCGCCAACGACAGCTTCTGGAAGCGCCCGGTGGCGAACACCTTGAACACGACGCCGGCCAGTGCCAGCCCCCAGGTGATGCCGAAGAGGGTCCAGCCCCAGGGCCCGTTCAGGGTCACCAGCGTGAACGGCGTATAGGACCCGGCGATCAGGAAATAGATCATCGTGTGGTCGATGGTCCGCAGCACCTTCTTGGCCCGCGGCAGCGGGATGCTGTGGTAGAGCGTGGAGGCGGTGTACATCAGCACCAGAGTGCTGCCGAAAATCGCGGAGCCGACGATATGCCAGGAGTCGCCGTACAAGGTGGAATGCGCCACCAGCACCGTGAGCCCCGCGATCGCCAGCACCACGCCGAGGCCGTGCGTCACCGCATGCGCGATTTCCTCGCTCAGGGTGTACAGCTTTTCGCGACCGTGATGGACCGCATCGGACAGCTGTTCCTGCGCCATTGTCATTTGGACTCCAGTTGCATGTCCCGTGCAAGCGCGGCGACTCCACGCACGATGTGCAGCACCTTCAGGATCTCGCCGCGGTCGATTGCGAGCCGCTGGATCGTCAGGCGTCAGCGCATCAGCACGAACTCCGCGCTGCAATACGGGCACTTGGCCGAGCCCGTTGCCTCGATCGGCAGGTAGACGCGCGGATGGCTGTTCCACAGTGCCATCGATGGCATCGGGCAGGACAGGGGCAGGTCGGCGACCGTCACCTCGTAACGATTCCGGGCATTCGGCGGAATGGTTGCGCGCTCGCTGGTCTGGGTCTCGGACACGGTGTGGATCCCCTGCATCGCCTGCCGCGATTATACCGGCGCCGGGTCGCCGCCCGCGACCATCACCTGCTGCCAGATCGCCGCGACCCGCGCGCGTGTTTCGGCAAATGGCCCCGGCTCGACGATTGGCCGCAGTTGCTCGAGCGACCGGTGATGCGCCGACTCGCGGTAGCGGCGATACGCATCGACCAGGCAGTCGATCGTGCGGTGGTCCACGAGTGCGGCCGATCCAACCGACTCGAGGTGGCGAATCGTGTCCGCGAACTCGCACAGCGGCGGGTGCTCGCGGGCCCACCGCAGCACCCAGTACTGCGCGATGAACTCGATGTCCGCGATGCCGCCACGATCCTGCTTGAGATCGAAGAGACCCTCGTGGGCCCTGGCATGCTCCGTGCGCATGCGCTCGCGCATCGCGACGATGTCCTCACGCAGCGTCTCGCGGCGCACCGCATGCATCAGCACTTCACGCCGGATGCGGCCAAACTTCGCGCCGAGGTCGGCATCCCCGGCGACCCAGCGCGAATGCAGCAGGGCCTGGTGCTCCCAGGTCCATGCCTGCCGACGCTGATAATCCTCAAAAGCGGCGATCTGCGTGAATGCGAGGCCGCCCTTGCCGCTCGGCCGCAGGCGCACGTCCACCTCGTACAAGCGGCCCGCCGGCGTGTGCACGGTCAGCAGGTGCACGAGGCGCTGGGCGAGGCGCAGGAAGAACACCTCGTTATCGACGGTCTTCGGCCCCGCGGTCTGCTGCTGTTCACCGGCAGAGTCGTGCAGGAACACGAGGTCGAGATCCGATCCATAGCCCAGTTCCATGCCACCGAGCTTGCCGTAGCCCGCGATCGCGACGCGCGCCGTACGCAGGCCCTCCGCATCGTTGCAGCGCGGCTCGCCATACGCCGAGGCCGTCCGGCGCCAGGCGAGCGTCAGGGCCTGCTCGAGGATCAGCTCCGCGACATCCGTCAGCCGGTCGCTGACCTGCATCAGCGGCAGTCGCCCGGTCAGGTCCAGCATCGCGATCCGGAAGGTCGCGGCGCGGCGGAAGTGCCGCAGCGCGTCCACCTGCCGCTCCTCGTCGTCGCCAGCGTGCTCGAGTCGGATCGAAAGTTCCTGCCTGAACTGCTCGCGGTCCGGCAGCGATTCGAAGATGCGTGAGTCGAGCAGTTCATCGAGCAGCAGTGGATGCGCTGCCACCTGGCGCGCCAGGTAATCGCCGAAGCGACTGATGCTCACGAGGCGCGACAGGGCGCGCGCGTTCTCGTTGAGCAGCGCGAGGTAGGCAGTACGGCCACCGATCGCCTCGATGATCCGCAGCAGGCGCGCGAGCAATGACAGCTCGTCCGCGGCTCGATCGCCGCCGGCGGCAGCCGCGATCTCGGAGAGCAGTCGTGGCAGCAGGATCGCTAGCCGGCGACGACCGAATTCGTCGAGGCGCCGGAAATATGCGGACTCGCGCAGTTCCAACAGCATTTTCGTCACGGCTGGTGCATCACGGATCCCCAGTCGCGCAAGTTCCGCCCCGATGAGTTCGACGGACGGCTCCGCCGTCCACAGCAGTTCCAGGCCGGCGGCGGTGCCCGCGTCCCTGCGCCCCGCTGGCCCGAACAGGACATCGCTGAAGCAATTGGTGACCGAACGGCGCTTCGCATCGAGCAGGCATGCGAACTCGCCCCAGTCGGCGCAATTCATCGCGCCCGCCAATCGCTGCCGCTCCCGCTCATCGGCGGGCAGCGCGTGCGTCTGCTGATCCGCGACCATCTGCAGGCGGTTTTCGGTGCGGCGCAGGAATTCATACGCGTCCAGCAAACCCGCGACCGCCTCGGCCGGCAGCAGCTTGGCGCCCTGCAGCCGTGGCAGCACCTCGAGCAGCGAGGGCGTCTGCAGGGCCGGTTCCGATCCGCCGCGAATCAGCTGGTGCGCCTGCGCGATGAACTCGATCTCGCGGATGCCGCCCGGGCCCAGCTTGATGTCGTCCTGCAGTTCACGTCGCGCGACCTCGCGCGCGATCATGTCTTTCATGCCGCGCAGGCTTTCAAATACGCCGAAATCCAGATAGCGGCGATAGACGAAGGGCCGCACGGCATCGTCGTACAGCCCGCGATAGGCCTCGCTGCCGGTGATCGCGCGGGCCTTGACGTAGGCGTAGCGTTCCCAGTCACGGCCGTGTTTCTGCAGGTATTCCTCGAAGGCCTCGAAGTTGACGACCAGCGGCCCCGATTCGCCGAATGGCCGCAACCGCAGGTCCACCCGGAATACGAAGCCTTCGGCCGTTGGCGCCTGCAGCAGCCGGACCAGCGCCTGGCCCAGGCGCGTGAAGTAGTCCTCGTTGGCGACCGGACGCGATCCGTCCGTTTCGCCGGCCTTCGGATAGAGGAACACGAGGTCGATGTCCGAGGAAAAGTTCAGTTCCCGCCCGCCCAGCTTGCCCATGCCCAGCACGACGAGTTCCTGGAGCTGGCCTTCGGCCGAGCGGGGCTGCCCGTAACGCGATCCGAGCGCGCGACTGGCGAATGCGAGCGCCACGGCGATGGCTGCATCGGCGAGATCCGACAGTTCCGCCAGCACCTCGGCGAGCGATGCGGCGCCCGTCAGGTCACGCCATGCAATGCGCACCATCTCCCGCCGGCGCAACCGCCGAAGGCGATCCATGAAGCTGCTTTCGTCGTTCCCCGACTCGAGCAGTGAAAGCGCCGCCTGCCCGATTTCGCCCGTGCGCCGGCTACGCCCAAGCTCACCGCTCGCCACCAGGTCTGCCAGCAGCGCCGGCTCGCGGGTCACCGCCCCGGCAACGAACTCGCTCGCGGCAAAGACCCGTTCCAGATCCGCGACGTTGACGCCGGCCGAACCACCGGCTTCGCGCCAGCGTGCGAGCAGCGCAGTGGCATGCTCATGCAGCGATTGTGGACCAGCCATCCCGAGAGCCTGCCGGGCAGCCGCCCAAAAAGAAACCCCGCCTCGTGGCGGGGTTTCGTTCGGACCGACGCCGCAGGCGGCTTACATGTCCATGCCGCCCATGCCACCCATGCCGCCACCACCCATCTGCGGGTGCTCGTGCTCCTCCTTCGGAGCCTCGGCAACCATCACTTCGGTGGTCAGCAGCAGGCCGGCGACGGAGGCCGCATTCTGGAGCGCCAGGCGCGTAACCTTGGTCGGATCCAGGATGCCCATCTCGATCAGGTCGCCGTACTCGCCGGTCGCGGCGTTGTAGCCGAAGCTGCCCTTGCCCTCGCGGACCTTGGCCAGCACCACCGAGCCGTCTTCACCGGCGTTCTGCACGATCTGGCGCAGCGGCTCCTCGATGGAGCGCGACAGGATGCGAATGCCGACGTTCTGGTCCTCGTTCGTGCCGGTGAGCTTGTCGAGCGTTTTCTGCACCCGGACGAACGCGACGCCGCCACCCGGCACCACGCCCTCTTCGACGGCCGCGCGAGTTGCGTGCAGCGCGTCTTCAAGGCGAGCCTTCTTCTCCTTCATCTCGATCTCGGTGGCCGCGCCGACCTTGATCACGGCGACGCCGCCGGACAGCTTCGCAACGCGTTCCTGCAGCTTCTCCTTGTCATAGTCGGAGGTGGCATCCTCGATCTGGCGGCGGATCTGCTCGATCCGGCCCTTGATTTCGGACGACTTGCCGGCGCCGTCGATGAGGGTCGTGTTCTCCTTCTCGGCGACGACCTTCTTGGCCCGGCCGAGGTCGGTCAGCGTCGCCTTCTCCAGCGACAGGCCGACCTCGTCGGAAATCACGGTGCCGCCAGTCAGCACGCCAATGTCGGCGAGCATGGCCTTGCGGCGGTCGCCGAAGCCCGGCGCCTTGACCGCGCAGACCTTGACGATGCCGCGGATCGTGTTGACCACGAGCGTCGCGAGCGCCTCACCCTCGACGTCCTCGGCAATGACCAAAAGCGGCTTGCCGGCCTTCGCGATAGTCTCGAGCAGCGGCAACATTTCGCGGATGTTCGAGACCTTCTTGTCGTACAGCAGGATGTACGGGCTCTCGAGCTCGCAGGTCTGGTTCTGGCCGTTGTTGATGAAGTACGGCGACAGGTAGCCGCGGTCGAACTGCATGCCCTCGACGACCTCGAGTTCATTCTCGAGGCCCTGGCCCTCTTCGACCGTGATCACGCCTTCCTTGCCGACCTTCTCCATCGCATCCGCGATCTTCTTGCCGATCGACTCGTCGCAGTTCGCCGAGATCGTGCCGACCTGCGCGATGGCCTTCGAGTCCTTGCAGGGCTTGGAGAGCTTCTTCAGCTCCTCCACCGCGGCAGTTACCGCCAGGTCGATGCCGCGCTTGACGTCCATCGGGTTGATACCCGATGCCACGGCCTTCATGCCCTCGCGGATAATGGCCTGGGCCAGCAGGGTCGCGGTAGTCGTGCCGTCGCCGGCCTCGTCGGAGGTCTCCGACGCGACTTCCTTGACCATCTGCGCGCCCATGTTCTCGAACTTGTCCTTGAGCTCGATTTCCTTCGCGACCGAGACCCCGTCCTTGGTGACGGTCGGGGCGCCGAAGCTCTTCTCGAGCACGGCATTGCGGCCCTTCGGGCCGAGTGTTGCCTTGACGGCGTTAGCGAGCAGGTTGACGCCGCGAACCATGCGGGTGCGCGCGTCGTCGCTGAATCTGACTTCCTTGGCTGCCATTGGTACTTGTCCTCTTACTTTTCGATCACGGCCATGACGTCTTCCTCGCGCATCACGAGGAGCTCATCGCCGTCGACCTTGACTTCGGTTCCGCCGTATTTTCCGAACAGGATTTTGTCGCCGACCTTGAGGTCGAGCGGACGTATGTTCCCGTTCTCGAGGATCTTGCCCTTGCCCACCGCGACGATCTTGCCGCGGATTGGCTTCTCGGCAGCGGTGTCGGGGATCACGATGCCACCGGGTGACTTGCGCTCCTCGTCTTCGCGCTTGACGATCACACGATCATGAAGCGGACGGATCTTCATGGTTCATCACTCCTTGGAAAATCACTTGAAACGGGCCTGAGGAGACACCTTCTTGGTGTTAGCACTCCCCCTTGGCGACTGCTAATGATAGAGATCGCCGACCCAAATTCAAGCGCTGTCTTGCAGGCCCGCGTGTTTATTCATAACTTGTTGAAACATAAAGATTTAATGTTAGCGGCACGACCGGGATCCCGCAGCCAGTCGACGAAAGCGGGAACGCAGCCAAGACAAGTGCGCATCGGGCCGCTAACCTCTCGGCCCTCCTGCTGGAAAGTCACCCGGAAGGATGCTCGCGAATGAAGAGTTTGAGGACTGCCCTGGCCGCGTTACTGCTGGCCGTCACCACCGCCACAACCGCGCAGGGCCTGCTCGGTCCCGCCGTCAACGAGGACCAGTTCCTGCCGGTCGATGAGGCCTTCGTTTTTTCCGGCTTCGCAGATGGTGGCGAACGGATCGCCCTCGACTGGCAGATCGCTCCGGGCTATTACCTCTACCGCCATCGGGTTTCCGCGAAGACCAAGTCATCCGGATTCACGCTCGGCGCCGTCGCAATGCCGGCCGGCAAGAAGAAGACCGATGAATTCTTCGGCGACGTCGAGGTGTACTACGACACGCTGCGGGCCACCGTACCCGTTACCCGCCCTGCCGGTGCATCGACCCTCGAGATCACCGTCGGCTACCAGGGCTGCGCCGACGCGGGGCTTTGCTACCCGCCGGTCACCAAGACCGTGTCGATCGAACTGCCGCCGCCGGGCACGCCCTCCGCGGCCGATACCCCGCCGATGGTTGCCGAGCAGGACCGGCTCGCGAGCCTGATCGCGAGCGGCCGGCTCGCCGTCGTCATGGCCACGTTTTTCGGTTTCGGCCTGCTGCTGGCCTTTACGCCCTGCGTGCTGCCGATGATCCCGATCCTGTCGGGCATCATCGCCGGGCAGGGTGCCGCCGCGACACCGCGGCGCTCCTTCCTGCTGTCGGTGGTCTATGTGCTCGGCATGGCCCTGACCTACACCGTCGCGGGCGCCGCCTTCGCCGCGGCTGGCCAGCAGGCCCAGGCGTTCTTCCAGCAGCCCTGGATCATCATCGGCTTTGCGATGTTGTTCGTGGTGCTGGCGCTCGCGATGTTCGGGCTGTTCGAGTTGCGGATACCGGCTGCGCTGGAGACGCGCCTGACG
>Ga0214473_10004363_pt1 | contig 17026 bp, 12 predicted proteins | sample RVTome_7_FD_203509 | JGI IMG/M metagenome (GOLD analysis project Ga0214473, IMG submission 203509) | Soil microbial communities from uranium-contaminated site in the Upper Colorado River Basin, Wyoming, United States - RVT98D197 | ecosystem: Environmental > Terrestrial > Soil > Contaminated >... | reverse complement strand
CAAAACATCTTGGTTCCGCACGCCATGCTGCATAATATAACCCCTGACGGTTAGAATTACACCACCGTGGTCCCTAGCCACCCCTTTTGGCATACCGGTTGTCCCTGATGTAAACATGCAGCGTTCAATATCCGCTATTGTGACATCAAGGCCTAGATTATCTGATGAAAATTCGTTGAATGTCGAATAAGGCAGTGCCTTGATTCCACCGATCTCATCGGGCACCGCCCTTGAATCTCCAGTCATAAATATAGTCTCAATTTTTGTCAGATCCTTAGCAATCTCTTGGAGTAATGGAAGGCTATCGGGATCGATCACCAAAGCCTTCATATCCGAATAGTTTATGACATAGGCCAACCTCTCACCCTTCTCGTCCTTATTTATTGGCACCTGTACAGCCCCGCTTTTATGAATCCCGATGATTGACACGATATACTCCGAGCAATTTATCATATAAATGCCAACCTTATCGCCCTTTTTTATCCCGAAATTCTTTCTGAGACCGTTGGCAACCCTATTGGCCCACTCGTTTGTCTCCTTATAAGAATAGCTCTCGATGAGGTTTCCATCCCTGTCAGCCACCCTAAACATCGTCTGGTCGGGAAAGATCTCCGCTCCCCTCTCGAGGTAACGCGTTATTGGCAGCCACTTTTTCGTGTCGTCAAAAGGGCCATGCGGCAGTGTGCCCTCACCGATAAATTTGGAATCTCGCGGTCTAAAATATAAAAGCATGAGCTCCTCTATTCACTGATACAAGTGCACACATGAATACAAAATATAACAGCAGTAAATATGAATATTAGTTTCTCTTTGCAATATTTAAAAAGTTTTTTAAAATATCTTTTCCGAAATGTGTGAGAATTGACTCAGGATGAAACTGAACCCCCTCGATCACGTATTCTTTATGCCTTATACCCATTATCTCCCCTTCATCTGTCCATGCTGAAATCTCAAATTCATCGGGCAGTGATTTCTCTTCAACTATGAGGGAATGATACCTCGTTGCTTCAAAGGGATCGGGTATCCCGGAATAAATACCCTTCGCGTCATGATGTATCATAGAGGTCTTACCATGCAGAAGTCTTTTTGCTCTTACAATATTTCCACCCCTTGCATATGCCAGTGATTGATGACCCAGACAAACCCCGAGCATTGGTTTTCTTCCAAAAAACTCATTAATCAAATCGACCGAAATACCGGCTTCCTTTGGGGTACACGGACCAGGAGAAATCAATATCATCTCCGGATCAAGTCTACCCACGCCTTCCAAAGTAATTTTATCATTCCTAAAAACTACAACCTCCTCCCCGAGCTCACCCAGGTAGTGAACAAGGTTATATGTGAATGAATCGTAGTTATCAATCATGAGAATCATTTCTTTTCCCCTGCATCTCTATAAATTTCAATTTGAATTTAATAAATATCGCTCCACTTTTAACTAGGGTTAAATTCCTGCCTTAGCTACCTCAATTGCTTTTATAAGAGCCTTAACCTTGTTTACAGTCTCGTTATATTCCCTTTCAGGATCTGAATCAGCAACAATTCCTGCTCCTGCCTGTATGAAAACTTCTTCTCCTTTTATTACGAATGTCCTAATTGTGATACAGGTGTCCATGTTACCCGAAAAGCTGAAATACCCAACGGCCCCACCGTAGGCACCTCTCCTGCTCGGTTCCATTTCCTCGATTATCTCCATCGCCCTGATTTTTGGAGCACCCGAAAGTGTTCCTGCTGGGAAAGTAGCCCTTATGACATCGAAGGCGTCTTTCCCGCGCTGCAGTTTTGCAATAACATTTGATACTATATGCATTACATGAGAGTACTTCTCAACAGTCATGAGTTCATCGACTCTTACCGTACCAACCTCAGCCACTCTTCCTAGATCATTTCTAGCAAGGTCGACGAGCATTATATGCTCTGCTCTCTCTTTAGGATCTGATATAAGTTCCTTTTCAAGTATTGTATCTTCATCCTCATTTTTCCCTCTTGGTCTGGTTCCTGCAATAGGACGATTTTCTACTCTTTCACCTTCTACTCTAACCATCACTTCTGGCGAAGAACCTACAAGATATTCATCTCCCATTTTTAGATAAAACATATAAGGGGATGGGTTTAAGACCCTTAGCACTCTATATAAATCAAATGGTAAAACATCTAGTTTTGTGCTCCATCTTTGAGATATTACTGCCTGTATTATGTCACCTGCTTGAATATATTCTTTTGTCCGCTCTACCGACTCCATAAACTCTTTTGGGTTCAAATTCGATTTAAATTCAAAGAGGCTTGATTCATTTACTGATCTATTGATAGGAGTTTTCTTAAAGAGTGGAAGTGGCGAGTGAAGCTTATCTATCAGGTTCTCTATTCTAAGTACAGCATCGTCATAAACCTTCTTTGCCTCACTTATACTTGAGACATACGCATTAGAGATAACCTTCATGATGTGGTTTATATTATCGAATACAAGTACCGAGTCTGCTATTATAAAATAAGAATCCCATGATCTGAGATCATCTTTTGCCCGCTCGGGTAGCTTTTCAATAAATCTTACGATATCATAACCGAAATAGCCTACAGCACCTCCATAAAATCTTGGCAATTCTGGAGAAACTACAGGACGATATCTTGAAAGGAGATTCTTTAAAGAGTCAATGGGATTTCCATTCTGTTTCTCTATTATGCCATTCTCTATAATTTCAATATAAGTTCCCTTCGACCTAAATATCAAAGATGGATCAGATCCAAGAAAGCTGTATCGCCCCCATTTTTCCCCGCCTTCTACACTTTCAAGCAGGAAAGAATAACTCCCACCGTCGATCTTCTTGAGAGCGGATATAGGGGTTTCGAAATCGACAAATACTTCTCCCCAGACGGGCACTAGATTTCCCTTTTTTAGCTTCTCCTTAAATTCTGTAAAAGAAGGAAAAATCATGCTCAGAATGATATAAAGGGGAGTTTTCAAAGTCAAGAAAGTGCTTTGACGAAAGAACCATGTATATTGTATTGCTATGAAAAATTATCGATGTAACACCGGAGGCCCATGATCAATGTTAACAATCAATCCCCGGATCTTCAGAGAGTATGATATTAGAGGAGTAGTCGATGAGGACATTGATGAAGCAGTGGTCGAGACAATAGGCAAAGCCTATGGAACATACATGAAAAAGATCGGAAAAGATGGTGTGACTATTGGACACGACTGTCGACTCAGTTCTCCCAATCTTTCTGAAGCAATGATCACCGGCATTACATCCGCTGGGGTCAATGTTGTTGACTTAGGTATGGTTACAACTCCGATGGTCTATTTCTCCCTTTTCAATCTCGACGTTCACGGGGGAGTTATAATCACGGCAAGTCACAACCCAAGCCAGTATAACGGAATTAAACTCTGTGTGGATAAGGATTCACTCTTTGGAGAAGGCATACAAAAAATCAGAAAAATTGCTGAAGGAGGAAATTTCGTCAAAGGCACCGGGAAGGTCGAGACCCACGACATAATGGATAGTTATTTAGATTATCTAAGAAAAAACGTTGAAATCGATCCCGGGCTCAGAGTAGCGATTGATTGTGGAAATGGGATGGTCGGTATTGTAGCACCAAAGATTTTAAGGGACTTTGGTTGCGAATTAACAGAGCTTTATGTCGAACCCGACGGAAGGTTTCCCAATCATCATCCAGACCCAACTGTAGAGGAAAATATTAAAGACCTCATTAATGCCGTCGGGAGGCAAGGGCTTCAAGTAGGTTTAGGGTTTGATGGAGACGGTGATAGAATTGGGGTCGTCGATGAAAAAGGAACTATAATATGGGGTGATATGCTGGTTCTTATATTTGCCCGGGAAATTTTAAAGCATAATCCTAAAGCGAAGATTATAGGAGACGTGAAGTGCTCGGGGAGGCTATTTAAAGATATCGAGAGTCATGGCGGCGTTCCAATAATGTGGAAAACCGGACATTCCCTTATAAAGAATAAAATGAAGCTTGAAAGTGCGGCTCTAGCAGGCGAGATGAGCGGCCACATATTCTTTGCTGACAGATATTACGGCTATGATGATGCCCTTTATGCCGCACTGAGAATACTTGAGATCATTTCCAAAACTGGGAAAAGGACATCGGAATTACTGGAAGGTGTTCCAAATGCTTTCTCAACACCCGAGATACGGGTTGATTGCCCAGATGATACGAAATTCAAATTGGTGAATCAAACAAGAGAAGAGCTTAAGAAAGATTATAGAGTAATAGATATAGATGGCGTTAGGGTTGAATTCCCAGATGGATGGGGTCTTATTAGAGCCTCGAATACCCAACCAGCATTAGTTCTAAGATTTGAAGCCGATTCACCTGACAGGCTTGAGGAAATACGTTCTATAATTGAAGATAAATTGGAAATTGCCAGGGATATGTTGAGTTAACTCTTGCTAATCTATTAATTAGTACCGGTTAAAACAGGATTAAATCGATAATTCACATATCGTTTCTCGGATGGCTACAACTCGAATTGGTTACTGTATAACACGATCACATATAAACACTGGAGGACTCTTACATGCAGACCTATGACATTGTAGTGATAGGTGGCGGGGCAGCAGGACTAACGGCTGCTACTGGATCCGCAAAGTTTGGACTTAAGGTTGCAATAATTGAAAAAGAGAAATTAGGGGGTGACTGCCTCTATTACGGTTGTGTTCCGAGTAAAACTCTTATTCGTTCAGCAAAAATTGTTTCATTAATTAAAAGGGCGCATGAGTTCGGCCTTCATAAGGCTAATGTGTCGTTTGAATTCGAAAATGTGATCAGCCATGTATGGGACGTAATAGAAAAAATAGGTGAGCACGACGATCCCGAGAGATTCAGGAAAATGGGGATCGACGTAATTTTTGGTGCGCCAAGGTTTATTTCCTCCAGAGAAATAGAGGTAGACGGAAAGAAGATCAGGAGCAAAAAATTCGTTATATCCACGGGATCCAGCTCTCTCATACCCAATATTAAGGGACTCAAAGAAACGGGTTATATAACACATGTTGATGTTTTTCATCTAAAAAAACTCCCCCCTTCCATAATTGTCATAGGTGCAGGGCCGATTGGAATCGAGATGTCTCAGGCGTTCGCAAGATTCGGCTCCGACGTAACTGTGATAGAAATGGAAAATCAAATTCTTCCTAAAGAGGACGTGGATATATCTAAAACACTCGAGAGTTGTCTGGCAAAAGAAGGCATAAGGTTCTACACAGGAACAACCGTAAAGCGTGTTAATAATGAGAATGGGAAAAGGGCCATCCTTTGTGTAAAGGATGGAAAAGAGGTCGTGCACAGGGCTGATGAAATCTTAGTTGCTGTTGGACGCACTCCCAACACAGATGGACTGAATCTTGAGGCGTCGGGAGTTGAACACACCGAAAAAGGCATAACGGTAAACAGCAATCTCAAGACAACTGCCAAAAACATTTGGGCATGTGGTGATGTCGTGGGGCCCTATCTCTTTACACACATGGCTGAATACCAGGCCGGAATAGTACTCAGAAACGCGCTATTCAAGTTATCCGCTAAGGTTGACTATTCGGCAGTTCCATGGACAACATTCACCGATCCAGAGGTGGCTCACATAGGATTGACAGAGAACGAAGCAATAGAAAAGGATCTGAATTACACTGTTTATAAATACAACTACAGCGATGTAGATAGAGCGGTTACGGAGGTGGAAGGTCACGGATTCGTCAAGGTCTTATCCACCGGGTGGAAAGGAAAGATCATTGGAGCTCACATAATAGGCCCGAGTGCCGGCGAATTGATTCACGAACTCATACTGGCAATAAGGAAAAGGTTAACGGTTAAGGATATCTCTTCAACGATCCATGTCTATCCTACACTCGCCCTGGGTACGAGACAAACTACAGATTTGTATTTCCACGAGAAATTCTTCTCACCGGGCTGGACTCAGAAGGTTCTGAGATTAGTCGTAAAGATACTTAAGTAGGAAACTAGTCCCCGAGGACTCATAGTTCAACTTACTTTATGTGAAGATTCGTATTAGTATGAAGTTGGGAAGCCACGCTCAAGGCGTTTTCATTCTTGGCAAGAAATAATAAGTCCTGATTCTAAAAAACATGGATATTCAGATTAATGAATTCGGGCATGACAGATTCTTGCCATTCCCGCGGATTACCCGATCAAGCCTGCACTCGAATGCATCGATCGGGTGACATTCGAGTACAGGCGTTAGCCGGAATCCACACTATTGTCAGGCGTAAACAGAATTACGTTTTAATACATCCTTTTAACTATTTCATTCGTCTAACTAGCTCAAATGATTAATGCACTTCGCCAACATTGGCCTGAATATCTGATGGAAGCAGCAGGACTGGGACTATTCATGATTTCAGCCTGTCTCTTCACCATACTTTTGGAGCACCCGGGTTCTCCGGTCCGTATGGCAATAAATGACCCTTTCTTCAGAAGGTTCCTCATAGGAGTAGCCATGGGCCTTACAGCAATCGGCATTATTTATTCACCCTGGGGAAAACAATCGGGTGCGCACATAAACCCATCTGTAACACTGACTTTCCTCCGTTTGGGAAAAGTGAAGTCTTGGGATGCCATCTTTTACATTATAGCGCAGTTTATTGGAGCGCTTCTAGGCGTTATCTTGGTTATAGCACTGGTTCGACACCTAATCACTCATCCTTCGGTCAATTACGTTGACACACTTCCAGGCCCCAGTGGAGCAATGGTTGCCTTCGTTGCCGAGTTAACGATCTCTTTTATTCTCATGACGGTCATTCTGATTGTTTCCAATACAAGAAGAATTGCTCGTTATACAGGTATCTTCGCAGGAATACTTGTCGCTATCTATATCACCTTTGAGGCTCCGCTCTCCGGAATGAGTATGAATCCAGCTCGAACATTTGGCTCTGCTATGCCAGCTCATCATCTTATGCACCTCTGGGTTTACTTTACGGCTCCAGTCCTGGGAATGCTTATAGCGGCAGAAGTTTACGTGAGGGTGATGGGACTGAGCAGCATTTCATGTGCAAAGCTACACCACCAAAATGATAAACGCTGCATACACTGCGGGTATCCCGGCGCAATAAAATCCACATCATTTAATGTAACAACAAAACAAAGGGCTTATATATGACCTTTATCAACATATGCAAAACAAAAATAGGAGGTTTTAAGATGAATAAATTCATCATAGCTAAAAGGGTCCTCACGGGCCTATTTGTCGCAGTCGTAATGGTGATCTTTCTCGTCCCGATGAGCAGCTTCGCCGCCAACGAACATACCACCATACCCTTTTACCCTTTACGGGCGTTAAGGTAAATGGTGGCACAGTTACACACACAAAGGTAGGTGATATGAAGCGAATGCCGATGGGACTGTGTCAAACGGGATGGTCTTCTTCAACATGACCAGCGCACCTGGTGAAGATACAATTGACGGCATAAAGCTGGACAGATGTCTAAAATCCTTCGACAACTTCACCATGTACGGGTAATTTTTAATAATCCTGAACTGGATAGTGCTTATTATGAAAAAAGCGAAAATAAGAAGCAAATCGGCGAATTAAAATTTCAGAGGTATTGAGAGTTTCTAAAATGGTACCAAACTTCAAATCCAAAATATCCTTATTTACGTAAATTTTAGGTTGGGAGGTTTAAAGATATGATAAAAATATTTACAATCGCGATTTTGGCGATAATTGTATTGTTTTTGTACACAACATTTAATAAAAGTGACCATTACCGATCAAGCAGGGCAGAGGATTCTCAAAACGAAAAGCTGGAAAAGGCAACCTTTGCCGGTGGTTGCTTCTGGTGTATGGAACCGCCTTTTGAGAAGCTGGAAGGAGTTTCGGCTGTAATATCCGGTTATACCGGAGGACACAAAACTAATCCAACCTATGATGAGGTCTCTGCTGGGGAAACCGGTCATTTAGAATCTATCCAGATTCTTTACGATCCATCCAAAATAACCTATTCGGAACTGCTAGACGTATTCTGGAGGCAGATAGACCCAACTGATCCCAACGGTCAGTTTGTCGATAGAGGCTCTCAGTACAGATCAGCAATCTTCTATAATAACGATGAGCAAAAACGTCTGGCTGAAAAATCAATGGAAGCGCTGGATAAATCTGGAAGATACGACAAACCCATTGTCACAGAGGTTATCAAAGCCTCTGAATTTTACAGAGCTGAAGACTATCACCAGGATTTTTACAAAAAGAATCCGGTAAGATATAAGACCTACAGATACTTTTCCGGCCGCGACAAGTACATTAAAAAGATATGGGGTGATGAAATGGAAACAAAAATTTCGGAAAACAAAAACGAAGCACAAAATAAACCAAGCAAAGATGAACTCAAGAAGAAATTAACTTCAATTCAGTACGATGTTACACAGAATAACGGGACCGAGAGGCCATTCGGCAATGAATACTGGGACAATCACAAAGAAGGGATTTACGTAGACGTTGTGTCCGGCGAACCTCTTTTCAGTTCGCTAGACAAGTTTGACTCCGGCACCGGATGGCCGAGCTTTACCAAGCCACTCGAGAAAGAAAATATTGTGGAAAGGCAAGACGACGGCTTATTCATGTCCAGGACCGAGGTTCGGAGCCAAAACGCTAATTCCCACCTCGGACATGTATTTGAAGATGGACCCGAGCCGACAGGACTGCGATATTGCATAAATTCCGCAGCGCTCCGCTTTATCCCCAAAGAAGATTTAGCGAAAGAAGGGTACGGAGAATATCAGAATCTTTTTGAAAAGTAAGAATCAAATTTCTGCACCGCCGATTGAGCTTTGTATGGAATCAGGCTGAATACCAACAGATAGGTTTTATAAAAAACAAAATTCCCAAATGGTTACATCTTTCTCATAAATTTAAACGTCTAATACTTTAAAAAAGCAATTGATTGATGATTTAACTAATTTAATTTTCGAGAAACTGCATGTTAAGTTTTAAAATGTAAAATCAAAAAAAACTTGGAGGTTTTTAAATTATGAATATACGTAATTTAGTAATTATCATTGTTTTGATAATCATATTTGCTCTTTGGTATTTATTCCGTCCAGAGAAAATATTTATAAGCAAGACCGTTGACGAGGAATTTCCCGGAACAACAGCAGTACAAACCACTGAATCCGAAAGCCAACCTAAGCTTCTTTACAATGGAAGCTTTCATGGTGTTGCACACGAAACAAAAGGAACTGCGTCCATATATCAACTCCCAGATGGCAAACAGGTATTGCGCTTCACGGACTTCGAAACCTCAAATGGTCCAGACGTGCAGGTCTATTTGGTCGCAGCGGAAGATGCCAACGACAATGATACAGTCAAAAACGCTGGATTTATTCATTTAGCGGCACTCAAAGGAAATGTCGGCGACCAGAACTATGATCTCCCATCTGATATTGACTACAATAAATACAAAGCCGTAACAATCTGGTGTCGTAGGTTTGGCGTAAACTTTGGCACGGCTCCATTAAAACCGAGTGCGGGTTAAGGAGCTTAGATAATGAACACAGAAAATCAATATGATGTGATCATCATCGGATCCGGAGCGGGCGGTGGTACTCTAGCACATCATTTGGCCCCTTCAGGAAAGAAGATTTTGCTCCTGGAACGCGGCGACTATGTGCCAAGAGAGAAAGACAACTGGAACGCGCTCGCCGTCAATGTGGAGGGAAAATATAATACCAAAGAGATATGGCGAGATAAGGATGGTAAAGAACTGCACCCCCACACAAACTACTATGTAGGAGGAAACACGAAGTTCTACGGTGCTGCACTCTTTCGCCTGCGCAAAGAAGATTTCGGCGAGTTAAACCACCATGGCGGTATCTCCCCAGCTTGGGCCATTAGTTACGAAGACCTGGAGCCCTATTATACTAAAGCTGAACAGATCTATCATGTGCATGGCAAGCGTGGTGAAGATCCCACTGAGCCCCATTCTGAAACACCTTTTCCGAACCCGCCTGTAAGCCATGAGCCACGCATACAGCAGCTCAGTGACGACTTTTCAAGCCACGGCCTCAATCCATTTCATACCCCGCTCGGCGTCATGCTGGATGAACAAAATCCTCACACCAGCCGCTGCATTCGCTGCAATACCTGTGATGGATTTCCATGCCTTGTTTATGCGAAGTCCGATGCCCATGTGTGCTGTGTGGAACCTGCTCTTCATAATTCCAATGTAACGCTGTTGACAAATTCCTTTGTCACAATTCTAGAGACTGGTCCCACTGGACGGGACATATCCAAGGTTCATGTTAAACGTAACGGATCAACAGTAGGTTACTCGGGAGATATAGTAGTGGTATCATGTGGGGCTATCAACTCTGCCGCATTACTACTGCGGTCGGCAAATGACAAGCATCCCAATGGTCTGGCTAACAGCTCCGATGTTGTCGGAAGGCATTATATGGGCCACGTAAATTCAGTATTGATGGCCATATCAAAGTGTCCGAATCCGACAGTATTTCAGAAGACCCTCTCAGTGAACGATTTCTATTTCGGTTCCAAGGAATGGGAATATCCGATGGGACATATCTCTTTTGTTGGCAAACTTGATGCTGAAACACTTAAAGCCGGAGCACCTGCCCTAACCCCAAAATGGACCCTTAACTACATGGCTACCCACTCACTCGATTTCTGGCTTACATCGGAAGACCTTCCCGATCCTGATAACCGAGTCACAATAGACAAAGGCGGAAATATCGTGCTCCAATACAAACCCAACAATGAAGAAGGTCACAAACAACTTACAGATAAGCTTAAAAGTCTTATGAACCAGCAGTCAAAGTGCCCTGTTCATGGGCATGAATGTCATCAGGGTTTATTTGCGCGAAATCTGTTTATCGGTCAGCGTATTCCTCTTGCCGGTGTTGCCCACCAGAACGGTACTATCCGCTTTGGAAACGATCCTAAAACGTCAGCCCTCGATATTAACTGTAAGGCGCACGACATCGATAATTTATACGTCGTTGATGCCAGTTTTTTCCCTTCCTGCGGTGCAGTAAATCCGGGCCTTACAATTATGGCGAACGCTCTACGAGTAGGTGATCACATTCTTGACCGACTCGGATAACGGGAAATGACGTTTCACCCTTCGATCCTTCGACGAGCTCAGGACGGGCCCTTCGATTAAACTTAGGGCACTGGCTGAACGGGGAAATTGGTAAGGCAACTATCGGTTACTTCCCGTTCATGCTGAGCTAGTCGAAGCATGGAAGCTCTTTGGGTGTCCTGCAAGATACAATGCATTTGCATATAGGAAATGAGGAAGCTCAAACTAATTGAAATGACAACTCGAGTATCACCTATATCCAAACTGTCTTTTCTATCATTTCGTTTGATTCCTCTCTCTTTAGTACTCGTTCTCTTGTCTTCAATCGCGGTCAGTCCGTGGCCCTCCCCTGCTTGGTCAGAGCAGCAAACCGACAAAACGATGGTGAAGGCCGTTGATACCATCGGAATGACGGTCTCCGACATGGATCGCTCCATCGATTTCTATACCAATGTTCTTCCTTTCGAAAAGGTTTCGGATGTTGAGGTCTGGGGATCCGAGTACGAGCAACTTCAGGGGATCTTTGGCATCCGTATGCGTGTAGTACGTTTGAAGCTGGGTGATCAGTTTATCGAGTTAACCGAATATCTGACTCCGAAGGGAAGGCCCGTACCGATCGAGTCTCGAAGCAATGATAAATGGTTTCAGCATATAGCAATTGTGGTGAATGACATGGATAATGCATATGAACATCTGCGCAAACACAAAGTGCAGCACGCTTCTACTGCCCCTCAGAGACTTCCAGACTGGAATAAAGCCGCTGCCGGAATAAAGGCCTTTTATTTTAAGGACCCCGACGGTCATAATCTCGAGATCATATACTTCCCTCCCGGAAAAGGAGATCCAAAATGGCAAGTACCCCCTGGCAAATTATTCATGGGGATAGATCATACGGCTATTGTTGTAAGCGATACAGCTCAAAGCCTCAAGTTTTACCGAGACATAATGGGGACTAAGGTTAAGGGTGATAGTGAAAATTATGGAACAGAACAGGAGCATTTGAATAACGTATTCGGAGCGCATCTGCAGATAACTGGTCTGCGCAGTCCGATGGGGCCGGGGATCGAATTTCTGGAATATATCTCACCCGGCGATGGACGGCCAATTCCGGTTGACGAACGCGCAAACGATATAATGCACTGGGAGACAACTGTCGTAGTAGATGACATAGATGATGCAGTTAAGCAAATCAGAGAGGGAGATTACAAATTTGTCTCATCCGGAGTCGTGGAAGTTCCGGAGAATAAACTTGGTTTTAGAAAGGGAGTTCTAGTTCGTGACCCTGACGGTCACGTTATCAGAATAGTTGAGAAATAATTGACTAGTAATTGTTGAGTAACTCTTACTTTACGGGAGGTCAAAAATGAAGGCAATCGCCGTTATACCAGGGAAACCAAACTCAATACATTTGCGAGAGGTATCGAAACCAAAACTAAACGATATTTCAAATGGGCGCGGAGTATTGGTCAAGGTACTTCGCGTCGGGGTGGATGGAACAGACAAAGAGATCAACGCCGCAGAATATGGCGCTGCACCGCCTGGAGATGATTACCTCATTACCGGCCATGAATCCTTCGGTATTGTCGAAGAAGTCGGACCGAATGTCAGCGAGTTCAAGCCAGGTGATTATGTCGTGGCAACTGTGAGACGGCCCGGAGGTTCACCCTACGATAAGATAGGGATGTATGATATGACAACAGATGACGTGTACTTTGAGCGCGGAATAAATCTTCGTCATGGATACCTGACGGAATATTATGTTGATGAGCCTGAATACATAGTAAAGGTGCCACAGGGGCTGAAGGGGGTCGGGGTCGTTCTTGAGCCTACTAGCGTGATAGAAAAGGGTATAGTCCAGGCTTATGAGATCCAGCGCAGGCTTAGAATTTGGAACCCAAGGCGAGCCGCAGTGCTTGGAGCGGGAACGATCGGAATACTAGCAACAATGGCCCTCCGCCTGAGGGGATTAGAAGTCTGCACATTCGGAAGGACCAAACCCCCGTACTTAAATTCAGATCTATTGGGAGAAATTGGAGCCTGCTATCACAGCACTGATGACATTTCTCTCACTGATTCTGCCAAAGAGCATGGTCCATATGATCTCATTTTTGAAGCGACAGGATTTTCGCCAATTGTCTTCGAAGCCATGAATATACTGGGGAAAAACGGTGTCCTTGTACTCTCAAGCGTAACCGGGGGAGGAAGAACCATAGAGGTTCCTGCGGATATGATTAATCTGGGATTCGTTCTCGGAAACAAGGTTGTAGTTGGCACGGTGAACGCAAACAGGGAGTATTTTGAGATAGGAGTTAAGGATCTTTCGCAGGCAGACCTCGAATGGCCTGGCTGGCTCTCAAAGCTTCTAACCCATCCTGTGAAAGGCCTTGAAAATTATGAGGAATTGATGAATACACTCAGAAATGCAAAAGGAGCCATTAAGGTTTTTTGCGAAGTTGCACCACTATAATGGAAAAATCACAAATCTCAAAACCCAAATTCCAAATTAGATGGTTAAACCTTTTATTTGTGATTTGACTATTGGTAATTGTAATTTGTCTGCAGTTTGGTGCTTGGAGTTTGTAATTTAAAGCATTGGAGGAAAACGATGACAAACGAAGAGAAAAGGCTTGAGGAAGACCGTAACAGAAAAGCCCATTGGAAGCGTTGGGGACCATATTTGAGTGAGCGACAGTGGGGGACAGTAAGAGAAGACTATAGTCCCTATGGAGCAGCATGGGACTATTTTACACACGACCAAGCACGATTTCGGGCATACAGATGGGGAGAAGACGGCATCGCCGGTATTTCAGACAACCACCAGCGGCTTTGCTTTGCAATAGCACTTTGGAATGGAAATGACCCAATAATAAAGGAAAGACTCTTCGGCTTGACCGGAAGTGAAGGCAATCATGGTGAAGATGTAAAGGAATATTATTTCTACTTGGATAGCACTCCGACCCATTCATATATGAAGTATCTGTACAAATATCCGCAAGACGCCTTTCCGTATTCAAAACTTGTGGAAGAAAATAGGCGCAGGAGCCGGAGGGACTTTGAATTTGAGCTCATAGACACTGGGGTATTTGACGGCGATCGCTATTTCGATGTATTCATAGAATACGCCAAGGACGAGCCAGAAGATATACTCATTAAAATTACGGCCGTAAACCGAGGACATGACGAGGCCATTTTGCACCTATTGCCAACCATATGGTTTCGCAACGGATGGACCTGGAATGGTGACGTCGATAAACCCTACCTAAAGGAGATAAGAGGAAAGGGAGATAAGAATGTAGTAGAAGCTTCTCACCCTGGCCTCGGAAAAATGTGGCTATATTGTGACAATCCGGATGAAATTCTCTTCACAGAAAATGAAACTAACTATGAAAGACTATACGGGTTTAATAACGGATCAGCCTATGTTAAGAACGGTATTGCTGACTACATTGTGCATAATAACAAAGGTGCAGTGAATCCAGATAAGAATGGAACAAAGGCCTCGCCCCATTATATGCTTCGAATTGACTCAGGAGCAACAAAGACTGTCCGGCTGCGTCTTAGCGACAAAAAGGATTTACCTGATCCACTTGGAGATCAATTTGAATCAAGTTTTAATGAACGTTTGAAAGAGGCGGATGAATTTTACAACCTCGTCTCACCCTTTCCATTAACTGAAGAATTAAGGAGTATCCAGCGACAGGCTTTCGCCGGTATGCTCTGGAGTAAACAGTTCTATCATTACGTGGTAGGGGATTGGCTCAAAGGTGACCCGGCTGCCCCACCTCCCCCTGTTGAACGTAAGAACGGCAGAAATCGGGATTGGATTCATCTCTATAACGACGACATCCTCTCCATGCCCGATAAATGGGAATATCCCTGGTTTGCCGCATGGGACCTGGCATTTCATACTATTCCCCTCGCAATGATCGATCCTGAATTTGCAAAACGCCAACTCATACTCCTCACGAGGGAATGGTATATGCATCCCAACGGTCAACTTCCTGCGTATGAATGGGCTTTTGGCGACGTTAATCCACCCGTACATGCCTGGGCGGCACTCCGTGTGTATAAGATAGAGAAGAAAATGTACGGTCGTGAAGACAGGCTATTCTTAGAGAGGGTATTTCAGAAGTTGCTTCTTAATTTTACATGGTGGGTAAACCGAAAGGACTCGGAAGGTAAAAACGTATTTGAGGGAGGATTCCTCGGATTGGATAACATTGGCGTTTTTGATAGAAGCGCAAGACTTCCAACGGGTGGAAGCATTGAGCAGGCAGATGGAACAAGCTGGATGGGAATGTATTGTTTGAATATGTTGGCTATCGCCCTTGAATTGGCAAAATATAATCCGAGCTATGAAGACATTGCCAGCAAGTTCTTCGAACATTTTCTATACATAGCCGACGCAATGAATTTGCTTGGCGAAGGCAAAGGGCTTTGGGATGAAGACGACGGATTCTATTATGACGTACTGAATTTACCCAATGGTCGTCACCTGCCTATGAAAGTCCGTTCCATGGTGGGTCTAATCCCACTATTTGCCGTTCAGACAATGGAAGCCGAAACCCTCCATATGCTTCAAGGTTTTAAAGGGCGGCTTGAATGGTTCATAGATAATCGCGAAGAACTTAAGAAAAATGTCGCCTGTATGAGAACCCCCGGCGCTGGAGAAAGGAGACTTCTTTCGATTGTGAACCAGGATAAGCTTAGGCGCGTACTCCAGAAGATGCTTGATGAAAATGAATTCCTTGGGCCGTATGGAATCCGCGCCATATCCAGATTTCATGCCTCAAATCCATATATATTTCACGTTAACGGGCAAGAATACAGAGTCGATTATGAACCAGCCGAATCCTCGAGCGGTCTCTTCGGTGGAAACTCCAATTGGCGGGGACCCGTCTGGTTTCCAGTGAATTTTCTCCTGGTAGAGTCGCTTCAAAAGTTTCATTACTATCTAGGTGATAGTTTCAAGGTTGAGTGCCCTACCGGTTCAGGTAAAGAAATGACACTTTGGGAAGTGGCAGCCGAATTATCCCACAGGCTTATGAACATCTTTCTCAAAGACTCGTCGGGTAGGAGGCCCGTATATGGTGGGATTAAGAAGTTTCAAAACGATCCTCAGTGGCATGACCTGATACTCTTTCATGAATACTTTCATGGAGATAACGGAGCTGGAATAGGAGCAAGTCATCAGACGGGCTGGACTGGCGTCGTGGCAAAACTTATACAGCAATGTGGGGAATATTGTTTGCAAAAAAAAAGAGCCTGAGTTAATCGAGAAGGCTCAGGAAGAGAAAAGGATTAAGATGAAGATCACGTCGAAGGGTCGAGAGATCTGATGGCAGTTTAAAATATGATCAAATCTGTAGGGAACGCATACCTGTCCTGAGCCTGGCCGAAGGATATGCGTTCCCTACTCCGATGAATTTTAAACAATAATTAGCACACACGTACTTGGAGGTTGATTTAATAATGCTGGTCAAATTCGGACGCGAGACGTGTTGTTACCCGGAATCAGTTGAAAGCAGGGAATGGTTAGCTACCAACGGGATCGGTGGTTATGCCTCCGGTACAGTCGCAGGAATGCTTACTCGACGGTATCACGGTTTGCTTGTAGCCGCTCTCAAGCCCCCTCTAGGCAGAACCCTTTTGCTTTCCAAACTCGATGAGACCGTATCTTATAACGGATCAGAATACCAGCTATTTGCGAACCGCTGGAGTGATGGAACTGTATCCCCCATTGGCTATATAAGCATCGAAAGCTTTTTTCTAGATGGAACAATACCGGTTTGGAGATTCGCATGCGCAAATGCTTTATTGGAAAAACGTATATGGATGGAGCAGGGCGCCAACACAACCTACATTCGCTATACCTTATCCCGCGCAACCGCACCCCTCACCCTGTCAATTAAGGCACTTGTTAACTATCGTGATTACCACGGCACCACGCATGGACG
>Ga0214473_10004362_pt1 | contig 17027 bp, 13 predicted proteins | sample RVTome_7_FD_203509 | JGI IMG/M metagenome (GOLD analysis project Ga0214473, IMG submission 203509) | Soil microbial communities from uranium-contaminated site in the Upper Colorado River Basin, Wyoming, United States - RVT98D197 | ecosystem: Environmental > Terrestrial > Soil > Contaminated >... | reverse complement strand
CATTGGAGAACGCCTTCACCGTCGACGTCGAGGAGTGGTTTCATATTTGTGGCGTCGGAGGAGCGTTCCGCGAGGAGAACTGGACGGAGCTTCCGAGCCGCGTCGTCGAGACCACTAACCGGCTCCTAGAGCTTCTCGACCGTAGGGACGTACTGGCGACGTTCTTCGTGCTTGGCTGGGTTGCGAACCGTTACCCGCACCTGGTGGCGCGCATTCGCTCGGCAGGGCACGAGGTCGCTTCGCACGGATACAGCCATCGGCGGGTCTATGAGCTCGGGCCCCAGGAGTTCGCGAAGGACCTCGATCGCAGCGTAGGGGCGTTGTCCCTCGCGGGCGCGGGACCCGTCCTCGGGTATCGCGCTCCGGAGTGGTCGATCAACGACCGCTCCCTCTGGGCGCTCGAGATCCTGGCCCGCCGGGGCTTCCGCTTCGATTCGAGCATGACGCCCCTGCGGCTGATCGGCAACCCCTCTTACTCCGAGATTCCCCACTGCAAGAGCACAGCTTCCGGCGAGATCGTCGAGTTCCCTCCGCTCGTCGGCCGCCGTCTGGGGCAAAACTATCCTCTCGGTGGTGGGTGGGGCTTGCGCATGCATTCCCCGCGGACGGTGCTGCATCGGATTGAAGAGCGCAACAACCGCGGCCTGCCGGTAGCTTTGTTCGTCCATCCCTGGGAGCTGGATCCCGATCCGCCGCGGGTCCGATTACCCCTCGGACACCGGTTCGCTCACTACTTTCGACTCGATGGCTTTGCCAAGAGACTCGACGAGATCCTCGCCGGAGCCGCTTTCGCGCCGATGAGCGCGGTTTTGAAGCTGGAGCGCCCGGCGGCATGAGAGTTGTGACCGCAATCGCCCCTATCGCCCTTTTTCTGACCCTGCCGTTCGTCGCCGGAGCTCAACCGTCGACGCTCCGTGGCCTGGGCGTCGACGAGCGCCTCGACGAGCCGTCCGGGTTCGAACGGGCTCGAGCGGCGGGCGCGAAGAGCCCTCCCTCCGTTTTCGTGCAGCTATTCGTTCCCAGGAATCTCGTCGAGACACAACCGGGAATTTACGCGTTCGACGTTCTCGACGAACGGATGTCTGCCCTCGAAGGGGTAACGGTGCTGCTGGCGCTCGAGGGGATGCCGCGCACCGCCGAGGGAGGGGAGGCCTGGCGAAACTACGTTCTCGCGGTGGCGGAACGGTACTCAGGTAAGGTCCGGGGGTTCGTCCTGGGGAGCTCGGATACCGGTGCCCCGCGACCCTCGGTTACGAACTACGCTTATTTGATAAAGCTCGCGGCGATTCAAGTACGCTCGGTCCGTTCGGACGCGATCCTCCTCGAAGGCGATGGAAAGCCCCGGGACCCCGACTGGGTCGAGTCTCTTTATCAGGAGGATGTAGCCCCGTACTTCGACGGGATGGCGGTCGCGACCGACGGAATCCTCTCCCGAGACCATTTCGACGAGCGGCTCAGCGAGCTGAGGAAGACTCTGGATCGATACGATCCGTCGGCTCAAATCATCGTTACCGGCGTCGCTCTGGGCGGCGACCCGCGCGACGCCGTCCGCCGTCTCCTCGTCGACAGTTTTTCGAACCTCGCAGCCGCATCGGCACCCACGACGTTTTCGGGAAATAGCGAGGTCATCCAGGAACTCCTCGCCGTCGCGAGTCGGCTCTCGGGCGTTCTCGCGAGTCGCGTCGTCGGGCTCGATGACCAGGATGAAGCGGCTCTGGACATCGAAGCGGACGGTCGTCCGGCCCAGGGGATTCACCATCGTCTCCTCTTCAACGCGGACGTCGGATCGACCCTTCTGGTGTATTGGGCGGAGCCTCCTACGGTTGCCGAGGACGCACTGGACATCGCGCTGAGAACCTTCGTACCCGAGGCTCCCATACTCTCCGATCCCGGCGGTGCGGGTACGCTGCCGATTCAGGCTTCCGAATACGACGCGGACGCGGGCCTCGCACGCGCCCGCGTGCCGGTTCTGGACCGTCCTTTGATTTTGGAATACGCCGTGCCCGTCGCCGGCGCCACAGTCACCGCAACCGTCGGACTCGCGGTGAGCGAGATCATCGCGCGCCACCAGCAGGCCGAGACGCGACAGGAGAACCTGCTGGTCAGCTATTACGCTTCGGTGAGGGACGAGATTCATTTCCGACCCAGTCCGATCGATTCCTTCGACGTCATCATCGAAAGCCGGTTCTACTCGGACCGAGAGGGCTCGGAATGGGAGGAGCTGTCGTTTTCTCTGAACGGAGCTCGATGGGGCGCCGACCGGCCCGCTTTTCCGCTTCTTCAACCGGAGAAGGTGCTTTCGCTTCCCCTCGACCTTCGACTCGACCAGGACTACGAGTACGAGCTCACCGGCCAGGAAAAGCTCGGGGATCGCGACTGCTACGTCGTACGCTTCGAGCCGATTGGGGAGGGGCGTTCGCTGTACGCCGGAAGGGTCTGGATCGACAGCCAGAGCTTCGTCAAGCTCAAAGTCGAGGCCGTTCAGAGAGAGCTGTCGGCGCCCGTGGTGTCGAACGCCGAGGTCTACAGCTACGAGCAGCAAGCGGTCGTCGACGGCACTCCTCTGTACCTGCTCACCTACCTCAGCAGCAGGCAGCTGGTGCTCATCGCCGGCCGTAATCTCCTCGTCGAGAAGGAAAGCCGGTTTTATGACTTCCAAGTCAACTCCCCTGATTTCGAGAAAGCGAGAGAAGCGGCGCGAGCGAGCGAGCACATCATGCTCAGGGACACGGAGGAGGGCCTGCGCTATTTCGTCAAGCGGGGAGGCAAGCGCGAGGTCTCGGACGAGCTGACGCGCTCCGCCAAGGCCCTGGCCATGGGCACGACGATCGACCCGTCGTTCGACTTCCCGCTTCCCATCTTCGGCCTCAACTACCTGGACTTCGACTTCCTCGACAGGAACGCGCAGTTCGCGCTCCTGTTCGGCGGTATTTTCGCGCTCGGGAATATCCAGAAGTCGGATCTCCTGGGCGGCTCGTTCGACGCGAGCCTGGATTTCTTCGCCATCGGCATCCAGAGCAACGACGTCGTCTTCGACCAGGATGGAAAGATCGACGAAGAGTCCTTGAAAGCACTGCCCGCGTCGTTCGGGATCAACTTCGGCTGGCAGGCCACCGACTTTCAGAAGCTGACCGCCCGATACGACGCTCGATACGATCACTACGGTCGGGTCGAAACGACTCGCGAGGACTTCGTCACTCCCACGAGCACCTTCACCAACGGCTTCAGCTTGGGGTACGAGTTTCGCAAGCGTGGGTACTCCCTCCTCGGGTCGGGATCGTACGCGCGCCGCGCCGATTGGGAGCCGTGGGGCGACGTTTCCAACTTCGATCCGGAGACCGAGAGCTATTGGCGGTATCGCTTCGTGCTGGGCAAGGACTTCTTCTTCAAGACGTTCCACAAGATTCACGTCGATGCCGGCTACTTTGGAGGCGAGCGGCTCGATCGCTTCACCAAGTACCAGTTCGGATTGTTCGACGAGACCCGAGTGCGTGGCGTCCCCTCCACAGCCGTCCGGTTCGCCGAGCTCATCCTCGCCCGAGCCTCCTACTCGTTCAACGTGTTCGACCAGTTCCGGGTGGAACTGTTCTATGATCGAGGATGGGGTGATGATCCCGGGCAGGGGCTCGAGCGCGTCCGGTTTTCGGGGCTCGGCGTCGGCTTGAACCTTCGCGGCCCTCGCCACACCATCATCCGGTTCGATGTGGGAAAAGGATTCCTCCCCGAGGCGTTGCGAGGGGCGGGCACCGTGGTGATGCAGTTCCTGATACTGAAGCCGCTATGACCGACACCGATTCCGGACTACGTCGCCACCTCAAGGCCGATCTCCACGTACACTCCTACCACTCCGGCTATTCGACCAGTCTCCCGCTATTCCGCGCGCGCGATTCCTATTCAGATCCGGAAGCCATCTATCGCCTCGCCAAATCCCGCGGGATGGACCTCGTCACCATCACCGACCATGACAGTATCGACGGGTGCCTCGAGTTTCTGGACCGGCACCCGGACGCAGACGACTTCATCGTCGGCGAGGAGATCGAATGCGTGCTGCCGGATGGAGACCTGACGATTCACGTGGGCGCCCTTGGGATCGACGAGCGAATCCACTCTGAAATTCAGCGCCTTCGCGACAACGTATACGAGGTGGCGGCGTTCCTGCGGGCGGAGCGCATCCCGTTCTGCCTCAATCACCCATTCATGTTCTATCGTGAACGGGTCGATCTTTCTTCGTACGTAACCACGCTGCTGCGTCATTTTCCCGCCATGGAAGCGCGCAATGGGACGATGCTTTCAGCTCAGAACGAGCTCGTCGAGCGGATTCTCGACGATGCGCGCCGGTCTGGAAACTGTCATGCCCGCTTTGGCGGGAGCGATGCCCACATCCTGAGACGCGTAGGTACTACCTATACCGAGGCGCCGGCGTCATCGCGTGAGGAGTTTCTCGATAGTTTGAGGCAAGGTCAAAGTCGAGTCGGTGGCCGGCACGGGAGCACCTACGTGCTGGCCAGCGAGATCTATGGCGTGATTTTCAACCATTGGGCCAGCCTTCTCGGCCTTCGAAGACACGACCTCCAGGGCTACGATCGCCTTCGTGACATCGGGCTCTCCGCGGTGTCCGTGCCCTTTCAGTTCATTCCGTTCGTCGTCGCCGCGGCGAAGAAAACCGCGGAGTCACGCCGCCTCGCGCGGCTTGTCCGGCGGTGGCTCGCCTACGTGGAAACGGACCTTCCGCGCGACGCGGCGCTTTCACTGGATACCACGGTTCGATGACCACGACGGAGCGCCGAGTCGCCGTCACGGGGATCGGCCTCCTCTGTTCCCTGGGAACGAAGCGCGAGGAAGTCTGGAGGGGCCTGGTCGAGGGGCGCTGCGGCATCGGCCCACTGAGTCTTTTTGAGGCCGAGGGCTATCGCAGCCGCCTCGTCGCGGAGATCCCCGACTACCACTCCGAGCGACACTTCACGGCTCTCGAGAGGCGCCGCCTATCGCGCAGTGACCAGGTCGCGCTGTTGGCCGCCGACGAGGCTCTCGAGGATTCCGGCGTTCTCGAGGACCCGATCGACCGCTCCCGGGTCGGCCTGTTCTTCGGTTCGGGGACGGGCGACATGCTTCGGAACGAGCAGTACTTCGCGGCCCTTCTCACCCGCGGCATCGAGCGGGCAAAACCGTCCCACGCCTTCAACCATTTCACCAGCACCCCCGCGGACGCCGTAGCCGAACGTTACGACCTCCACGGGATGAAGGCCTGTCTTCTCTCTGCCTGCTCGTCGACAACGACCGCGATCGGCTACGCGGGAGACACGATCCGGGAGGGCCGCCACGACGCAGCGATCTGTGGAGGGAGCGACGTGCTCTGCCGGCTGACGTTGAGCGGCTTCAACGCGCTGAAATTGGTGGCACCCGAGCCCTGCCGGCCCTTCGACGTGAACCGCAACGGGTTGAATCTGGGCGAGGCGGGCGCCGTTCTGGTGCTCGAAGAGCTCGCGCGTGCCCGTCGGCGCGGCGCGACCATCTATGCCGAGCTCGCCGGGTACGGGCTCGCATGCGAAGCCTTTCATCCCACGGCACCCGAGCCCACCGGCGCCGCATTCGGGGCGATGCTGGAACGAGCGCTCACAGCCGCGCGGACCGAGCGCGACGAGGTTGACCATGTCAACAGCCACGGTACGGCGACCATTCAGAACGACCGTGCGGAAGCGGCCGGTATACGTAGGGTGTTCGGCGAGCGCAGCCGAACGATTCCCGTCAACGCCATCAAATCGATGGTCGGGCACTGTCTCGGAGCCGCGGGCGCCATCGAGGCTGCGGCTCTGGCGCTCACCATCTCCCGGGGCGTCGTGCCACCGACAGTGCATCACGACGAGACAGACCCCGAGTGCAATCTCGACATCGTCGCCAATGAGGCCCGCGAAGCCCGCGTTCAGTGCGGCGTGTCCATCTCTCTCGCGTTCGGGGGGAACGACGCCGCCCTGGTGATGCGGCGCCATTCATAAGAGTTCGATTCAGATGTCGGACGGCTCTTGGACGTCGGAGCCCGATCGAGTGAGCTGCTCCAGAGCCCTGCGATCGATTTTGCCTCTCGCCGTAAGTGGCAGAGAGTCGAGCAGAATCAGGTCCCGAGGAATCTTGTGGGGAGATAGTTTCTCCGCGCAATAGGTTCGAACTCGCGCCGGGCTGAGCTCACCCGAGAGCGGGACCACGAAAGCGACGAGTTTTTGCCCTCTGCGGTCACACGGCAGTCCCAACACTTTCGCATCCGCGATTTCGGGCATCGCCAGGAGCACGATCTCGGCTTCGTCGGGATCCACCTTGCGACCGGCCACGTTGACGAACGACGAGACCCGACCGGTGAGATACAGCCTTCCCCGTTCGTCGAGCCTGCCGAGGTCTCCGGTCAAGAAACCGTCGTCCAGAAACTCGGACATCTCGTCTCCGTCGGAAGCTTCGACATAACCCCGCGCTACGGCGTTACCCCGCACGTGGATACGCTTCTCAGTCGAAAAGGCGGAATCATTTCCCCGGAGCGTGACTTCGGTCTCGGGCATGACTCTTCCGACGCTCAGGGGATCGCCGACCTCGTCGTCGTCATCGTAGGTGATCCCGCCAGTTTCACTGCTGCCATAGAAGGAATGAATCTTGACTCCGAGCTCCTCTTTGAACCGCGCGACGAGGTTCTCCTTTATCCGCGCCCCAGCGGTAACCAGGAGACGAAGCGACGGCGGCAACCCGCGTTCTCGAAGCTGTGCGAGGATCTGCTCGAACAGGAACGGAACTCCGGGAAAGACCGACACGTTCGTCGCCCGAGCGTCTTCGAACAGCTGGCCCGGAAGAAAGAGGTCACGAAGGGCAACCGGCGTCCCCTGCATGAAGAGCGGGGCTACGAGGTTTCCGAGGCCATAGGAATGGGACAAGGGGATGACGCCGTAGCTGACGTCCTCTTCGCGAATCGCCATGGCTTCCACGATGTGGCGTCCGTCGTTCCAAAGGTCATCTTGGGACACGAGCACCGCCCTTGGCGTGCCGACGGAACCGGACGTGAGCTTGAGCAGCGAAGCCTCTTCGAAAGCCCCGGTCGGGGCCCTGTCCAGCGACAACAGGCGCAGATCGCCCGGCAGCTCCTGCACGGCACGTACCCCGGTGCCGTACAAGTCCTCTCGCGAAGCCGGCGCGACCATCGCCGAGACGCCGTAGCGCGAGGCTAGCTGCCACGCTTCGGTAGACGACGTCTGCGCGTCGAGCGACATCAGAACGTCACCCCTCGCGAGGCATGCCAGGAACAGGGAGAACCACGACGACCGGTTTCCCGCCAGTGCCAACACGCACGAGCCATTGGGCACTCGCGCGCTCTCGAATCTCGACTTTATCGCCTCGGACTCGTAAGCGAGGTCGGCAAAGCTGAGAACCCTGCGCTCGGACAAGGCGAAGACAGCTGGGTGGTCCGCTCGATCGGCCAGCAATCTTTCAAACCCGGCAATGAAATACCCACCCATCCTTGCGATGATATCACCGCCGTCGGAGCAGAGCGTCTCGAGACGCTCTCGACTACCCTGTGGTACCATCGCTCGGCCGTGAAGAGAGACTCTTGCGACGTCGCCGTCATCGGCGGCGGCCCGGCGGGTTCCTCCACGGCGATCTACCTTCGTCAGAGCGGGTACAAGACGACCGTTCTCGAGAAGCAGCGCTTTCCCCGGTTCCACATCGGCGAATCGCTTCTACCCCAGAATCTCGCTTTGTTCGACGAGCTGGGGATTCACGACGAGATCAAGAAACGGGGCTACCCGAAGAAGTTCGGCGCGGAGTTCGTGAGCAAGTGCGGCAACCACGTGCGGAAGTTCTATTTTCGCGAAAGTCTGGTTCCGAGCGGATCCATGGCGTACCAGGTGCTCCGTTCCGACTTCGATCACCTTCTAATGAATCGCGCGCGCGAGGTGGGCGCCGACGTTCGCGAAAAGAGCACGGTGACCGAGGTCGTACCGAGGGACGATGGCTACGACATTACCGTCCAGCCGGAGGGTGGTGAGGCCTATGGGCTCCATGCGAGCCTGTTGGTCGACGCGAGCGGTCAGGAGACGTTCCTGTCGAGCCGCCTCAAGTTGAAGAAGGTGGACGCCAAACACCGACGATTCGCCGTCTTCAGCCACTTCCGCGGCGTCGAACGCGGCACCGGAGATGACGCCGGAAACATACGCATCATTCCTTTCGGTGAAGGTCATTGGTTCTGGTTCATTCCCCTCGCGGGGGACGTCACGAGTATCGGAGCCGTCGTCACCAAAGAGGTGATCCGACAACATCGCGACGACATCCAGGGCTATTTCGACAGGACCATCGACGAAACCCACGTCTTGAAGCGGATGATGTCGGGAGCCGAACAGGTCGAGCCGGTCCGTACGATTGCTGATTTCTCCTACGAATCCACGCGATTCGTTGGCGATCGTTTTCTCATCGTCGGCGATGCCGCCGCCTTTATCGACCCCGTCTTTTCCTCCGGGGTGCTCATGGCCATGAGCTCGGCAAGAGATGCAGCCAAGGCGATCCACTCCGCCTTCCAGGCGGATGATTTCAGCGCCCGCGCGTTGAGCGCTTACGAACGAGAGCACCGGAGGAGGGTTCACACGATATTTCGGCTCATTCGAGCGTATTACCGTCCGGCGTTTCTCGAAATGTTCATGAACCCGTCCGACGTGCTCGAGCTGAAGGCGGCGGTGACCACGATGCTAGCGGGCAATGCCGACCTGAAGCTTCGGCTGCGCTGGAGAGTGGAGCTCTTCTTTTTCATCGGCTGGCTGCGAGGCTACATGCGTTCCAACCGAACGATGAGTACCGCTTGCTCCCACGGGTGCAGCGTCCACCCGGCCGGAGTGTGACGTTGTCCTCTTCTCGTCGCAACGACGCTCTCGGGATGCTGCCACATGAGCCCCCGATGCTCCTCATCGAGGAGATCCTGGAGCTGCAGCCCGGCGCGCGGGCCAGAGCCCGACGAATGGCTCACGCCGAAGACTGGTACTTTCAGGGCCATTTCCCTCGAAACCCGGTCGTTCCTGCGATCGCGCTCGTGGAGCTCCTGGCGCAGACGGGCGGACTCGCCGCGCACCGGGGGACTGATTCGCGCGTCAGCTTTCGTGTCGCGGCGTTCGGTCCGTTCAAGTTCCCCGGTGCCGCCGTGCCCAATGCCGTGTTGGAAGCCGAAGCGTGGGTGGAACGCCGCATGGGATCCCTCGTCCGAATCGCAGGTGTCGTGACCGCGGACGGAACCCCGGTCGCGGACGGCAGCGTCACCCTGGTCGAGGTCGACGAGGAATCGGGAGTGGGCAGCGACGGGACTCTCTAGACGCATGAGCGACGAGCTCCCCTCCGCGCTCGACGCCGCCGGATCGGACTCCTCGGCCGAGAAACGCCTCTTCAAAGAAGCGGCTCGGCGTTTTTCCCGGGCGGGCGTCGGGCCGTGGGCTTTCGCCCGAGTCAAGCTCCGCATCGATCCCGTGTACCGCGAAATCCTCAGGCAAGGATTGCTTCCACGGTCCGGGCGCATCATCGATCTCGGATGCGGGCAAGCGCTCACGCTTTCCGCGATACGCTCTGCCCAGCACCAATACGAGAAACGAGATTTCCCCAGGGGCTGGCGACCGCCGCCCCACGACGTCGAGTTGTGCGGGTTCGAAATCCGGGAGAGAGAGGTCTCGATCGCACGAAAAGCTCTATCGGGAGAGGCTCGTATCGAAGCCGCGGATCTCCGGAGCGTGCAGCTTCCCTCCTGTAGCGCGGCGGTCATCCTCGACGCTCTTCACTATATGGAGCCTCGAGATCAAGAGGTTCTCCTCGTCAAGGTCGGGCGCGCCGTCGAGATGGGCGGGACGATCGTCCTACGGGAGGCGGACGCGAGCGGCGGTCGGGGTTTCGAAGTAGTCCGCTGGTCCGAAGCGTTGCGCGCAACGCTTCGAGGCGGGTGGCGCCAGCGGTTTCACTATCGGAGCGCCGCCGACTGGGCGCAGCGGATCGCGAGCCTGGGATTCGAGACTCGTATTCAAGAAATGGGCGGGCGAACTCCGTTCAAGAACGTCCTGGTGCACGGCGTTCGCCCTCCGGCGTGAGCGCACCACGCCACCGCTCCCGCGTCGTAGGGGTGGCACTCGACACTTTGATCGACCGCGTCTGGCAAGATACGGCGCTGGACGGAGAAAGGGGTTATGTCTCCGCTCGCGGCTGCGACTTCCAGAACGGATAGAACTGATACCAGAGGTGCGGATACTCTCGAACTCTTGCCGCGAGCCTGTCCGCGATCACCTGGGTCGCGCTCTGCAACGTGGCCTCGCGGTCGCCCCCTCGCGTCGCCCGCACCGGCTCGTCGAAAAGACATCGAAAGCGACCGTCGGGATTCCGGACGATCCACGCGGGAAGCATGGGCGCACCGCTGAGGTAGCTCAACAAAGACGGCGTCTTCAAGAAGTGGGCCTCCCGGCCGCAGAAGTCGACGGCGATGTGATCCCGTCCAAGATGACGATCGAGCAGCATGGCGACGATGCGGTTCTCGGCCAGGCGCCGCCGTATCTGCAACGGAGTATCGATACTCTGCCTTATTTCAATGAGCTCGACGCCCAAAGAAGTCCTCATGTCCGTTCGGATGCGGTTCACGCCCGGGCTCGGCTCCGCCATGGCCACCATCGTCAGCGGATAGCCGAAAAGCTTTCGCAGGATCACGGCGCCGAGCTCCCAGCTGCCGAAATGGGCGGCCACCAGGAGGATGCCTTTCCCCTCGGCCAGCAGGCGATCGAAGATCCCTCGATCGAGATTGGCGATTTTGCCGGCGAGCACGTCGGGCGGCGTCGAGAGGCTCCGGATGAAGTCGATGGTGTCGTAGGCATAGCTGCGATAGGTCAGAGCGGCAAGGGCTCCGAGTTGTCGTTCGTCGAGCTCGGGGAAGACCTGGCGCAGATTGTCGACGAGCGCCGAGGTCACACGCCGCATCGTCTTCGACGCGAGCCACGTTCCAACTTTGCCGATACCGTAGCTGATACCCACCGGCAAGTGGCTCACGCCATGGTACGTGGCGCTGAAAATGACCGCGTTGTTGAGGGCATGCCCCGCCCAACGCACTTTGCGGATCTGGTCGAGCTCACGAGCTCGTTGAGGGGGCGGGGCCGTCATGCTCGACGTCAGGCGCGGCAGAAATAGCGATAGTGCATCGTCAACATGCAGATTCGGAAAACGTCCCGGATGGGCCTCATCTTACTCCTCGCTCCGCCGTATGTGCTCGCCACCGCCACGCGCTCGATCCTGGCGCCTCGCCTGACGAGCTTCACCAGAATCTCGGCCTCGATCTCATAGCGTCGCGCGGTCAAGGTCAAAGATCTCAGGAGTTCGCTTCTGATCAAACGGAACCCGCTCTGGCTGTCGCGGATCGGTGTGGCCGTCAACTTGGACATGACTCGGCTCCCGATGGTGTTGGCATAGTAACGGGATCTCGGCATGCTCTCTTTGTTGAACGCCCTCTCAGCCAGGACGAAGTCTCCCACGCCGTCCCTGGCTCGATCGACGAGCAGCCTAATGTCGGAGGGGTTGTGCTGCAGGTCCGCATCGATGAAGAGCACGTGGGTAAAGTCTTGCCGAAGAACGTAGGACAGCCCGGTGCGAACGGCTACTCCTTTGCCTTGGTTCGCTAGATGGCGAATCACTCGAGCGCCGGCCCGCTGGGCTAGCGCGCCCGTCTGATCCTGGGAGCCGTCGTCGACGACGACGATGTCTTCAAGAAACGGCCGCGCGCCCTTCAGGACGGCGACTATCGTCGACTCTTCGTTGAACGCGGCTACCAATCCGCAGATTCTCAATGTCTTCGCTCTCCGACAAGGGCAGGCAAGACCAGAATCGACGCGAGGGCTGCGAACATAACACTCGTGGCCACCACTACGCCAAGTCTGGCGAGCGGCTCATAGCTGGAAAACGCCAAGGTCCCGAAGCCGATCATCGTCGTAACCGCGGCGAGGGCGATGGCGGCTCCGGTCCACGGCAAGAACTCGCCGAGCGTTCGGCCATCGTGGGATTGCAATCGGTGCAGGATGTGGACTCCGTAGTCGACACCTATCCCGATGGCCATGACGATACCGAAGATACTGAAGAGATCCAGTGCGATCCCGGTGACGGCAAAAAGCCCCGCGCTCCAAAGTATCCCCAGAACGGTAGGAAGAAGACACAACAACGTCAGCCGCACCGAGCGAAAATCACGATAAATCAGCAAGATGACCGCGACCGCACCGATGGCAATGCCTTTGAGAAACTGGGGAAGCAAGCTCGCCCGGAGCTCGCCATTCACCAGCGCCTGCCCGGTCACGAGAAACGACGGGTCGATTTTGGCCACGACACCCGCTAATCTCGAGACATCGGATTCGGTTTCCGGATAGAGGTAGGTCACCGCCAGGTAGCCCTTATCTGCGCGCACCACGAAGCGCGACACGACAGGGCCGAGCCCATGCTCCAGCAACCCATCCAACGTTATCCGCTCCCCGGGGTCGAAGAGCACGGAGAGTCTCTCCTCGAAGGCCCGGAACACACCCGGGCGGAACCCCGCGGCCTTCGCCGCTTCGTCGAAACGCGGTGAAACGTTGTCCGCCGTCAAGGAAGCGCTCTCGATCAACTCGCTCACTGCCGCCTGCTCGCTCGGCGGCGGCAAGAAGGCGAGGGGACTGCTGAAGGATACGGTCTCCCCTCGTACGATGAGCTCGCGCTCGAGGGTTCGATGTTTTTCCAGAACAACGTCGAGCTCACTCCCCCGCGCCAAAACCAGCATCACGTTCTTCTCGAACTGGAATCGCTCCTCGAGCTCGTCCTCGATTGTCGAGCCTGCGGTCGTCGGCTGAATCTTCTCGAGGCTGGCGATGACCTCGAGTCGCGGCAACACCAGCAGCGACGCCATCGTGAGTGCACCCGCGGTCCAAAGAATAGCGGTCGATCGCCGCTCCACCAGCTCGGTCAATCGAGCCAGGCGCGGAGACCTCTCCAGGCCGGTCGACCGGTGGAAAGAGAGGAAGGCAGGGACGAAGAACAGTGTGAGAGCGGCGGATAGAAACATACCTAGCGCGACTAGGCGCCCAAGTTCTTCGAGACTCGGAAAATCGATGAATATCAGGGCGCCGAAGGTTGCCACGGTCGTGATATACGCAAGGAAGACGCTGGACACGGTCTGGCTCAAGCGTCTCGTCGCCACCTCCGGGCTCGCCCCCCGTGCGCGCTCCTCCAGGAACCGCACATAGAGCAGCATGAGCCCGTCGTCCCCAAGCCCAAAGACCATGGCGGCCCCACCGCTTGCCGCCGCCAGCAAGTCGCCCTTTGCCAGCCCAACGAGCACCATCGCCAGGAGGCCCGCCAGACCGAGAGTCGTTGCCGCGCAGAGGAGGATCGAGTAGCTGCGAAAAACGAGGAAGATTACGGCCAGGAGCAGTGCGAGCGAAACGAATGTGTTGAAAGTCATTTCGCTCCGGATGAGACTCTCGGCTTCCAGGGTATCGCGATAAGCACCGGCAACTTCAATCAGAACCGGCGGGAGCACTTCATCGTGCTCTTCGTGGACGACGCTCGTGGCCGCCGACCGAACCCGCTTCTCTACGTCGGCGAGCTCGTCGAGGAGCTCCTTGCAGAACGCTGCGTCGAAGGCCGGCCCGATGGGCTTGGCGATGACCAGTCGCGAGCGGCCATCGGAGCTCACATAGCCGTCCGCCGCGGGATCGAACTGCGAGAACGCCTTATTGCCGGCGAACCGCGATCGAAGATCCAGGACCAGGCCCAGCGGATCCCGCTGGATCAGCTCCCTTACCGATGTTCCCGGGATCGTCAACGCTTCTCGCGAGCGGAGAAGGGCAGCCTCCAGGCTTTCTGGCTGGAATCTCGCGAGTGCGTTTCGGGCGCCCTCTGGTCCCAGCAACAACAGAATCCGGTCGAGTAAGTAGTCCCAGTCTCTTCCGGAGTCGAACAACGCCGCATCCACGTACGCGATTTGGGGAACCGTTCTCAATTCGGCGGTGTACGCCTCGACGAGGTCTTCGTACTCCGAAATGGTATGCCCGGGCGGGGCGTCGAATAAAACGTAGACGAAGTCGAGACTGTCGAAATGATCGACGTAGGTTTGAAAGGCCTGCACCGCCGGCCCGCCCTGCGGTATGAGCTTCAGAATGTCAGATTCGAAGGGAACCCGGGTCAAGGCCGCCGTTCCGCCGATGGCGAGGGCCAAGCCCGAAATCAGTACGGCGGTACGCCTTCTTCGAGCGAAGTCGAGAACGAGCTCGTACCGCTCAGTCACTGGGTCTAACGCGGGGTGGGAACGGCGCGACTGTGAAATCCACGCGGTCGATCGGAAGTTTCCGATGGAAGCTCGACTCGAAACTCCTCGTCCTCGACGGGGACATTGGCAATAAGGTTCGAAAGTTCGATGGTCTTGGTCCCTGCGCCGCCGGGATAAACCAACCGCATCTTCACCATGTAGAGCGTTCGGTCCTCCACCCACAATTCCAGCCGTTCGAGACCCTCTTGGATCTGCTTTCGCTTGGCGATCATCTCGACCCGGCGTGTGCCGGGGAGCTCCGGATCCGAGGCTACGTGAATAATGAAATGCCCCTGGAGCTCTTTCTCCGAAGCCTCGTAGAAGTATTTATCCACGGTTTGCTGAATCTTGGCGATCGGCATGCGTTCCGATTGGGCGCGCTCGGGCCAGACCATGAGTAGCTGGTCACCGTCGATGAGGAGCAGTTTCTCCTCGGGCTTTTCGTAGCGAAGCAAAACACGAATGGGGCGAGCGGCGATCATCTTTCCGCTCTCGATGATGGGCTCGACGAGCAGATCCGACTCCGTCGTCTCGACGAAGTCTGCGCGGAGGGTGACGAGGCTCCTTTCCACTTCCCGCGCCCGCTGGTGAAGCTCGGTGAAGGGGTCTGGCTCCTGCGCGGGGGCGCTCGCCGCAAGAAGCGCGCCGCTAAACGCCGCGAGGGCACCGACGAATCGCACGTTCAGAACGTAGCATACGGCTGAGTTGACGAGCAAGTTGCTCTGTACGATAGACTTCCGTGGTGGAACGCGTCGCCATAACGGGGCTGGGGCTCCTCTCGACTCTGGGTCGAGACCCGAAGAGCTTCATCGACGCATTGCTCGCCGGGACCCGGGGAATCTCGGAAATCACCGCCTTCGATACGAGAGCCTGCCGCTCCCATCGAGCGGGCAAGCTCAGGGATTTTGATCCCGCCGAGTACATCGATCCCAACAAGCTTCGCAAGATCGACGAGGTAGGATGTCTCGCGGTCTCATCGGGGAAACTCGCCCTCGCCGATGCGGGCGTCGAGACGAACGGAGCCGCCGCGAGCGAGGTCGGCGTCGTGCTCGGCACGTATACCGCCGGCCTCCACAGCACCGTCGATTTCCTGAGCGGGCTGGTTCGACGCGGTCCAGCCGACGTGTCACCGCTGCTCTTCAGCAATACGGTGGGTAACGCGCCCGCGAGTCTCTGCGCTCTCGAGTTCGGTCTCAAGGGCGGAAACGTCACCGTGACGAACAAGGAAGCGTCTTCGCTGGCGGCAGTCGCCTATTCCGTAAACTTATTGCGTCATCGGCGCGCGTCAGCGTTGATTACGGGCGGGGTCGACGACATCGAAGCGAACTTCTTCCGCATCCACGACCGATTCAATGTGATGTCACCGGTGGATGGGGGGGAAGAGGCGGCTCGGCCGTTCGATCGGCTTCGGAATGGTTTCGTTCTTGGCGAAGGCGCGTTTGCTCTGTTTGCGGAGCCATGGCTGCGGGCGACGAACCGCGGCGCGCGGATCTACGCCGAGATCCTGGGCGTCGGAGGCACGTCGTCTCCCGCAGGAATCAACCGCTGGCCGGACGAGCCGACGCACCTCTCTCGCGCGATGCACCTCGCGCTATCCGACGCCGGCTGTACGGCCGAGGACGTCGCCGCGGTGTTTGCCTCCGCAAACGGCACGGTCGTTCTGGATCGAGCCGAAGCGGAGGCCATTCGCGAAGTCTTTGGCGAGCGCGGCGTACCGGTTGTTTCCATCAAAGGTGCGCTCGGCGAATCGGGTGTCTCTGGCGCCGCGTCGATAACCGCCGCCATCCTCAGCCTCGGGCAGAATCGAATTCCGCCAACCGCGGGACTCCGGGAGGTGGCGCCGGATTGTCCCGTGGACGTGAGGAGCGAGTCTCGTTGCACATCGGGACGAGTGGCACTCGTCAACAGCTTCGCGAGCGGTGGAGCGAACTATTCCGTCGTCCTACGTGTCGAGCCATCGCCATAGAGAGCGAACTTTCGTTGATGAGGCCCGAACACGGCTTGCTCGTATCTTGAGAGCAGGTTACAGTCCAACCACTGCCGATTCTGAAGTTTTGCGCCTTCGGCAGGCCTCTTCTGTCGTGGAATCGGAGGTGAACGATGGTGTTTTGCAGAGTAGCAATCATCGTGTTGGGCGTCGCCGGGATCTGGGGTTGTACGGTTTCCAAACTCACGCCGGTCTCTTTTCCGGCAATGTATCAGCCGGAAGGCAGCGGCGCCGACGTTGCATCGGTTCCGGCCTGTGCCGTCTTCCGCAGCCTCTCTTTGAGCGATGAACGGACGGACAAGCGCACCGCGGGGACCCGCTCGCTCCAGGAAAAGCCCGGCCGCAGCGATATCTTCATCGAAGGTGACGTCGAGAGCTGGTTCGAGGCCGGAGTGAAACAGGCATTGGTCCAGACGCAGTTCCCACAAGACCCCGTCGGCAAGCTCGACCTGGTCATGGAGCTCGAGAGCCTCCGCATCGCGGAGATCGCCTATCGGAACTCGACGTTCGAGGGGAAAGTCGTCTTGGAGGTCGGGGTCAAGGAGCCGGGCAGCGAGAGCTTCGCGTGGAGCGAACGCTTCGAAGGCGCGGCTCAGAACTACGGCCGACCGGGAAAAGAAGAAAACTATCAGGAGACAGTCAACCACGCTCTCGACCGCGCGATCGCCAGTGCGCTGAACAGCGAGAGCCTCCGAGCTCGGCTTTGCGGAGGCTCTTCCTGAGCGGAGATCGTCA
>Ga0214473_10004361_pt1 | contig 17029 bp, 13 predicted proteins | sample RVTome_7_FD_203509 | JGI IMG/M metagenome (GOLD analysis project Ga0214473, IMG submission 203509) | Soil microbial communities from uranium-contaminated site in the Upper Colorado River Basin, Wyoming, United States - RVT98D197 | ecosystem: Environmental > Terrestrial > Soil > Contaminated >... | reverse complement strand
TGCATCGTGTTTCTCTCGATCTGTGCCAAATATATCGGCCAGGAGCTTCTGAATTCTGTTGCCATCGTCGAGGTCCGCCCGGTTCAGGATCTCCTGAAGCTCGCCCGTGTCGAACCAGAGGCCGTCATTACGAGGGCATTTATCAACCATTAGAGGCGGATCGGACCGCCCGACGACGACTTTTGCCATCTTCTTATCACAGATGGGGCACTTGCGGGGCTGCTCGGTCGCGGAACCGCTCTGCTGAAAGGAGCTGAGAAGGCGTTTGGCCTGCGCTGGATCGTCCAACAGCACATCGAGCTCGCCGGAATCGAGCCAGATACCGCCGCAGCTCGTGCAGTGGTCGATTTCCACGTCGGCCAGCTCCAGTGTAATCATGGCGTTGCGGCACGTTGGGCAATCCATGCATGCCTCCCAAGTCCTGTTTGCGTTTTCGGACCTGCAATTCAACGAATCCGGGACCATCTGCATGACGCTGTCATAGCGGCAGATCGGCCCTATCCTTCTCCATACAGACGCCTGTTCGCACAGAATATTCGATTCCATTCCGAAATCACACGAAAACAGGAGGAATCGACTCTTGCACTTGTCATCTCACCAGGGTACACGATTACCCCGGCGGGCGCCATCGTATCGGCAGGGAGAGCCGGGGTCAAGCAGAGTATCGCGAGGACTCCACTCCGCAGGCGGATATTTGCTCTTGACGTACTGCTGCACGGGGATTTAAGATAACCAACCTTGTGCACAGCGGTGGCGAGAGCCACCCGGCACAGGCAGGATGTGGCCATGATTGTGGATTGTCATACGCATGTGCGTTCGTTAAGCGAGGTGAACACCTCGGAGCATTTGGCGGCAGTAGAAACCGTCGATGCCTGCATCGTCCTTGCCAGCCCGGATGATTCCCATGAGACGGTGAACAGGGAGCTGTCCGAGTACATGGATCGGAACAAGGCTAGGATGGTGGGCTTTGCCGTGGTTGATCCGACACAGGATCGGATTGATGAAAAGAGCCTCCAGTCGCAGGTGGAGAAGCTCAGCCTGCGAGGATTCGTTCTATACTGTTCGTTATGCGGCTTTCACCCGGTGCACAGCCGAGCGATGCGGTTCTATGCCGCGGTGCAGGAGATGGGCCTGCCAATCTTCTTCCACAACAGCAGCCATACTCTGAGGGCCGGCGCCATCCTGGAGTACGCACAGCCTTATCTGCTGGACGAAGTGGCGAGGGCCTTTCCTGAGTTGAAGATGGTGATCGGTAATATGGGCGTGCCGTTCATCGAGCAGACCTTGTCGATGGTGTCCAAGCACGCGCACGTTTTCGCCGACCTGACGATCCGGCCGGGCAAGGTCTGGCAAACCTACAATATCGTCGTGGCGGCGTACGAGCGGGACGTCATGGACAAACTGCTGTTCGGCAGCGGTTTCCCCCTGGGAAACGCGGGAGAATGCATCGAGACGCTCCTCGGGTTCAACATGCTTCTGGCTGATACGCAGTTGCCGACTGTCCCGCGAGCCAGCATCCGCAACGTGATCGAGCGGGACTCGCTCGAATTGCTGGGCATCACGCGAGCCGCCGGCGAGTGATCCCGGCGATCCACTCGAACCTGGGCCCGAAGAGATCGGGACAGACAAGGAAACGGGCAGACAGACCCTTGCCGGTCGCACTTCCACGGGCCGATCATGCGCGTCAACGCCGAATTCACTTGGGTTTGAAGCCCTTGACCTTGCCGCTGGTGTACTTGCTGCAGGCCTTCTCCAGATTGACATCCGTGATGTTGGCAAGCGTGCACAGCCAGGCGAATACGTCCGCGAATTCCTCTTGCGTATTGGCCTTGTCCTTGGAAGCCAGGGCCGTAGCGAGTTCCCCGACCTCCTCGATGAACCACAGGAACGTGCGGGGCACGCCCCGTTCCTTGTCCCGCTTCTTGTACTTGCGGGCGATCAACCTCTGAAATTCGCTGATCTGCATGGCGCGCACACCCCAACCTCTCGCGAGGAATCTCGCGCGAAATCCGGTACTGCAAGGGCAGGGACCCCGTGACAGGCGGCGCAGGGCCTTATTTGCCGGTCAACAGGCTCGACAGCTTCGTCTTTTCGAAGACGCCTTTGGCCTGGGCAATGGCCTTATTGTAGGTCTGCTCCGCCCTCTGGCCGTACTTGTCGCCACGGGCGTTCGCGAGGCTCAACTCGCCGGTCAGCGGGCCGTCCACCGCCTCGATAATCTCGAGCATCGTGATCTTGTTTGTAGGCTTGGCCAGGGAGAAGCCGCCGCGGGGGCCTCGCTTGCTGCGAAGCACATTGGCCCGGACCAACTGCTGCAGGATCTTGAGCAGGTACTCAAGAGGAATGTCATACTGCTTGGAGATGTTCTGTGACAGAACGACACCGTCGCCCTGGTTCTTGGCAATGTAGCCGACCGCCAAGAGAGCATATCCGGTTGACCTGCTGACTCTCATCTGATTCTCCTTCCAAACAACCAGGAATTCATACAATCCGTATGGCAGTCATGGGAGCCACGTGCGATTGCACCGTGCGGCCCTCATGTGACACACACCCCGAACACCGGCGACCGGATACCGTCATCTCCGGTGTTCCAATTAGGTATTAGTATCTACTGTTTATTCAAATAGCAAGAGTTTTTTTCGAAATGGAGGAAATTTGCTGCTTTCATGGCGCGATTTTTCGAAATCGCGGGCCGAGAGTGGGCAAAAGAGGCAATATCCTGTCAAAGGACTTGACAGTAGCAGGGCTGCCGCATAGGATTCGGCGATCCTTTTTTTTGAGTCTTAGGAGACGGATATGGCTGTAAGTCAGCCGCGAATTAGTGTGCATTACGTGGATGACGCGACCGTAGTGGCCTTTACCGACGAAAAAATCCTCGAAGAGACGGACGTACGCGCACTGCGAACGTCGATCGAGGCAGTGATTGAGCAGGCAAGCCGCATCCACCTGGTGCTGGATTTCCGCCATGTCAGGTTCCTGTCTTCCGCCGTGCTCGGACTGTTAATCAGAATCAGCAAAAGGATTTATGAGCAAGGGGGCGAGTTGCGGCTGTGCAACATTCACCCCGGCATCTATGAGGTGTTCAAGATCACTCGGCTGACGAGTGTGTTCGAGATCCATGAGGATGTGGACAATGCGATTCGCAGTTTCCCCGAGCGCCGGCAGCAGTGAAGTCCCAGCCGGCAGCTCGTGGGCAGCGTCGCTAAGCCTCCGTCGTGCGGGCCGAACCGACTTATATACGTGCGGGCTCAGTCCGGAGGACGTAGAAGGGCAGGTATCAGGGTATGGCGTCTGAGACGCCCATCCGTTCTTCCATCATTATAGAAAGCAAGCCGTCCGGCCTCATGGAGCCATGCGAACGACTTCTGTCGATCCTGGAGGAGAGGGGCTATACGCAGGACGATATGTTCGCCGTGCATCTGGCTCTGGAAGAGGCCTTCCTCAATGCTGTCAAACACGGCAATAAGATGGACCCGGCCAAGAAAGTGGTTCTGGAATACCTGGTCGATGAGGAGAAGGTGGAGATCCGGATGATGGATGAGGGCCGGGGGTTCGATCCTCGCAGTATACCCGATCCCCGGACGGGAGAGAACCTGTACCGGCCTGAAGGCCGCGGCCTGCTGCTCATGAATGCGTATATGGACATGGTCGAGTACAATGAGCAAGGCAACGGGCTGCGCATGGTCCGCTACAAGAAGAGATCCTTGCCGGGCCGGTCCCATGCGGCAAAGACCTGATTGCAGACGATCTTGAGGCCGTTCCCGGGCGCCCAGCCGGGTTTTTGCGTTGCATCAAGGTTGCTGTACGCTATGATAACGCCACGAGCGCACTTCGCATGGCTTTGCGTGTGCGGTGCCGCAATCAATCTGTTGGATCGAGGTATTGAGTGAAGTTTCAGGTCTTCAGAGATGGTGAACTCGTTGAGAAGTTCAGGCCCTGCGGCGCCTATCTATTCGGGACGGATGGGATCAGCATCCGCCGGGCGAAAATCGCCGCCACCAACGGGACCATCGAGTGCGTCAGGCCAAACGTAGAGACCGCGGGCCTGGCCTTGCTGTGGCCGATCAGCGGTTTTGGCCGAATTCTGCTGCCTACCACGTGTCTGCCCGAGCGGGAACGCCCCTATAACCTCAACGTCGAGATCACCCGCGCCAAGCTTATGCAGATTACCAACCGGCGGGAAGACTGGTCGTTTTTCGACAGCATCGAGGGGATGGAGGACATTTCGCAGAGGTCCCAGGATCTGTTTATCGAAGCGATCCAGAACATTGGCAATGGCGCAAAGGCGTCTCGGCTGGCCGACGAGGCCCTGAAGAGGGCGATGGTGTACTCCGAGAAGCTGGCCGTCCGGCACGGCAAGCTGCTTTTTGACAAGCGGCGCAAGAGTCACGGGTTCGGCCGCGGCTGTCTCGGTTGTTGGGTCGATCCACGTCTGATCACCAAGCCTCAGTACTCTGACAGACTCACTGACTTCTTCTCCTCCGTGACCGTACCGGTCAACTGGGCGCAGGTCGAAGCGAGAAAGGGACACCTGGATTTTTCCGCCATGGATCAGTGTATTTCTCTGCTGACTGGGAAAAAGGTGGTGATCGGCGCCGGGCCATTGCTTCGTTTCACGGAAGATCACCTGCCCCAATGGCTCCTGCAGGCCGGCGTGGGCTTCGAGAAAATCCGGGAGCTGGCGTACCAGTTCGTTTCCAAGGTGGTGGCTCGCTATGCCAACGTGGTCCATCGCTGGTACGTGATCAGCGGCCTGAACGCATACAATCAATTCAATTTCAATTTCGAGCAGATTCTCGAGATGACGCGTGCGGCCAGCATGGGGGTGAAGGCGGCAGGCAGCCGGGCCGTCAAGATCATCGAGGTCAGCTATCCGTGGGGCGAGTATTACGCCACGACGCCCAACAGTATTCCGCCGTTCGTCTACATGGACATGGTAGTCCAGAGCGGGACCAATTTCGACGCATTCGGGCTGCAGATGCGCTTCGGCAAGGATGAGGTGGGCATGCATCTGCGCGATATGATGCAGATATCATCAATCCTCGATTGCTTCGCCGTGGTGGCCAAGCCGCTGTATATCACCGACGTCGAGATCCCCAGCAAGAACGGCGGTGGCCCATTTGAGAGCCAGGTGGCCGGCGTGTGGCACCAGAAATGGGATGAGACCCGGCAAAGTCAGTGGCTCAATCGCTTCTACAAGATTGCTTTGAGCAAGCCGTTTGTCGAAGCCGTCAACTACGGCAACCTCGCGGACGGCCCGGACAACACCATTGCGTACAGCGGTCTGCTGACTGAGCAATTTGAGGCAAAAGAGTCGTTCAAGACGCTCAAGAGACTGTACGTGTCCATGTTCAAGCGGTAGGAGCGGACGCGATACAGGGAGGTGTCCGATGACGACCGGCGTTTCCACCGGCAGAGACAAGTGGTCCGGCGGCGTGATCGAATCGGTTGGGTTCGTTTGCCTTACATGCCTTTGTGTAGCGACAGGCATCACTCTTGCCGTAAGTGCGGTAGGTCCATCCACGCGCCATCCTCTTTTGGACATCGATGACACGATCAATCCGAACGACGCATCGCCCGCAAGCCTGGCCAGGTTGCCGAGAATCGGCCCAGCGCGGGCTCGGGAGATTGTCTCCTACCGCAGTCAATTCAGCCAGAGGGCCGGCCAAGGGCCCGTCTTCAGTCGCGCCGAAGATCTGCGAGGGGTTACGGGCATAGGTCCTGCCACGGTCGAGGCCGTTCGCCCGTGGTTGTCCTTCGATTCGCACGCGCCGGGTGAGCAGGGCGTTGCCGACCGGCAGCCTTGAACGCTGACACGCTACCTGCGATTCCGTGACTATCCAGGGCACGGGGCGGGAAAGCATATCCGGCTTACCGGGTTTTCCTGAAACTGAGGCGTTGGAATTGCGTCTATAGTGATGGGTGCCGGCCGTACCTGTGGTGCTGGAAGTCCCGGTTTTCCGCCGATGAATGGGCGGGACATTTGCCCGGAGCAGAGGTTGACCTGATAGCACAGTTTATGCTACAATGATATTTTTGGTTCTGCCCGGAGCTTCTGCGCGGAGTGAAGCATGGGTGAACTTGTCTGTTTGTAAGGGAGGACAAAGGTGAATGTGTTTCCGGACAGCATCCGCGTGCTCACGCTGGTGGTCTGTATCGGCAGCTCCGTGCAGGCGGCTCTCCCCTCTCGGGACCCTGCCGGCGGTAGCGATTCTGCCGATTACAGCGTCCTGGCAGCCGATCCGGAGACAGAGGATGTCCCTATTGTCATCAACGAATTCCTGGCGTCAAACTCGGGCGACAAGTACCTGGACCCGCAGGGCGAGCCGGACGACTGGCTTGAACTGTACAATTGGGGGGACGCACCGTTCGATATCGGTGGGATGTACCTGACGGATGATCTGCTCCAGCCCGCAAAATGGCAGATTCCGACCGGCAACGCCAACCAGACGACCATCTCGCCCCATGGCTACCTGGTGATTTGGGCTGACAGGGGTGTGACGGACCCTGGCTTGCACGCGAACTTCTCGCTCAATGCCGGCGGCGAGGACCTGGCGTTGTTCGACAAGGATGGCGTTACCCTGGTCGATAGCATCACATTTGACCAGCAGACGTCCAATGTCTCCTACGGCCGATTCCCGGATGGGAACGATTCATGGTGGTTGATGACATTCCCCACTCCCGGCGGCCCCAATATCCGAATGCACGAGGGAATTACCCAGGAGCCGAAGTTCAACTTCGACCATGGCTTTCACGATCGGGAGTTCTTCGTAGCCATCACCTGTGAGACGGAAGGAGCGACGATCTACTACACGACGGACGGCAGTGCGCCGTACGTTGTCGATGCCGCCCGTCCGAGTGGCGTGGCTGCCATGTACAACGGGCCGGTGCAAATCGGCAAAACCACCTGCCTGCGTGCGGTCGGGGTCAAGCCGGGTTGGCAACCCTCGCCGATAGAGACTCGCACCTATATCTTCGTTGCCGATGTGATCAAGCAGTCTCCGACGGGAGCCTCCCCGGGACGCGGATGGCCCACCGGCAGCGTCAATGGGCAAACGATCGATTACGGCATGGACCCGGACGTCGTGAGCGATCTGCGCTACAAAGACCTGCTGGACGACGCGCTGCTTTCCATCCCTGCCATTTCCCTCGTGACGGACCTGAGCAATCTCTTCGACTCGCAAAGAGGGATCTATGTGAATGCGAAGAACACCGGACAGGACTGGGAGCGGCCGGTTTCCGTCGAGATGATTTATCCCGATGAGACGGAGGGGTTCCAGGTTGACGCCGGACTGCGCATTCGCGGCGGATACAGCCGCAACGACCCGAATCCCAAGCATGCGTTTCGTCTGTTCTTTCGAAACGAGTACGGCACGCCGAAGCTCAAATATCCGCTCTTCGGCAACGAGGGGGTGGACGAGTTCGAGAACATTGATCTGCGGACGAGTCAGAACTACTCCTGGGCCTACGACGGCTCCGAGAAGCATACGTTCCTCCGTGACATCTTCTCTCGTGACACGCAAAGGGACCTGGGCCGGCCCTATACGCGAAGCCGCTACTATCATCTTTATCTCAACGGCCAGTACTGGGGCCTCTTCCAGACGGAGGAGCGGCCGGAAGCCTCCTACGCCGAATCCTACTTTGGGGGTGACAAAGAGGATTACGATGTCGTAAAGACCGTAGGCGGCAACCCCAGCTACACCATCGAGGCGACGGACGGCGACCTGGATGCCTATCGCCTGCTCTGGCAGGCCGCCGTTGCCGGGTTCAGCACCGATGAGCCGTACTATCGAATCCAGGGTCTGAATCCGGATGGGACGCCCAACCCCGAGTACCCCAGGCTGCTCGATGCGGATAGCCTGATCGATTATATGCTGTGCACCTTCTACGCGGGAGATTTTGACGGTCCCATATCCAATTTCCTCGGGAACAACCGCCCGAACAACTACTATTGTATATACAGCCGCGTGAATCCGGATGGGTTCAAGTGGTTCAGGCATGACGCCGAGCACACCTTGACCGACGCTCACGGCGTGTGGGGCCTGGATCGGACGGGGCCCTTCACGAATCCGGACCTGGCGCGCTTCGAGTACTTCACGCCCCAGTGGTTGCAGCAGAAGCTGCTCGAACATCCGGAGTTCCGCATGCGCTTTGCAGATCGCGCGCACAAGCATTTCTTCAACAACGGGGTCCTGACCTACGCGAGATCGAGACAGCGCATGCTCGACCGGGCCGGCCAGATCGAGACGGCCATCATCGCCGAATCCGCTCGCTGGGGCGACGCGAAGCGTCCGGCGGTCCCGTTTACCAAGGCGGACTGGGAGAACGAGGTCGATCGCATCATCGACGACTACGGCGACTTCGGTCTATCGAACCGGACGTTGGTGGTCCTGAATCAGTTGAAGGCCCATGGGTGGTATCCCGACGTGTCGGCCCCGAGTTTCAACCGGCACGGCGGGCATGTCCCCGTCGGCTTCGAGCTGAGAATGCAGACGTCGCACGACGTCTACTACACTCTGGATGGCACGGACCCGCGACTGCCGGAGAAGGCGGGCAGCGCCGCCGGGGGCCAGATCCTTGTGGCTGAGAACGCGGCCAAACGCGTCCTCGTTCCGACCGGCGAGGTCGCGGAGGGATGGAAGGGGGGTGAGGCTTTTGACGATTCGACCTGGATGAGCGTGGCGGGAAGTCCCGGCGGGGTCGGTTACGAGCGCAGCCTCGGATATGAGTCGCTGATCAGCCTCGACCTGAATCGGCAGATGTATGGAGCCGCGACAGGCTGCTACATACGAATCCCCTTTGATGTGACTGCCGACCCGAGCACGTACAAATCCCTGGCTCTTAAGGTCCGGTACGATGACGGCTTCGTCGCCTACCTCAATGGCGTCGAAGTCCAAAGGACCTCGTTCACCGGGACGCCGGCATGGAATTCCGCCGCTCAGGCCAACCATGAGGGCGATGCCGCCGAGGTTTTCCCGATCGACGAGCGCATCAGCTTGTTGCAGCAGGGGCAGAACATCCTCGCCATTCACGGCTTGAATTCTTCGCCGACAAGCTCCGATTTCATCATCCAGATCTCGCTGGAGTCGGGGCAAGGGACATCCGCCGAGAGCGGCGGGATTTCGCCAACTGCTATCAAGTACACGGGTCCCGTGACACTGGATAAGAGCGTGCAGGTCAAGGCCCGGACACTGAGCGGCAGCACCTGGAGCGCGTTGAACGAGGCGGTCTTCGCTGTCGGGCCGGTCGCAGAGAACCTGCGGATCAGCGAGATCATGTATCACCCGGCCGAGATGGGTGACCCGAATGATCCCAATACCGAGTTCATCGAACTGACGAATATCGGCGCCGAGAGTATCAATCTGAACCTGGTGAAATTCGCCAACGGTGTCGATTTCACCTTCCCGGACTTCGGATTGGCTCCCAGCCGTTACTGCCTGGCGGTCAGGAATACGACGGCGTTCCAGGCCAAGTACGGCTCTGGCTTGCCGGTTGTGGGCCAGTATGTGGGCAGCCTGGACAATGCGGGCGAGCGGATCGAACTGCTTGATCCCGCGGGCACAGATATTCATGATTTTCGCCTCGAAGACAACTGGTTCGACATCACCGACGGGCTGGGCTTCTCGCTTACGGTGAAAGACCCCGGAGCAGCAGACCCGAATGCGTACAATGAGAAGGCCGTCTGGCGGCCCAGCGCCAAGGCGGGCGGCTCACCCGGCGCCGACGATAGCGGCCAGATACCTCCTCTGGGGGCCGTGGTCATCAATGAGCTTCTGGCCAACTCCCAGGGCAGCGGACCTGACTGGATCGAGTTGCACAACACGACCGATCAGCCGATCGACATCGGAGGCTGGTTCCTCAGCGACGATGCGAACAATCTGACCAAGTATGAGGCGGCCGCGGGGGTGAGCATCGCTGCCGGTGAATACGTGGTGTTCTATGAGAACCGCCATTTCAACAGCCAGGCCGATCCGGGCAACCATGGGTCCTTTGCGTTCAGTGCCGATGGAGAAACGGTCTATCTGCATTCCGGCTCGGCAGGCGTGCTGACCGGCTATAGCGAGCAGGAGAAGTTCGATGCCTCCGAGGCGGGAGTTTCCCTGGGCCGCTATCAAAAGAGCACAGGCACATACAACTTCGTGGCCTTGAGCAAGGCCACGCCTGGTGCGGCTAATGCTGCTCCACAGATCGGGCCCATTGTGATCAATGAGATTATGTACCATCCGGATACTCCCGCCGATGCCGAGTACGTGGAACTGCTCAATATCAGCGATGAATCCGTGACGCTCTACGATGCGGTGAGAGAAGCTCCCTGGCGATTCACGGATGATCCGGAGAAATCATCGGTTGAGTTCCTGCTGCCTGAGAACCCGCCTGTGACGCTCGCCGCGGGCGAGTACCTGCTGCTGGTGAAAGACACCGGCCTGTTCAGCTCGAAGTACACAACCCCCGCGGGCGTGCAGATTTTTGCCTGGGGCGCCGGCAAGCTGATCAACGGGCCGGCAAGGATTCAGCTCAGCAGACCCGGCAACGTGGACGCGGATGGAATGCGTCACTGGATTCGCGTGGATCGGGTCGTGTACAGCGACGGATTGCACGGACAGGATTTTCCTGAGGGCACTGACCCGTGGCCCACGGATGCCAATGGCCTGGGCATGTCCCTGAACCGGACGGATTCTGCCGCGTATGGCAACGATCCAGCCAACTGGCATTCAGCGGTCCCTTCTCCGGGGGCCGCCAATGAGCAGGATCCTCTCAGGCATGTGGAGCCGTAGATGCATCGAGGGCACGATTTACCGGACGTGGTCATGCGTTGTGCGGCGGCATGGGAAACAGGGCGACAGGCTCTTGACTGTGAGTGGGTCCTTGTGTTAAAATAGATAAGAAGCTCAAACTGGAATTGACCACATCCAGTGCGAGGTCAGGGAATGATGACGTGTAACTGCTTGGGAGGGCGTCACTTGCATTTGCGGGGTCAAGGCCGGACCATGAAGGAGTGTCACGGATTTGGAGCCACGAAATCCGGCCTCGCCAGTTGACGTGACAAAGAAGGCCGGCATGATAATGAGCGATTCAGAACAACGGGCCTCTTTGGGCGACCCGGGGCAGAAGGACAAGCCGAAACTCCAGTCGGAGCGGCAGCCGAAGAAGATGGTTGATCGGATGCTCGCGTGCCGATTCGAGATGAAGTATCTTGTCACGGAGATCCAGGCGGCAGCCATTGAAATGTATATTCGGCCGTTTCTTGAGCCGGACCGCTACTCCAAGCTGCAACGGGGAGGACATTACCCTATCGTCAGCCTGTATCTGGATTCCCCGGACCTGCGATTGTGCCGGGAGACCATGACAGGGGTGAAGAACCGGTTCAAGTTGCGGATTCGCAGCTACACGGATGAGCCTGAGTATCCGCGTTTCTTCGAGATCAAACGGCGGATCAATCGCGTTATTATGAAGAGCCGGGCGCGCGTGATGGATCACGATGTGCCGATCCTGCTCGGGGGCAGATCGTTGCCCCCGCAAGGCTTTACGACGGATGAGGCCGCGCTGAATCAGTTTCAGCTTTACCTGGCTAGCATCCGCGCCGGCCCGATGATTCTGGTCCGGTATAAGAGGCAGGCCTGGGAGAGCACTTCCCAGAACCGGGTGAGAGTGACGTTTGACCGGGAGCTCTGTTATAAGGTCAGCCATGAGCCCTATGTACGGTTTGGAGGTTCCGGCTGGCAACGCAGTGACATTACGATGGGCAACGCGATCCTGGAAATCAAGTTCACGGGAACGTATCCCCTCTGGCTCAGCCGCATGGTGGAGGACTTCAACCTGGAGTTGAACTCAATCTCGAAGTATGCTACGTCCGTCGAGCAGGCGTGTCGGTTTGGTTTCTGTGCCCCGGCCTTGAGGAGTCCGTGGAATGGATAGATGGTGGCAAATCATCGAAGACACACCCATGAACGGGGGAGCCTTCACCCCGCAGACCGTGCTTCTATCGCTTTTGCTGGCATTCGTGCTGGGTCAGGTCATTGCCTGGGTTTACTACATCACGCACAGCGGATTGTCTTACTCCCGCTCCTACGTGCAGTCGCTGATCCTGATTACGGTGATTGTCTCGATGGTGATGTCGGTGATCGGCAACAACATCATTACAGCCGTCGGGCTGATGGGCGCGCTGGCCATCGTTCGCTTCCGGAACGTCATCAAGGACACGCGTGACATCGCCTTCATTTTCTGCTCGCTGGTGGTGGGCATGGCTGCCGGCTCGCACCGGTACCTGACGGCAATCCTGGGAACGCTGATCCTGTGCCTGATTGCCGTTTACCTGCATTTCACGGATTTCGGCTCGCATGAGCCGCACAATGGATTCCTGCGCTTCGGCCTGCGGGGCCCGCTCGGTCCGGAGCATCCGGTGTCCCATATCCTGCATCGATTCTGTGGGAGCTTCTCCCTGATCTCGGTGCAGGACAGTGGTTTCGGCGGGCCCGCCGAGTATGCCTATCAGATCATGATACGCAACATCGGGAAAAACGAGGAGTTCGTCGCCGAGTTGGAGAAGGTCGAAGGGATTGAAAACATCAACCTGACGATGCAGGAGAGGCTACTCGAAGTATAGGCCGCACGATGAAAAGGAAAGCCGCACCAAGCAACCCTGAGCAGAAGCGCTTCTACCTGCGTCACGCAGTGCCGGTGATGGTCTGGCTGGTGGCCGTCACGGGCGTCGTCGGGCTCTTTCGCCAGCGTGCCCAGCGCTTTGAGATCGTGGGCATCGCGCGCGGAGAAGTGCGCCAGGTGGCGGCGAGCAGCACCGGGCGCATCAAAGACATTTCTGTCAAATTATACGAGCCCGTAATGGCCGGGCAGACCCTGGCGGTCGTGGATACGATCCTCGACAATGAGCAGACGCTGGAGGCGGAGCTCCGAGGGGAGTTGGCCGGCATCATGGCGGAGATCGAACATCTGGCGGCCCAACTGATCCCAACACAGGAGGTGATGCAAGCGGAGACACACAACCTGGAAATCAGCCGGACGGGAGACCTGAACCGGCTCGCCATGGATGTGGACAATTACCGCGTGCGAGTCATGCAACTGCGGGGGTCCATTGCCGCTGATGAGATGACTCTGGAGGATCGGGAGGCGGAGCGGAAGATTTGCGAAAAACTCGTCGCGGAAGACGTGATTGCGCCCTACGAGCTCGACAAAGCAAAGGCCCAGTGCGGCAGCCTGACCAAGAAGATCGAAGAGGACTCGCGACTGCTGGCCGAGGCGAAGGCGGACATGGCCAAGGCCGACGAGCGGCTGGAGCAGCTCTCGCGGCGAGAGGTTGCAAAGCCCTCGGTCGACCAGGCGCTCGAAGTCATCCGCAAAGAGATACGAGTGCAAGAGGAATTGATGGAGGGGCTTCTCGAGCGGCTCAAGGCGCTGAAATCCCGTGAAGCCGTCGAGCTCAAATCACCCATCGAAGGTCGCATTATCCCGATTCCTGTGCAGGAAAATGATGCACCGTACCAGAGGCCGGGCGAACAGGTGATGCGACGTGTCGGCGAGGTCGTGAGGGCCGGGGACCCGATTCTCGCGGTCGCACTGGAGGAGCCGACCGAAATTGTAGCGTACGTGAGCGAGCAGCAGTTGAGCATGCTCAAGGAGGACATGCCTGTGGAGTTGATCAAGATCCGAACGCCGGCGCAGATCGCACCGTCGCAGATTGCGAAGATCAGCCCGACGATGGAACTGATGCCGCAGCGCCTGTGGCGCAATCCGAGCGTCGCCCAGTGGGGACGACCCGTGCTGATCAACATTCCGCCGGGATTGTCGCTTGTCCCCGGTGAGGTCGTGGGAATCCGAGGATTGTAGTGGCGAGTTTTCGCCGCATCTGTAGGTGTTGAACGCCGAGGCACTTGAGAATGATGGACACATCACATTACCGAAGATGGCTGTGTCTGGTATGTCTCGGCGGCCTGGACATCCTGGCAGGGTGTGGTCCGAAGAACTACAAGCAGGACGCCGACAAGAAGGTCTACGACATCATCGACAGGAAGTGGGCCCCGGAGTTCGGCGCGAAGGCAAACTACAGGATCAGCGACGTTGAGCCCTCGCCCTATGACATTCAGGTGGATCGAAGCATACCTGTATCGGGCGTCCTGACGCTGCAGGAGGCGGTGGCCGTCGCGACCGCCCATAATCGGGAGTACCAGCTTCAGAAGGAGCTTCTCTATACGGCGGCTCTCGACCAGCGCCTGGTGCGCCACGGGTACGAGTGGCAGTTGTTCGGCGGCGGCAGCGCGATCTACTCGAACGATGGAACGGACGAAACGGTGTCAGTCGAGGCGAACGTCGGTTTCAATCGCCTGCTCGCAAATGGCGCCCTGGTCAGCACGCGCGTTGGGGCCAGGTGGTTGGATGCGCTTCTCGGCTTTCGTGAGAGCGGCCTTTCCTCCGTATTGGGCGCGGCGGTGACGATACCGCTGCTTCGCGGCAGCGACCCGAAAGTGGTGCTGGAGCCTCTGACGCAGGCTGAGCGCAACACACTGTACCAGATCAGGACTTTCAATCGGTTCCGCAAGACGTTCGTGGTCTCGGTGATCACGCAGTACTATGAAGTCCTGGAGTTGTACGAGGTCGCGCGGAATACGGAAGATTATCGTAAGTCGCTCGAGAAGCTCTGCGGCCAGGTGGAGCGTCTTGTCGGCGCTGGAAGACTGCCGGCGGAAGAATTGGACCGGGTCCGCCAGGAAATCCTTCGGGCTCGCGATGCCTACATTCTGGCGGCCAGGGAATATGATCGTTTCCTGGACCTGTACAAGATCACTCTTGGTGTGCCGCCGACCTCGGAGTTCACACTGGATGTCAGCGTGCTGGAGGCGCTTCAGGCCCGTGGCCTGCCGCGCCCGGATTTCGCCCTTGACGAGGCGGTTGAGGCGGCCCTGTGTCGGCGACTGGATGTGGTCAACAGCGCTGATATGGTGCTCGATGCGCAACGCGCCGTTTATGTGGCCAAAGATGCCCTGGGGCCGGGACTTGCGGTTGTGGGCACTGTCGATATTGACACCAGGGGTGCTCCAAAAGACATCGTGGCGGGTCCGGTGCTCGACCTGCCTCTGGACCGCGTGCCCGAGCAGGGCGTGTATCGCAAGGCGTTGGTCCTCCTGAACCGGCGGCAGCGTGAATATGATCTGGCGGCAGACACTGTTCGCCTGGAAGTCCGTGAGGCCCATCGTAAGCTGATGGAGGCGGCGGAGAGATATGTGGTCTTGTCGGAGGGGCTCAAGCTCGCACGCGAGCGGATCCGAAAAACATCCGTGCTGCTGGAGTACGTGCGGGTGAGCAGCCGACGCGTTCTGGATGCCGAGCAGCATTTGTACAACGCTCGCAATGAGGCCGCCGATGCGCTCGTTGATTACGCAACAGCGACCCTGGACTTCTACCGTGACACGGAAGTGCTCCAGGTCCGCCCGGACGGCATGTGGGAGATCGGGCCTTCAGCGACCCCGGTAGCGAGAACCGCACCAACCGTTCAATGACGCCGAGATAACCTGATGGTATAATGGGGGACAGGCGGCTGACAGCCGGAGGGACATGGCCGTCCTGAATGGAGTCAATAGTTTTTCTACTGTCTCTTCGAGAGTGAAAGGGTGGAATCATGTGTGTGACGAGGATGTTGCCGTTGTTCGTTGTACTGTCCTTATTCGGCGTCAGCCTGTGGGGCGCGGACGTCATCCTGAACGAGTACAATGCGGTGGACAACACCGAGTTCCTCAGTGGCGGCGAGGCGGCCGCCGATGAGTCGGGGGGCCGCGCATCCGATTCCTATTTCGGCCGTGTGGAAGGCAACGGGGGGGACTGGTTCGAGCTCGTGGTCGTCAACGACCACCTGGACATGCGCCGCTGGAAGCTCGAGATCTGGGAGAACAAGAAGCTCGACAAGACCCTGAACCTGACGAATCATGCGATATGGTCGGATCTGCGAAGCGGGACGATCATCACCGTTTCCGAGGATGTGCCGAGCGATATCAGCTATGACCCGGCCGCGGGCGACTGGTGGATCAACGTCCAGGCCAACGATCAGGGTGATGGTCTCTACATCGACAAGTCATCCTTCAAGGTTAGCAGCAGCAACTGGCAATTGACGGTACGCAACGCTGCCGGAGTGGTGGTCTTCGGTCCGACCGGTGAAGGAGTGGCGCCGGCCAGCGGGATCTCCGGGACGGAAATATTCAGGCTGGAAGACCATCCGAGTGAATCGATTACACCGAGCTGGAAAGATTACGATGACGGCGGCGATTTCAGCACATTCGGGGCGCCGAACCGCTGGGGTGTTCAGGACTTCAACGATCTGCGTCCCGATATCGCATCTCCCGCGGGCTCCATCGAGCTCCTGGCGCCGAACGCCGCAGATATTATCGTCGACGCGGGCGACATCACGATCATCAAATGGACGAGTACGGGCATCACTGAAGACGTCCTCATCGAGTTCTCCATCGACGACGGCACGACGTGGTCGCCTGTGTATCCGCCGAATATCGGCAGTACCGGCCAGTACAAGTGGCTTGTTCCCCTTGTGGATTCCGACCTGTGCCTGATCCGAGTCTCCAGCAGCACACGGCTATCCACCTGCGATGTCAGCGAGAATCCATTTGTGATCCTGCCGAATATCGCCATAGCCGGTCTGATGGATGGCTTTGCGGACTTGTTCTCGACCTGGCTGGAGTGAAGCGACCATCGCTCGAAGCAGGTGGAGAAGCCATTCATCAGGATTGAGCACCGAATCCGGGCGGAGCCATGATGTACGAACGCGCAAGCAGCATGCACCCAGCGGTCGGTCTGCGCCCGCGAAACGGCCATCTCCCGCCGCAGAATCACATTTATCTCATCCGTTAGCACATTTACACGGGCACGAGAGAATACTATAGTATGCATCCGCATGCCGAGTCCTGATGCAAACTGTTTATGAGGCTACTGACGTACATGAGCACGAAGGAAGGCGCATACAACTTCGGTGAGATCGAGAAGAAGTGGCAGGAGCACTGGCAGGAGAACAAGA